>JAEAMG010000394.1_pt1 | contig 54016 bp, 48 predicted proteins | sample 8958741 | NCBI WGS metagenome assembly JAEAMG01 (sample SAMN16933256, study PRJNA681125) | bioreactor sludge metagenome | isolation source: anaerobic bioreactor treating anionic surfactant - SDBS | place: India: Bengaluru | collected 2019-02-28 | reverse complement strand
TAGTAAATGAAAAAGACTTCTATTTAGAAGTCTTTTTCTGGCACAGATTTAAATTAGCTTTCCAGGGCATCTTTTAAAGCATAAATTTGTTGCAAGGCTTCCCGGGGAGAAAGATTGTCTACATCCAGCGATCTTAACAACCTTAGTGCAGGGCTATCTTTTTCAATTTCCACTACACGTTCAATAATTTCTACAGCCGGTTCATCGATCGCACTAAACAAGTCATTTTGTACTACCTTATTGACCTGTTGATGTTGCTGTTTTTCCAGAATCTTTAACCGATTTTGTGCTTCTTTAATCACGCTGGCAGGAATACCGGCCAGTTTTGCTACCTGTAAGCCATGGCTTTGACTGGCAGGGCCGTGCTGAACCTTGTGTAGCAGGATTAAATTACCGTTCAGCTCCTTGGCTGTGACATGATAGTTATCAATTCCTGATTCCTTGCCCAGTTCGGTCAACTCGAAATAATGAGTCGCAAACAGGCACAGGCACTTAATCCGTTTGCTCAGGTCAATCACACAAGCCCAGGCTAGAGACAAACCATCATAGGTACTGGTTCCGCGTCCGACTTCATCCATCAGTACCAAAGACTGGTTGGTGGCATGATGCAGAATTTGCGAAGTTTCGGTCATCTCCACCATAAAAGTCGATTTACCGGTCGATAAGTCATCTGCTGAACCAATACGGGTAAACACGCGATCAATCGGGCCTAATACTGCGGACTTTGCAGGCACATAGGAACCGCAATAGGCCAGTAAACTGATCAGTGCGGTTTGACGCATAAAGGTGGATTTGCCGCCCATATTCGGACCGGTCACAATGGCCATACGGTGGTTAAAGTCTAGTGTGGTATCGTTCGGGGTAAAAGCAGTTTTGCTTAAGGCTTCCACCACAGGATGCCGGCCTGCAACAATTTTAACCCCAATTTCAGGGCTGAATTCTGGACGGGACCAGTTGCGTAAACGCGCCTGATGGGCAAAATTGGCCAGCATGTCAATCTGGGCAATAGCGCTGCTCATCATCTGTAAATTGCCAATGTCTTGACGTAATTCATCCAGCAGCATTTCAAACAGCATTTTTTCACGCGCAAGGGCACGTGATTCGCTGGACAGGACTTTATCTTCAAAAGATTTCAGTTCCGGCGTGATATAACGCTCGGCATTTTTTAAGGTCTGGCGACGGATATAATGATCCGGTGCCTGCTCGGCTTGAGCACGAGTCAGTTCAATATAGTAGCCACTGACACGATTATAGCCAATTTTCAGGGTTGAAATGCCGGTGTTGGCACGTTCTTGAGTTTCCAGATCAATCAGGAACTGGCCTGCATGATCACGGATTTTACGCAGCTCATCCAGTTCACTGTCAAATCCTTCTGCAATGACATTGCCATCACGGAGTAATACCGGAGGGTTTTCGACAATCGCAGACATCAGGCGTTGATGCAGGCCATTAAAATCCCCTAGTTCATCTGTCAGCTGCTGAATTAGAACGGATTGCTTAGTCTGCATCATTGGCTGTAGGGCATGGCGTAAAAAAGGAATTTGCGCACAGGCCTGACGTAGTTGTACCAGATCACGCGGACGTGCACTGCCTAAAGCGACACGGCTCAGTACACGTTCAATATCGCTAATTTCTTTCAGGACCAGACGAATCGGTGTTTCATGATAACCGCTCAACATAGCGGCAATGGCATCCAAACGGGCATCCAGTATTTTGGTGTCGCGTAAAGGCTGCATCAGTGTACGGCTGAGCAGTCGGCCACCCATGGCAGTCTGGCAGTCATTGATCAGCTGGAACAGGGATGTACCATGTTCAAATAGAGGTTCAACCAGTTCCAGATTGCGACGCGTGACCGGATCTAGCGCAATAAAATCACTGCTTTGTTCTAGCTGAATCGAGCGGATATGCGGTAAAGCAGTTTTCTGGGTTTCTTTGGCATAATGGATCAGTGCCGCTGCCGCCGCTTTGGCCAGCGGTAAATGGTCAATTCCGAAGCCGGACAGGGTAGATACCGCGAACTGGTCACATAAGGTTTTTTGTGCATTATTCAGGTTGAAATCGACATTCGGACGACGGGTCACAGGGCAGTCGAGTTGTTTTTTGATCTGCTCGATAATATTGGGATCGACAATATCTTCATCTACCACAATTTCACTTGGCATTAAGCGGGAAAGTTCAATTGCCAGTTGTTCGTGATGAAACTCTTGTTGTTGTACCTTGAAAATACCGGCACTTAAATCCAGCAATGCAATACCAATTTGCCCCTGATGTAAGCAGAGTGCAACCAGATTGGAAGACTGATGACTGTTCAATAGCGCATCATCGGTCAGGGTGCCCGGAGTGATGATACGCACCACACCACGCTCCATAGGTGCCTTTCCGCGAGAGCCTGCGCTCTCGCCCTCACCAAGCTGTTCGCAAATGACCACGGTTTCGCCTTTTTTGACCAGACGGGCCAAATAGCCTTCAGCGGCATGATAGGGAACACCTGCCATGGGAATCGGTTCGCCATTGGCCTTACCGCGGTGGGTTAAGGTAATCCCCAGTAATTTGGCGGCTTTATGGGCATCGTCAAAAAACAGTTCATAAAAGTCACCCATGCGATAAAACATCAGGGAGTGCGGGTGCTGCATTTTGACGCTCATGTACTGCTGCATCATCGGCGTTAAAGTGGAAAGATCAGCCATGATTTCCGGGTAACTCATTGAGGTAAAATCCTTAAATATTTAAATACATCTCATCGTTAAAATTTGGCTGTCTCACCAATTTCAAATTTATGCATGAAACGATATGCGTTAAATCCTAGACTCTGGCTTTGTTCTTATTGTTATTTTCAAGCCAACCCGAGCTATGGAAAAACGCTATTTCATTTGCTCAGACATCTTATCAAATTTGCATGAATTGCGAAAAATGCTTTGCAGTAAATGAATAAAAATTAGGAGAACAGTTTGACGGGTTTTATCGCAGTGCTGATTGTACCGGCAATGAAAATGACGCTGCGGGTTGATACGAAACTGGAGAACTCAAGCGGACATTAGGGCTGATGCAAACCAAGTCTGGTTAAATGTAGACGCAAGATACGACGCAATTCTAAAACAGCTTCTGGTGTTTCCTGAATGGAATGACCGCCTTTAATAATTTTTTCCGAAATAGCACCCTCCAGATGGGCACTCTTATAGGGCACTATGTCATCAGTGATCACATGGATATCATTACTGTTGGTGATATTGCCAATAATGGAATGAAAGACCAATCCTTTACGCGGGTTAATGTCTTTGGTCAGTTCAATAAACTTGGACTGATAACTTAAATCACTCGGTCCATTTTGAATCAGGCCATGATCAATCTGCTGTAACAGCTCTTTCAAATCCAGATCCTGAGTTTGTATGCTATCGCTAATCGCAGAGAGGAAAGCTCCGGGAATACGGATGATTTTACGTGCTGCCTTGGTAAACCAGCGATCGGCATAATCGGTTCCCCGATGCGGGGTGGCCAGAAAAATCGCCCGAGAAAAATTAGGAATGTCCTTGATGACCAGGCGCTGCGAAATAATCGGTAATTTTTGAAACTTGTTTAACTGACGATTATTCATCATGGATAAGGCTTTTTGGGTTAAGTCTGCATCACTGACCAAAAGCCGGGCAATAATGCCCCCCATACTATGTCCGACCAGTACCGCATCTTTTTTGGCAGGGGCATTGGCATCGACCTGGGCAAAGGCCTGAGTCAATAGGGCATAAATCTGAAAACGGCTTTCCATAATCGGCATATTAGTTGAATAAAATACCTGCCAGACCTGAAAATTTTCCCGTAGTACTGTGTCCCCCATAATATCGTTAGTCAGACGAATCCATGCTTCAGGGCTGCTGGCCAGACCATGGATTAAGACAATCACTTTTTTATTCGGATTATAAGGTTCCAGCATATATAAATGCGGCATGGTGAGATGATCATCACGGTCAATAAGGGTTAAATAGGCTGCCCGGCCGAGATTGTTTTGTGCAAGCCATAAGCCATAAGGCGTAGAAAAGTTTCCAGCCAGCGGATAGGTCTTTCCGGCCATATTGACCTGATCATATTTGTACGGATCAAAGGCTTTTATTTCAAATTCTGCATTGTTTAAAATGTCTTCTACACTGCTGGCCGCTTTAGGCTGGGCAGTCAGGGTTGCCGCTAAATAGCGGGCCTGATGAATATTGGGATTGACCCCGTTTTTGTAACTGAAATTTATTGGGTTAATAATATATTTATTTTTCCCTTCGCTAATACCATCCTTGACCTGCGGTAGAACCAGGACAAATTCTGAGCCAAAACCATCGCGACGGTTAATGGAACGTAAGCCTGAAAAATTCAGGTTGTAACTGGAAAGCAGCTGCTCGATTTTCTGATTTTTGAGCTGTGGATAGTAATCAAAGTTGATCTGATAAATACTTTTACCCACCTTGACCTGTGGCTCAACTACAGTAGGTTTATGACGCAAGGCATAAGCAGTTACCAGTTTAGCCAGTGCTAAATTATAAAAGTCACGTATTTGCACCTGCCGGTTGTCAAAAATGCGGTCTTTGGGCTGTCGTTTGGTCTTAAACATGTAGGCATAGCTGTAGCGGATACTTTTATCCAGCATATACAGTTGCTGATCCAGACATTGATCATAGGTTTCTTGTTGCTGTTTCTGTTTTTCTTCAGATCGGGTACTGGCTAAAGTACTGGTTTTACAGTCAGAAGAATTTTCAAATTCCAATGCTTTGGCCAGGTAAATTTCGCTGGAGGTAGAGAGCAGCTGTTCGTCCTGAATTTGCGGAATCTGTTGCAGTTCCTGAATACACTGGTCGGGTTGGTCGGAACAGATTTTAGCTTCACGACCGGTCATGGACAGCACATTTAAACTGGCTTCACTCAATTTATTTCGGGTAAGGATACTTTCACGTTCATTGGCAATGGTGACATTAATGCCCTGGCTTTTGACGCTGACAATTTGACAACCTGTAAGCAGATAACTACTCAGCAGCGAGGCAAATAAAAGCTGATATATTTGTTTTGGCATAAAGTATGTCTACGTTCAGTATTTATTTGAGTTTTGTTCATCATACGATGATTCTTCTAATTTTCAATTCGTACATATAAAAATAGACCGTTTTGAACGGTCTATCTGAAAGGTGAATGGACAAAGAAAAATTAAGACGTTTTAGCCGGATTAAGTACTTGCCATACATTCCAGCGACCTTGCTTTTCAATTTCTGCAATTAAACGGTCAGCCACTTCAGCTTCTTGCGGATATTTCACTTTGTAATTTTTCAAGACCTGAATCGCATTTTTCTTTTGTTCCATGGCAATGTAATTGTTTGCCGCAGATAAATAGGCTTCCTGCACACCTGCCTTCATGGCCTTGTCTAAATAAGGAATAGCTTCACGTTGACCACCACCTTCAGATAAGCCAAAACCGAACCAGAAGTTTGCTTCAGCATCTTCTTTGTTAATTTTTAAAATGCGCTGTGCATAAGTTAAAGACTTGGTGGTATAGACTGAACCTAAGTCCAGGTTACGTGCCATAACACTGGCTTTAAATGCACGAATCAACACATCAAAAGAGGCATTTTCTTTAGATGCCAGGGTATCGAGCTGTTGAGTCACTTGTTTCAGTTTGGCTTCAAAGCCTTTACGTTCCTGACGTTCAGTAAAACGAGGCGGATAATGGCGTGCTTTGCCTTCTACCAGCTGCAAGAAGTCATCAACTTCGGTGATATCTACTTCATTGTCACCCGCCACAACCGCATATTTTACATTACGTTGCTTGCTGTTTACGGTAGGAATAATCAGCTTGTTGACATCAAGCATCACTTTTTTCTTTGGATCACCCGGCAGTGTGACTTCCATTTTGGTTACCGGCTGTGCAGCAGCTTTTTGTAAGGCAATTTCAAATGGAGGTGGGGCATCATAGTTAAATGGATTTAGTGCATAAAACGGAGCAGTCAATTCAGGTTCAGTGAAAACGATCGGTGCATTGGAATTTTTATCTTTTGTTGGTGTCGAGCTACAGGCTGAGAGTAAAGAAACAGCAATCAATGTACATGCCAAAGGCTTAAGGGTCATAGGTGTCATCCGTTCATTTAATTTTAAAATTAATTAGTAGGTATGTTCCTCAGTCTAAAAAAACTTTCAGGAACATACAAGTCAGGGCTTGTTAATATTCAGGACAGCCGTTCAGGCTTTGGATTGACTGCTTTGCGCTTCGCATTCACGGCGAACGTCCTCCATAATTTTTAATTCTTCTGCACTAAAAGGTTGTTCATTCTGCTGCTGCTTTTTAAATGAAGGATCAATCACTGATAAACGCTGACATAGGGTATTCATACGTTTTTCATTAAGCTGAATCCGGTCCAGCAGTACGCGCATGCCATCCAGAATCGGGTCAGACTGGTCCTGTGTAGCTGCATAAGGCTGAAAGCCAATACTTTCTGCATAATCACGACGGCGGGCTTCTTCTGCATCTTTAGGTTTATCTTTGGTAATAAAGCGTGCCGGGTTTCCTACAGCAGTCGTATTCGGTGGAACAGCCTTGGTTACGACGGCATTGGAACCGACTTTGGCATTTTTACCCACGGTAAAAGGGCCCAGAATTTTGGCACCTGCACCAACCACCACGCCATCTTCCAGCGTAGGATGACGTTTGCCCTTGTTCCAGGTGGTACCGCCCAAAGTGACGCCGTGATAGAGCGTGACATCATCTCCAATTTCAGCCGTTTCACCAATTACTACACCCATGCCATGATCGATAAAGAAACGGCGCCCGATTTTGGCACCCGGATGGATTTCAATGCCGGTGGCAAAACGGCTAAAAGAAGACAGCAGGCGAGCAGAGCCTTTACACTCTTTTTGCCAAAGTTCATGGGCAATACGGTGCATGATCAGTGCATGAATGCCGGGATAGGTAGTGAGAACTTCTAAAGTGTTTCGTGCTGCAGGATCGCGCGCGAATACAGCTTGGATGTCTTCTTTGAGCTGTTTAAGCATTGGATTGATCCTCTGAAGAATCGGTTGTTTTGTCTGTAGATTTTTTCCATGTACCATTGTTCAATGCCTGTACACGGCTAAAGATGCCACGCAGTAAATGATATTCCATACGATCTAATTGTATACGTCCAAATAAACGACGCAAGCGTAAAGGCAATAATCGTGGGTTTTTCGGGTCCATAAATTCAATTTCGGCCAGCATTTTTTCAATATGTGGGTAAAACTGTTCCATCTGTTCATGCGTTACCAAAGGCTCATCCCACTGCATGTCAATGTCATCGGTGACATGCATGGTGGCTTTAGGGTCTTCCGCCTGTTCAGTCAATGCCATGGCAGCCATACGCATTTCATAGCAAATGACCTGAATGGCCTGAGCAACATTCAGTACGCCATAATCGCTATTGACCGGAATGGTGACATGATAATTGGCCATCGCCAGTTCTTCATTGGTCAGACCGCGATCTTCACGACCAAATACAATCGCAATTTCCTGTTTGTTCTGTACCACAGCTTGCAATGATTTTTCTGCAGCAGGGCGGGCATCGAGTAAAGGCCAGGGAATGGTGCGGTTACGTGCACTGGTACCAAAGACCAGATGACAATCCTTAATCGCTTCTTGCAAAGTCGGCACAATTTCAATCTGTTCAATCAGATCGGTTGCGCCTGCGGCCAGTGCATCAATATCAGGATGCGGATAGATTTTAGGCTCTACCAGTACCAGTCTGGATAGGCCCATGGTTTTCATGGCACGTAAGGCGCTGCCGATATTGGCAGGCAAGGTAGTATTGACCATGACAATACGCACATGAGAGAGATGTGCGGAAACCACAGCATTGTCAACTTGACTCATAAGGTGTCCGATTTGAATTTAAATATTTAAAAATTAAGAATATTGAGTGGCTTCAGCCTGATACATATCCATCGCTTCATCCATGCTCACATTGGCTGGAGGCGGCGGGACATTCGCAGGCATGGCCTGCTCGTAACTCACAGCTTTGGCCGCCTTGGATTTGACCTGATATTCAATATGAATTACGTCTTTACCAAAATAGTCACGTAATTTCGTCAGTAACTCATCCAGTGGAGCCACCTTCCAATTCAGGCCCAGGTTGATATCAGCAGAGGCATAGGAATAATCAATGTGTAATTGCATCGGGATATGATTGCACATATCGACATTACAGAATGGCATTAAGATTTTGCGTAAATCCTGACTGAGTGAAGGGTTGAGATGTTCCGCGTTCAGCTTGATTTGAATACTGTTGGCACGTTTCTGACGAATTTCATTCAGGCTAAAGGCTTTGGTCAGGCGTCCCATAGGACGGTCAAAACCTTCACGTTCATAAATTTCTCCTTCAATCACTACCACTTTTTCATTTTGAATAATGTCTTTAAAGCGTTGGAAACGTTCGTGATTGGCCGAGACTTCTATACGTGCAGTGCCATCATCCAGAGTAACCATCATGCGGTTCGGGAAGTTGGCGACATCGACCACCAGCCCGGCAAATACGGTAGTCACACCACGGCGTGTAGGGGTGAGCTCATTAATACGTGCAGGAATAAAGGATTTAAGTTCTGGACGATACACATCAATCGGATGTCCGGTTAAATACAGTCCCAAAGTGTCTTTTTCACCTTTGAGGCGAACTTCATCTGACCACGGTTTGACCGGTTTGGCTGGTTTGCGCTGAACTTCCTCAACTTCACCGAATAAATCCATGATGCCAGATTCACGGTTTGAACGTGCCTGTTCTGCGGCTTGAACCGCTTCAGGAAGTTGCGCCATGAGGTCAGCACGTTCAATGCCCAAACAGTCCATCGCACCTGCACGGATGAGTGCTTCAAGGGTACGTTTATTGATTTTTTTCAGATCGACTCGGTGGCAGAAATCAAACAAATCTTTATAAGGACCATCCTGTATGCGTGAATCAATCACCGACTGCATTGCAGCTTCACCCACGCCTTTAATTGCACCTAAACCATAGACAATGGTATTCGGACTGCTGGCATGGAAATTATATAAGGACATATTGATAGATGGCGGAAGAACTTCCAGACCATTAATACGGCAGTCATCAATCAGGAACACGATGTTGTCGGTGTTCTGCATTTCCGAGGTCATTACCGCAGACATAAACTCTGCAGGATAATGTGCTTTTAGCCATGCGGTCTGATAAGCAACCAGGGCATAGGCGGCAGCATGTGATTTGTTGAAACCATAACCGGCAAATTTTTCCATATAGTCGAAGATATGGTTGGCGGTCGCTTCATCAATATCTTTTTCAGCAGCACCTTTAATAAAGATCTGGCGCTGCTTGACCATTTCCTCAGGTTTTTTCTTACCCATGGCACGGCGCAGTAAATCCGCACCGCCCAGACTATAACCGGCACAGAACTGTGCAGCCTGCATCACCTGTTCCTGATACACCATAATCCCGTAGGTCGGTTCCAGAACTTTTTCCAGTAATGGGTGCAGGTATTCAAACTCACCGCCATGCATACGATGAATAAAGTCAGGAATCAGGTCCATTGGACCCGGACGGTACAAAGACACGAAGGCAATAATTTCTTCGAATTTGCTTGGACGTGCTTCCTTGAGCATTTTTTTCATGCCCACGGATTCAAACTGGAATACCGCAGTGGTGTTGGCGTTGGCAAAGATTTCGTAGGCCGGTTTATCATCCAGTGGAATATAGGAAATATTGACCGGTTCTGTGACATCTGGACGCGCATTGATATGCTTAATCGCATCTTCAATTACGGTTAAGTTACGTAAACCCAAGAAGTCGAACTTGACCAGACCAGCTGCTTCGACATCGTCCTTATCGAACTGGGCAACACGGTTAGTTCCGTCGGCATCACACATTACAGCTGAGTAGTCGGTCAGCTTGGTCGGTGCAATCACCACACCACCGGCATGTTTACCGGTATTACGGGTAATGCCTTCAAGTTTGAGTGCCATTTCCCAGATTTCAGCGGCATCGTCATTGTCCGGGTTGGACGGATTGGTGACAATATCCTTGAGCTGCGGCTCAGCTTCCAGCGATTCTTCCAGACTCAAACCCAAGGGCTTGGTTGGAATCATTTTGGAAATACGGTCCGCCAGACCATAGGATTTACCTAAAACACGTGCCACGTCCCGAATTGCACCTTTGGCCGCCATGGTCCCGAAAGTGGCAATCTGTGATACCGCATCTCGGCCATAAGTACGTGCCACATAGTCAATTACGCGGTCACGACCGGCAATACAGAAATCGACGTCAAAGTCGGGCATCGACACACGTTCCGGGTTCAAGAAACGTTCGAACAGCAGGTCATAACGCAGTGGATCCAGATCGGTAATTTTTAAGCTATACGCCACCAGTGAACCGGCACCTGAACCACGGCCCGGGCCGACAGGTACACCGTTACCTTTGGACCATTGAATAAAGTCCATCACGATCAGGAAGTAACCGGGGAAACCCATGTCGAGAATAATCTTTACTTCGAAGGCTAAACGCTCGTCATAAGGTTTACGGATTTCCGGCCAGTCTTCACCGCGCTTTTCAGGTGGATATAGGAAGTTAAGTCGTTCTTCCAGACCTTGTTCGGATAAATGTGCAAAGTAGGTATCAATGGTATGACCTTCCGGAATTGGGTAGTCCGGTAAGTCATTAAAACCTAAGCGTAAAGTCACATTACAACGCTTGGCAATGTGGTAGGTATTTTCAATGGCTGTTGGAATATCTGAAAATAGTTCCGTCATTTCTACAGCAGTTTTAAAGTACTGTTCAGGGCTATAGGTTTTAGGACGGCGGTTATCACCCAATACATAACCATCGGCAATACAGACCCGGGCTTCATGTGCTTCAAAATCATCACGTGTAATGAAGTGTACGTCGTTATGGGCGACCACGCCTATATTGTATTTTTTTGCAAGTTTGACAGCTTCTTCAATAAAGGCATCTTCATCAGGACGGTTGGTACGGGTCAAAGCTAAATAAACCCGATTGCCGAATTTTTCAATCCATTCTTGAAGGAGGGGTTCAGCTTTATCTGGATTTGATGTGATCAGCATTTTGCCAACATCAGATTGCATGCCCAATAGCACAATCAGGTCTTGATGCTGATCTAAAATCCAGTCTTTTTGTACACAAGGAATATCGAGTTGCTGACCTGAAATAAAACCTTGAGAAACCAGTTCGGTCAGACTGCGCCAGCCTTTATTGGTCATGGACAATAATGTCACACGATGTTCAGCATCATTCAGGCGGATTTCTGAACCTAAAATAGGTTTAATGCCTTTATCCAGACATTTTTTATAGAATTTTACCGCAGCATGCAGGTTGGACAGGTCGGTAATGGCCAGTGCTGGCATTTCATCATTTGCAGCAGCTTTAATTAGATCAGATATACGTACGATAGATTCTGTAATGGAAAATTCTGTATGTATACCAAGATGAACAAAGTGCATAAATGAGTCCCTGCAAAAACCACTGGATAGTTTAGCATGCTCTAGGAAAAGTCATGGATTATTATTTAGCTAATTCAAGTTCAAAATTGACTTTTTAAGTGTGATGAATAGGTGATTAAAATCATATCAGTAGGCTAAACGAATTTGAGTCCTCCTAATATTGATTGGAAGTGAAGCGGTACTTAAACTTAATTCTGAATATAAAAAAGCCCTCAATCGAGAGGGCATTCAATAATGGTATTTTATCTTAATCGTGACAGCCATTCACCAAAGGTCTGTACAAATTGCACCAGCAATAACAGCACAATCACGGTCAAAATGACTACACTGGTATCAAAACGCTGGTAACCGTAGGAAATGGCCAGATCGCCAATACCACCGGCACCGACCGCACCAGCCATCGCCGTTGCACCAATCAGGCTAATGGTTGCCGTAGTAAGGTTTAAAATCAGTGAACTGCGTGCTTCAGGCAAAATGAACTTGAAAATAATTTGCAGGGGCGAAGCACCCATGGCTTGCGCTGATTCGATAATACCTTCATTTACTTCAAGCAATGAAGTTTCAATCAATCGACCCATATAAGGACCAATATAAATGGTCAACGGCACAATTGCCGCCCATGTACCAATTGATGTGCCCACGAGTAATTTAGTCAGTGGAATAAAGGCAATCAGCAGGATAATAAAGGGTAAGGAACGTAGCGCATTTACAATCGGGTTTAAGCCATGATAAATCACCCGGTTTGGCAAAATGCCTGCCGGACGGGTCACCAGCAAAATGATGGCCTGGATAAAGCCCCAGATACAACCAAACAGCATGGCAAAGAACACCATGTGCAAGGTTTCTTGCAGCGCGGTTACAAACTGGTCAATCGAAAGTGAGCTTTTCCAGTAAGGCGCCGTGATTTCAGTCAGCCATTGAACAATTAAATCTCTCATGCGCTGACTCCAGACTGTTCAACTTTGACCCCATTTTGCTGGAAAAATGCAACAGCTTGCTCAATCACCACAGGATCACCTAGCAGCTGGACAAACATTTGTCCTATCACTGAACCGTTAATTTCAGTCATATTGGCAAACAGAATATTCAAGCTGATATCAAACTGTTTAATGGCTGCCTGTACTACGGTTTCTTGTGCAGATGTACCCAAAAATTGCAGGCTATAAATGCTGTTATGATTTTGATTTTCCAGGTTTTGTAGAATATTAAAAGGAAGTTGCTGCTGCAAAACGGTCTGAATAAAATTCTTCGTGGTTGGATGCTGTGGCTGACTGAAAATTTCCAGCGTCGAACCGGTTTCGATCACTTTACCCTGTTCCATTACCGCAACATAATCACAAACAGATTCAATCACATCCATTTCATGGGTCACCATAACAATGGTAATGCCTTGTTCTTTATTAATCTTTTTAAGCAAATCTAAAACAGATTTGGTGGTTTGCGGATCCAGTGCCGAAGTCGCTTCATCACAGAGTAAAATTTTAGGATGATTGGCGAGGGCACGGGCAATACCGACACGCTGTTTTTGACCGCCAGACAGTTCATCCGGATAAGCATCTTTCTTATGCTTAAGATCGATAAACTCGAGCAATTCCGCTAAACGTTTTTCACGCTCGGCTTTGCTCCAGCCCAACAGTTTCATTGGCATTTCAATATTGGCTGCGACAGTTTTACTCTGCAACAAATTAAAATGCTGAAAGATCATCCCGATGTTGGCACGTTCCTGACGTAATGAACGTGCATCCAATGCGGTAAAATCTTTTTGATTAATGATGACTTGACCATCATTTGGTCGTTCCAGCAAATTAATCAGGCGGATTAAGGTACTTTTACCCGCACCACTATAGCCAATAATGCCAAAAATACTGCCATCTGGAATCTGTAAATTAATTTGATCCAAGGCACGAATTGTTTGACCTTTAAGCTGATAATGTTTTGAAATATTTTTAAATTCAATCATATGGTCAAAAACTATCTATAAAAAGAAAAACAGGCAAAGAAACTTTGCCTGTTTAGATAAACCAATTATATTACTATTTCGAGTCAGTGAGATAGCTAATCGGTTTATTTACGTCAACTTTGGTACCGCCAAATTTCTGTTGCACAAATTTTTTCACGGCTTCAGAGTGGTAAAGTGCACCTACTTTTTGCAATACTGGGTCATTTTGACGACCTTCTGCAACAGCAAGAATATTGACATTCATTTTGGTGCTTTGGTCGATTGGCTCATAATAAATAGAGTCTTTCAGCACATTTAAGCCACCTTCCATTGCCAAAGTATTACCCAAAACAATGGCATCGACTTCGTCTTTTACACGTACAGCAGTTGCCATCTGAATTGGTTTGATCACAATTTTTTTGTTGTTTTCAACAACATCGGCAGGGGTGCCTTTTACGTTGTCAAAATTAGTTTTTAATTTAACCAAACCGGCAGATTGAAGTAACAATAATGCACGTGATTCATTTGCACCATCGTTAGGAATGGCAATCGTTGCACCTGTTTTGAATTCATCAAGTTTCTTCACTTTACTTGAATAAATACCCATTGGTTCCAGGTAAGTGGTAGAAAGCGGAGCAATCTTGTCTTTATTGGATTCGTTAAAAGCAACCAGGTAGGCATAAGACTGGAAGGCATTCACATCAATTTCTTTATTGGCTACTGCTGTGTTCATAGACACATAGTCAGTGAAGTTTTTCACTTCAAGCTTAATACCAGCAGTTTTGGTTTCCGGAAGTGTGGCAATATAACGCCAAACTTCTGCATCCGAACCTGTAGACGCCATAGTGACCGTTTGCAGACCATTCGCGTCTTTTGTTTGAGCTGCATTATTTGCAGGCGCTTCTTGCTTACCACAGCCAGACAAGCCAACTGAAAGACCTAAAACAAGACCAAGGAGCTTTTTCATGTATATGTCCTAGTAAATTTAATTTGGCGATAAATTTACGAATATGTCATTGGAGAGATTAAATCAAGTGTGAATCAGATCAACTGATTGATGCAGATAACTTTAAAATGTCCCATTCATCAACGCAATTGGATATCGGTAGCATCATGGAGAGATGTTTTTTGTTTGAAAAAAGCAAATTGCTGTAATCAAACAATTTTCATGATGACTTATTCCTAAAAATTGGATACATCATAACAATTTTTTTTTATGCATAATAGTGATTATAAATCTGATATTTAGCTTAATTTTGCATAAAAAAGTGAGACGTTTTTATAAATTAATTCATAAAACAATAGATTAAATTTATTGAAATGAGTAAAACCGATAATTAAAGAATTTTGTTTCTATATAAATTTTTTGAAAATACAAAGCTAAAAAATGGATATTGATAAAAATACTAATTGTTTGGTATTGATTCATTCTCTAAAAGATAAAGTTCATTAATTAGCATAAATTCGCGTATTTGCATTTTGTAGTGTTTATTGATTTCTCCGTGGGCGCGTTCCTTTCTATATGCTGTAAAAATGTGAGTGAACAAGCGTCCTATAGCATTTGATACCTCTTCATTATCTACATTCCACTTGTACATTGATTTATGTTTATCAGAAATGAATGCAGTCTTGAGCAGATTTGAAGAAAATAAATCTGTCTTGGTTTTGTGTCTAAGTATGTCTTCAAGTCTGGCATATGCTGTCATAATTGCATTGTTAGGCTCTTCCTTAAATTTTAAAGCTAAATCAAAAATACGAGGGTCGATAAGGTGATAGCTAAGCTCAATTGGATAATGTCGATCATTGATTTGTTGATATTCTAATGTTTCATAGATTGTATAAATATATTCATGAATACGTAAAGGGCGAACAAATTTACTTTCTAATATGTGTTTTACATCCGACTCTAAAATTAATGCTTTATTAACTTTCTTCATTAGTTTTTTGGAAATATTAACTTCTTCAATGTCTATTTGATGTTTCAGGAGAAGTTGAAGCGAAGATGCTAGACCTTTTGGACCCTCACCCATATAACCGGATGTAAATCCTGATCGGACTACGTAAGTATTTCTTTCAGAAATAATTAAGAATGCATGATATTGTTTATTTGATAGAAGGATAGCTTTTTCTATATTTTGTTGTGTTTGAAGTATAAATCCTAAAGCTTCTAAACAATCTTGTGTATAGCAAGTACCTAAATATTGTATTTTTTCTGAACCTTGAGTAAATAGAGTACTGAGCATTTTTAAGTAAATGATTTTATAGAATAAAATTAATATACATTAAAAAAACCCGCACTAGGCGGGTTTTTTTGCTGAATTAAATCAATCAAGCATTTTCGCGTGCAATTGCGCGGTAACCAATATCCTTACGGTATTGAACACCATCAAAAGTCACTTTTTGGCAAAGTTCCAAAGCTTTGGCTTGTGCTTCACCGATGGTATTGCCGAGTGCAGTTACGCAAAGCACACGACCACCAGCAGTCACAATTTCACCTTTTTCATTGGCTTTTGTACCTGCATGGAATACTTTTGTATCTACCATTTCAGTGTTTAAGCCTGAAATTACATCACCATTGCTTGAAGTTTCCGGATAACCTTTAGATGCCAGTACGATACCGACAGTCTTACGTTCATCCCATTCAGCGTCCGCAGGTAAGCTACCTGCAATACCTGCTTCAACCAGATCCACTAAAGATGATTTTAAACGCATCATGATAGGCTGGGTTTCAGGATCACCAAAACGACAGTTGAATTCGATCACTTTAGGTTGACCTTGTTCATCAATCATTAAGCCTGCATACAAGAAACCTGTATAGACATGACCATCAGCTTTCATGCCATCAACGGTTGGACGCATGACTTCTTTCATGACTTTTTCAAAAACGTCAGCAGTCACAACAGGAGCAGGAGAGTAAGCACCCATACCACCAGTGTTTGGACCTTGGTCACCTTCAAAGATACGTTTGTGATCTTGCGATGTTGCCATTGGCAAGATGTTGTCGCCATCAATCATACAAATGAAAGATGCTTCTTCACCTGCAAGGAACTCTTCGATCACAACGCGAGAACCAGCATCACCAAATTTGTTGCCAGCCAGCATGTCATCAATGGCATCAAATGCTTCTTGATTGGTCATGGCAACGATTACGCCTTTACCCGCAGCAAGACCATCGGCCTTGATTACGATTGGCGCACCATTTTTCTCAACAAATGCTTTGGCTGCATCTACTTCAGTAAATACGTCATAGAAAGCAGTAGGAATGTTGTGACGTTTTAAGAAGTGCTTGGCGAATGCTTTAGAGCCTTCAAGCTGTGCAGCAAATTGAGTTGGACCCCAGATTTTAAGCTCAGCCGCGCGGCAAGCATCGACTACACCATTTACCAGTGGTGCTTCAGGACCAACGACAATTAGATCAACTGCATTGTTTTTAGCAAAGTCGATAATTGCAGCATTGTCTAAAATATTTAACGCAACATTTTCGCATTTATTTTCTGTTGCAGTACCTGCATTACCCGGTGCTACAAATACTTTTGCGACTTTGTCATCTTGCGCGATTTTCCATGCCAAAGCATGTTCACGACCGCCATTACCCAAAACTAAAATATTCATCGGTTCATACTCCATGAATCGAAAATGACATAAAGTCCTCAACCTAAAAATAGGAGAGGACTTTATGCAAGATTAGAAATCTATTTGTCTAAATGTAGATGACTTTGTCATTACATTAATATCCAATCACTTAGTGACGGAAGTGACGCATGCCAGTGAAGACCATTGCAATACCAGCTTCGTCAGCAGCAGCAATTGTTTCTTCATCACGCATAGAACCACCCGGTTGGATAATGCATTTAATACCTGCTTTAGCAGCATTATCAATACCATCACGGAATGGGAAGAATGCATCAGACGCCATGACAGCACCTTCAACCACTAAGCCAGCATGTTCAGCTTTGATCGCAGCAATACGAGCAGAGTTTACACGGCTCATTTGACCTGCGCCGACACCAATGGTTTGACGGTTTTTCGCATAAACAATCGCGTTAGATTTTACATATTTCGCAACTTTCCAGGCGAAGATCATGTCATCGATTTCTTGCTCAGTCGGTGCACGTTTAGTCACAACTTTAAGATCATCTTTGGTGATCATACCCAAGTCTTGATCTTGAACCAGTAAACCACCGTTTACACGTTTGTAGTCAAGCTGTGCTTTACGCTCATCAATTGCTGGCAATTCACCACATACAAGAACACGGACGTTTTTCTTCGCACCAGTGATTTCAAGTACGCCTTCAGCTACGCTTGGCGCAATGATCACTTCAACGAATTGACGGTCAACAATCGCTTGCGCAGTTGCAACGTCTAATTCACGGTTGAATGCAATGATGCCACCGAATGCAGATTCAGGGTCAGTTGCATAAGCAAGATCATAAGCAGCTTTAATACCGTCAAGCGATACTGCAACGCCACACGGGTTCGCATGTTTTACAATCACACAAGCAGGCTTCGCAAATGATTTCACACATTCAAGTGCTGCATCTGTATCTGCAATGTTGTTGTAAGAAAGTTCTTTACCTTGCAGCTGTTTCGAAGTTGAAACAGAAGCTTCTGTTGCATTAGCTTCTACATAGAAAGCAGCAGCTTGATGTGGGTTTTCACCGTAACGAAGGTCTTGGGCTTTATTCAATTGAGTATTGAAAGTACGTGCAAATTTGTCTGCTTGACCTTCTTCTTTACCTACGCGAGCGCCTAAGTAAGAAGCGATCATGCCGTCATATTGTGCAGTGTGTTCAAATGCTTTCACCGCTAAGTCGAAGCGAGTTGCATAAGACAATGCACCTTCAGCTTTAAGCTCGGCAACTACAGTCGCATAGTCAGCAGCATTTACAACAATACCTACAGATGCATGGTTTTTCGCAGCTGCACGAACCATAGTAGGACCACCGATGTCGATGTTTTCAATTGCATCAGCCAGTGAACAGTTTGGTTTTGCTACAGTTGCAGCAAATGGGTAAAGGTTCACCACAACCAGATCGATGGCATCGATGTTGTGTTCAGCCATTACAGCTTCGTCTAGACCACGACGAGCGAGGATACCACCATGGATTTTCGGGTGAAGTGTTTTTACACGTCCGTCCATCATCTCTGGGAAACCGGTGTGCTCTGAAACTTCAACTACAGCGATATTGTTGTCTTTTAAAAGTTTGTAAGTACCGCCAGTAGATAAAATTTCTACCCCAAGAGCAGCAAGGTCTTGTGCAAATTCGACAATGCCGGTTTTGTCAGAAACAGAGATTAAAGCACGTTTAATAGTCATGATGTCGTCACAGTTATCAAGAATTAAATCAAAAAGCTAAATAGCAGGCCAAAAAAAATGCCTGCGGAAACCGCAAGCATTTTATCACTTATTCACTCATTAAACCGTGAGCTTTTAACTTTTTGCGCAAAGTACCACGGTTAAGGCCTAGAATTTCAGCAGCGCGGGTTTGGTTGCCGCGAGTGTATTCTAAAACAACAGATAAAAGAGGTTTCTCCATTTCTGCCAGCACCATGTCATACACCTGAGAGGGTTGCTCGCCTTGCAATTGTGCAAAGTAATGGCGAACTGCGCGATCTACGTGAATACGAAGAGCGACATCAGATTGTGCAGTAAAAATAGGAGACTTGCTATTCATGCGAATTAATCCGAAAAATCAAATATCACTTGGGTAAAGAGATATATAAAAGTGGTCTATAGAAATTCAATGAACCCCGTTTTAGATCCTAAAACGGAAGTTCTAAAACTTGATCATTTAGCTTGCCACAACTCGACGTTTTTGATCGAAATTTAAGCGTAACAATAGATTAATATTTGTTACCACCCAAAATCAAAACAAAAAAATCTACTCAATACGCTATATTTAATAAAGCGCATTTCAGTTAGACAATTTTGTTGTAAAAATTTTCGAGGAGTTTGCAGCACTAAGCTTTCGTGGCGCGTATGATAGCATTGTCTAAGAAAAAGTGAGCAAGAAAACTACATTTTTTTTACATTTTTTTGTATTTTTTAATAGTTTTTTTCAATGTTACGGGCGAATTATTTCTAAACTATAAGTGTCAAAGCTTTTGCGTGGCATAGGAACGCTAAATTTGAATTTAAAAGGACTATTCTGGGGAATTCGTTGAATTCCTTGCAGACTCGTAATCAGATATTCAGAAGGCTTAAAGGAATAGGTCGAGATGGTTTCCCCATTTGCTTTCAGATCCACCCTGATCATTGGAAGAGCCAGGCTTTGAGTATGATAGTTAATTAGTTCTCCGCTAAACTGGGTTTCTTGTTTGGAAATTTGTTTAACCTTTAACTTGTTGGTAGAGAGTAGTCGATAATTTTCTTCCATAACCGAACATTTAAGTGCCTGACATGCTGTATTAAACAAAGCACTGAATACTGGGCTATTGTTTAAAATTTTCGGATTAAACCAGAAAAACTGAAAAACAAGCAAGCTGACTAAACATAAGTTGATTGTTCCCCATAAAACATAATGCCGCGCACCATATTTTTTCTCTTGTTCAGCTTTTTCTGACCAGTTTAGTGTGGGGTAGTTGCCAATCGGTTCTGTACTAAAATAATTCAAGTTATTGAGATAAGTTTTTAAATCGATATTCGAGTTTTCAACTTTATGATCGAAAATATCCAATAAATGTTTTACCGGTTTCTGTTCTGTAATGAACTGTTCTTTAATGAATGCATTGGATAAAGAAGTTTGTTTGGCTGGATCTAAAGAGGGAGTTGCTTGAGGGAGAGAAAAAGCCTCTTCTTTCTCTACGACCAGATGACTCAATGCATTAAAGTTGGTTGAGCATTTGGCACAACAAACCATGCCGCGAGCAACTGTAAGTTGAGCCACAGAGACTTTGTACTTGGTAAAACAGTTGGGGCAGCAGGTTTGTTTTTCGCTCATAGTCTATTCATGATTAGCAGGGGTATTTTTGCGTTTACCCGAAATTCGACACCAATGTTCGTCACGTTTTTCGACTTGCAGTATATCAAAAAATTCAGAATAAACACTAGAAACATCAGCAACTTGCTCTTCTAATATGCCGGCAAGTGCGAACTCCCCCTCAGATTTAACCAAAGTTGCGAATTCAGGCGCAAGCTCCATTAAGGGACCTGCCAGAATGTTGGCAACAAACACATCTGCTTTCTGATTTTTCAGCTCTTTATTGAACTCTTCAGGTAGTCCAACATACAGATTTTCAAGTACACCATTCAATTCTGCATTTTGTTTGGTTGCCAGTACAGCTTGTGGGTCAATATCGGTAGCATAGACTTTTTTTGCGCCCAGTAATAAAGCGGCAACCCCTAAAATGCCTGAACCACAACCATAATCGATGACAATTTTATCTTTGAGATCGACTTTGCCGAGCCATTGCAGGCAAAGGAAAGTTGAGGCATGGTTACCGGTACCAAAAGCCAGACCTGGGTCAAGCTTGATATTTACTGCATCGGCTTCAGGAGCTTCCATCCATTCAGGTACAATCCAGTATTTCTCGCCAATTTGAATAGGCTCATAGGTATCCATCCAGGTACGTTCCCATTCTTGGTCTTCAAGAAACTCGTAACGTAATGGTGCTTCAGGCATCTGTGCAGTAATAAAGGTAATGAGGGCATCTACATCAATTTCTTCATCATCTTCCTGCGCATAGATACCGGTTACAATGACTTTATTCCACAGAGGCGTTTCACCTGGAAGTGGTTCAAGCAAGTCCTGATTTTCAGCATCGTCTAAAGTTACGCTCACTGCACCCAATGAACTTAATAATGTTTCAGTAAAATCGACTTGAGCCTGCTCAACAGTAATATGAATTTGTAACCACTTCACGGAGATAACCTAAATTTGTGTTTTTAAAAATGCCATTGTAACGGAACTCAGGCTGAAACCACTATATATTGATGAAAACTATCTTGAAAAAGCAAAAGAAGCAGTTTGCACTCTTTATTTACAGAAGCGAAATCAGGGCGTTATAGCCGCTGGATGAGCTGCGAATTTATTTAATAACATGCCGAATAATGTGGCAAAAATATACATAAAAATAGTGTAAATTCCTGCGGGAATGGCAATGGTGGTATTTGATAACACGGAAAGTGCAATAGTAAGCGCCATGCCTGTGTTGTGAATTCCTACTTCAAATGTACATGCGCGTGCCTGTTTGTCGGAAATTCCAGATAAATGTGGAACTAGATAACCCACTAAAAAACTGATGAGGCAAAACAGCGCGATGGCAACCCCAATCTCGGAAAAGTATTCGGTGACATTGAATCGTTCTTTATAAAGGGCATACAAGAAAATCGAAAATAAAAAAATTACTGAACATAATCGCATGGGTTTGTTGAGTTGCAATGCAGTGTTGGGGGTAAGTGAACGAATCAACATACCCAAACAAACCGGAACAAAAATAATTAAAAAGACTTGGGTTATTTTTTCAATAGGCATGGCAACACTTTGCGACTCACCTAAAAAATAATGCATGGATAAATTGACAATAAACGGCAGGGTAAAGGTACAGATAATAGAATTAAGGGCTGTAAGGGTGAGGTTTAACGCCACATCTCCCTTGAAAATATAGCTAATCAAATTTGCTGTAGGGCCACCAGGAGAAGCGGCAAGCAACATTAAGCCAATCGCTAAAAGTGGAGAAGGCTTAAATAAAATACAGATAAAAAATGCCACGCCAACCAAAATGACTTGTTGCGAAAATAAAGCTAAAAAAATAGCTTTAGGGTGATGACGGATACGAAGAAAATCTTTAACTGTGAGTTCAAGCCCTAAACCAATCATCATAAAAGCAAGTATAAGAGGTAAAAAAAGGGTAAAGAGGCCCTAAACCAATCATCATAAAAGCAAGTATAAGAGGTAAAAAAAGGGTAAAGAGACCTGAATCCATTGAATATCCTTTATTGTTTTTATCCTTTGATATCCGTAGAGTTTAAACAAGATTTTTAAATAAGCAATATATGAAACGGGTAAAACCTAGGTATTTTACCCGTTAATAATTTTAATAAAATTAACATTTTATGGTGATTATTGTGGTTGCATCTCAGGTTTTGGCTGCATTTGAGGCTGGGTTTGCATTTCTGGTTGAGCATGCTGCATCTGCATTTGGGGTTGAGAAGAAGGACGAGGAGCCATAAAACCTAAAGTACATTTACCTTTAACTTCAGTCCCGTTGATGTTTACAGTTGTTGCACCGGTATCTCCGCTACATGCACTGGTTAACTCAGGTTCATCTCCTGCGATGGACGAATTTTTTACTGAAGGAAAGAATTGAGGTTCACAGGTACCATTCCAGATAATACCTCGATATGCAAAACTCACCTGTGCACCCTGACTTTTACCTTTACACGCCTTTTGGTACCTTTGAGTATCATATACCTTTTCGACCTTATCATTTGCTGAAGCTGCAAATGGCGCAAGACATAAACCACAGAGTATGGATGAGAGGAAAATATTCTTATTCATCTTTTATACCTTTGTTCGTAATGTATTCAATCTATAGATTAAAAAGTAATCAAATTTAAACAATGCTAATCAAGTAAAAAAATTTACTTAAATGTTTCATTTCTATAGCGAGTCTGAAAAGCGGAATTACATTGCAACATTAAAAGGTTAAAAATCTCTTCAATCTTCTTCAAGAAATTCGACTCATTTTGTCAACTTATTTTGTTCAGTTTTGATATAATACTCCGTCATCATTTTTTATCTCTCAAACCATTATGCATTATCCTAAAGTTTACGATGTCATTGTTATCGGTGGCGGTCACGCAGGTACCGAAGCAGCCCTTGCTGCAGCGCGTATGGGTCGACAGACTCTGCTCTTGACTCACAACATTGAGACTTTAGGGCAGATGAGCTGTAACCCGGCCATTGGTGGTATTGGTAAATCACATCTGGTTCGTGAAATTGATGCTTTGGGCGGTGCAATGGCATTGGCTGCCGATAAAGGTGGTATTCAGTTCCGTATCCTGAATTCACGTAAAGGTGCTGCAGTACGTGCAACACGTGCCCAGGCTGACCGTGTACGTTTTAAAGCTGCAATTCGTCATACTCTGGAAAATCAGGCGAATCTGGATATTTTCCAGCAAGCGGCAGATGACCTGATTGTTGAAGGCGATACCGTTAAAGGTGTTGTGACCCAAATGGGCATCCGCTTTGATGCTAAAACTGTCGTGTTGACGACCGGTACTTTCTTGGGTGGTGTGATTCACATCGGCTTGAATAATGCCTCTGGTGGTCGTGCCGGTGATCCTCCATCTATTGCATTGGCTGCACGCTTACGTGAATTAAACTTGCCTGTAGGTCGTTTAAAAACAGGTACGCCACCGCGTATTGATGCACGTTCAGTAGATTTTTCTGTCATGACTCCGCAGCCGGGGGATTTCCCGTCTCCGACCATGTCATTCATGGGTGATGCATCCATGCATCCGGAACAGATCAACTGCTATATTACGCATACCAATGAACGCACGCATGACATCATTCGTGGAGGACTTGACCGTTCACCAATGTATACCGGTGTGATTGAAGGCGTAGGTCCACGTTACTGCCCATCGATTGAAGATAAAATTCACAAATTTGCCGATAAAGATTCGCACCAGGTATTCCTTGAGCCAGAAGGCCTGGATACCCATGAGCTTTATCCAAACGGTATTTCAACATCGCTTCCATTTGATGTGCAGTTTGAATTGGTGCGCTCAATTCGTGGTATGGAGAATGCACATATTCTTCGTCCGGGTTATGCCATTGAATATGACTATTTTAACCCGCAAGCCTTGAAATTCTCATTGGAAACTAAAGCCATCAATAACCTGTACTTTGCAGGTCAAATTAATGGTACAACCGGTTATGAAGAAGCAGGTGCGCAAGGTTTGTTGGCAGGTTTGAATGCGGCACGCCGTGCATGGGATCAGGAGCAATGGACACCTAAACGTGATGAAGCATACATGGGTGTGCTTGTAGATGACCTGATTACACTTGGTACCAAAGAACCGTACCGCATGTTTACTTCACGTGCCGAATACCGTTTGATGCTGCGCGAAGACAATGCGGATCAGCGTTTAACGCCAATTGGTCGTGAAATGGGTCTGGTGGATGATGCGCGCTGGGAATCTTACTGTGAAAAAATGGAAGCGGTAGAAACAGAAAAAGGTCGTTTACAACACCTTTGGGCTGCGCCAAACAACCCGATGGGTAAAAAATTCGTTGAAATGACCGGTGCAGATCTGTCTAAAGAATGTTCTGCTATTGATTTGTTGAAACGTCCTAACATTAGCTTCGCTCAAATTGCAGAACTCACGGGTTCAGAAGTTTCTGCCTTTGTCGGTGAGCAAATTGAAATTGCAGTGAAATACGAAGGTTATATCAACCGTCAGCAAGAAGATGTGGCGCAAATGAAGCGTCTGGAAGAAACTCGTATTCCAGCAGACTTTGATTATGATGTAGTTTCAGGTTTATCGCGTGAAATTACGCTTAAATTGAAAGATGTTCGTCCTGAAACGCTTGCTCAAGCAGGTCGTATTCCGGGTGTAACGCCTGCAGCTGTTCAGCTTGTGATGATTACCATTCGTAAGAACAATCAGGCGAAAAAAACTGCTTAATACAATGTGAGTCAAGTTGATAAAAAGCCCGCACTATGCGGGCTTTTTATCATTTAATTTTAAACTATTACTTTTGACTATGGTTTGATCATAAATAACTACCAAAATTATAAGTATTTGAAAATATGAAATAATAAATAAAATTAAGATCTATTATGTCTATTTGTTTAATCTTTTATGTCTAATTTGAATGATTTTCTTTGAGGTAGCGCACATTAAACCCGACCATTGTAGTGGTATTTATTTCAACAGATTGATCTGAAAATAGTGAAGCAAATTGCTGTGGGCTAATTTGCTTAATATGGACGGAGTTCAATCATGGCACAAATACAAACAGGTAAAATGCAGAAATTCTTAACAGTATTTTTGTGTTTTTGGGTCGCATTTTTTGAAGGTTTTGATCTTCAGGCTCCCGGTATTGCCGCAAAAGGAATTGCTGAAACATTTGCTCTAGACCAGGTGCAAATGGGCTATGTATTTAGTTTGGGTGTTTTTGGTATGTTGTTTGGTGCGTTCTTTGGTGGACGTGTTGCCGACTTTTTGGGTCAGAAGAAAGTTTTAATGCTTTCAATTGCAATTTTCGGCCTATTTATGTCGCTTACTGCGATCGCGCCGAGTATGGAAATTTTATATGCAGCGCGCTTTTTTACCGGCTTAGGCTTGGGTGCTGCGATGCCAACCATGATTTCTGTGGTGGGTGATGAGGCGACTGAAGCCAATCGCGGCAAGCTGAACAGCTTAATGTATTGCGGATTACCGGTAGGCGCAATTTTTGTTGCAGGCCTGGCTATCTTATTTAAAGATATTTCTTGGCATACTCTATTTTTGATTGGTGGCTTAACCCCTTTAGTTCTGCTGCCATTCATGGCGATTATTCTTAAAGACAAGCCTAAGAAAATCGCTGTTGAGCAAGCTGCAGATGAAGCTGTTCCGGGTATGGTTGAGGTGCTATTTAAAAACCAGCAATATAAATATACCATGCCGCTTTGGGTGGGTTTTTTCTTTACCCTGATGATCAATTATATTTTGATTAGCTGGTTACCTAATTTGCTTATGGAACAAGGCTTGGAAAAACCACAGGCTTTTATGGTGATGCTGGTATTCCAGGTAGGTGCTGTAATTGGTACTCTGGCTTTGGGTTATTTGCTGGACCGTTTAAAACTGTGGCAAATGGCGGTGATTATCTATAGTGGTTTATTTATTGCCCTTGTACTGTTATTTACCTCTAGCTCTATTCCAGTACTTGTTTTGGCAGGCTTTATGGGCGGGATTTTCTCGACAGGCGGACAATCGATTCTGTATGGCATTTCACCGATTTTCTATTCGGGTACAGGTAAAGTCACAGGCGTGGGTAGTGCGATTTCTTTGGGTCGATTAGGTGCAATGACTGGGCCGTTACTGACAGGAAAAATTTTAGCGATCGGCTTGGGAACAACAGGGATTTTAATGGCCAGTTTACCTGCTGTGGCTATCTCGGCAGTAGCGGTGACTGCACTCTCACATTATAAAGCAGCACATAAATAAAAGCATAAGGCTATGAAAAAAGGGGGAATCTTGAGGATTCCCTTTTTTTATTAAGTATTTTAAGCATTCACTTTACTTGAGTTTGTTAATATAGCCGGATAGAAAACTGAATTTAAAATGTTATGAGCTATCAACTGATCGAACTCGATATTCAAGCCACAGATAATATCCAATGTCCACACTGTCAGCAGCACGTGATCAATTGGGCTGAAGAACAATATATACAACCCTGTGAACATGTCTTGTTTATCGCTATGGATATTGGCTTTGAATATATCACGGATGAATTCGAACACACCATGCTGCGCTCTGTAGATGATCTGCATGCCCATGATGACCAGGTGAATATGTGGGCCGAAATTATCCAAGCTACGTATCCCGATTATCTGATTTTTAAATCTGATCTGGGGGCTGAAGGCTATTTTCGTTATGTGGGTTTTACTGCGTAAGTATTTACTAGGTGAAAATACAATAATAAAAAAGCGCCTTTAGGCGCTTTTTTATGGATAGAAAAGTTTAGCTTTCGATTTCTTCTTCTACATCATCATCGGCAGTATCCATACCCAGCTCTTTCAATTTTCGGGTCAGGGTATTGCGTCCCCAGCCCAGTAATTCAGCTGCATGACGTTTACGCCCGCGGGTTTGCTGCAAAGCGGCAGTAATTAGCGTGCGTTCAAACATTGGTGTGGCAATGTCCAGAATCTTCATTTCACCATTTTTCAGTTTCTGGATGGCCCATTGACCCAATAACTCATCCCAATGATGTAGGGAAATACGGTCAAAGGTGTTGTGTGGTTGTGTATCTTCGGCTGAGCGCTGAATTGGAATCTGTTTCAGTTCTGAAGGCAGGTCTTCAGGATAAACTTCACGTCCGGTAATCATGACAGTCAGCCAGCGACAGGTATTTTCTAACTGACGCACGTTGCCTTGCCAGGGTAGCTGTTGCATATATTCCTGGGTTTCAGGGCGCAAGATTTTAGGATTGACACCCAATTCTTTACCCGCGCGAGCCAAGAAGTGCTGCGCCAGCATAGGAATGTCTTCGCGACGATGGGCCAGTTTTGGAATATGAATACGGATCACATTTAGACGGTGATACAAGTCTTCACGGAAGCGTCCGTCATGCACCAGTTTTTCCAGATCCTGATGGGTTGCTGCAACAATACGTACATCGACCTTAACCGGGATATGTCCACCGACACGATAGAACTCGCCATCTGCCAGAACACGCAGTAAACGGGTTTGGGTTTCAAATGGCATGTCACCAATTTCATCTAGAAACAGGGTGCCACCATTGGCTTGCTCGAAACGGCCTTGGCGCTGTGAGTTGGCACCAGTAAAAGCACCTTTTTCATGACCGAAAAGTTCGGTTTCAATCAGGTCTTTAGGAATGGCTGCCATATTTAAAGCAATAAAAGGTTTGCTGCTGCGTGGAGAATGGCGGTGTAACGCATGCGCGACCAGCTCTTTACCAGTTCCCGATTCACCATTGATCAATACGGTAATGTGTGACTGGGATAAACGGCCAATCGCGCGAAACACTTCCTGCATGGCAGGAGATTCACCAATAATTTCAGTCGATTGAATGGCCGGGGTGACTTTGGCAGATTCCTGCTGCTGTAATTTGGCAATATGCAGGATGGCACGGTTGACCAGTGCCAGCGCTTCATCAATATCAAAGGGTTTTGGCAGATATTCAAAAGCACCGGTTTGATAGCTGGATACGGCAGATTCCAGATCTGAATGCGCGGTCATGATAATAACCGGTAAATCAGGATGGGTGCCTTTGACTTTGCCCAGGAAAGTCAGACCATCGATGCCAGGCATACGAATGTCAGTTAAAATAACATCAGGTGCATCTATGCTGAGCTGATCCAGTGCAGACTGTGCCTCTTCAAAACTGGTCACGTCAAAGCCTTCTTCTTTGAAGGTTTTTTCCAAAACCCAGCGCATGGCACGATCATCATCAATGACCCATATTTTATTTCGCGACATGGTTAGACTCCCAAGGTAAATATAAGCTAAATACTGTTTTTCCTGGAATAGATTGGCATTCAATCATTCCGTTATGTTGGTGCATAATATTCTGTGCAATGCTCAGGCCCAGTCCGGTGCCTTTAGCACGTCCTGTGACCAGTGGATAAAATACCGATTCTAAAATTTCTTCCGGAACGCCGGGACCGTTGTCTTCAATATCAATACGGACTGCAGAACGTTTTAATACCCCATTAATGGTGACCAGGCGCTGAATCCGGGTTCTTAAAATCAGTTCCGGTTGATGATCAACAAAGAATTCCCTGTTTTCCATCATGGCCTGTACGGCATTGACACTGATATTGAGCATGACCTGAATCAGCTGGTCGCGATCTGCCATTACTTCAGGCAAGGACAGATCGTAGTCGCGGGTAATTTTGATTTTCTTTTTGGTCTGGTTGGTAATCAGTGAACGTACACGTTCCAGAGGCTCATGCACATTGACCAGTTCATAACTTGGTAACTGGCGGGAGCCGAGCATGGTGTCGGCCAGATTGCGCAAACGGTCTACTTCACTAATAATAATGTCGGTAAATTCTTTGTATTGCGGGTCATTCAGGCTGCGCGCCAGTAATTGGGTAGCACCACGAATGCCGCCTAAGGGGTTTTTGATTTCATGGGCGACACCACGAATCAGTTGTCGTGCTACCTGATGCTGCTGAATCAGGTTTTCTTCTTTGGATATTTTCAGCATCCGGTCAATTTGATTCAGCTCAATCAAGAGGAGCGGATGATAGGGTTTCTGTGAATTAATCAGAGATACGGTGTAATCGACATGAATATCTTTAAAATTGACACTAATGGTGGCTTCGCGACGGGTATAGGGTTGGCCGGTTGTAAAGGTATTGAGCAAGGCTTCTTCAGTATTGAACTCATCATCCGGCATATGCAGCAAATTTAACACCGGCTGTCCCGCCGCCCGCAGTAAACTGATGTCGAACAAGGATTCGCAAGAAGAATTCAAATAAAAAATATTCAGGTTACTGTCGACCAATAAAACTGCAGTGGTTAAATTATCCACTAAAAGGCGATAGTCGATAGCGACGGGTTGATCCATTTGCGAAAGCATCCTGTATTAAAATAGCGCAATGGCATCTGCACTTCTTTTCATTTCTCCCTGTTATGGGACATTCAACGAGTTAAACGTGGTCGAAATAAAGCAAAATGCACGCCAACTTTGAGCATGGGGGTAAATATAAATTTTGCCGCTATAAAACTGTGCTTTTTTGTTTTTGATAACAGAATTCCAATTTCATAGTAATAGAAATATAATTATTAGTGAACCAAAATGGTGCGTTTGAATTATTTGCTAAAAATATAGCCGTATTTTGGTGCGTAATACAAAGAGTCGGGATTCCACCTGTTTTTATGATTGGAAAAGACATACAATACGCGCATTATAGTGGAGCGCAGATTCATGAAATCCCCCAAAGTCGGTTTTGTTTCTTTAGGTTGTCCTAAGGCATTGGTAGATTCCGAACGAATTTTAACTCAGTTGAAGACTGAAGGTTATGATGTAGCATCGGATTACGATGGTGCTGATTTAGTAGTTGTTAATACCTGTGGTTTTATTGAATCTGCAGTACAAGAATCTTTAGATGCAATTGGCGAAGCCATGAGTGCAAATGGTCGTGTGATTGTGACTGGCTGCTTGGGTAAAGATGAAGAAAAAATTCGCCAGATGCACCCCAATGTCCTTAAAGTGACGGGTGCTGCAGCATATCAAGAAGTGATGGAAGCCGTACACCAGTACGTGCCTGAACCACCAAAACATAATCCGTTTATTGACCTTGTTCCGGAGCAGGGTATTCGTTTAACCCCTAAACATTATGCCTATCTAAAAATATCAGAAGGCTGTAACCATCGTTGTACCTTCTGCATTATTCCAAGCATGCGCGGTGACCTGGTATCACGTCCGGTCGGTTCTGTACTTGAAGAAGCAGCAGCACTCAAGCGTGCAGGTGTGAAAGAAGTCCTGGTGATTTCTCAGGATACTTCCGCTTATGGTGTAGATACCAAGTACAAACTGGATTTCTGGAATGGCCAGCCGGTTAAAACCAAGTTTTACGATATGTGTGAAGCATTGGGTCAATTAGGCATCTGGGTACGTTTACATTATGTCTATCCATATCCGCATGTGGATGCAGTCATTGATTTGATGGCACAAGGTAAAATCCTACCTTATCTGGATATTCCATTCCAGCATGCCAGCCCTAAAATTCTGAAACTGATGAAACGTCCAGCGCACAGTGAAAATACATTAGAGCGTTTAAAATTGTGGCGTGAAAAATGTCCAGATTTGGTGATTCGTTCAACTTTTGTGGTGGGTTTCCCTGGCGAAACAGAAGAAGACTTCCAAATGCTATTGGAATGGCTCAAAGAAGCTCAGCTTGATCGCGTAGGTTGCTTTACTTACTCACCCGTTGAAGGTGCAACTGCCAACGATTTGCCAGGCCATGTACCGGAAGAAATCAAGCAAGACCGTTATGAACGTTTCATGCAAGTGCAGCAGGAAATTTCTGCAGCCAAACTGCAAAAACGTATTGGCCAAACCATGACTGTGCTGGTCGATGATCTGGAAGATGAATTCCCGGTTGCGGTTGCGCGTTCTTATGCCGATGCGCCTGAAATTGATGGTAATGTCTTTGTAGAAGATATTGATAAAAGTCAGATTAAAGCGGGTGATTTGCTGGAAGTGGAAATTACTGATGCCGATGAATATGACTTATATGCAAAGTTGATTCGCATTAAATCAGCTTGATCTGTCATAAAAATAGACGAATAAAATTTTAGATATTGGAAGATTTGGAGATTTCCTGATGTTGGACTCAAAAAAGCCCCGTTATGCACGTATTTTATTGAAACTTTCTGGTGAAGCACTTGCCGGAAACAAAGATATGGGTATTGACGCCACTGTGCTTGATCAAATGTCCCTGGCGATTGCGCACTTGGTCGGTTTAGGCGTACAAGTGGGTATCGTAGTGGGCGGTGGTAACCTGTACCGCGGTAGCCAATTGCAAAAAGATGGTCTGGTTGGCCGTGTCACTGGTGACCAGATGGGTATGTTGGCTACGGTAATGAATGGTCTGGCATTACGCGATGCTTTAGTGCGCCGTAACATTAAAACCCGCTTAATGTCAGCACTTCCAATTGGTGCTGTGGTTGAATCTTATTCAAGTCGTGATGCGATTCGTCATTTAACTCAAGGCGAAGTCTGTGTATTTGTTGCCGGTACAGGTAATCCGTTCTTTACTACCGATACAGCAGCCTGCTTACGTGGTATCGAAATTGAAGCCAACCTGATCCTAAAAGCAACTAAAGTGGATGGTGTTTATAATAAAGACCCAAGCAAATACGATGATGCTGTGAAATACGAAGCACTGACTTTCGATCAGGTACTTGATGAAAAATTAGGTGTGATGGATTTAACCGCGATTTGCCTATGTCGTGACCATAACGTGCCACTTCAAGTATTCGATATGAACAAAGCTGGTTCATTGCTTTCAGTGGTGATGGGTGAAAAAGAGGGTACTCACGTTACGAATTAATGTACGTGAGCCTGAAAGCTCTTTATACTACACGCTATTTAGTTATTACATCTCTTAGAATTAAGTAAGGAAGATCACATGATTAACGATCTTAAAAAAGACGCTGAAGACCGTATGAACAAGACGCTTGAGTCTTTGGAGCATGGTTTTGCCAAGGTTCGTACAGGACGCGCGCATCCATCCATCCTGAACGGTGTTATGGTTCCTTACTATGGCTCGGATGTGCCATTAAACCAGGTGGCGAACGTGGGGGTTGAAGACTCGCGTACATTGCTTGTTCAGCCATTTGAACGTTCAATGGTCTCTGCAATTGATAAAGCGATCCGTGAATCAGACTTGGGCTTGAACCCAATTACGGCTGACGCGATTCGTGTACCGATGGCGGCACTGACTGAAGAAACACGTCGTGACATGCAGAAAGTTGCACGTAATGAGGCTGAAAATGCCAAAGTTGCCATTCGTAACATTCGTCGTGATGTGTTGGGTGACATCAAGGCATTATTGAAAGAAAAAGAAATTTCTGAAGATGATGAGCGTCGTGCAGGTGATGACATTCAGAAAATCACTGATAAATTTGTTGCTGAAGTTGAAAAACGTCTGGCTGCTAAAGAAGCTGAATTGATGAAGGTCTAAGATTGAATGACCGTATCAGAAGATAATATGCTTCTTCCAAAACATGTTGCCATCATCATGGATGGCAACAATCGTTTTGCAAAAAAAAAGCAAATGCAAAAAGGGGCTGGACATCGTGAAGGGAAAAATGTCCTGGATCCGATTGTTGAACATTGTAGAAAAAATCATATTCAAGCGCTAACCGTTTTTGCATTTTCCAGTGAAAACTGGAATCGCCCTCAGTTTGAGGTTGATTTGCTCATGCTACTGTTGGAAGAAACTATTCATGAGCAATTGCCACGGATGGAAAAATTCAATATTGCCTTACGTTTTATTGGTGACCGTTCACGTTTGTCCGACCGTTTGCGCGAGTTAATGTTGCAAGCCGAACAAAGGACTGCTAAGTTCGACAGCATGACTTTAACCATTGCTATCAGTTATGGTGGTATGTGGGATATGGCTCAGGCTGCAAAACAGATTGCAGCAGATGTGCTGGCGAAAAAAGTTGCGGTTGAAGATATTGACGTGGAGCTTTTTGGGCAACATGTCTGCATGGCCGATTTGCCTGCTGTAGATTTACTCATTCGTACAGGGGGTGATTATCGTTTGTCAAATTTTTTACTTTGGCAAGCTGCGTATGCTGAGCTATATTTTACCCCAACCTTGTGGCCTGAATTTACTGTAGAAGAATTAGATGATGCATTCGCGGTCTTTGCTGGACGTGAACGTCGTTTTGGTAAAACTTCAGAGCAAATCCAACAAGAGAAACTTGAGAATTAATAAATGTTAGAGCGGATTATAACCGCATTGGTATTGGTAGCAGTTGTACTGAGTTGTATGTTTGCTACACAGTCTCAGTATCCAATGTTTATGCTGATGATTGTTGCAGCAGGGGTTGCAGGGTATGAGTGGTTTAAGCTTATGCCAAGAAAGAATAAAAATCTTATTAAGCCCTTAGCTTGGGTTTATGGATTTGCTACTGCCGCTTTAGCAACTTTAGCATTATATTTTAATGATATTGCTCTGCTACTTTGGGCAGCTTCCATTATTTGCTGGATCTGCAGTATTTTTTGGGTTAAATCGTATCCAAACTATGATGGATGGTACAATTCCAGCTTAAAGATTATCGGATTTATTTTAGTTTCTGCTGCAGTCACCGCAATTTTCTCTGTATGGCATAGCTCGCCATGGTGGCTCATGTACCTGTTTTTACTGGTATGGGGTGCAGATAGCGGTGCTTATTTTGTTGGGCGTAAACTGGGCAAGAAAAAACTTGCTCCAGATGTTAGTCCAAATAAATCAGTAGAGGGTTTATATGGTGGTATTTTTACTGCCATGCTGATTGTGGTAGCGGTAGAAATCCTTTATTTGGATTTAACTCTGGCACAGCATATCTTGTTTTTAATTTTATCTGTGATTACCGTATTTAGTTCGGTTCTGGGCGACCTGTTTGAATCCATGATTAAACGTCGTGCTGGAATTAAAGACTCGGGTCGTATTCTGCCAGGACATGGTGGGGTGCTTGACCGTATTGATTCATTGCTTGCTGCTGCTCCAATTTTTGCTGCAGGCATGTATGTTTTGAAACTTATTGGTGTAGATTTATAGATGTCACAATCTGTTTGTATATTAGGTGTAACGGGTTCAATTGGTCAAAGTACCTTAAAAATTCTGCAACAGCATCCTGAAAAGTATTCTGTTTTTGCAGTCACGGCGCATAGCAGAATTTTAGAACTCGTTGCAATATGCAAACAATATCGGCCAAAAGTCGTGGTCGTTCCTTCTAGTCGTGTTAAAGAATTACAGCAATATTTTCATGATCATTCTTTAACAGATATTGAAATTCTGACTGATGAAGCGGGTTTGATTGCTGTTGCTGAACATGCAGATGTCGATGTGGTTATGGCAGCTATTGTAGGTGCTGCGGGCTTATTGCCGACCTTGGCTGCAGTTAAAGCCGGTAAGCGTGTCTTGCTGGCCAACAAAGAAGCACTGGTGATGTCGGGTGATCTTATGATGCAGGCAGCACGTGATTATCAGGCTGAATTGCTTCCAGTCGATTCTGAGCATAATGCGATTTTTCAATGTTTGCCTGCCGGTTATTTCCAGGCAGAGCGCAATGGGCAACCTAAACAGGGGGTGTCGCGCATTCTGCTCACCGCATCGGGTGGTCCATTTTTAAACCATAGTCGGGAGCAACTGCTAAATGTGACTCCTGCACAGGCATGCAAGCATCCTAACTGGTCTATGGGTCAGAAAATTTCAGTTGATTCGGCAACTTTAATGAATAAAGGACTGGAGCTGATCGAAGCCTGCCATCTCTTTGCAATTTCAGAACAGTTTGTAACAGTGGTGGTACATCCACAGAGTATCATTCATTCTATGGTTCAATATGTGGATGGGTCGACTTTGGCACAAATGGGCAATCCTGATATGTGTACGCCAATCGCGCATGCACTTGCATGGCCAGAGCGTATTCAAACCCATGTGCCTGCACTCGACCTTTTTGTCAATCAGCAACTCGATTTTCAGGAACCTGATACACTGCGTTTTCCGGCATTAAAGCTTGCACGTCAAGCCATGCAGAGCGGTGGTTTAGCTCCTGCAATTCTAAATGCTGCCAATGAGATTGCTGTTGCTGCCTTTTTGAAAAGTGCCATTGGCTTTACAGAAATTCCTCAGGTAGTCGAACAGACTTTAAATCAGGTTGAAGGGGGCGCTGCAGAGTCGATTGAGCGTATTTTACAAGTCGATCGAATGGCTCGATCTGCTGCCCAGCAAATTGTCATCAATAAAGGAAGCTAAAAAATGAGTGCCTTGTTTATGATTGTGGCAGCAATTTTACTTCTTGGACCGCTCATTGCGATTCATGAGTTTGGACATTATATTGTTGCGCGTAAACTGGGTGTTAAAGTTTTAGTTTATTCGATTGGCTTTGGGCCGACCTTAGTCAAGTGGACCTCTAAAAAATCGGGCATTCAATATCAGCTTTCAGCATTACCGTTAGGTGGCTATGTCAAAATGCTGGATGAACGGGAAGGCAGCGTTGCTGAAGAGGATTTACCTAAGGCATTCAACCGTCAGCATCCCTGGAAACGGATCGCAATTGTTGCTGCCGGGCCGTTAATCAATCTGGTTTTTGCCGTCTTATTGTTCTGGGTTTTGTTTATTCCATCGCAAGAACAATTGAACACCCGTGTGGGTAAAGTGTTGCCAAATACCCCGGCAGCTACAGCTCAAATGCAGGTTGGTGACAAAATTACAACAGTCGATGGAACGCAAGTCACAACTTGGGAAAAGTTAAATTTTGCTTTGGTGGATCGTGTTGGTGAAACCGGTTCTATTGAAATTCAGGCAGACCGTCACGGTCAGTTACAAACCTTTTACTTGCCTATCCAGAACTTCTTAAAAAATCAAGACCAGTCTGCATTGGACAGTTTGGGCTTTATGCCATACCGTCCATATATTGCTCCCGTGGTCAGCAAGCTGAGTGAAGGTGGTGCAGCTATTCGTCAGGGGATGAAAGAAGGCGACAAAATTGTGGCCATTGATGGTGTGAAAATGAATGACTGGTTCGATGTTGTTCAAGTTGTTCAGGCTTCTCCAGAAAAATTATTAAAAATAGATGTATTACGTCAAAATCAACTGCTACATTTACAGGTGATGCCACAAGCCAAGCGTGACAGCATGGGTAATGTTTCAGGTATGCTTGGTGTACAAAGTACCCCTGGAAAAATAACCATTCCCGAAGAATATAAGCAAACCATTCAATATAGTCCGACTGAAGCACTGGTGATGGCTATTGATAAAACGGGCCAAATTTCAGGTATGATTTTGAACTCGATGGTTAAGATGGTTCGTGGTTTAATTGGGCTGGATAATTTATCTGGACCGATCACCATTGCCAAGGTAGCAGGGCAAAGTGCGGAAATGGGTTGGCAAACCTTTATCTCATTTATGGCCTTAATGAGCGTGAGTTTAGGTATTTTAAATTTATTGCCTATACCAATGCTTGATGGTGGACACTTGGTTTACTATGTTATTGAGCTAATTCGTGGTAAACCTGTTTCTGAACAAATACAATTGTTTGGTTTAAAAATTGGTATGGTACTGCTCGGTAGCATGATGCTCCTTGCACTATTCAATGACTTCATGCGTTTATAACAACGTAAATATGTAATAAATTAACATCGGAAAAGACTGGCATGCAGCACACACATTTATTTATGCCTTTGGCACTCGTTAGTGCAATGGCAGCAGTACAACAAGTATATGCAGCAGATGAATTCATTGTTCGCGATATCAAAATTGATGGACTTGTTCGCTTAACGCCAGAAAATGTTTATGGAGTGTTGCCTGTCAATGCTGGCGATCGGGTTAATGATGCGACCATTGCAAATGCGATTCGTGCCTTGTATGCCACTGGCCTGTTTGATGATATCAAGGCATCTCAACAAGCAGATACGCTTGTTTTTAGCGTGGTAGAACGCCCGGTTATTTCCAAGGTTGAGTTTAAGGGAAATAAACTGATTCCCAAAGAAGCCCTGGAAGAAGGGCTGAAAAAAATGGGGATTGCAGAAGGCGAGGTTTTGAAAAAATCTGCTTTGCAAACCATTGAAACTGAACTTGAACAGCAGTATATGCAGCAAGGTCGTTATGATGCCGATGTTAAGGTAATCACGACTGCCAAACCGAATAACCGTGTTGATTTAACCGTTGACTTTGTTGAAGGTAAGGCAGCTAAAGTTGTTGATATCAATATTATTGGCAATACCGTTTTTAAAGAAAGCGATATCAAGCAGGCTTTTGCTGTTAAAGAAAGTACATGGAGTTCGATTGTTACCCGTAACGATCGCTATGCACGTGAAAAGATGGCTGCCAGCCTTGAAGCTTTACGTGCTTTATATTTAAACAAGGGTTATATCAATTTCAATATCACCAACTCAAGTTTGAACTTGAGTGAAGATAAAAAAAATATCTTTGTCGAAGTTGCGGTAGAAGAAGGCGAGCAATTTAAATTCGGTCAAAGCAAGTTCTTGGGTGACGCACTTTATAAACCTGAAGAATTAAAAGCACTGCAAATTTATAAAGATGGCGAGATTTATTCTCAAGAAAAAGTCAATGCAGTCAAGCAGCTTTTACTGCGTAAGTATGGTAATGCCGGTTATTACTATGCTGAAGTGAATGTCGTTCCTGAAATTAATAAAGAAACCAAACTAGTTGATTTAAATTATTATATTAATCCAGGTCAGCAAGTTACTGTACGTCGTATTAATTTTACCGGTAATACCAAAACTGCCGATGAAGTATTACGTCGTGAAATGCGCCAGATGGAAGGTGCATTAGCCAGCAATGAAAAAATTGATTTATCTAAAGTTCGTCTCGAACGTACAGGTTTCTTTAAAACAGTTGAGATTAAACCGGCACGTATTCCGAATGTACCTGACCAGGTGGATCTGAACGTGAATGTTGAGGAACAGCATTCAGGTACCAGTACACTGGCAGTCGGGTTCTCGCAAAGTGGTGGTGTGACCTTCCAGGCCGGTTTAAGTCAAACCAACTTCCTGGGTACAGGTAATGCGGTATCAATTGACTTGTCACGTTCAGAAACACAAGACTATTATAATTTAAGCGTAACCGATCCGTACTTCACTATTGATGGTGTACGTCGCGGTTATAACATGTACTATCGTAAAACCAAGCTGGATAATAACTATAACGTCAATAACTATGTAACGGACAGCTTTGGTGGTGGTATCAACTTCGGTTATCCAATTGATGAAAACCAGAGTGTGAGTGCAGGTTTAAATATTGACCAGACGGATGTTACTACTGGTCCGTATGTATCTACTTATGTACGGGATTATTTATTGGCGAATGACGGTAAGACAACAGGGACACGTACTTATTGTTTAGCAACAGATCCTATAACAGGTGCTTGTACAAGTGAGACACAGCCATTAGGTGTCGAATACAAAGGTGATTTCCTCACTTATAATTTAAATTTGGGCTGGTCATATAATACGTTAAACCGTCCAGTATTCCCAACCAATGGTATGTCACATCGCGTTAACGCAGAAATTGCATTACCAGGTAGTGATGTGGAATATCAAAAAATCACCTATGATGCGCAAGCCTTCCAGCCTTTAGGTAAGGGTTTTGTACTGCGTGGTTATGGTAAGTTGGGTTATGGTAACGACTTGCCATTCTATAAAAACTTCTATGCTGGTGGCTTTGGTTCAGTACGTGGCTATGACAACAGTACTTTGGGACCAAAGTATCCGGGTGTAACCTATAGCAATACAGGTGATCCAGATCCAGATCCAGAACAAGTGGGCGGTAATGCTTTGGTGCAATTTGGTACCGAACTGGCTTTACCATTACCGTTTAAAGGCGATTGGACGCGTCAGGTTCGTCCAGTACTGTTTGCTGAAGGTGCACAGGTATTTGATACACAATGTAATGTTCTTTTTTCTGAAGCAGATAAACAGGCTTGTAATGATAAGTTTGGTTTTGATGCTGGAAATATGCGTTATAGCGTAGGTGCTGGTTTTACCTGGATTACCATGATTGGACCGTTATCTCTCAGTTATGCTTACCCGTTAAATGAAAAAGACGGTGATAAGACTAAAAATATCCAGTTTGAGATTGGTCGTACTTTCTAAGTGCGACCCTCAATGGGTTTAAAGAGGATATGTGTATGAAGAAAATATTAATGAGCCTGGTTTTTGTTGGTTTGGCGAGTATGTCGATGGTACATGCCGCTGGTTATGGGGTGGTTGATCTGGAAAAAGTGGTAGAAAATAGCACTTATTTAAAACAGCAGAATGTTTCTTTGCAGCAAAAAGTCAAGCCGCAAACCACTAAACTGGAACAGTTAGCTAAAGAACTCGAAGCTCTACAGCAACGTGCTCAGCAAACGCCTAATTTATCTGATGCTGAAAAGCAAAAAATGTCTGTGCAATTTCAGACTCAGCTAAAAGAGTTTAATACGCTGCAGCAAAGTGTACAGTCAACCGTTCAGTCTACGATTCAGATGATGAACAAAACTTTAGGAGCTCGAGTCAAGCAAGTGGCAGAACAATTACGTAAAGAAAATAACTTGGATATTGTTTTGAATAAAAATTCCGCACTTGCTTATGACTCTAAATATGATTTAACTGATAAAATGATTCAAAAGGTTAACGTTATTAAGTAATCAATGAATCCTAGACAATTTCGCTTAGAAGATCTTGCCCATCTGGTACAGGGTGAGTACGTAGGTCAATCTGATTTAATATTAGAAGGATTGGCCAGCTTGGATGCAGCTCAAGCGAAACATATTGCATTTGTAAATGCTGATAAATATCTGGATCAGGCACGCGCTTCAAAAGCGGGTGCGTTGATCGTTACTTCCTCTCTAAAAAATCAGTTAGATACACACAATAATTTTATTGTAGTCGATAATCCTTATCTGGCTTTTGCCATTCTGACGCATGTATTTGAAAAGAAAAATCGGCATCAGGGGATAGAAAGTACAGCACAAATTCATCCTTCTGCCATAATTGCCGATAGTGCCTATATTGGACATTATGTTGTTATTGGTGAGCATTGTGTGGTGGGTGATGACACCGTCATTCAGTCACACGTTAAAATTGATGATGATGTCGAAATTGGTCAGCAATGCTTTATCGATTCACATGTCACATTAACGGGTGACACAAAAATTGGGGATCGTGTCCGTATTCATGCCAATACCGTGATTGGGGGAGAAGGCTTTGGTTTTGCTCCTTACCAAGGTAAATGGCATCGTATTGCACAATTGGGTTCAGTTAAAATCGGAAATGACGTCAGAATTGGATCAAATTGCAGCATTGACCGTGGTGCACTCGATGATACTATTCTGGAAGATGGTGTCATTATTGATAACCTTGTGCAAATTGCCCATAACGTAAAAATTGGTGCAAATACAGCACTTGCTGCGAAATGTGGTATAGCAGGTAGCACAACAATTGGCAAAAACTGTGTACTGGCTGGAGCAGTGGGGGTGGTAGGTCACATTAATATTGCCGACAATGTCACAATTACCGGTATGTCAATGGTCACAAAAAGTATTTCTGAGGCAGGGAGCTATTCTTCTGGTACACCAATGCTGGAAAGTTTGCACTGGAAACGGGCTGCAGTACGCTTTAAACAATTAGCAGATGTGCCATTGACCCAGTTACTTAAACGGCTTGATCATATACAGGCTCAAATCGAGTCCCTTGAATCAACTTTTAAGCGTAAATAGATATGATGACTGAGTCGAATACTCCTGCATTTACGAAACCTGAATTGCCAATGCACATTCAACAAATTCGTGAATATTTACCTCACCGCTATCCATTCTTATTGGTCGATCGCATTGTAGATGTGACTGACAATGGCATTGTGGGCTATAAGAATGTTTCAATCAATGAAGAGTTTTTACAGGGGCACTTCCCGGGCTACCCGATTATGCCAGGCGTTTTGATTGTTGAGGCATTAGCTCAAGTCTCTGGTATACTTGGTTTTATCATGAATAATGAAAAACCTGGTCCAGGATCATTGTTCCTTTTTGCGGGTGTTGAAAAAGTCCGTTTTAAAAAACAGGTCGTTGCTGGTGACCAATTGGTATTAAAATCAGAATTGGTTATGCACAAACGTGGAATTTACAAATATAATTGTATCGCCACAGTGGATGGCGTTGTAGCAACAACCGCGGAAATTACGGTTTCGCATCAGAAAATAGAGCAGGCATGAGTAATAACGATTTAATTCACCCAACCGCCATTATAGACTCATCTGCAGTCATTGCTGCAGATGTACAAATTGGCCCTTATTGTATTATTGGGCCACAGGTCACCATTGGTGAGGGCACCAAGCTACATGCACATGTAGTGGTTGGTGGTTATACTCGTATTGGGAAAAACAACGAAATATTCCAGTTCGCGAGTGTGGGTGAAGTTTGTCAGGATTTAAAATATGCTGGCGAAGAGACCTGGCTTGAAATTGGTGATCATAACTCTATTCGTGAGCATTGCAGCTTGCATCGTGGTACGGTTCAAGATCAAGGTCTTACCAAAATCGGTAGTCATAATTTATTGATGGTCAATACACATATTGCACATGACTGTGTGGTGGGCGATCATAATATTTTTGCCAATAATGTTGGTGTTGCCGGACATGTTCAGGTTGGCGATTATGTGGTTGTGGGTGGAAACTCAGGTATTCATCAATTCTGCAAAATTGATTCTTACAGCATGATCGGTGGTGCTTCGTTAATCTTAAAAGATGTACCTGCTTATGTTATGGTTTCAGGTAATCCAGCGCATGCCTTTGCCATGAATGTTGAAGGTATGCGTCGTAAGGGTTGGTCTAAAGATGTGATCCAGGCCTTACGTCAAGCCTTTAAATTGATTTATAAAGAAGCTTTAACCACTGAGCAGGCCATACAGCAGATTCGTACCGACCTGTTGCCTGAAGCTCCTGAAGTACAGTTATTGATTGATTCATTAGAGCAATCCAAGCGTGGTATTGTTCGTTAATCGAATATACTGCTATAAAAAAGACACCTATTAAGGTGTCTTTTTTTGTCTTTTATTTCTTCAGATATCCAGCTTCTTCAGATTTGGGATAATTTTTTTGTAGTTTTATTTTTAACTGGTTGGCGAGAGTCATATTGTGATCGACATCTTTGGCTATATTGTAGAGTTGATATAGGGAACGTGATGCCTTGGCAGAATTGGGGTATTGATTGACCACGATATTATAGTTCTTTTTAGCTTCTGCATAATTGGTCGGTTCCACGGCCAGATTAAATTCAGCCAGCCAGAAATAGGCATTACTAATGTAGATACTATTGGGATTGTTCTTGATAAAGTTTTGCATAGGAGCAATGGCTTTTTTTGCACCGCCTTGTTTATAAGCATCCAGCGCTACAGTATAGGCTGCTTTATCAAGTTCAGTTGAAGAGGGCTGAGCATTGGCGGGAACTGCTTGCTTGGCTGTTGCTGGAGCCACTTCTTTAGCGGATGTATGAGATGCTACTGTGGCTTGGCTGTTTGAGCTGCTGGGAGAAGTATCCTGTTGGTTATCCTCCTCTGGAGCTGCACTTTCTGGGTCTACTTTCTGTTGCAGAAGTTCCAGACGTTGGTCTAGGTCAGTATAGCGATTGGTCAGTTCATGTTTAAGTTTTTCAATTTCGTTGTCCTGTTCTTCAATTTTGCCGCGTAATGCACGAATGTCATTTTCTAATTGCTGGTTTTTTTGTATGATTTGCCAATTTAGGTTGGTTGGCACATTGGCAACAGTTGCACCTGAATTAATGGCAACATTGTTAGCACTGAGGTCAATACTGTTATTTTGACTCAAGCCGCGTGATTCAATCGGGACATTGGCATAAAGTGAAGTGGAACCCAACAAGGTGAGTACACATAAAGCATGCTGTTTGAGCATCATAAAAAACATCCATTTTGTATTCTTTGGTACTTTCTAAACCTGAGGTTTTAAAGTGTGACCATTTAAAAGACATGACGACATTAAAAACGTCCGGCCCGTGAAATGCAATATGTGTTTACAATCTTGTCATAGTTTTAAAGTAATTGATTGTGCAGATAAAAAACATCCAAAAATGCTGTTTTTAATTAATATTGTTTTTTTAATAATCAAATAAAAGCAATGTTGCTGGAAAACAGCTTGGAGTACTTGCAAGTTAGTTAAAAATCTCTATACTCTGTTCTTGCAATGGTAGCCCTGCCGGTTACTTCGCAATTGTACTCCACGAACCCCGCCAGGACCGGAAGGTAGCAACGGTAGTGGAAATATGATGTGCCGAAGGCTTGCTGGTAGGGTTGCCACCAGTTTTATAATAATTTTTATTTCTTCCCGCTATTTATATTTCTTCTGCTCTTCGGCTAATCGCTTTCATAATCGCATCCATTTCAAATCCACGATACATCAAAAAGCGTATTTGTTTGGCTTTCAGTTTTGGCTCTTTTTCGACATCAAGACCGAATTTTTTTACTTTCAGTTGATAGGCTTGTTCATTCCAGTCTGTTTCTTTTAATTCATCTTGAATTAGACTGCTATCAATTTTTTTTGATTTTAATGCCATCTTGATGCGGTTTGGACCTTTACCTTTACGTTTCTGGCTTGACAGCATCATTTCAGCTACACGTTGATCACTCTGATAATTTTCACTCGCCAGTTCATCCACCAGTTTTAGCACTTCATCACGATCCACGGCATAAAGTGCAAGTTTCTCGATCAGATCCGCTTTTGAGTATTCCTTACGTGTCAATACTGCAAAAGCGTAGGAACGTAAGCGTGTGCCCGTCAAGCCTTGAGGCTTGGGCTGGGTGTCAGTTTCAAAGTGTAAAGCATCGGATTCTTTAGGCGGAATCGAACAGGTCGACAATTCTCCAGGCGGCTCATCAAATTGTTGCTTGAGTGCTGCGTAATCCAGCATATTAGGAAATTTGGGATTGCTCATAAGGGTCTATATCACATCAAATATAAAACGCCCCGTAGGGCGTTTTACAGTTTAACTTTTATTATGCTGGAAATTAAGCATCTAAAAAGTCTGGTTCAGCTTCATCCTTGTCTTCTACCGGTGTTGTACCTGTGGTGAGAAGCTGTTCACGAATCAGTTTTTCCACTTCCACTGCAATTTGTGGATTTTCTTCCAGATGGCGAATCACGTTGTTTTTACCTTGGCCAATTTTATCGCCCTGATAAGAATACCATGCACCCGCTTTTTGGATGATCTCTTGCTGTACGGCGAGGTCAATCAATTCGCCTAAATGGTTGACACCTTTACCATACAGAATCTGGAATACCGCTTCTTTAAATGGAGGCGCCATCTTGTTCTTCACGACTTTTACGCGGGTTTCCGAACCGATGATTTCATCACCTTCTTTCACCTGACCGATACGGCGGATATCCAGGCGTACGGAAGCGTAGAATTTAAGCGCATTACCACCCGTTGTGGTTTCAGGGCTACCAAACATCACGCCAATCTTCATACGGATCTGGTTAATGAAGATCACCATACAGTTAGAGCGTTTTGCATTACCGGTAATTTTACGGAGTGCCTGGCTCATTAAACGGGCTTGCAGACCCATGTGCGAGTCGCCCATTTCACCTTCAATTTCCGCACGTGGGGTTAGAGCTGCAACGGAGTCGACCACGATCAGGTCAATGGCGCCAGAACGTACCAGCATGTCGGCAATTTCAAGTGCCTGTTCACCATTGTCCGGTTGTGACACCAAAAGATTGTCGATGTCTACGCCTAACTTGCGGGCATATTGCGGATCAAGAGCATGTTCGGCATCAATGAAGGCACATGTACCGCCCGCTTTTTGACATTCTGCAATGGCTTGCAAAGTCATGGTGGTTTTACCTGAAGATTCAGGGCCGTAAATTTCAACGATACGACCTTTAGGTAAACCACCAATACCCAGAGCAATATCCAGGGTTAAAGAGCCTGTAGAGACCGCTTCAACGGCCTGTACAGTATTATCACCAAGGCGCATTACTGTATTTTTACCAAACTGTTTTTCAATTTGGCTTAGGGCAGCATTCAGCGCCTTGCTTTTATTATCATCCATCTCACAACCTCAAAACGATGTCACAAAAATATTCACTTAAGTGGATGTGTTGCTTTCAAACGTGTTCCACCCAAGTATAGTGACAGATTCATTCCTTATGTACTATATCAATTCAGTCGAATGCGACAGAATGTGACGCTTAAATATCAACAGCTTCTAATCATGATATGACCAGTGCTGATCGAACTGCTGATCATTATCTTGTTTGAATTTACTGATTTGTCTTCGATCTTTTTTACTCGGCCGATGTTCAGGTCGGGCTAGATTATGCAACTTTCTTTGGGTGGCAATCAACTCTCGTCTTGCAACACTCACTTCGGTTTCTTCATAAAGTTGCTGGGCAATCGGTGCTGCACCGCGAACGGCGGATAAGGCCTTGATGACAACGGTTTTACGGTCAAAACCCTGCTGGATGGTGAGTTCCATACCGACACGAACTTCTTTGGAAACTTTAACCCGTTCACCGTTATGATGAACTTTACCGCCTTCAATGGCAGCTTTGGATATTGAACGTGTTTTAAAAAAACGTGCTGCCCACAACCATTTGTCAACACGCATACTTTCAACATTGTTCTGTTGAGAAGAATTAGGCATATTTTTTCAGATCCTCAGCTTGTTTTAAAATCACCATTAAATCGGTCAGCTCTTGTAAAATGGGATAGGAACTTTCGGTCCTAACTTCTTTTTGAGATGAGGGCTGGGCAATGGTAATTAAATGCTGGATACCAAATTTTTCTGCACCTTTGAGTACTTTTTCAGTGTCATCAATAAAATAGGTATGTTCGACCTGAAAGGGGTGCAGTGAATGGAGTTTCTGCCAAAATTCGATGTTTTCTTTGGCGTGACCAATCACTTCACTACTGATTATGACATCAAAGTAATGTGCAATCCGGGTCTGTTCAAGTTTGAATTTCAGGCCTTCACAATCGGCATTGGTTGCAATCCAGCAGGCATAGCCATGAGCTTTAAGATATTCCAGCAGTTCAATACATCCTGGACGTAAAGTTACCTTGTGTTGAAATTCCTGTTGCAGCGCCAATGTATCAACCCCTACTTTTGCACTCCAGAAGCGTGTGGAATACCAATTTAAGGTATGATTGTATTGCTGGTAAAACTGAAATAGCGCTTGGGTACTTTGTTCGAGTGTACAGTTATGCTTTTCTGCATAGCAAATAGGGAGTTGATGATTCCAGATGAAATCATCATAAGCAAGATCGAGAAGCGTACCATCCATGTCAAAGATGATGGTGGGTTTTTCTGAGGAATTCGGCATATGAAGGTAATCTATGTTTAATGCAACTACGGCACCGCAAGATGCTCTGATTTTACAGTTAGTTCCCATTGTGACACAGGCATGTGAAATTTTGCGAGCAGAATATCAAGCCTATTGTGCAGGTGAAACTTTTGATGTTGAGCACAAAAATGATCAATCACCCGTAACCCAGGCAGATTATCGGGTTAATGAGTTTATCACGACCGCATTACACAAAATTTTTCCGAACATCTCGTTGTTGTCTGAAGAAGGTGAATATACCGAGCGTGAGCAATGGCAAAAATTCTGGTTGCTTGACCCTTTGGATGGTACCAAGGAATTTCTGCATAAACGTCCTGAATTTACCATTAATTTGAGTCTGGTTGAGGGGGTGCATACCACCTTCGCTGTATTAGCCATCCCTGGTGAACAAACGATATATTTTTGTCCCAAACATGGCCTGCCTTTAAAATTAGAAATTGCAACGGGGCAATGGCTGCAATATGTTGATGATCTGCCATCTGAAACTGTTCAGGTCGGTTTAAGTCAAAGTAGTCAGAACAAACCTAAATATGCTGAATATCTGGACATCCTGAAACAGCAGGTGGATATTGTAGAGTTTAGGGCGGGCAGTGCCTATAAGTTCTGCATGATGCTGGAAGGTAAAGTGGATATTTACCCACGCTTTCATCCGACCAGTGAGTGGGATACCAGTGCAGGGCAATGCCTGATTGAACGCATCGGTGGCGGGCTGGTAGATTTTAAAGGCAGACCTTTTGTATATAATCAGCGCGAGAGTTTACTGAATGGTGGTTTTATCGCATTTCGTAATATCGAGATGAAAAATTTGGCATTCCAGGCCCTAGGACTTATGGCGAACATACATTGAGCTGATGCATTAACATGCTATAGTATGCTATGTACCCATGTTTAATTTTGGCTGCTTCATGGCGTTAGATTTACTCCCTATAAGTATGCTGAAGGCGATTGATTTATTGCCTGATGCTAAAACACCTGTCACTCTGTTTACCCGCCATTCTATTCGCGAGGTCGTTACAGGGCAGGGTTTGGCAGGCTATGATTTGCAGTTAACTGAACAAGGCCGTGAGCTTGCCCAGGCATGGGGTAACTATTTAATTGATAATACGGATCGTAGCATCCAGCACTGTATTTCAAGTCCGATTCAACGCTGTGTCGATACTGCTGCTTTAATGATACAGGGTGCCGATTCGAGTACGCTGGTACAAAATACCCATCATATTGAAATTGTCCAGCAAGGTTTACTGGTTGAGCCGGGAAGTTTTGTGCTTGATATTAAACAGGCGGGGCCTTATTTTCAGAAACAAGGTGCTTTGGGTTTTATTAACAGTTTTGTCAATAATGCCTTGCCTGGAATGAAACATCCGATTACTGGTGTAGTCGATGTGCTGGAGCTGATTTATAACACTCATCCGCAAGATCATTTTGGTTTAAGTCTGGCTGTAAGTCACGATACTATTTTGGCAGCCATTATTGCGGTGATTTCTGGGCGTAATACCGTTAGCCATGAAGACTGGCCAAAAATGATGGAAGGCCTGTTTGTCTGGTTTGAAGGTGATGTGTTTTTAGAATCCAAACTGAAATGGATTTGGCGTGGTCAAGTGAACGAGTTGTCGATTCGCGAGTTTCAGAACCTGGAAAAAATAAAATAAAACAGTATTGCTCTTAAAAAATGTCATCTTGATACTACTTTCTGAATAAAGTAACCCTAAAAAACAATTTTTAATAAAAGTTTTGAAGTGCCTTATGTTTTTATAAGGTGCTATTTTTAGACCTAATAATTTTTTATAGACGTAAAAAAAGCCCTAAAAGGGCTTTTTTTAATGCAACAACTTAGTTAGCTAAAGCTTTAACTTGTGCATTTAAACGGCTCTTATGACGAGCAGCTTTGTTTTTATGGATGATACCTTTATCAGCCATACGGTCAATTACAGGAACCGCAGTTTTGTATGCTTCTGTAGCAGCAGCATAATCACCAGCAGCGATTGCAGCTACTGTACGTTTAAGATAAGTACGAACCATAGAACGTAAGCTTGCGTTGTGTTTACGTGCTTTAACGTTTTGACGAGCACGTTTTTTAGCTTGAGCAGAGTTTGCCACTCGTGCACTCCTTGAATTAGATTGGTCTGGGCGGGCTGAAATTACAACTGAAAACCTTCATCAGAAGAATTATCACCAGCCCGTAAACAAGTGCCATATTGTGATTAAACTATGGCGTTAAGTCAAGTCTTGACTTGATTCAGCAACATTTTAGATGCATAAAAAGTATAAAAAAACTGTTACGTTAGTAAAACCTATAGAGATCGATTAAAAAATGACTAAATCAATTAAAAGTGTAATTGTGATTGGTGCAACAGGTCTAGTGGGACGTGAATTGCTGAAACAGCTCAATGAGCTTGAAAGCTGTGAGAAAATAACGGCTGTGGTTCGGCATGAAGATCAGCAGATTAAAAGTCTGGAAAAAGTACAACAATTTATCTTGCAGGATTTTCTGTTACTGAACGATGAAGATGTAAATGGTTATAGTCATGCCTTCAGCTGTTTAGGCACGACACTAAAAAAAGCCGGTTCAAAACAGAATTTTTATAATATTGATTATGAAATCAATGCACATTTTGCTGATTTATTTGAATCGACCCAGACCCACTATTTATTAATTAGTACCATGGGCGCAAACGCACAATCCAGAATTTTTTACAATAAAGTCAAAGGTGAACTGGAACAGCATATCCAAGGCTTAAATCTGGAATATGTATCTGTTCTGCGCCCATCACTATTAATCGGTGAACGACCAGAACAACGCACCTTAGAAGATATGGCGCAAAAATTGTATCAAAAATTCTCGCATTGGGTTCCTGATACATTTAAATATAAGCCCGTGACAGCAGTACAAGTAGCTCATACTATGGTCGAGGCTGCACAAACTCAGACTGAAAAGTTTGAAATTTATGATAATTTACGCATACAAAATTTCAAACGAGGGAAATAAAAAGTGTCTAATCCAGCATTCGTAACCTGTGACTTACTTGATGACAATCCAGAAAAAGAAATTCAGGTGGTCACCCCATCAATGGATGGAAAATTCTTTAAAAGCTATGGTGCACGTAAAAGTTTTGGTGGTCAGGCAGTCACTGTAAAGTGTTTTGAAGATAATTCACGTGTCAAAGAACTGCTCGCAACCGATGGTACTGGTAAAGTGCTTGTGGTGGATGGTGGAGCATCTATGCGCTGTGCCTTGATGGGCGATATGATTGCTGAATCAGCGGTGAAAAATCACTGGAATGGGGTAATTATTTACGGGTGTGTACGTGATGTCGATGCGATTGCCGAACTGGACCTGGGTGTACATGCGTTGGCTGCAATTCCGCAAAAAAGTAATCGCAAAGGCATAGGCGAAGTGGATTTAACTTTGTATTTTGGTGGTGTAAGCGTCAGTTCTGGCGATTATATCTATGCCGATAACAACGGCATTGTGGTGGCAAAAGAAAAATTAGTCGATTTATAAAGACAGAGATACAAGGATAAAAATGGTGAATCATCAAATTAAAGTGATACAAGCGCTGGCTTCATCTTTGACTGAAGGCGGACGAGGTGTGAGCGGTACAGCTTTTCCCAAGCAGCCTGAAAAATCACTGAAACTTTATGAGTTTGAGGGTTCGCCATTTTGTCGCCGTGTGCGTGAGGTTTTAACCTTGTTAAATCTGGATTATGAGGTTTATCCTTGCCCTAAGGGTGGCCAGAAATACCGGAAAATTGTCAAAGAAAAAGGTGGAAAAAAACAGTTTCCATTTTTCGTAGATGAAAATACCGGTACAGAAATATATGAATCACAAGCCATTATTAATCATTTATTTAAACATTATGGCCGAACGGGAACCACACCGAAAAAATTTGCCCATTATCCCAAAATCCCTGTCGTGGCTTTAGCTGGCACCATCGTGAATGGTGCATGCGGCGTCTGGATTAACCGGAAAATTAAAGATCGTGCAGCACCAGAGCAACTTTTGGAGTTATGGGGTTTTGAAGCCAGTCCTTTTACCCGTGTGGTACGAGCAATGTTAACTGAGCTTGAGCTACCTTATATTTATCATAACGTGGCTAAAGAGCGCTGGCAGGATATGGGGCCGGCAATATTGCGTTTAAAACCTGGAAAATATCAACCCTTAGCGGGTGGTAAACGTGAAAAGACCGTTGAAATTATGGGGCGAGATATTCAGGTTCCTTATTTAATTGATCCAAATACCGGAGTGAAAATGTTTGAGTCTGCACAGATTGTGAAATACTTAAACCAGCAATATGGTCACTAATCTCATCCGAAGTAAGAAACTGCTAAAACAGCGGTTTTTTTTGGCCTATATCTGATTAATTTAAGCAAAAACTAAAGTAAGTTATACCCTGGTATGATAGTCAGAATATTGAATGGATAACTGATGGCTAAATCATCGATTGAAACTTTAAAATTTGTATTTTATGGTCTTAACACTGGCTGATTACAATGTAATAGTAAATAAAATTGATCGTTTATTAATATAAAAGTTATTAAATTACCTGATTTTAGGGATATTGTTTAGCTTGTATTTTTCGCTATAGTAGGCGGTTATAATAGGGGGTGCTGTGTGTCAGAATTAGCAACGATTTTACCCGTTCCAGTTTTAATTGTTGAAGATGAAGGGCTGATTCAAGAACGATTAAAAAAGATATTGGCAGAACTGGGCTATAGCAAAGATATGCTGATTTTTGCTAAAAACTTGCAACAGGCTTTTGTAGAAATAGAGCAGCAACCTGTTTCTTTGGCTTTGGTTGATTTGGGACTGCCTGACGGTAACGGCATAGAGCTGATTGAAAAGCTTCATGCACAGGATAGCAATGCCATGATCTTGGTGATATCGGCTTGGAGTACTCAGGAAAGTTTATTTTCAGCAATCAAGGCAGGCGCGACAGGTTATGTTCTGAAAGAACGTGATGATGTTGAAGTTAAGTTATCCATTCGTAGCATTTTACGTGGCGGTGCGCCGATAGACCCTTTTATTGCTCAAGAAATTTTGAAACAGATATCAGCTGCGGTTATACCGGCAGTAGCTGATCAGAAAATCATAGATGCAGATATGGAGCTGTTAACCAGCCGGGAAACTGAGATTCTAAATCTGGTCGCTCAAGGAATGAGTAACCGGGAAATCGCTGAACAATTGTTTGTTTCTAAATATACTGTTGAAAGTCATATCAAGCACATATACCGTAAATTGTCGGTGACCAAAAGAACAAAGGCCGTGAGTGCAGCAAGATCCTTAGGGATTCTATGAAGTCATTGATTGTGCATTATTTTTTATTCTTGTTCTTAGCCTGCTGAGTCAAGTCAGTTCTGCCGAAATAATTGAAAATATTAATGCACAATGTGCAGTACACATTCATTCTATTGATACTGTCAAAACCAGTTCAGTCACAGTTTTACCCCGACAGGGCTGGGAGTCTGTAAATTTACCCGATCAGTGGCAAAAACGCTGGAAAAATTATAACGGAGCAGCGTGGTACAAAATTCAATGGAGCTGGTCCTGTCAGAATCAGGCTAGACTTGCCGAGCCGATTGCTTTTTCAATTGATTATATTAATTCTGCCGGCGCAGTCTTTTTGAATGGTGATTTACTCTGGAGAGATAAGCATTTACAAGAACCACTGTCAAAAAGCTGGAATATGCCGCGTTACTGGATTTTACCAATATCGGGATTAAACAGCGGCGAAAATGAAATTTTAATTTATGTGAATGGCTTTGCTTTCCAGTCTTCGGGTATTGGTCAGATTGCTTTTAATAATGTACAAAACAATTACGAGTCATATCAAAGTCAGATATGGAATCGCAGAACTTTATTTCAAATTAATCTTATTTTATCCATTACGTTTGGGGTGATCTGTTTTGTTATCTGGTTATCGCGGCGAAAAGAAACTACTTTTGGATGGTTTGCCTTAAGTTCCTTGTTATGGGTGCTATTTATTTCCAATATGTTGACTACAGAAACATTTCCCTATCCAAATACACTAATTGCAGCACAGGCCAATTTGGCTTTTTTTATTCTTTATGTTGTAAGTTTCTGTATTTATTCATTCAGGTTTATCCAAAAGCGCTTTATTAAAGTTGAGACAGTTGTTTGGGGAATTACGGGACTGATTATTGCAGGTATTTTTCTAACCCCGCAGCAGTCAGCTTATTGGGTTTTTGCGCTGATATTTTTAATCTATGTTGGACTGTTTATTATCGGTTATCTATATGCCTGTTATTACGCAATTCAATCTAAAAGAACAGATTATATCTTTTTAGCCATTTGCCTAAGCGCTATTGTCATTTTTATGATATTCGACCTTTTATTATTATCGGGAGAGGTGGTTGTAAAGGATGTTCGACCATTATCTCCCTATACCGGACCGATTATCACCTTTTTTATGGTAATTATATTAGGTTCAAGATTGGCACGTAATGTTAAAAAAATTGAAACATTTAATGCCCAGCTAGAAATGAAAGTTCAGCAGGTCAGTAATGATTTAAGCTCCAGTTTGAATGAAAAACATCAATTAGAGCTTAAAAATGTCAAGCTACAAGAAAGAATCAATTTATCCCATGATTTACATGATGGTTTGGGCGCATCATTGGTTCGCTCGATGATTTTAGTGGATCAAAGTACGCATGATATTTCCAACAAGCAATTTTTATCGATGCTTAAATTACTAAGAGATGACCTTAGGCAAATTATCGATAGTGGTTCATCTGCAGATAATAAAATTCCAGTTAATCCCATACTGTGGGTGGCACCCGTTAGGCATCGTTTTAGTCAGCTTATGGATGAACTGGATATTCGTTCTAAATGGATTTTTCCGCAGGAATGGCAAGCCGTGCCGAGTGCTTTACAGTGTCTCACCTTGATTCGGGTACTGGAAGAAAGCCTGATCAATATTATTAAACATAGTCAGGCCAGGCAGGTAAAAATAGCGATGGTCTATATTCGAGAAAACCAGTTTATTTTGAGTATAGAAGATGACGGTGTCGGTTTTGATGCAGATAGTGTAGTGCAACAGGGATTAAGTATTGGCATGCGCAGTATGAAAATGCGTTTGGAGCGTATGGGCGGCGAGTTTAAATTATCTTCTGAACCGGGTTGCACCATCATTCAGGCGATTGTTCAGCTGAAATAAGCAATTAAATTTTTTTTGCTTTTTAAATGTCGGTTGCTATTTCATCATTTTATAAAATTGGAAGAAATTAAAATGAGTGAATTATTTTTTCTGCTGATCTTGAGAAGAAATAAATATAAATTTTTTAAAATATAAAAATGGGGAAAATATTATTTTCCCCATTTTGTAGCTTTATTTATTCT
>JAEAMG010000392.1_pt1 | contig 54058 bp, 46 predicted proteins | sample 8958741 | NCBI WGS metagenome assembly JAEAMG01 (sample SAMN16933256, study PRJNA681125) | bioreactor sludge metagenome | isolation source: anaerobic bioreactor treating anionic surfactant - SDBS | place: India: Bengaluru | collected 2019-02-28 | reverse complement strand
CCCGACGAGTGCGACGTTGGCCTGGAAGAAACCCCTTCCGGGAACCGTCAAGCGACGGCCGCGCACCACACGGATCACGTCCGGCGGCGCTCCGGGGCCCGTAAAAACCGCCGTCGGGGACTCGGACGGTTCATCGGACCAGATGACCTGACGTTTCCCGGACGGCCGGACCCGCCTTGACCGGAGTGCCTTCCGGAAAGCGCCATACTTCACGTTCACCGACGCCTCGACTACTCCGCAGGATTCGATATCGATGAGCTCATGGCTTTTGCCGCCCATCAGACCGGCACGGCACGGTCCTTTTCGGCCGCCGGCCAGATGGAACTCCGCCTTTCCACGCCAGCCGAAAGGACGCGGGGAGGGGATGATTTCCGCAATGGGGATCCGGGACAGGCCGGCAATCCGCCGGAAGGTCTCCTCGACCTGCCTCTGCTTGAGCGCCAACTGATGGGGGTACGCGATGTGCTGCATCCGGCAGCCGCCGCAACGGGTGTACACGGGACAGAGCGGCCGGACCCGATGGCGTGACGGGACCGGAATCCCGATCGGTTTTGCCCGCGCATACCGTTTCCGGACCTCGGTGATCTCGACCTCCGCTTCGTCCCCGTCCACCGTAAACGGGACAAAGAGGACCCGATCGGAAACCCTCCCCACGCCGTCTCCGCCAAAGGCCACATCCTCAATCCGGACACGAATGCAATCCCCGGTTTTGAACTCTTCTGCCATGATTCATCGCCCCCGGAACGCCCATCCGCGTATAAAAGCGGAACCGGTCCCTCCGTTTATTTTTCAATCTTCTTAACATCTTCCGTGAAATCCGTAAACCATTTCCCTTTACAAACCGTGCAAATGCTGCTAATGGCCTCCCCGAAAAGCCGAAAGGAACCCTGATCCTTGGAACACGAAAACGTTCACCGAATCATGCGGGACAACCGGGAGATCATCCTGATCGGAACGGCCCACGTTTCGCGCGAAAGCGCCGATCTCGTCGAGCAGGTCATCGCAGCGGAAAAACCGGACACGGTCTGTGTCGAACTCTGCCGGCCCCGATACGAGGCCATCCGAAAGAGGGACCAATGGCAGCAGACCGACATCGTCAAGGTGATCCGTGAAAAGCGGACAAGCCTCCTGCTCTCCCAGCTCATCATGGCCTCCCTGCAACGAAAGATCGCCCGGAAATTCAACATCACGCCGGGCGCGGAAATGCTCCGGGCAATCGATCAGGCCGAGGCGATCGGCGCGGAAATTGTTCTCGCGGACCGCGAGATCCGCATTACGCTGCTGAGGACCTGGCGGACGATGGGTTTCTGGGGCAGGATGAAGTTCCTTCCCGAGGTCCTGGCTTCGCTGTTCGCCACCGAGGAAATCACCGAGGAGGAGATCGAAAAACTCAAAAAAAGCGACGTCCTTGAGCTGGCGCTGCAGAGCGTCGGCGAAAAGCTCCCCGGTCTGAAAACGACGCTGATCGACGAACGGGATCTATACCTTGCGCACGCCATCGGCCATGCGCAGGGGCATCGGATTGTGGCCGTGGTCGGCGCCGGGCATGTACCGGGCATCCTGGAACATATCGGGGAGGAGATCGATGTCGAGCCCCTGACCCGAATCCCGGAAAAGGGTCCCTGGGGAAAATTCGCCGGCTGGCTGTTCCCGCTGGTGGTCGTCGGGCTGTTCATCGCCGGCTTTTTTTATTCCGGATCCCAGGCCAGTCTGAAAATGATCAGTTGGTGGTCGGCGATAACAGCCTCCTTTGCCGCATTCGGCGCGTTGGTCCTGCTGGCCCATCCGCTGACCATCGCAGCCTCTGCCGCCTCCGCACCGATCACAACCCTTCACCCCCTGATCGCCGCCGGGTGGATTGCGGGTCTCACCGAGGCGACTCTCCGAAAGCCCCAGGTCAGGGATTTTCTCGCCCTCCAGGAGGACATCGTCTCCGTCCGGGGCTTCTTCCGGAACAAAATCACGCGCCTGCTGCTGCTGGTGGCCATCGTCAATCTGACCACATCGATCGGAACCTTTGTGGCCATTCCGGTGATCATGAGATTTATCTGAACGGAACAAAGCCATGATCGAAAAGAAATCGATGCTTTGCCCGAATTGCCGAAAACTGATCAGCAAGGATGAACCCTCCTGCCCCTATTGCGGCATGGCCCGACCGGGCGTCTTGTGGAAAAGAAATTGGGCCGGAATCTTCGCCACCGACCGTTTTGACCCGACGGTGATGATTCTGTCCGTCAATGTCGTTTTCTACCTTTTTTCGCTTTTGATCAACCCGTCGGCGCTTGGTCTTTCGGCCAATCCGATGACCTTTCTCTCCCCTTCGGACGCAAGCCTTTTTCTGATCGGCGCCACGGGGACCCTCCCGATCGCCTACGGCCGCTGGTGGACCCTGGTTTCGGCCTCGTTCCTTCACGGGGGAATTCTTCATCTCTTCTTCAACATGATGGCGCTGCGGCAGCTGGCCCCTTTCGTCCTCGACGCGTTCGGCCTGCACCGCTTCATGATTCTCTACCTCTGGACGGGTGTCGCAGGTTTTTCACTTTCCTGTTTCGCCGGGATCCCGTTCACCATCGGGGCCTCGGCCTCCATTTGCGGCCTGATCGGCGCCATCCTGTACTATGGAAAGAGCCGCGGCGGGTACTACGGCGGGGCAATCTACCGCCAGGCGATGGGATGGGTTTTGGGGTTGGCGCTTTTCGGTCTTTTCCTGCCGGGCATCAACAACTGGGCGCACGGGGGAGGCATCGTGTCCGGCCTCTTGCTGGCCTTTTGGATCGGATATCACGAACAAAAAACAGAAACCGCGCTCCACCGGATTGTGGGCACCGGAAGCGTTCTCATCACGGCGGCCATCCTGCTCTGGGCGCTGGTCCAGACCGGCTACCACCTGACGGTTTCATCATGAATGTCGGAGGAGGAAACATGAAAAGAACTTTTTGTCGTTTGATCTGCCTGATTTTAACGCTGCTATGGATCATGGGTTGCGATACCGCGCTCACCGTCGGCTCAAAAACGATGGGCTTCCGCTCGGGAGAATTCATCTATACGGACGGTTATCTGCGGGCCACCTATACCGTGCCGTTCGATCCGATGTGGACGGTATGCGAAAGGACGCTGACCGAGATGAATGCGGTCGATGTCGAACCGGCCCGACGTCATTGCGCGTTGACGCGGAGGAGAAGTCCCTTCAGGTAGCGTCCCTCCGGATGGGCGAGGTTCACGGGGTGGTCCGGGCCGGCTCCGAGGGTGAGGAGGAGTTGCGCCGTCTTTCCCGCGTCCCGGACGGCGCCGAGAACGATTTTCGCGAACATCGTCTCGTCGATGGGATTGGAGCAGGAGAACGTCGCCAGCATTCCCCCCTCCGTCAGGCGCCTTGCCGCGCGAAGATTGATCTCCCGGTATCCCCGCGCCGCGCGTGCAATGTCCCCGCGGGATTTGGCAAAGGCGGGGGGATCGAGAATGATCCGATCGAAAGTCTCTTCCGTTTCCCGCAGATATTCGAAACAGTTGGCCGTCAAGACGGGATGATTTTCCGCCAAAAGGCCGTTTCGGGAGAGGTTCCGGCAGGCGATCTGGTTCGCCTCCGCCGAGGCCTCGACGGAGACGACCCGCCTGGCCCCGCCTCGGCCGGCATAGACGGAAAAGGCCCCGGTGTAGGAGAAGCAATTCAGAACGGTCGTTCCCCGGCTGAGAGCGCCGACCATCTCCCGGTTCCCGCGCTGATCGAGGAAAAATCCCGTCTTCTGTCCGGTGAGCAGATCGACCTCAAAGCGCAATCCGTTCTCCAGGATCGTCACCATCGGGGGGATTTCTCCCGCCACCAGGCCGATCCGTTCGGAAAGCCCCTCCTGCGAACGGGAGCTTCCTCCGCTCCGCTCGTAAATCCCGGCCGGTTCGAGAATTTCGGACAGCAGATCCGTCAGGGTTCCTCGCCATTGCTCCATCCCCGCCGTTCCGATCGAATAAACAAGATACCCGCCATAGCGATCGCAGACAAGACCGGGCATCCCGTCGCCCTCGGCATTGATCAGCCGATAGGCGTCCGTTCCCGCCGGAATGACCTGTTGCCGAAGGGAGACGGCGCGTGCGATGCGCCTCCGCCAAAAACCGCCGTCGATTTTCGCCGTGGTATCTTCGGTCAGCAGGCGAAAAGCGATGTTGCCCCTGTTGTAGAAACCGAGGCCGAGGGGTTTCCCCCCGGCATCGACCGCAAGGACCACCTGCCCGGGCACGGGCTCTCCCTCCACCCTCGCCAGCGCCCCGGAAAAGACCCAAGGGTGCCCGCGGCGGAGCGCCGCCTCGCGGCCTTTCCTGAGAACGATCCGCGGATGGCTCATGACCTTCTCCCCTGAAAGCAACGGGCGGGACACGAAATTCGTCTCCCGCCCGGGTTGAGTGTCTCAATGGATCATGAGGAGTCTCGCTTCCGGCTATTCGCCGGACAGGTAGCCATGAATCGCCTTCGCCGCCTGCCTCCCGGCGCCCATGGCCAGAATGACCGTGGCCGAGCCGGTGACAATGTCCCCGCCGGCGTAAACCCCCTTGCGGCTCGTCTCCCCGGAATCTCCCTTCGTGACGATGTAGCCCCAGCGGTTCGTCTCCAATCCGGGCGTTGTCGCCGGGACAATCGGGTTGGCCATCGTTCCGACGGCGACCACCACCGTATCCACCGGGATCACAAACTCCGACCCCCGGATCGGCACGGGGCGGCGCCTCCCCGAATCATCCGGCTCGCCCAGCTCCATCTGCTGGCAACGCATGCCCGTCACCCAGCCCTCCTATCGCAAGCTCCTCGGTATAACCCGTGGGAACCTCGTTGAAATTGCGGATCCGAATCTTCGGATCCTGCTCGGGCATCTTGTGTCGGGGAACTTTTTCCTTCTTGGGTTTGATTTCGTTATTTTCCATGGCATTTGCACCTATAGGCTTCCATCGATTGTTTTTCCTGGGGCTGATACATCCTGAGACGGCTGGTCAAAAGGGCAAAATCGACCTGATGGCCGTCGAACTCGGGGCCGTCCACGCAGGTAAATTTTGTTTTTCCGGCGACCGCGACCCGGCAGGCTCCGCACATTCCGGTCGCGTCCACCATGACCGGATTGAGGGAAACAACCGTCGGGATCCCGTGCGGCCTCGTCACGTCGCAAAGGACGCGCATCATCGGCACGGGACCGATCGCAAAGACCCGATCGATCCTTTCCTTCGCGTCGATCAGGTTCTGGAGGACCGCACTCACGAAACCGTGAAAGCCGTAGCTGCCGTCATCCGTCGCGACAATCAGCCTGTCGCTGACCTTTTTCATTTCCTCTTCGAGGATGAGAAGGGTCTGGGTTCGCGCCCCGATAATGGAGGTCACCCGGTTCCCGGCCTTCTTGAGGGCGGCCGCAAGCGGATAAACGACACCCACGCCCACACCCCCGCCGATGCAGACGACGTGACCGAAGTTTTCGATCTCCGTCGGGTTGCCGAGCGGACCCTGAACATCGCTGATCTCATCGCCCGCCTTCATAGCGGCGAGCGCCGCTGTCGTCTTCCCGACCACCTGAAAGATGATGGTGATCGTCCCGGCTTCCGCATCCGAATCCACGATGGTCAGCGGAATTCTCTCCCCCGGTTCATCGATCTTCAGGATGATGAACTGGCCGGCGCGTCGTTTTCGCGCAATTTCCGGGGCCGCAAGGACCATCCGGACCACGTTTTCCGACAAATCCTGTTTTTCAATAATTGGGTTCACCGATCTCTTCTCCTCGTTACGAATCTTGGCTCCGGTTTTCCTGCGGGGAAGTCCGGGATCCGGCCTGATTCGTCAGCGGCCCGGATCCGAACAAAAAAAGGAGCCCCCAGGCTCCCTTCTTCCCTATACATGATCTTCCGCGAGAAGCAGGACCTTCTCAAGCGGAACGGACCATAGTATTCTTTAACTTGTTTGTCAAGTTCGGATGGAATCCAAAAATGAACCGTTGATTCGGCCGGGTTTCTGCCCCGTTCACGCCGATCCGGCACGATGCATCCTGAATGGCCTAATGCGGCCTGAGAGACAGGAAGTAGGTGTGGGTCGGGCAGAGGACATGGGGACGGCGGGATGTGCTGCGGGTGGTCGTACAACGGTTGCGGTTGAAACGACGGAGCTTGTGCGAGTCGAAAAAGCGGATCTGCCGGGCCGTGATCTCATGGACAATGGACCAGTGGTCCCACATGGGCCCCCCCAGACCGATGAGGATGGTTCTTTCACCGTCCGTTTCGAGAAAGCGACTCATCTCATTCCAGAATTGGTCAAGCGGCGTGTTGGGTAAAGTCTTGAAAGGCATGCTGCGATACGGAATCAAATCTTTCACCACCGTACGAAAAATGCCACCGATGGTGACCAAGCCGATTCCTTCGGTCAGCATCCTGCTCAGATCGTGGGTTTGTTCGAGATACTCCAGGATCCGCTGGAACAGATTTTTGGCCTCATCGTCGCTGACGGAGGAAACGATCCGTGCAGCATTGACGATGCTGTATATCGCGCACAAACCATCCAGACCGCCCTGTTCGTAAGGTTTCATTGCCTCATCCGTGTTGCTTTCAGAAGCAGAGATCCGCAGACGGGAAACCGCTTGCGTCAGTACTCGCGGGTCAGCTTGTCGAGCTCCGCCACCGAAAAGATGGGACCGTCCTTGCAGACGTATTTCTCTCCGACATTGCACCGGCCGCACTTGCCGATGCCGCACTTCATCCTCATTTCCAGGGAGGTGATGATGTTTTCCTTGGAAAAACCCAGTTCAAAGAACACGGGCAGCGTGTAGCGGATCATGATCGGCGGACCGCAGATCACGGCCACGGCGTTCTCGGCGCTCGGCGTGAATTCGGAACAGGTCGGACCGTCCGCGCCCGGTGCGACCTCGCGGCAGACGGCCGGGACGAAACCCGTCCGCCCCTTCCAGGCTTCATCCCCCTTATCCACGGTCACAAACATCCGAAGGTCCTTACGGCATTCCCAGGCCGTCAGTTCGTCCTTATAGCAGAGAAGTCCCGGTGTTCTCGCCCCGTAGATCACGCTGATATCCCCAAAGCGGGAACGGTTCTTCTCGTGGAGCATGTAATGGATCAGCGAGCGCAGGGTCGTAAAGGCAAAACCTCCGCCCACCACGACAACGTCCTTCCCTTCCAGGTATTCAAGCGGCCAGGCGTTTCCCAGGGGGCCCCGGACACCGATACGGGCGCCCACATCCAGATCATGAAGCGCCGTGGTGACCATGCCCGCGACCAGCGTCCCGGCCCGCTGAACGGTGAATTCGACATAGCCGGTTTCGGTCGGTGAGGAGGCGATGCCGATCGGGCACTCCCCTTTTCCCAGGATCGACAGCTCCGCAAACTGCCCCGGCAGGTACCGGAACCGCTCTTCGTCCTCCTTGTTCACGAAAGCCAACCGGAAGGTTTTGATGTCCTTGCTGTCCACCTCCGTGACGATCTTGACCACCTCAACCGGCATGGGGATATAGGGATTCTGCATCATTGCTCCTCAAATGGGTCTGACTGGAATTTCATTCACCGTTTCAATGCCTTTTCGATGACCGAGAAGATATCGATGTTCACCGGGCAGGCGCGGGTGCAGCGTCCGCAGCCCACGCAGGAGATGCACCCGTACTTTCCCACATGATAGGCATACTTGTGGCACACCTTCTGCCGGTACCTCTGAAAGATTTTCGGCCGCGGATTGTGCCCGCTCGCCTCGAGCGTAAAATCCGTAAACATGCAGGCATCCCAGAAACGCTTTCTCATCCCCTCGTTGAAGAGGGTTTCATCGGAGATGTCGAAGCAATAGCAGGTGGGGCAGACGAACGTGCAGATTCCACAGCCGATGCAGGCTTCCGCCGTCTTCTCCCAGAAGTCTTTATCTTCAAAGATCGCGGATAACTTCCCTGCGATTTCCGAATCCTGGATCTCCAGAAAACGGCTTCTGAGATCGTTCCCCTCCTGGAGGATCTCTTCAAACGCGCGCTCGTCGTCGGCCGATCCGTCCGACAGCGCCAGATCCGTCAAAAGGCCGCTTCCCTTCTCCGTCAAGCTTTTCAGCAGAAGATCGCCGTCCCGCCGGATCATCAGGACGTCGCTTCCCGCCGGATCGGCAGCCCGGATCCCCAGCGCATTGTAAAAATCGGCCGGGTCGGGCGGCGTCCGGGGATCAAAGGGATAGCCGATGACCGTCGTTTTGTCCCGCCTCTCCTTCCAGTAGGGATCAATGACGCCTGCCCCCAGGAAATGCCTGTCCATGATTTCAAAACTTTTCGCATCGCAGGGCCTTACCCCGAGGATCACCGACGGCGGGGTGTCAATGGGCACGGGGGCGGATTCGGCGCCGTTTTTGACCAGACGGTAGCGGATCAAATCCTCCGACTGCGGGAAAAAGACAAACTTGGGGCTCATGGAGGTATTGTAAAAATCCAGCGTCACGACGGAAGGATCCGTGATCCGCTGAAATTCGAAATCCTTTTCGCCCTTCACGGGCGCAAAGAGCGGCCCCTTCTCCATTAGCGCCGATACAAAATCGATCCGCTTTTCGAGGGTGACTTTCTTGAACACGACTTTCTCCTTCCCACGGCACCGGCTCCGGTTTTCTCCGGTCCACGGCCTGCATCTGAACGATGCGGGCTTTATTTCAGCATCTCGTCCGAATCCTGATCCCCGAAGGTCACCATGACCGGCTTGTCTTCACACTTCATCCCCGCGGCCTGCTGAAACATCGCCTCGCATTCCTTGGCCATTTTCTTGTGGAACAGATAAAGGGGAATATTCACCGGGCAGGCCCGGGAACACTCCCCGCAATCAACGCACCGCCCCGCCAGATGATAAAACCGGGTGAGGTGGTACATGAGACTCCCGTCGGCCGTCGGCGATTTGTCCGCCCAGCGCGGCCGCGAGGCATCCATGAAGCAGGGGTCGCAATAGCACATGGGGCAGGCCTTGCGGCAGGCAAAACAGCGGATGCATTTCTCGAACTCCTTTTTCCAGTATCCCCAGCGCTCTTGGGTCTCCATGGCCTCGAGCTCCGTCAGCACGTCGTAAGGGGAGCCCGTCTGCACCCCATGGATCTCCTCGCCCAGCAGCACGTCATACAGAACGGGATTGACCACGGCCCCTGTGGTCCTCCGGTCGATGGTTTCCCCGGTCTTCGGGTCCTTCATCCCGGTGACGGGAATGCCGAGAAGCCTCAGATCCTCCCGCTTGACCTTCTCCTCCTGGATCAGCTGGACCACCGCCCTGCTGTCGGCGGCTTTGACGACGACGGCGATCTTCGTCCCGGGAGGATAGCGGGTGAGATAACGGGCAAGGTTTTGGACGCAGTATTCATTAAAGATCAGGTCGGCAACCTCGTCCACCTTGCCTGCGGCATAGGGCTGGGGATGTTTTTCATCCAGACCCCGGGCATAACCGAGGACGACGGAGACCTCGCCCCGCTCCAGCATTCCCTTCGCCTCCCTGCGGAGGTTTTCCTCGATCTGTTGGATGGCGGTCATTGCCCTCCCCCCCCTTCTTTCCCGATCCTGAATCGGGTCTGGGGTCCCAACGCCTTGAGATCGTTCGTGAACGATTCGACCACCTCGGCGTATTTGTTGCCCTCCGAGGCGGAAATCCATTCCACCCGGAATCTCCCCGGTTCCATGCCGGCAAACTCGAGCAGCTTTTTCGTGATCGCCAGTTTTCGGCGGGCATACAGGTTCCCCGTTCCGTAATGGCAGTCGCCCGGGTGGCATCCGCCGACGAGCACCCCGTCGGCCCCGAGCTGAAAAGCCCGGATCACGAACGAGGGATTGATCCGGCTGGAACACATAACGCGCACGGTCCTGACATTCTGGGGATATTTGAGCCGGGTCGTGCCGGCGAGGTCGGCGCCCGTATAGGTGCACCAGTTGCAGGCAATCCCGATGATCCTGGGTTCAAAGTCCATTCCGTTCTCCTTTGATCAAAATTGCATCAATCCTTCCATTTCGGCCATCACCTGGTCATTGGTGAAGTGACGCGTATAGATCGCCGAGGCGGGACAGCTGGCCGCGCAGAGGCCGCATCCCTTGCAGAGCGCTTCGTTGATTTCGGATACCTGCTTGTCCGTTTTGAACACGGGCGCCCCGTAGGGGCACACCCGAACGCAATTCTGGCATCCGCAGCAGGCAGCCGGATTCACGACGGCCGTCGCCGCCTCCAGCTCCATCCGATCCTTGACAACGATCGTCAGAGCCTCGGCGGCCGCGCCCGTCCCCTGCGCTACGGAGTCGGGGATGTCCTTGGGGCCCTGACAGGCGCCGGCGATGAACAGGCCTTCGGTCATGGTGGAAAGCGGGGCCAGCTTGGGGTGTCTCTCCATGAAAAACCCGTACTTGTCGGTGCTGAGGTTGAACAGACGGGCCATCTCCTTGGCGTCCGCCCTGGGCTTCATGGCCGGGGAGAGGACCACCATATCGACCGGGATCCTGACGAAGCTGCCCGTGAGGGTGTCGTCCACCTCGACGATCAGTTTCCCCGCGAAATCGGGATTGTCCGATTGGTCCGTGACCCGCGCCGCCTTTCCCCGGATAAATTTTACATCCTCTTCCACAAGCCGGTTGTAGAACTCTTCATAGGCCTTTCCGGGCGCCCGCATGTCGATGTAGAGCTGGTAGACATCCCCATGGGTTTTTTCCTTGAGGAGATGGGCGAATTTCAGCGAATACATGCAACAGACCCGGCTGCAGTATTCGTAATGGTTCTTGTCGCGGCTCCCGATGCAATGAAGGATGGCGATGCTCTGCGGCTCCTTCCCGTCCCGCATGACGACCTTGCCGCCCGTGGGACCGGCCGCGTTGAACAGTCTTTCGACCTCCAGCGCGTGATAGACGCCGGGCAGGCGTCCGTAGCCGTACTGGAGGAGCGGCTTTGTATCCATCAGATCGTAGCCGGTCGCCAGGATCACCGCCCCCACCTTGATCTCCCGGAACGTGTCCTCCTGCCCGAATGCAATGGCGCCCTGCGGACAGACCTTCTCGCAGAGCCGGCACTTCCCCGTCTTGAAGTAGACGCAGGCATCGCGGTCGATCACCGGCTTCTGCGGAACGGCCTGCGGGAACGGGATGTAAACAGCCTTTCGCTTGACCAGCCCCTCATCCCACTCGGAAACGCCCTTTCCCGGACACTTTTCCGTGCAGGCGAGACAGGCGTTGCATTTATCGTGGTCCACATAGCGGGCTTTCTGGCGGATCTTCACGTCAAAATTTCCGACAAAACCCTTCACCTCTTCGACCTCGCAGGAGGTCATCAGGTCGATCCGGGGATTCTGCAGGACCGCATCCATCTTTGGGGTCAGGATGCACGCCGAACAGTCCAGCGTGGGAAAGGTCTTGTCGAACTGCGCCATGTGGCCGCCGATTGTGGAATTCCGCTCGACGAGATAGACCTTTTTCCCCGTCTCCGCCAGTTCGAGGGCGGCCTGGATGCCCGCGATGCCCCCGCCGACCACCATCACATCCGGGTTGACGTCGATAAAACGGGCCGTCAGCGGCTGGAGAAGCCGCGCCCGGTAGACCGCGCCGTTGATCAGGGCTTTGGCCTTGGCGGTCGCCTCGTCCTCGTTCTCCGTCACCCAGGCGTCCTGCTCGCGGACATTGACGATGGAGAGCAGGTACTGGTTCAAACCGGCGTTCTCGATGACCTTGCGGAACGTCTTTTCATGCATCAGCGGTGAACAGGCCGCCACAATGACCCTGTCGAGATTGTGTTTCCGGATATCATTCTGGATCATCTCCTGCCCCGGCGTGGAGCACATGAACTTGTAGTCCGCCGCCACAACCACATCGGGCAGCGTCCCGGCAAATTCCGCCAGTTCGCTGACCCGAACCGTTTTGGCAATGTTCAAACCACAGTGACAGACAAAAACACCGATCCTGCTCATAAAGACTCCTTTGATCCCTCAGGGCTTCGGCTCCGATTCACCCCGGTCCCCCTTGAATCCGCCCGCCTTCATTCCCCAAGGCTCTCGCGGACAAGCTCCGTCACATCCTTGACCTTGATCCGGTCGTCGGCATTCAGGGTGCGAACGCTGTCTTCCAGCATCGCGATGCAGTATGGACAGGAGGTGGCCAGCACGGTCGCCCCCGTGCCGAGGGCTTCCTCGACCCGGAGATCGCTCAGACGCTCCCCTTTGGCCCTTTCCATCCAGAGTCCTCCGCCGCCGCCGCCGCAGCACAGGCTCTGCTCGCGGTTCCGCTCCATCTCGACCAGTTCGACGCCCGGAAGGGCCTTCAGGACCTCCCGCGGGGCATCGTAGATGCCGCTGTGTCTTCCCAGGTAACAGGGGTCATGGTAGGTGACCCTGATCCCTCCGAGGTCTTTGCTCGGGTTGATCTTTCCGGACCGGATGAGGTCGGTCAGCAGTTCGCTGAAATGGATCACCTTCCAATCGACCCCGTACTCCTGCCGGAAGGTGGTCAGACAATGCGGGGAAATGGTCAGAATCTTGCCGGTGCTGTTTTGAAGAATGCCCCGATTGTTCTGTTTTAAACGCTCGAAGAGGTCGAAATCGCCGACTTTCCTGACGCTTTCCCCGCAACACTGGGCATCCGTCCCGGGAAGTCCCCAGCTCAAACCCGACTTCTCGAGGATCTCCGCTGAAGCCTTGGCCACGAGGGTGTTCCTCGGATCATAGCAGACGGTACAGCAGGTCCAGTAGAGATACTCCATCCCCTCGGCATACAGAGGGTATCGATCCTTCCCCCAGTCATTGCGCTTTTCGGCGTCGCCCGACCAGGGATTCCCTCTGGCCGAGAGGCTGCCCACGAACGATCGCAGGCTCATGGGAAGCATCCCGCCTCCTGCATACATGTTCCGGATGGCCTTGACCAGGTCGATGATCTCCACCCCTCGAGGACACCGGTCCACGCAGAACTTGCAGGTGGTGCAACCCCACATGAGCTCTTCGATCCCGTCAAATCCGAACTGGCTCAGCCGGATGAGCCTGCGGATGCTGAAATCCGTGATCGGGCTCCACGGGCACGTCCCTGTGCAGGTCCCGCACTGGTAACACTTTTTGAACGCCTCGCCGCCGGCATCCGCAATCGCCTGCGACATCTCGAGGTACGGTGAAATGGCCTTGGTCATGATCTTTGATTCTCCTGTTGTTCAGACCGCGGCTGTGTTCCGAACAGCCCATTGACCCTTTTGGGGAGGATGCTTTCCATATCCGCAACGTTTCCAATTACTTACATCATCTATGCTCAAAAGGCCCCCGATTCATACATGATCGATCCCGGATTGTCAAGAATCGGGACCCGTCAACCATTCACAAATAGGATTTCGAAATTGCGCAGACGCATCATGATTTCCGAGACCCCGGATCCGGTCATGCAAGCGACAGGCGATTCCGGGGTATTTCGGCGGTGTCTCCTGATGCCCTGGCGGAAAGGCCGTGGGAAAAATCAGGAACCCATCTATCCCGGTCATTCGACCGCTTCGAGGATTTTCCGCCAGAGAAGCCCCCTTCCCGCGCCTGTTTTTACCGAAAAGGGGATCGGCGGCTCGGCCGGCGGAGCGCCTATTTTTTCCGTGATCAGCCGACTTCTATCGGCGAGAACATTCCGCGACACCTTGTCGATCTTTGTCAGGACCACCAGACGGGGAAGACGGTAAAATTGCAGCCAGTCCATCAACTGGCGATCCTCTGCCGACGGTTCCCTCCGGACATCCAGAATCAGGACGACGAGCCTGAGGGTCTGCCTTCCGCGGAGATAGGTTTCAACCATCGGCCCCCATTGTTTCCGGAGGGTCTCGGGAACCTTCGCATAGCCGTATCCGGGAAGATCGACAAAGGTCAGCCGGCCGTTGACACAAAAGAAATTGATCTCCTGCGTTCGACCCGGGGAGTTGCTGGTCCGGGCCAGCTTTTTTCGGTTCATGAGGGCGTTGATCAGCGAGGATTTCCCCACGTTGGACCGTCCGGCAAAGGCAATCTCGGGCAGAACCGCCGACGGATAGTGGACGGGTTCCGTCGCGGAAAGGACAAACTCGGCGGATCGAATTTTCATGGCCTTATGCTTTGATCCATGATCGGAAAAGTTCGGGTTCACCCCTCCTTTTCATAGACAATCCCGTACTTCTCCAATTTGCGCTCGAATGTGGGGCGGGAGATGCCGAGAATTTCACAGATCTCGCCCTTGTTCTTCCCGCTTTCGCGAATCACCTTGCGGATGTACTGTTCCTCGATGTCGTCCAGCGTCGGGAGTTTGCCGTCCCCGCCCCGCGCCGGAGGCATTTCCTCCGGCACCGCTTCCGGCACAGACTCCTCCGCCAGTTCGGGAAAATCGCCACGGACCAGAATCTGCCCTTTGGCCACCACTGCGGCCCGGACGAGGAGATTTTCCAGCTCCCGGACATTGCCCGGCCAGCGGTATTTCAAAAAAATCCCCATCATCTCGTCGGAAACCCCCACGATCCGTTTGTGCAGGTCGATATTGATCTTGGCCAGCAGGTACTGAACCAAATCCGGGATGTCTTCCGGGCGCTCCCGCAGCGGCGGAAGGGTAATGGCCACGATGTTGAGACGGTAAAAGAGGTCGTCCCGGAATTTACCCTCGCGGACCATTGTCCTGAGATCCTTGTTCGTGGCGGCGATGATCCGCGCATGGACCCGGACCCGATCCTTGCCGCCCACCCGCTCGAACTCCATCTCCTGGAGGACCCTCAGCAGTTTCGCCTGCAGGTTCAGAGACATTTCACTGATCTCGTCCAGAAACACCGTGCCGTAGCGCGCCAGTTCGAACTTTCCCAATTTCCGCGCGATTGCGCCGGTAAAGGAACCCTTTTCGTGGCCGAACAGTTCGGACTCCAGCAGCGTCTCGACAATCGCCGAACAGTTCACCGCAATGTAGGGCTCATCGCGAGCCGTATTGTGGTGAATCACCTTGGCGATCAGCTCCTTCCCGGTGCCGCTCTCTCCCTGGATCAGGATCGTCGTGCGGTTCTGCGAGACGACGCCGATCGTTTTGAAGATCTCGCGCATCTCTTTCCCGGTCCCGATGATGTCCCCCACCTTGAAGTGGCGGGACGGTTCCATCAGCAGGCCATCGATCTTTTGTTCCATTTCGCGGGTTTTCAGCGCCTTTTTTATGGCCATGTCCAGCTCGTCGACGTTCACCGGTTTGTGGATGTAGTCGAAAGCCCCGCCCTTCATGGCGCTGATCGTCGAATCCATATCATGATGGGCGGTAATCATGATCACCTTGACGTTCTCTTCGTCCTCGCGCAGATCCTCCAGAACGGTGAATCCGTCCACATCGGGAAGCCGGATGTCGAGGATCACCACATCCGGCGACGTTTCGACAAATCGGTTGAGCCCCTCGGTGCCGGTCGCGGCGGTCACCACCTCATAGCCCTCTTCGGTGAGATACAGTTCAAGCGTCTCGCGGATGGAACGGTCGTCATCGATCACGAGAATTTTCGACATCAGTTTCCACCTCGGTCCCGCTCGACCCCCCGGGCGTCCATCACGGGGCCGATCGGATTTTCTGTTTGGACGGGGAAACGGATCTTCACACGCGTCCCCTCTCCTGCGGTGCTGAAGATATCCACGATTCCCTGATGCAGGTCAACAATCTTTTTCACCTGCGTCAATCCGAGCCCGGTCCCGAAACGCTTCCGGGTGAAAAAGGGGTTGAAGAGATGCCGCATATCCTTTTCTTCAATGCCGCAACCGTTGTCGACAATTTCGACATCCACCCCGGGTCCCCCCACGCCGGTCGGTTGGATGGAAACCGTTAAAATGCCCTCTTCGTTCATCGCGTCGATCGCGTTGAGGATCAGGTTCAGCAGGGCCTGTTCCAGCATGGCGGCATCCAGCGGGAGGAGCGGAACGGAATCCGGAAAAAGGGTCTGCACCCGGATCCTTTTTTCCAAGATTCCCTTTTCCGCCATTGCCAGGGCATTTCCGACCACCTTCCGGATGTCGGTCGGTTCTTTTCGCGGCGGCGCGGGCCGGGCAAAGATCAAAACATCATTGACGAGCTTCTCCAGATGCTCCACCTCCCGCAGTGCAATCTCGAAGCGCTTGAGGTCGTTTCCGATGGGATGGAGCCGTTTTTCCAGAATTTGAAGGCTCATTTTGATCGACGACAGGGGATTCCGGACCTCATGCGCGATCCCGGCCGAAAGTTCTCCGACCGCCGCCAGCTTCTGACTTTCATAGAACCGCTCCTCAAGACTCTTCAGATCGGTGATGTCCCGCTGGACAACGACATAGCGTTCGCTCCCCCGGACCGGTCCCATCGTAATCAGAAAAACCCTCTTCGGCCCGCCTTTGGACCGGATCTCCATTTCGAAGGGTCGGAAAATACCCCGCCGGGCATCCTCCCATCGGTCCTGCATCGATTCCCGGAGCTCCGGAGGGACAAACTCCAGGAAATGCCTTCCCTTCGTCTGCTGCGAGATCATCTCAATCCCCTCCTTGACGTTTCGGCTCATGTAATGGATCGTGCCGTCGCTGCCCAGAACAAACAGGCGGTCGGGAAGACTTTCAACGATCGACTGGAGGTAGTTGTAAAGGGATTCAATCTCCTTCCTGAGGCGGATGTTCTCCTGCAGCTCATTCTGCAGGGATTCGGCATACTCTCTGAGTTCGGTGGCCATCTGCTCTTCCTTGGATACATCCTGAATCGTCTCGATGGCTGCGATGATCCCCCGCTTTTCATCATAGATGGGGGCCGCCAAAAAATAGAGATCCCTGTCCTTCCCGCCGAGGTTCCGGAAAAAGTCTCTGGCCTCATACGCGGCCTCCACGGTGGGGGACTTCTGGACCTTTTTGGTCCCGTAATGTTTTTCAATGCTCTCGAAATCCCGCTCAAGGATCAGGTCGGCGATCACCGGCCTTTTTTCATTGTAAAAGGGTCGATACTGATTTTCGGTCCCGATCATCTCTGCGGCTGTAAAACCGGTCAATTCCGTACAGGCTCGGTTCCAGAGGATGATTTTATGATCACGATCCAGGACAAAAGTCGGGATGGGCGAGCCTTCGATGATTCCCTCGATCGTTCTTTTCTCCCGGATCAGTTTTTCCTGCCAAGACTCCCGTTCACGCAGCCTCTTCTGCGCCTCCCGGTCATACATCCGTCTCCACCCGGCATAAATCATGGCGGCTGCAGCGATGATCACGGCCAGAATCAGCCCGGCTGCGCCGATCATGATATTCAGGAAGGTTTTCCGGACCAGGGATGTGGCGTTGTCATAAGGGGTCACAACCGCCACGGAACCGAAATCGGACGGAAGACGGAGCGGCGCATACGCAACGATATGGCGCTGCAGCCGACCGTTCGTCCCATAGAGCGGGTATTCCCCAAAGCCGTCCCTTCCGCCGAGAAGGACCTCGCGAAGCTGCAAACGTTCCGTTCCCTCCGGCGCCAGGGATTCGACACCCTGTCCGGTCACAGAAGGGCGGGAATGGAACAGGATTTTTCCGTTCCCGTCCAGAAGACACGTCTGGCTTTTTTCCCGGGAAAACTGCAGGTATTCATCGCTGAATTGCGTTACCGGAAATGCAGCTATGGCCGCACCCCCGAATCCTCCGTCGTCGTGGATTCGCGGTAAATAATAGGCCATCTCTTGACCGCCTTCCCCTTCAGCGGCAGGCAGCAGGGCTTTTTTCGTTTTGCCTTGTCCGGTTTCCCGGATGCGAAGGAGAAGAGCCTTTTCCCAACGTTCCCCCTCTTTCGTCCGATGCCCGGATGGGGGATACCTCATCCGGATCGATCCCTTCTGATCCATCACAGCGGCAAAAGAGACTTTGCCCCCCATGGCCTCATGGGCATTCCGGATCCATTTTTCGTTCCGCAGCCGATTGGGGGGCTCGTCCGACAACGTGAACAGGTATTTTTCGATCGAGGAGCACAGATTTTCGAGACGCGCAGCGGTGCCTTTGGCTATGGCCGCCTGCTGCAAACCATACTGCCCGACCATCTCCTTTTCCCGGGCATGACGAACGGTCAGCGCAAGAAGCAGGATTAAAACGACGACAACCAGGGTCGTTAAACCGACGGAGATCACGACTCGGGTTAATCGCCCTCTATTCCCTTCTTGCTTCAAAGCCATTGCCCTTCGCGGCCGCTTTCGACTCACCCCGATTCTTTAAAAATCGGTTCGCGGTCACCTGCCGCCTCTTTTTTTTCGCCGATGATCTCCGATGGAAAGCAGTACGAACACGAAAATCGCCGCTCCCAGAGATAGGATCAATTTGATGAAACCGCTTTCAATGCCCATCACCCGCCAACAGATGAGCCATACAACAAGATAGGTCGCTGCGGTCAACAGCTCAGGCATGACGGATCCTCTCCTCATCATTGCATCTTGGCCGTCCGGTCCACCCCCGGAAAGGATCGTCCTTAGGGGCACCCGTTCCAAGTCGTTTTCCGGCCAGATCCGCTTTGAACCGTTTTCATACTAACGACGCATCGGCAAATTATCAACACAAATTTGACGCCCGGGGCACGCCACCTTGTGGCGCACAGGTGCGCCCCCGCAGGGTGCAATTTCATCTTTCGTTCAAACCGCACATTTTTTTGAACGGAACGTTCAACAAAATTTTTTGGAAAGGATGCTATCCTTAAAGAATAAGCCCTACCGACAATGGTTTGCGAAATTCTTCTCTCCATGGAGCGGATGGCACATCTGTTGCAGTTGCGTGGGTGGATCAATAAATCCTTTTCCCATAATCACCTTTATGATATGGGAAACCAATAAATTTACATACAGGAAAGGGGAACGAAAATGGTCCAGAAATTCGGAAAAGGTTTGATCACGCTGCTCTTCTCTTCGGTGGTTTTATGGCTCAGTTCACCGTTTGCATTTGCAGCGGAAGCCCTCCCTACAGGCGGCGAATCTTACACGAAAGTGCTGTTTGCCGTCGGGGCAATGATCGCAGCGGGATTCGCGATCGGGGTCGGGGCGGTCGGGGCCGGTCTGGGGATCGGAACCGCGGCCAGCGGCGCCTGTTCCGCCGTAGGTCGAAACCCCGGAGTTCAGGGGAAAATCATGATGACGATGCTTGTCGGCATGGCCATGGCGGAATCGATTGCGATTTACGCCCTGGTGGTATCGCTTGTTCTGCTCTTTGCCAACCCTTTCATGAAATATTTCCTGGCGGGTTAATGCGTCAGAAATCGCTATCCATTCAACCATGGTTAGGGGGAAAACGGCATGGCAGACACAAATAAAAGTAAACAGTTCTTCACCGTCGCAAGGGTCTTCTTCCTGCTGATCGTCATCCCGTTGTCGCTGATGGCCATCCTGATCGCCAATGGAATATTCAAGCTTGGGGTTACGATCAAGGAAGGCGCGGTCAATGTTCTTGATCAGAAATCTCAACAGGAGATCAAGATGCGCGCCGTCAACACAGCGGACGAAGTCGCCGGGTTCCTCAACGAGCGGAGAAAGGATCTGCTGGTCGCAACCATCATACCGAACACCGAAGCCGCGTTCAAGCAGTTCGTCCGGGAGAACCAGAAACCGCTGTGGGTCCGGGAAGACGGCAAGGTCCACCAGATTCTCTCCTATCTCTACACGGAGATGGGATTGACGGATCAAAGCGGAAACGAGCTGATCCGGATCGTGAACGGCGAAGCGATCGCCAAGGAAAAGCTCATCAACGTGGGAAAGCCGGCAAACACGATTGACAAAACGGAAAATTATTTCGTTCGCGCCAAGGCGTTGAAACGCGGTGAGGTTTATGTCTCTCATGTCCACGGCTGGTATGTCAATCGGACCGATTTTGAGAAAGGCAAACGTTTTAAAGGTTATATCCGCTTTGCCACGCCCGTCTTCGACCAGCAGGGCTTTTCCGGGGTTCTGACGCTCGCTTTGGATTACCGCCACCTTGCCGCATTCACGGACCATCTCGTCCCCACCCAGACGGGTCATGTTTTCGAGGCGGAAGTCGGCACCCCCACGGGAAATTATGCCTATATGGTCGACAACCGGGGCCTGGTCATCTCCCACCCCTATGACTACCACATCGCGGGATTAAACCCCGACGGAACACCGGTGGCCGCGCTGACGGAAAAGAATTCGGCGGAGATGTCCCCGAAGGGCATGGCCGTCCTGGACTTCAATCTCCTCGGCTTCCTGGATCCCAATCTGCCGAAGGTCCATCAGGACGCTGTGTTGGGGAAATCGGGTTTGCAGATCTACAAATTCGCGGGCCATACAAAGCTTGTGGCCTATGCGCCGATCAAGTTCTATTCCCGGGATTATCCCGCGCCGGTCGGCTTCGGATGGATCGGCATGGGACTCGATGTGGAGAAATACAACGAACTGGCCGTCCAAACATCCCGGAAAATCGAGAAGGAAGCCCAATCCTGGACAACAACGATCATTGTGATCCTGGTCCTGTCCGTTATTCTTCTCTTCCTCATCCTGGCGCTGCTGGCCAGAGGGGTCAGCCGCTCGATCGCGTCTGATGTCCCGGTCGAAGCGCAGGAGGCGGGAAAATCCTATGACGACGACGATGAGGAAGATGATCGGTGAGGGTAGAAAGAAATTCCCCGAAAAAAGGACGCTTTTTTCGGGGAATTTTTCATGAAGAGGTGCCCGAGCGGATCGTAAGCCGAATTCTGTTCCGTTTTCCGGTCACCCTGAAAACGGCGATGATCATTCCTCTACGACGGCCGTTGCCGGCCGCCTTGAGCGACACAACCCGAGAACATTGGAGCGGGCAGCCCCGTTCTCCTATTCGGTCTTGCTCCGGATGGGGTTTGCCAAGCTTTCCCGGTCACCCGGGAAACTGGTGAGCTCTTACCTCGCCTTTTCACCCTTACCTCTCCCGATCGGAAGGGGCGGTATTTTTTCTGTGGCACTTTCCTTAGGGTCACCCCCAGTCGCCGTTAGCGACCATCCTGCCCTGCGGAGTTCGGACTTTCCTCCGATCCGGCATCGCGGACCGGCGATCATCTGATCCGCTCCGACACCCCTTTTCAATGAACACGGCCTTCGCAAATGCCTCCCGGGCCTCATCGTTCATGCCCCGGAAGACCTCGCTGTTCTGCAATCCTCGGCGTTCCGGTTTTCCCAGTACATGATCCGATTGCAGTGCGGACAGGTGAGCGGCGCGGTGGTTTTCTGCAGATCGTTGTACATTTGAGGAGGAATATTCATATGACACCCGCTGCAGACCTCCTTCCAGACCGCAACCACGGCCAATCCGCGCCCGATGACCTTGATTTTCTCGTATTTTCGGAGAACGTCCGCAGAGATCTCCTTTCGGATCTCCGCGCTTTTCCGATCGCATTCCGCCAACTCGGCATTCAGGGAATCCAGTTCTTCTTCCAGTTTCCGCCTTTTTTCTTCATAGGATCGGCTCCGATCTTTCAGTTCCCGTTCCCGGATCTTCAAAGCGGCTTCGTGACGATCCAACTCGTCGAGAAGAGAGATGACTTCGTCCTCCAGTCGACTGTTCTTTCCTTCAAAGACCTCGATCTCCTTGAGCATCGACTGGTACTCCTTGTTCGTCTTGACCTCAAAGAGCCTCTCCCTTGTCCTTTTCAGGCTTTCCTGCCCCGCCTGTAACTGGGCATCTTTCTCTTTTCTGAGTTTTCGTAAACCATCCACCTGAACCCGCTGCTCCTCCACGGCATCGCAGGCGGCCTTGTTTTCCTGCTCCAGCTCGCCGATGCGGATTGGGATGGTTTTCTTTTTTGTCTGGATTCCATCCGCCGCAGACTCCATCCTCTGCAGTTCGATCAGGCTCACCAATGGCTCTTTCAACCACATCCCCCTTTCTATTGAAAAATCGGGCGGGCATCCTCATGCAAAAAAAAATGCACCAGTCAAGGGTGCATTTTCAGGAAGCCGGTATCGTTCCCCGCTTCATCTGTTCTTTCCTTTGAAATGAGATTGCGCGTCTCACGTTCCCCCTGTTTCCCTACCGCTCGTCTTTGGTGGGCCCACCTGGGTTCGAACCAGGGACCGACCGGTTATGAGCCGGTGGCTCTACCAATTGAGCTATGGGCCCCTTCATTTCTTGATCCATGAAGATCGATCTGCGGGGCACTTTTAATACCCATCCCGGTTCTTGTCAATCATTTATTTGGCAGCCGGAATCAGAGGGTGTCTCCTGGACGAATTCCGCAATTTGCGGACGGCAGCGCCCGGTTCGATCGGTTTGGTCTTCTCCCGGGTCATATCTGCGGCCTCCGGCGGTTCTTCTCCCGAATGATAATCCCCCCGTTCGCTAATTCCGAATCGCATCCGAAGAACCTTCTCTTCGCGGGGCGTCAGTGTCGACAGGATCTTCCGCGTCTGTTCCGCCAGATCCATGCTGATCGTCGCTTCCGAAGGCGACATGATCTTTTTGTCCTCAATGAAATCGCCGAGATGGCTATCCTCTTCCTCCCCGATCGGGGTCTCCAGCGAAATGGGCTCCTTGGCGATTTTGAGGACCTTCCGGACTTTTTCCAGCGGATACTCCATCTTGTTTGCGATCTCCTCCGGATTGGGCTCCCTCCCCAGTTCCTGAACGAGATAACGCGAGGTTCGGATCAGTTTGTTGATCGTTTCGATCATATGCACCGGAATTCGGATGGTCCTGGCCTGATCGGCAATCGCACGCGTGATCGCCTGCCGGATCCACCAGGTGGCATAGGTCGAAAATTTATAGCCGCGCTGGTACTCAAACTTGTCGACTGCCTTCATCAGCCCGATATTGCCCTCCTGGATCAGATCCAGGAACTGAAGACCCCGATTGGTATATTTTTTCGCGATGCTGACGACCAGTCTCAGGTTTGCCTCCACCAGCTTCCTTTTCGCGATTTCCGCCTTCCTCTCTCCCGTTTCGATCACCACCATGGTCCTCCTCAGCACCGTAACGGGGAGTCCGGTCTCCTGGGTGATCTTTCTGAATTTTCGGTTGGCTCCCCGAATGATCTGTTCGCAAAAGCGCAACTTGTCCACGGAGACCCCCGCTTTTTTCGCCGCCTGCTCCCCTCTTTTGGCGGATTTCCTCAGCTTGGCAAAGATCTCTTCCATCTGTGTCTGGGATAGACCGGTGTCCCTCTTGCATCGGCGGACCGCCTCTTCCACCTGTTCCACCTGCTGGACCAGGACACGGAGGTTGGCGACCATCCGATCAATCTGCCGCTTGCTGAACCGGACCTGCCGGCAGAGCTTCACGACAGTCCGGAGGTTCTTGTCCAGCTCCGATTTCAATGCCTCCCTCTCTTTGGCATGGATTCCCTTTGCTCCGAGCTTCTTCCGGATCAGGTCGTTTTTTCGCTCAAGGCGCGTCACCTTGTCGAGCAGCTTCATGACCCTTTCCCGATGCATGTCTTCTTCGATGCCGCCGTCTTCATCTTCCAGGTTATCCACGATGCTCTTGACGCGGATCGCCCCGCTTTTCAACTGGGCGCCGATATTGACCACTTCCTTCAGGGACGTCTTCACCTTGAAGACGGCCTCCATGCTCTCCTTGGCGCCCTCCTCGATCACCTTGGCAATTTCAACCTCGCCTTCCCGGCTCAGCAACGAAACCAGCCCCATCTCACGCAGATACATTTTTACCGGATCTCCGGTCCTGCCGATTGCCGGCAACAGGCCGATGATGTCTTCCCGTTTGCTTTCCACCCTCTCATCCGCCGGCTTTTTGACAACCAGCTTCTCCCCTTTGTCCGAGTCGATGATATCGATATTCTTCTCGCCAAAGAGCATGATGATATCATCAATCTGATCGGAGGAAATCACATCGGAGGGGAGCAGATCATTGACATCGTCGTAGGTCAGAAATCCCTTCTCCTCCCCCAGTGTGATCAACTTCTTGAACTCATCCGACTCAATCTCTTTTGCCATATCGGTTTCTCCCGCCATCTCGTCCCAGAATTTCTCAGCCTCTCTTTTCAGCCCGATCCATGCCTCTTAGAATATCGTACCCGCGCAGATCAAGCCAACCCCTTCTCCTCTTGGTGGAGCCGATCCTTTTCCCGCAGGAGTTCCTCACACAGCATGCGGTTCCCGGCTTCCTCGGCCTTGACGATTTTTTCTTTCAAGATCCGGTGACGTTCCTGATACCATTTCCGCCGGATTTTGCGGATGGTATCGGCAAGCAGACGGTCCATCCATTCGGACCGATAGGGGCTCTCTCTCATCAAAAGATCAAGGAGCCTCGTCCTCACCGGCCCTTCCGCCAGGTTGTTCAGCAGCGGAAACGGTTCCGGTGAGGTTCCACCCCTTTTCTGAAAGGCCGTCACCAATCCTTCACCCAGCGTTTTCAGTTCGTCCGTCGTAAAACAGGACAGCACGTCCGACGACGCAACGGCCGGAATCCGGTCCGGACATTCGATCATCATGTGGATCAGACTGATTTCCAGGGAATCCGGTTCCGGGACGTTTCGTTTTTTTGACGGGGCGGCGGACGGCGTCGGATGGGTCAGAACCCGCAAGACCTCCGACTTCAGGACATCCTGATCGACGTTCAGCGCTTCGGAGACTTTTTTGATGAACAGGTTCCGTTCGACCGCATCCGCAATATGAGACAGAAAGACCACCGCCTCCCGCAATTTGTCCCGTTCCTGCTCCAGAGTGCCCTTCGCGCCCAGGATCTCCTCGATGTAATAATCGGCGATCGGTACGGAACCGGCAACCAGCGCCTCCATTTCCTTTCGCCCGCGCGTTCGGACGAAGTCGTCCGGGTCGCGGCCGTCGGGAAGGATCACCGCCCGGGCGTGAACATTCCCTGCCAGAAAAAGTTCCAGGCTCCTCGCCATCGCCTTCCGGCCGGCTTCATCCGGATCGAAAACCGCCACAACACGGGGTGCGTAACGTCGGAGCAAATCGACCTGGGAGCGTGTCAGCGCCGTCCCGAGCGTGGCCACCACGTTCCGGATGCCCGCGCCCCAGAGGGAAATCAGGTCGAAATACCCTTCGACCAGCAGTGCAAAACCAGTCTGCCGGATCACCTCGCGTGTCCGGGAAAGCCCGTACAGGTTGTTCCCTTTCGTATAAATGACCGATTCGGGAGAATTCATATATTTCGGTTCGCCATTCCCCATGATCCGGCCGCCGAAGGCGATCACATGACCGTCGGCGCCTTCGATGGGGATCATCAATCGCCCGCGGAATCGGTCATAATAACCCTTTCCAGAACCGCGGGCAACCGCGAGGCCGGCCTGTTCGACGAGCTTTGCCGGAATCCCTTTGCGATCCAAAAAAACGAGGAGATGTTCCCAGCCGTCCGGTGAAAAACCGATCCGGAACGTGCCGACCGACTCCGCCTCCACTCCTCTCTTTCGGAGATACTCCCGGGCCTTCTCCCCCGCCGGCGACTGCAACGCTTTTTCAAAATAACCCGCCGCCAGTTCGTTGACCCGGCGGATCTGTTCACCCAGCGTCTCCCGTTCCCGTTCCGCGCGGCTCATCGCCCGCTCGGGAATGACCACCCCCGCCTTTCCTGCCAGATGGCGGATCGCCTCAGGAAAGGTCAGATGGTTCAGCTGCATCAGAAAGGAAACGACATTCCCCCCCTCGCCGCAGCCGAAACAGTAGAACATCTGTTTGTCCGGGCTGACCGTAAAGGAGGGGGTTTTCTCGCGATGAAAGGGGCAGAGGCCGAGGTAGTTCCTTCCCGCTTTCTTCAGGGTCACATATTCCCCGATCAAGGAAACGATATCGATTCGCCTCCGGACCTCCTCGATCTTTTCCTCGGGAATAGAACCCTTCAAAGGACAACCCTCTACGCGGACAACGCCCGTTTGACCTTTTCGCCGACCTCCTTGCCGTCGGCCTTGCCGGCCACTTTCGGCATCAGAACCTTCATCACCTTTCCGATGTCCCGAACACCGGCGGCGCCCGTCTCCCGAATCGCCTCTGCAATCATTGCATCGAGCACATCCTCCGACATCTGTTCCGGCAAAAACTCCCGGATCACTTTGAGTTCCGCTTCCTCTTTTTCTACGAGATCGACCCGACCGCCTTTCCCAAACTGTTCGATCGAATCCTTCCGCTGTTTGACCATGGAAGAGAGAAGCTGGAGAAATTCGGCTTCGTTCAGTTCGCGCTTCAGATCGATTTCGCGGTTGTGCAGACCATTTTTCAGCATTCGCAGTGTCGACAGGCGGATCTTGTCCGCCGCCTTGGCTGCCAGGATCAGCTCCTGTTCCATCCTGTCTTTATATTTCATCACTCGAGGGTCTCCTTTTCCTGAATAACATAGGGCATCTTCTTTTTTTGTCAATGACCCGAAACTTTCAGCTGAGGCTGTCCGACAGTTTCCGGCCGCCCAACAGATGCATGTGGAGGTGGGGAACAACCTGCCCTCCTTCCTCGTTGCAGTTGATCACGACCCGAAATCCTCTCCGGTCGATCCCTTTTAAACGGGCAACCGCCTGCGCGGCGGTCATCATGGCCCTCAGATCCGACATTTCACCGGCATCCGCGTCCATCAGTGTGGCGATATGCGTCCTGGGGATGATCACGATATGGACCGGGGCCAAAGGCTGGATGTCCTCAAATGCCAACACCTTTTCGTTTTCATACACCTTCCGGCAAGGAACCTTCCCTGCGGCGATTTTGCAGAATATGCACTCTTCCATCGTTACCTCCCTATATTGCGGATGAAACAGGCCCGTGCCGGTGCTATCTCTTGCAGGCCTTGTCTCTTGCACATTCGATCGCCGCCGCGAGGGACAAGGCACCCGTGTAGAGGGCCTTTCCGGCAATGGCACCGACAATGCCCCGCCTCTCCAGCGGCACCAGCTTCTCGATATCCCGAATCCCGGACACCCCCCCCGAGGCGATCACCGGGATGCCCGCCGCTTCGGCCAGTTCAGCCGTGGCCTCGGTGTTGACGCCCGTTTCCATGCCGTCCCGGGTGATATCCGTATAGACCAGTGCGGCGGGGTTGTCTTCCTTAAACCGGAGCGCCAGCTCCACTGCGGTCACTTCGGTTCTTTCCGTCCACCCTCGGACGGCCACGCGGCCTCCGTCTGCGTCAATTCCCAGAATCACCTGTTTCGGAAACCTTCGGCAGGTCTCACGAACGAACGACGGATCCATGAAAGCAGAGGTCCCCAGGATCACCCACTTGACGCCTGTGCGAAGATAGGCTTCCACGGTCTTCATGGTCCGGATGCCGCCTCCCACCTGAATCGGCAGTCCCGTTTCCGCAACCATCTCGCGAATCACCATTTCATGGCGGGGAACCCCCTCCAAGGATCCGTCCAGATCCACCACATGCAGCCGTTCGGCACCCTGCTGTTTCCAAAGCCGCGCCACGGCCACAGGATTGTCCGAGTAGACGGTTTCCCGGTTGAAATCCCCCTGGAGGAGACGCACACAACGGCCCCCTCTCAAATCGATCGCGGGAATGACGAGCATGGAAGGCCCCTTAAAAAAAACAAAAGGATCTGCACCTCAAGGGAAATTCCGTTCCGGGCCGGGGCTCCGGGATTTGCAGCCTGCGACCTCCGACCATCGGGAGACGGTTCCCGGAAGGGCGCTTTGTTTTCCAGGGAGCCCGGATTCGACGGCCGAGTATCCGCAAAGATGGATGTCGAAAAACGTCCAAACTGTTCCGTTCTTTCCAGCGAAGCGAGGAGGATCAAGAACGGCAAGACCCCAGCCCATGCAGACAGAGGCCATGATTTTCAGAGGTCTCGGAATACTCAGGGCAGACCGGGGAAGGTCTCCAGGATTTTTTCCACCCCTTCTTCGGCAAGCTCATTTGCCGTAACCCACCTTGCCTTCTCCCGATAGAAAGAGGCGATCTGCAGGATATCCTCCATCAGCGAACTCTGCGTCCGGTCGAAAGCACCTCTCCAGACCAGAACCCCATCCTCAACCCGGAGCAGGTGGATCTCCAGCGCAACGGAGGCCGGTTGCTCGACGGCGAAAGCCTCCCCCCTTCTCTCCCGAAAACGGTAGAGATGCCCCACCACGATGGCCTCCGCCCCCAATTCTTTTCCCAAATTGCACAGAACCTGACGCAGCGGTGCCTTAAGGGACTCGGCCGAAATGCGCTTGTACATCCCGGTTACGCGATCCCCCGACACGACGGCGAAGTTCGGCTTTCTTTTTTCCAGTTGCTCCAGAAAGTGCCGCTCCACCATGGCCTCGGGATTCCCGTCGGTTTTCAAGGCATTGAAAATCACGCCGCAGAGCGGACAGCGCACGGGGCCGCCGTGCGGTTCTTCGGGGATCACCTGCTGAAAGGGAAGCACGGCGATCCGGTCAAACACGACCCTCCCCTGCGGACCCGCAACCCCTTCATCCTGACGATGGTGACAGGCAAAAAGCATCAGGGAAAAAACGATCATCGGCAGGATACGGAAAAATCTTGGGAAGCAGAATGATTTTCGAATGATTTCACCCCCTAACCTCGGCGAGGCGCCCTCTTTCATGCCCGGGATTCCGGAACCCGGCGACTCCTTCGGATCCTGTCATCAACCCTTACAGGCAACCCTTGGTGGACGGAACCCCTTCGGTCCTATCGTCGATCGCGATCGCCTCACGAAAAGCGCGTGCAAAGGCCTTGAAGATTGCCTCGGCCATATGATGGCCGTTTGTACCATAGATGAGATTGACATGCAATGTGATTCCACTATGGTCGCAGAATGACTTGAAAAATTCCCGAAACAGATCCGGATCGAATTCCCCGATCCTCGCGTCGCCGAGTTTTGCCTCCCAGACCAGGCAGGGTCGGCCGGAAAGATCCATCGCGACACGGCAGAGGCTCTCGTCCATCGGTATCACCGCCGAACCGTACCGACAGATCCCCTTTTTTTCCCCCAGCGCCTTCCGGACGGCCTGGCCCAGGCAGATTCCCACATCCTCCACCAGGTGATGGTCATCGACCGCGGTGTCCCCCCGGCCCTGCACATCCAGATCGATCAAGCCGTGCCGCGCAAAGAGGTTCAGCATGTGATCGAAAAACGGGATGGCCGTATCGATCCGGCCCTTCCCTTTCCCGTCCAGACCGACCGTCACGGAAATTTCCGTCTCCACGGTTTTTCTTCGGATGGTCGCCTCTCTCATGGCCCCGCCTCCTTTAGATGACCTTGTTCAGGGGGTACTCGATGATCCCCTCGGCGCCCGCCTCTTTCAACAGTGGAATCAGATCCCGCACAACGCTGCTGCTGACGATGGTTTCCACCGCCAGCCAGTCCTTCGAATGGAGATTGGAGATGGTCGGCGCCTTCAGCGAGGGCAGCAGGATCACGAGCCCGCCGAGATTCTCCCGTGAAACGTTCATCTTCAGCCCTACCTTGCCCATTGCCTGGAGCGAACCGTTGAGCAACAGACGGATCTGCTCGATTTTCTGTTTTTTCCAGGGATCCTCCCATGCCTCGCGATTCGCAATGAGCTGGGTGTTGGTTCTCAGCAACTCGTGAATGATCTTGAGCTTGTTTGCCCGGATGGTGTTCCCCGTCTCCGTGACTTCGACGATCGCATCCACCAACCCCTCGACCACCTTGGCCTCGGTAGCCCCCCAGGAAAATTCGACCTGAACCCGGATCCTGCGTTCGGCAAAATACCGCTTCGTAAAGTTCACCAGTTCCGTCGACAACCGTTTTCCCTCCATGTCCTCGATCGAACGGATCGGCGAGTCTTCCCGGACGACGAGCACCCAGCGCGCCTGTCTCGCGGAGGTCTTGGAGTAGATCAGGTCCTGAACGGACACGACATCCGATTCGTTTTCGATGATCCAGTCCTGGCCCGTCAAACCAAGATCGAGCGTGCCGTCCGCCACGTATCGGGACATCTCCTGGGCCCGGACCAGCAGGCAGGAAATCTCCTCATCGTCGATATCGGGGAAATAGCTCCGGCTGTCGTAGGTAATGCGCCATCCCGCCCGCTTGAAGAGATCCACCGTATTGGCCTCAAGGCTTCCCTTCGGGATCCCCAGTTTTATCTTCTTCATTGATACACATCCTTCGGATCAAAAATTGGTTTCCCGACGACAATAAAATCCCCACCGGCCCTTTTTCGATAAAAACAGGAGCGATGACCGGTATGGCAGGCGGCACCGCCCAGTTGCTCGACCTTCAGAAGGACGGTATCCCGATCGCAATCCAGGCGGACCTCGCGGACGAGTTGCACATGGCCGGAGGTCTCCCCCTTCAGCCATAGGCAATTTCGGGAACGGCTCCAGAAATGCGCCTTCCCCGTTTCGAGGGTCTTTATCCAGGACTCCCGATTCATATAGGCCAGCATCAGGACCTCGCCCGATTCCTGTTCCTGGACCACGACCGGCACCAGCCCTTCCCCTTTTTCAAAATCCGGTTCAATCATGAATGTTCCCGTTACTGATTTATTTTCAATAGATATGCCTTGTTTTCCGAAAGGCAGCGCGATCATAATTTGAAAAAAACCATTAATCAAGCATTTTTATGGAATGCCTTTCGGAACGGCCTTTTCCGGCATCACCGCATCCTACGGCGACGATTTTCATTTCCAAGGACTTTCGTCTTGCCATTTTCCCCCGGCGCATGATAAAAGAAGCTTGAATGGTTCGTTTCGTTGCAGTCGGATTCTTTTTGTCATTCCGCAGGGTCTTCTGCTTCGGATGGACCCGCGGAGCAGCCGGAAGATCAGGAGGTTACGACAATGGCCCTGCTCATCAGCGGCGTGGCGTCGATTGTTCTGGGCGTGATCTGTTTTTCCCAATGGTGGAGCGACTTTATCATTATCCTGAAGGGTGGGATTCCGATCATGCTGATCATGGGCGGCATCCTGGCCATCTACGTCGGCCTCGACGCCATCCAGGACAAGGCAAGAGAGGAACAGCACAAACAGGAAGAGAAGATGCACAAGACACAGGATGAGATCGAGCAGGTCAAGGCCCAGGCCGAACAATACCGGAAAGAAATTGAAAAACTGAAGGAACAAACGAAGCAAAATCAAACACAACAAAATAACCCTTGACAGGACGCTTGAAATCAAATAGAAAAAGGTCACTTTTTTCAGGGAAAGTATTGAAAATGCTTTTGCCGTTATCGGAACCCAGCCACATCATCGCGCGCATCAATACCTATAAGTATTGATGCCTGCTGACCGTCATACCGACGGTCCAGCAGGCCTTCCCGAGAAGATCAGCCGCTTTTCATCCCATACATTGCAGCACCAGCCGTTCCGATGGACAATCCTTCGGAAACGAGAAACATAAACCGACAGCACATCGGCTTCCGCCGCGCGGAGCCGGTGGCGAATCCCAGCAGATGAAAAAGGAGAATTTATGAAAAAAACATGGCTCACCATCATTGCGGCGGTTCTGGTGGCCGCCGTCGTTTGCGCCCCGGCAGGCGGTCCTGAAGCGCAGGCCGCAACGATGCAACTCACCTACAGCGTCTTCTTCCCGTCAAGCCACGGCCAGACCAAGGCGGGAGAAGCCTGGGCGCGGGAAATCGAAAAAAGGACCAACGGGCAGATCAAGATCAACGTGCTGGCCGGCGGCGCACTGACCCCTGCGGATCAGTGCTTCGATGGGACCCTGAAGGGAATCTCCGACCTTGGCATGTCCTGCTTCGCATACACACGGGGGCGTTTCCCCATGATGGAGGTCTTGGATCTGCCCATGGGCTATCCAAACGGCCGGGTTGCGACAAGGGTTGCCAATGAGTTTTTTAAAAAGTTTCTGCCGAAGGAGCTTGAGGGGATCAAGCTGCTCTATGTCCACGCGCACGGGCCGGGGCTTCTCCATACAAAACAGCCGGTCACGTCGCTCGAACAGCTCAAGGGGATGAAAATCCGTTCCACAGGTTTGAGTGCAAAGGTAGCCGAGGCATTGGGCGCAGTTCCGGTGGCCATGCCGCAAGGGCAAACCTACGAAGCCCTTCAGAAGGGGGTTGTAGAAGGGACATTCGCACCGATTGAAACGCTGAAGGGCTGGAAGCAGGCTGAGGTGATCAAATCAACGACGGATTGCTCCGATGTCGGGTACACAACGGCGATGTTTGTCGTGATGAACCTGAAGAAATGGAACAGTCTTCCCGCCAATGTACGGAAGGTTATGGAAGAGGTCAGCGCACAGTGGATCGATGTCCATGGAAAGGCCTGGGATCAGATCGACCAGGAGGGGCGCGAATATACTCTCAGCTTGGGGAACAAAATCGTTCCGCTGTCCGAATCGGAAAACAGCCGATGGAAGAATGCGATTCGGCCGATCATCGACAACTACATCAGGGAGGTTTCCGCCAAAGGGCTCCCCGCCGAAAAAGCGGTGAAAGAAGTGGAGAACCTGATCGCACAGTACCGAAAGACCTACAAATAGGCGAAAGACACGATGACCCGCATTCATCGAGAAATCGGCCGGATCAGCATCCTGTTTAATGCACTGGCCTGCGTCGCGGTTTTGATCATGATGCTGCTGACCTGTGCCGATGTTGTTTTGAGGCTCATGCGTCATCCGATCCCGGGAACCTATGAACTCATCAGTTTCCTGGGAACCGTGATTGTCTCCTTTGCTCTGGCGCTGACCTCTCTTGAAAAGGGACACATTGCCGTCGACATTGTCGTGAAGAAGCTGCCCCCGCGCTTTCAGGCAGGCGTTGATGCCGTCGCCTGCCTGATCGGCGCCTCCCTTTTCGGCTTGATCTGCTGGCAGAGCTTGCTTTATGCCGCCGACATGCGGCAGAGCGGAGAGGTTTCCGTCACACTGACCATGCCGATTTATCCTTTCATCTACGGGGTCGCTGCCGGAAGCGCACTGCTGGTTCTGGTCCTCTTGTCCGAGGGTCTGCGGGCCGCCGGACGGACGGTGAAGCGATGACGCCCATCACCTCAGGCCTGATCGGCTTCGTCCTTCTCATCGTTCTGATGTTTGCCCGGATTCCCGTGGGATTCGTCATGGCCCTCGTCGGTTTCCTCGGATTCGGCCTTTTGACTTCCTGGGGCGCCTCCCTGAACCTGATCGCACGGGATTTCTTTTCGGTGTTCAGCTCTTACAACCTGACGGTCATCCCGCTGTTCGTTTTGATGGGACAGGTTGCCTTCCATGCGGGGATCAGCGGCCGTCTCTTCCATGCGGCTCACAAGTTTCTCGGGCATCTCCCCGGGGGGCTGGCTGTTGCCACGATCGGAGCCTGCGCCGGGTTTTCGGCGATCTGCGGATCGACCAGCGCCACGGCGGCAACGATGGCCTCCGTCGCACTGCCGGAGATGAAAAAATACCGGTATGATCCCGCGCTGGCCACGGGGGTTGTCGCCGCCGGAGGCAGTCTGGGAATCCTGATCCCGCCGAGCACGATCTTCATTATCTACGGGATCATGACGGAACAGTCCATCGGCAAGCTCTTCATGGCCGGCGTGCTGCCGGGCATTCTGCTCACTGTGTTTTTCATCCTGTCCATTTTAATCTGGACCCGTTTCAATCCCGATCTGTGCATCGCGGCGCCCAAAGCGTCTTTGCAGGAAAGAATCGCGTCGCTGTCCGGCCTAATCGAAACTTTCTTGCTGTTCGTGCTGGTTATGGGGGGGCTCTTCATCGGGTTCTTTACGCCGACCGAAGCCGCCGGGATCGGCGCCTTCGGAACGATCGGCATCGCAACGATCGGCAGACACCTGACCTGGCCGGGTTTTATCCGATCCCTGCGGGAAACCACACGGATCTCCTGCATGGTCCTGGTCATTGTCGCCGGCGCAACCGTCTTCGGCCACTTCCTCGCCGTGACCACCATCCCGGCGCAAATCGGCCAATGGGTCTCGGGCCTGCCTCTGCCCTCCTTTGCAATCATCGGTCTGATCATTCTCGTCTACTTTCTCCTCGGCTGTCTGATGGACTCGCTGGCGATGATCATGCTGACCATCCCCGTCTTCTATCCGGTGGTCACCACGCTCGGATACGACCCTGTCTGGTTCGGCGTTGTGATTGTTCTGGTCGCGGAGATGGGGGTGATCACGCCGCCGGTGGGGATTAATGTTTACGTGGTTGCCGGTGTGGCACGGGATGTTCCGCTTCAGACGATCTTCCGGGGATCCCTAAACATGATGGCCGCGTTGTTGCTGACCGCAATCCTGTTGATCCTCTTCCCCCAGATCGCCCTGTTTCTGCCGGGATTCATGAAATAGGATTTTGAAAACAGGGTCATTCCCGGACGGACGGGAATCCAAGAGAACCGATAGGGAACCTATGGATTTTTTCTTTGCACCCCGCGGTGTCGCCGTTATCGGCGCAACGCCGAATCCGCTCAAGGGCGGAAACGCCATCCTGAAAAACCTTCTGTCCGGATATCGAGGAGAGGTCTACCCCGTCAACCCCCGTTATCGTCAGATCGAGGGCTTGCCCTGCTACCCGTCCATCAGCGCCGTTCCCGACCCGCTGGATCTGGCGATCATCTTTATTCCCGCCCCGCTTGTGCCGGCATCGGTCGAAGAGTGCGCAGCGAGAGGCGTTGCCGGGGTTATGATCGAATCGAGCGGTTTTGCGGAAACCGGCGCGGAAGGTTTCCAATACCAATCCGAGCTGAGAAAAATGGCCGCCGGAAAACGGATCCGGATCTGGGGTCCCAATGGCATGGGGCTCGTCGACGTAAAGCACGACCGCATCTTTTCGTTCATGGACCCCCGGGCGCGCCAACGGGAATGGATCCCCGGGGATGTTTCTCTCGTGGTTCAGAGCGGCTTGCTTTCCGCTACCTTCCTGTTCGACATCATGAGCCATGGCCTGATGGGTGTCAGCAAGGTCTGCTCCGTGGGCAACAAGGTCGATGTGAACGAATGCGATCTGCTGGAGTACTTCATCGGCGACCCCGACACCCGGGTGATCGGCTTCTATCTCGAATCCTTTGCGGACGGACGGCGCTTCCTCGAAATCCGTCGCCGCTGTGCCAAACCGATTGTCGTTCTGAAGGGAGGGAGGACCCGAAAAGGCGCCGAGGCGGCGCTCAGTCACACGGCTTCCCTCGCCGGCAATCATCGGATCATCGCCGGCGCGCTGGCACAGTCGGCGATCATCGAAGTCCGAGATTTCCGGCAGATGACGGACGTCTGCCGAACCCTGGCGATGATGCCTCCACCGGATGCCCCCGGGAACCGGGTTGCCGTTTTGACCTTCAGCGGCGGGGCCGGAATCGTTTCCGCCGATTTCATCGAGGAGAACGGTCTCCGGTTGGCCGACCTTTCCGAAGAGACGCGGACGGCTTTACGGGGACTTTACCCCGCCTGGATGCCTGTTGCCCATCCGATCGACCTGTGGCCCGCCCTGGAAAGTCATATCGGCCAGAACGTGAACATTTTCGGGCTTGCACTGGAGGCCGTTCTTGCCGATCCCGGTGTGGATGCCGTCTTCCTGCACGCTTTTACGGGCAATGCCCATATCCGCATCGATCCCACCGATCTGGTCCGGCCGGTCCGGGAATCCGGGAAGCCGGCCGTCGTCTGGCAGACCGGCCGAAGGGAGGAATCTTTTTCATTTCAGCAGCAGGCGCTTCGTTGCGGCATCCCGGTCTTTACGGAAATCGGAAGGGCGGTTGAATGCTTGGCTGCCGTGTTGCGTGGACGTTACCGGCCGGAAACGATCCCAGCCCTCGGCATTCCGGTTGGGCCTTTGTGAAGACGGAAGAGCTTTTCGGCCTGGATCCTGAATCACCCGCGGATCAGGGAAATCGAGATCCGTCCGCCCCCCTTTCATTCCTGCGCTTCAGCAACAGCAATGCCAGGAGGATTGCCCCCACGGTAATGGCGGAATCGGCAACGTTGAAGGCCGGCCAGTGATGCGCATCGATATAGACGTCGAGGAAATCCACCACTTCCCCAAACCGGACCCGGTCGATGAGATTTCCGACCGCGCCGCCAAGGATCAATGCCAGGGAAAAAACCAGGGTCTGATCTTGGATCGCGGTTCGTCGGAGATAGTGCAGAATCAGCAGGACCGCGGCTACGGTCACGGCCAGGAAGAAAAAAGAACGGAACAGGGGTGACGCGGAGGCCAGAAAACCGAACGCGGCGCCCGGGTTGCGCACATGGACGATGTTGAAAAAACCATCGAACACCGCAAAACCCTCGTGGATCTTCAGCGTCGCGAGAATCCACGCCTTGGACAGTTGATCCGACAGGATCACCAGCGCCACAATCACCGGAAACAGAACGTTTTTTTTCCGCAAAATCGGCCCCACCGCTACTTCGTTGTCGTCCGACGCCGGGCGCTTGTTCCGTTACAGGTTTTCCAGGCACCGCGCACAGAGCGTCGGGTGTTTCCGGCTTTCGCCCACCGTGCTGCTGTAGTTCCAGCAGCGGTGGCACTTTTCCCCCTTCGCCCGGCTCACACCGACGACAAGGCCGGGAATGTCCGCGCTTCGATACGCATTCGCAATCCCCTGCCCCTCCACGACACGCAGGTCGGAGACAATCAGAAGAGCCCGAAGGTCGTCCTGATGCGTTTCCAACATTGCCCGGAGCGGTTCCGGTGCGGCAACCTCCACGGCGGCGTCCAGAGAATGACCGACGACCTTGTTCTGCCGGGCCGCTTCGATCGCCTTTGCCGCCTCTCCCTTGACGGCGACCAGCGTCTTCCACGTTTCTGCCAGGTCCGGACGTACGAACACCGGATTCACCTCCGGAAATTGCGTCAGGTGGACGCTTTCAGGCTTTCCGGGGCAAGGGGGCAGCGCCAGCCACACCTCCTCCGCCGTGAACGTTAGAATCGGTGCAAGGAGCTTGGCCATGGCCTGCAGAACTTCCATCATCACCGTCTGGGCCGAACGACGGGCCCGGGAAGACGCCATTGAGGTGTAGAGCCGGTCCTTGAGGACGTCGAGGTAAAGGGCGGAGAGATCCACCGTGCAAAAGTTGTAGAGGATATAGTAGACCACATGGAACTGGTAGTGTTCGTAGGCGTCCCGCACGCGACGGACGACTTCCTGAAGGCGGTGGAGAAGCCAGCGGTCCATCTCCGCCATTTCCGGATAAGGCACGGCATCCGCGGCCGGGTTGTAGTCATACAGGTTCCCCAGGATAAACCGGCTCGTGTTCCGGATCCGCCGGTAAGCTTCAACGAGACGCTTCAGGATCTCCTCGGAGATCCGGATGTCCTCGGTGTAATCCTCGGCGGCCACCCAGAGCCGGAGAATCTCGGCCCCGTACCTGTCGATGATCGTTTGGGAGTCGATGACGTTCCCGACCGATTTGGACATCTTCTTCCCCTCCCCGTCGACGACGAAGCCGTGGGTGAGGACGTTCCGGTAAGGGGCGCGCCCCCGGGTCCCGACGGACTCCAGAAGCGAGGAGTGGAACCAGCCTCGGTGCTGGTCGTTCCCTTCGAGGTACATGTCGCAGGGGGAGCCGAGGTTCGGCCGGTGCTCCAGAACGGCGGCATGACTGACGCCCGAATCGAACCAGACGTCCAGGATGTTCGTCTCCTTCCGGAAATCTTCCCCGCCGCACGCGGGGCAGCAGGTTCCAGCGGGCAGCAGGTCTCCAGCCTCCCGTTCGAACCAGACATCGGCTCCGTGCTCGCGGACCAACCCGACCACATGGTCCAGAATCGGCTGCGTCATGAGTTCGCGGTCGCATCCCTTGCAGTAAAACATCGTGATCGGAACGCCCCAGAGCCGCTGCCGGGAGATGCACCAGTCCGGCCGGTTCTCGACCATGCCGTAAATCCGGTCGCGTCCCCAGGAGGGAAACCAGTTCACCGCATCGATCGCGGCCAGCGCCTTCTTGCGGAGGTCGTTTCTCTCCATTGAGATGAACCACTGCTCGGTCGAACGGAAGATGATCGGCTGTTTGCATCGCCAACAGTGCGGGTAGGTGTGCTGGATGTCCATCTGTCCGAGCAGCGCGCCCGCCTCGGCCAGCTTGTCATTGACCGCCCCGTTGGCATCGAAAACGAACTGGCCGGCAAAGTCCTGGACATCGCGGGTAAAGCGTCCGTCGTCATCCACCGGCGCGTAATTGTCCAGCCCGTACTTCATCCCGATCTCATAGTCCTCCTGTCCGTGCCCCGGGGCGATGTGCACGCAACCGGTCCCGGCATCCAGGGTGACGAACGGGGCCAGGATCAACAGGCTCTTCCGCCCGACCAGCGGATGACGGCACTCGAGCCCCTCGAGAACCGATCCGGGAAACTCATCAAGGATCTCGTAGCGTTCTTTGCGGAGGCCGAACGCGTCAAGGCAGTAGTCAAGCAGCTCCTTCGCCAGGATGAGGATCTCGCCCTTCACCTTCACGGCCACGTAAAGAAAATCCCTGTGAAGCGCAATCGCCAGGTTGGCGGGAATCGTCCAGGGGGTCGTCGTCCAGATGACGACGGATATCTTCTGAGCTGCAAGCTTCGGCAGCCGCTCGGCGGGATCGGAGACCAGGACGAACTTCACGTAGATCGAAGGCGTCGTGTGGTCCTGGTACTCGACCTCCGCCTCCGCCAGAGCCGTCTTGCAGGAGGCGCACCAGTAGACGGGCTTCTTCCCCTTGTACACGCTCCCGTTGAGATAGAGCTTCCCGAACTCCTCGACGGTCGTCGCCTCGTAGTCATACGTCATCGTGAGATAGGGATTTTCCCATTCGCCGAAAACCCCGAGCCGTTTGAACTGATCCCGCTGAATCCCGACGTATTTCTCCGCATAGGTCCTGCAGACGCGGCGCTTGTGCGCCTGCGACATCCCGGTCTTTCGGTCGCCCAGTTCGCGGTCTACCTGGTGTTCAATGGGAAGCCCGTGGCAGTCCCACCCGGGGACGTAAACGCTGTCCCTGCCGGCCATGTTTCTGGCCTTGATCAGGATGTCCTTGATGATCTTGTTGAGTGCGGTCCCCAGGTGGATGTTGCCGTTGGCGTAGGGCGGTCCGTCGTGAAGGATGTAAGGGGTTCTCCCCTTCGCTTCCTTGCGGATCCGGTCGTAGATGCGCATCTGATCCCAACGGGCAAGCATCTCCGGCTCCCGTTTCGCCAGATTGGCCTTCATCGGAAAATCGGTCTTCGGCAGATTCAATGTTTCCTTGTAATCCATGAACAGAACCCCTCACGATGCAATCTTTTTAAAATGGGGACGAACGCTACCACAGATCCCCGACACTTTCAAGAATCACTTTCCCTTTCGGTCCGGGTGGGAAGGTGCGGACGGCCGAACCGCCGGAAGAGGGCATGGCGGAAAAATCTCTGTGGGATTCAACTGAAATCCCGCAGCGATTCGTCGATGCCCTTACGGATCTCGAACCAGAAATCCAGGGACGCCTCTTTCCGGTCCTTTTCGAAGCGCTCGATCCAATGCGCCAACTCCGGATTCGTATCGTGTTCCACGTCCCGTTTGCGTTTCAGGAAGGTCGAGACATAATCGATGTCGAGTTCACTCTCCCAGAAGACGCCCGAATTCCGGCTGTTGAGGCGGCTGGCGCAGATGGCATTGGCCTGGAGGAATCGATCCTTCAATCCGTACAGCGAATCGAAGACATCGGGCATCATCTCCTCGGCCCAAGCGCGATGAAAGCGACAAATGCCCGCATTGTCCATAATGAGTTCCTTGCGAAGCCGCTCCGCGCAATGCCTTCCCAACTCCCGGGGAGGGAGAAAATCGGTCCCGTAATGCATGTAATATTTGCCCATGATCGCCATCGGCGAGAGCGCTCCCGGGGTCCAGTACTGGTTCGGCACCATCCAGCCCTTGCGCCCGAAGGACGTGTAGACGCAATAATCCAACACACGGGTCCCCTTCCCGTTCCGGACGATCCTCCCCCATTTCCGGATCCCCTCGGAAAAATCGAGGATCCCCCGCCGTTCCAGGATCGCATCCACGAGCTCGGTTCCCAATTCGGCGTTGTGAAGAGAATCCGCAACGAGATCGAACCGGTTGTGATCCCATCGGGGCAGCTTCGTCACCCCGAGCTCCTCCCGGGAAAGGAATCCCCGATCCAGGCAATCCATCAGCCAGGCGACGACGCCCCCGAGGCTGACCGCGTCGAAACCGGATCTGTCGCCGTGGTGGTTGAGCCTCTCGGCCGCGCGCTGATCGAAGATCCCGCAGAGCGGTCCCAGGGTCTGATAGGGTTCGTAGTCCTTCTTGAATTCCCCATTCATCTTCTTGCAGACCGCCGCGCAGGGTTCCCCGCAGGTGGCCTGCTGTTTGGTCCTGATCGTTTCCTCGTTGAACTGCTTCAGGTAGTGATCCAAGATGAACCGCTCGTGGAGCCTGACCCGCTCCTCCTCGGACCAGCGGATCGTCCGGTAGTTGAAGGCCATGATGCGGCCGCCCATTGTCGCATAATTGACGCCGAAGGTTCCCCCGGTATCGAATTTCGGATCGAAACGGTACTTGGTCGTTCCTTCGAAATCCTTCATGGCGAGCTTCTGACGGTATTTCTCTATGAACCACGCATCGGCCACCTTGCGGTCTCTGAAATCCTCGTCGAGATATGTCCCGCCGTAAATGATCGCGGCAATCCCGTGCTCCTGAAGCATCTTGGAGCCAAGTCCTCCGCGACCTGCCCAGGTGTCCACGAAGTTCGGCTTTCCCCGGGAAATCGGGACCGAAACGATGGCGCCAAAATCCGTGGACCTCGCCGCCGGCCCGACAACCAGGATGCGCGGATCGTTCTCATAACGGGAGGCATACCTCTGGTGAACGTAATCGAGGAGGCTGTAGACGCCGCCGCGGCCCGTCTTCCAGATCGCGTTTGCGTCGATCGGATCGACTTCGATCTGGATCTCCTCCCCGTGGCTTCTGTTCAGGTAGAGCACGGAGGGAACGGAAGCCCTGCCGACCAGACTCACCATGTTGATCCCGAGATTGTCGAAGACCAGCCCTGCGCCGCCCATCGAGGAGATGAAGAATCCGCGCCAGCACGGGGAAAAGCCGGTCACGAACAGCCGGTTCGAACCGGGGAAGATCGATCCGGCAAACAGTCCCACGCCGATATTGAGGCTTCTTGTCCTGCCGGAGATGTGGAGACCGAGATCGACGGGGCCGAAATAATCGCCGATCCGGTAGCGTTTCATCCGGTAAAAGCCGGTCGCCGGATCGACAAAGAGAACCTTTTGATGTTTTTCCATACATCCTTCCTCACCGGTCGTTTTCAAGGACGGCATCAGCCGTTTCCCCGCTCCCCGGTCCGCGCGGAACCCTTCGGCGGGTAGTCCAGCGTGCCGTCGATCCGGGAAACCTGGTCGGGTGTATGGGAAGGGAAAGGCAGCTCGCCCTTCTCCCTCCAGCGGCGAACGGTCTCCGAGGCCTCGCGACCCCTGTGTTCATTCAGTGCGCCATCCTGGGACAGATACAGGGTTTGCGAGGGGAAGGCAAATCCGCTGCCGCACTCCCCGACGAGATCCATGACGCGCAGCAACAGGTCCTCCTGAACGGCCAGGAAGGGGTCATACGCCGTTTCCGTAATGTAGGCGAAAATCTCCACATCGAGGGACGAGGAACCGAAACCGACAAAACGGACGCGCACCGTTGCGGAATCCACCCGTGGATGACGGTAGAGAAGTTCGCGGAGCCGAATCAGCAGGCAGCGGAGTTGATCCGCCGTCGTCTCGTAGCGCAGGTTCAGGGTGTGCCGGAACAGGAATCGGTCCCGCATCGTGAAGTTCTCGATTCCGACCGAAGAGAGCTGGCCGTTGGGAATGGAAACCACCGTGCGGTTGAGGGTGCGAATTTGCGTGGAGCGGAGGCCGATGTTCTCGATCGTACCGCTATACTCACCGGCCTTGCAGAAATCACCCAGCCGAATAGGTTTGTCCCAAACGAGAAAAACGCCGCCGAAAAAGTTTTCAATGGTTTTCTGAGCGGCAAAGGCCACGGCAATGCCGCCAAGGCCGAGACCGGCCACCACGGCCGTGAGATTGACGCCCGCAAAATAATGAAACACGATCATGAGTCCCATGGCAACGGCCAATATCTTGAGCAGCGTTGCCGAAAGGCGGATGACCGCATTGGCCGCCTCGTGCCTGCGCCTCTCAATGATCTCCGCAAAAGCGTCGATCACATGGATGGCCAGCCATGTGAGGCCGACAACGGCCATCGTTGCAGCCACGAAATTCCAAAACAGTTGGGCAATCAGCGAAAGGATGCCCCGGCTCAGTATAAATACGATGACGGCCGCAAAGAGCAGCCGGAGAGGATTTTTCCCTCGTTCCAATTTCAGCATGAACGGTTCGTCAAAATGTCGACGGAGCCTGCCGCGTATCATGACGATCAGCAGTGCCGTAAGCAGCCATCCCCCCAGGAACGCCACGGGGAGGATCAGGATGGTGATGAACCAGTAGTAGATCGGATAGCCGGCTACCCGGGTTTCCACGAGGACCGGCGGCAGCCGCTTCTCGATTCCGGGGATGTCAACCTCCTCAAACATCCGGGGAACGAGTTTGAGGGTCTCCGAGGAGAAGAGCCAGACCGGCGGGTTGTTTTCCTTCCGGACGCGATCAAGCAGGAGCCGGTATTCCCCTCCTTTTGTCTTGACACGACCGATGATCTCACGATGATCTGGAAGGTTGTCCTGGAGGCTTCCTTCGGGGTTCGTGCTCAGAGAGGCGGCCGCGGGCAATATGGCCTGGTCGAGGATGCGGTGGAGATTGAGGGCAAGCTGTTCGGCGCGCTTTCCGGTCTGTCTTGTATCGAGATAGTCGACGGCCCGCTCATAGTTCCCGCGCTGCACCGCCTTGAGGAAGCCCCGGACCGTCCCCTGCGGGGTGCTTCGACCCAAGGGGTCGTCGTACGTGGTCTCGTCCTGCTGGGGGGTTTGCATCAACGGGGCAAGCGCCGCTTTTTCGGCCGCCGGGGCTCCCGCCGCAAGACACAGCAGCGACATCAGCGCCCAGCCCAGCCAGATGGCATACCTTCTAAATGTGGTCATGGCCTCTGATCCTTCCCACGCCTGTTGCCGGCATTGTGACGACATTGGGGTTCATCTCTGAAGACCGGGGATCCGCGCAGCTTTTTTATAACACAAAAACATCCCTGCGCCAAATCGCCATAGACTGGCCTGGTCAGACTTTTCGAATAGGCATCCCTCGGGATGACCGTCAAGGGCCTGAAGCATGCGCCTTCTTCCAACGCCTCGATCTCCCGGGCGCGGCACCGTCGTCGGGACCGGGGCGATAGGCACGGCGTATGGAGGCCGCTGTCCGCAGGGCCTCAGATCAGGTTTGTCCATCCGAAGCGGCGGTCGTCTGCGCGCTGGTTTTCCAGCATGTGCGCCTCGATCCCGCTTCGGACGGTCTCGAACGTCCGCTCGTCCATCTCCGAGGCGACGTCCCGGGGACTGTCCCACCGGACCACGATCCTGCTGAAGGGTTTGGGAACCAGGCAGCGGTCCCAGCTCTTGAGGACCCATGCCCGGCTCATGGAGATGTACACGGGGACGACGGGAACGCCGGACCTTATCGACAGCGCGATCAATCCGGGTTTCACCACGCCCCGGGGGCCCGTCGGACCATCCAGGACGTGCACGGCGAAGGCGTGCACCTTCAGATCCTCAACCATCGCCGTCAGGGCCTCCTTCCCGTGCAGCGCGGAGGAACCCCGCACGGGCCGAAACTTCATCCGTCGGTAGACGTCGGCAATCAGGTCGCCGTCCCGGCTGGCGCTGATCATGACGGACGGCTCGAATTGGGCGAAACGGTCCGCATAGCCGACCGAGGCGATGATCCGCTGATGCCAGATGGCGGCAATCGCCTTGTTCCCACTCTTCAGATACCGTACCAGTTCGTCTTCGTTGACGGATTCGATCCGAATGGTGAAAAAGTACAAGCGGGTGATGGCGTAGGCGATGCTCAGCAGATTGTGCCGCAGCGCATACCGGGACAGGGTTTTAAAGGCCGCGGAAAACCGTTTGAACGATCCGGCGCCGTTTGTTTGCCGTCCGGTTGCCACCATTGAGCTCCCAATCTATTTCATTCCGGGGGTCTCCGGATCCGTCATAAACCCCCGCCGAGGACCCTGTAGAGGGTCACCCGATTGGACAGCCGGGACAGTTGCACGGCGGTGAGGCCTTGCTGAGCGCTGTACAGGGAGCGCTGCGCGTCCAGGACGGCCAGGTAACTGTCGAGGCCGCGTTCATAGCGGATCCGGGAAAGTCGGTAGGTTTCCGCAACGGCGTCCACCAGGGACTGTTGCGCCGTGATCTGCCTCTCCACCGTTCCCCGCACGGCCAGCGCGTCGGCCACCTCCTTGAACGCGGCCTGGATTGCCTTTTCATACTGCGCAACGGCGATCTCTCTTTCCGCCTTTGTGTAATCGTAGGCAGACCAGGTTCGCGCATCGAAAATGGGCAACGCAATTTTCGGCGCAAAACTCCAGACCCCCGAGCCGTCCTTGAAGAGGCCGGAGAGATCGGCGCTGGCCGTTCCGATGGCGGCCGTCAGTGAAATCCTGGGGAAAAAGGCCGCGCGGGCAGCGCCGATGTTGGCGTTGGCCGCTTTGAGCTGGTGCTCGGCCGCCAGGACATCGGGCCGTTGCAGCAGAATCTCCGACGAGAGGCCGGCCGAAACCTCCCGGGGCGGAGTGACAACATTCAGGTCCGCGGGCAGCAGCGCCTCCGCCGGAGGCGATCCGCACAACAGGGTCAGCGCGTTCACGTTCTGGGCCACCGCCTGCGTCCACACGGCGATCTGCACCCGGGCCGCTTCGACCTGACTCTCTGACCGCTTGAGATCCAGTTCAGAGGCGATCCCGAGATCCACCTGTTTGCGGATCAGCCGGTAAGTCGCCTCCTGCGTGTCCAGTGTGGCCATCGCCGTCTGGAGGGCCTCTCGGTCCGCCGCCAGCGTGAGATAGGCCTGCGCCGTGGAGGAAACCACCAGGATCTCGGCGCTGCGCTGCGCCTGTTCCGTGGCGAAATACTCCTGCAGCGCCTGGTCCTTCAGGCTGCGGATCCGCCCGAAGAAATCAATTTCCCAAGAGCTGACGCCAAGGTTGACATCGTACCGCTCGCTGGTATAGGCCTGTCCCGTCGATGAAAGATCCGCCGGAACGCGCGCGCGGCTTCCGCTTCCGGCCGCATTGAGTGCCGGCCACAGTTCGGCCCGCTGGATGCCGTAGTATGCCCGCGCCTTCTCCACGTTCAAGACCGCCAGACGCAGATCCCGGTTGTGGTTCAGGGCCATTTCCACCAGCCGTTGCAGGCGGCTGTCGGTAAAAAAAGAACGCCAGGGAAGGCCGGGCAAGACCCCATCCGCTGATCCCTCCTCATAGGCCGCGCCGGTGGGCCAGGCAGCGGGGACGGGCGCAGTCGGCCGCGAGTATTCCGGTGCCAGTGTGCATCCCCCCAGAAGGCCAATGGCCAGAACCATCCGAAACCATCGTTTTTTATCCATATCGAAGCCTCTCCGGATCCCGGCAACCGGGTTCATCTTTTTCAAGAATTTCATTTCATTGCCCCCCGCCGGCGCTGTCGACCGTCTTACCGGCTTTGCCTTGTCCCCGCCTGCCGATGATCTTTTCGACCAGGACAAAGAAGAGAGGGGCAAAGATAAGCACCAGGACGGTGGCGGTGATCATTCCTCCCAAAACACCGGTTCCGATCGCATTTTGGGCGCCTGCCCCTGCCCCGGTGGTGACGACCAAGGGCAGGATGCCGAAACCGAAGGCCAGTGAGGTCATGATGATCGGTCGGAAGCGCAGTTTCACCCCTTGAAGCGTCGCGTCGATCAGACCCATCCCTTGTTCCAGCCCGGTTTTTGCGAACTGGACGATCAGGATGGCATTTTTCGTGGTCAGTCCCAGCGTGGTGAGCAGAGCGATCTGAAAATAGACGTCGTTGGCCATTCCCCGCAAACTGGAAGCGATGATGCCGCCGATCACGCCGAGAGGAAGGACCAACAAGATTGCAATGGGAATGGTCCAGCTCTCATAGAGCGCGGCGAGGCAAAGAAAGATGACGAAGATCGAAAAGGCATACAGCAGGGGCGCCTGGGAACTGGACATCCGCTCCTGATAGGAGAGCCCGGTCCAGTCGTAGCCGAATCCCTTGGGCAACTGAGCCACGGCTTCTTCCATGGCCTGCATGGCCTCGCCTGAACTTCTTCCAGGCGCCGGCTCTCCCCAGATGTTGATGGACGGAAACGAGTTGAATCGCGCCAGTTTGGGAGGCCCGGACGTCCAGCGGCCCTTGGCAAAGGACGAAAAGGGAACCATGCCCCCCTGCACATTCCGGACATAGAGCTTTTCCAGGTCTTTGGGCAGCATGCGGTAGGGGGCATCCGCCTGGATGAAGACCCTTTTCACCCGGCCGCCCTGGATGAAGTCGTTGGCGTAGGCGCTCCCGAAGGCCGCCGAGAGAGTGGTGTGAATGGAAGTGATGTGAACCCCCAGCGCGCCCGCTTTTTCCCAATCCACGTCGATCCGGTATTGGGGCACGTCCGCCATGCTGTTGGGCCGCACCTTGGTGACCCTCGGATCCTTGGCCAAAATGCCGAGGAGCCGGTTTTGTGCATCCATCAGGGCCTGATGACCGAGGCCGCCCCGGTCCAGCAACTGAAAGTCGAATCCGTTGGACATGCCCAGTTCGGGAACGGCCGGCGGCGTGAAGGCAAAGACCAGGGCGTTGCGGATGTTCGCCAGGACCATCGTGGCTCTGCCCGCAAGCGACTGAGCCCTCAGGTCCTTCCGGTCACGAAGGTCCCAGTCCTTCAGTTTCGCAAACACCATCCCGTTGTTCTGCGACCGTCCGGAAAAGCTCACGCCGGTGATGGTCATCACGGATTCCACCGCCTCTTTTTCATTTTCCATAAAATGATTCTCAATGACTCTTGTGACCGCCTGAGTCTGTTCGATCGTAGAGCCTGTAGGCATCATCACCTGTGCCAGCATGATTCCCTGGTCTTCATCGGGAAGGTAGGCGGTGGGCATGCGCAGAAAGAGGACCCCCATGACCACGATGATGACGAGAAAAACGGCCAGGTAGCGCTTTTTCCGGGACAGGGAATGACCGACCATTCCCACATACCGGTTTCGAAGGCCGTAGAATCTTCGGTCAAACCAGCGGAAGAAGGGCCGCAGAAAAAAGACCGCATGCTCCGCCGATTCATGCCCGACCTTTACATTCCGGAGCAGAGAGGCACACAATACCGGCGTCAGAATCAGGGCCACGACCACCGAAAGGAGCATGGTGGAGATGATGGTCACGGAGAACTGACGGTAGATGACTCCCGTGGAACCGGGGAAGAAGATCATCGGTCCGAATACGGCAGACAGCACCAAGCCGATGCCGATCAGCGCACTTGTGATCTGCTCCATGGATTTGGCCGTGGCTTCCCGGGGCGGGAGCCCTTCTTCGGCCATGATCCGTGCCACGTTTTCCACCACCACAATCGCGTCGTCCACCAGCAGGCCGATGGCCAGGACCATCGCAAACATGGTCAGCATGTTGATGGAAAAACCGAAGAAATCCAGAACGGCAAAGGTTCCCAGAAGAACCACCGGCACCGCGATCGTGGGAATCAGCGTGGCTCGAAGGTTGCCGAGGAAAAGCCACATCACCAGGAACACGAGGAGGATCGCGATAACAAGCGTCTTGACAACCTCCCTGATGGACACCTTGATGAAGGGTGTGGTGTCCATGGGATAGGTCACTTTGATCCCCGCGGGGAAGTAACGGCTCAGTTCCGCCATCTTGGTCTTGACGGCATCGGCCGTATCCAGCGCGTTGGCGCCGGCGGCCTGTCGAATGGCGATGCCAGCCGCCTGTTTTCCATTGAACATGGCCTGGATGTCATAGACCTCTGTCCCCAGCTCGGTGCGGCCCACATCACGGATCCGCACGATGGATCCGTCCGGATTGGAGCGCAGGGGAATGTTTGCAAACTCCTCGGGGGTCGAAAGCATGTTCTGAACGACGATGGATGCGTTCAAACGCTGCCCCTGCACCGCCGGCGCTCCTCCGAACTGGCCGGCGGATACCTCCACATTGTAGGCCTTGATCGCCGCGATCACATCCGCCACGGTCAGACGGTAATCCGTCAGCTTTTCCGGATTGAGCCAAACGCGCATGGAATACCCGCCGCCATAGATCTCCACCTCGCCGACACCCGGCACACGCGCCAGAATCGGTTCCAGAGAAGATTTGGCATAGTCCGTCAAATCGACGTTGTCCATTCGGCCGTCTTCCGAGATCAACCCCACCACCATCAGGTAATTCCTCGTGGATTTGACGACCTGGACACCCCGATTTTTGACCACGTCGGGCAGGCTTGCCTCGGCGGATTGGGCCTTGTTCTGAACCTGAGACCAGGCAAGATCGGGACTGGTTCCCGGGGCAAACGTCAGCTCCAGACGGGAGCTGCCTGACGAATCGCTCTCGGCGGACATGTACAACAGCCGGTCCATTCCGGTCATCTTCTGCTCGATGATCTGGGTGACACTGTTTTCCACGGTCTCGGCCGAAGCCCCGGGGTAGGAGCTGGTCACGGCGATGGATGGGGGAGCCATCTCCGGATATTGTGAGATGGGCAGATTGTAGATTGCAATGATCCCCGTCGCCATGATGATGATGGCGATGACCCAGGCAAAAACAGGTCGTTTCAGGAAAAATTTGGACAGCACCGGACACCTCCGTCAATTCGTTTTTGCGGGCGGGGCGGCATTCATATTCTTCCCGCTTTTTTCACCCGCTGCGTAAGGGACGGCCTTTACGGATACACCGGGTCTCACCCTCTGTATCCCTTCGACGATCACCCTCTCGCCTGCCGCGAGGCCCATCGAGACGAGCCAGGCATCGCCGATGGCACGGTCGAGCGTAAGGAGTCGCTGCTGAACTTCTCCGTTGGCGTTCACAACCCATGTAAACGGAGCCCCCCTGGGATCACGCGACACGGCCTGCTGGGGGATCAGGATCGCCTGCCGGTCAATGCCCTCCTCCAAGACCGCCCGGATGAACATGCCCGGCAGCAGGATTCCCTTCGGATTGGGAACAATCACCCGCAGGATGACCGATCCGGTTGTGGGGTCGACCGTTACATCGCGGAACTGCAGCGATCCTTCCTGCGGATAGGGGGTGCCGTCTTCCAGAAACAGACGCACCTTGTTCCGGGTTTGCCCGCTGTTTTGGATTTTTCCTTCTTCCATCCGCTTCCTGAGGCGCTGCAGCTCGGCCGTCGATTGAGGCACGTCGACATACATGGGATCCAGTTGCTGAATCGTGGTCAGGGCCGCGGGCTGAAGGCCCGTCACCAGGGCGCCCTCCGTGACGCCGGATCTGCCGATGCGTCCGGATATCGGGGCGGTCATGGTCGTGTAGCCGATATTGATGCGGGCCGACTTGCGCGCCGCTTCCGCCTGCCGGATGGCCGCATCCGCTGCGGCAATCGCGGTCCTGTCACTCTCGACCTGGGCCTCAGCGGCCTTCAGTGCGGCAAGGGCCACCTCGTGTTCGGTGACGGCCTGGTCGCGCTGACCGGCGGAAACGGCCTTTTCGTTGAAGGCCTCTTCGAATCGTTTGCGGTTGATCTCGGCGAGTTCAAGGGTGGCGCGCTGCCGCGTGACGCCCGCGAGACTCGCCTGAAGTGAAGCCCGCGCCCGGTCTGCGTTCTTCTGAACGGCCGCGAGGTTTGCCTCGGCGCTCTCAAGGGCCGCCTGGAAAGGCGCAGGATCGATCCGATAGAGCGCCTGGCCGGTCTTTACATCGGCGCCCTCCGTGAACAGACGCTGCTGGATGAGGCCGCTCACCTGGGGACGAACCTCGGCAACGCGATGGGGCGATGTCCGGCCTGCCAGTTCCGTGGTGACCAGGACCCTCTGAGGTTGAATCGTCACGACGGCCACTTCCGGCGGCCCCATCTGCGGAGGCGCGCCTGGCTGCTGTCCGCAGCCTCCCAGGATCAGAATTCCGGCGAAAAAACCTGCAACGGCGATTCGTTTGGTCCCCTTAACATTCTGCATAAGACACCTCTGTCCTCCGAAATGAAACGATCTCCATTTTCTCTCCATACATCCTGTCCTGATCAAATATCCTCACCGTTTGATCGCATCCCAGCAAGCCTCCGCGGTTCGTTCGATCAATTTTTCATCCAGCGCAACAAAGCCGAGGATATGATCGCGTGTCAGGTAAACCAGCGGTCCGAAGGCCAGCGAAAAAAGAACCATTTCGGGTAAATCTTTCAGGAGTTGCTGTGAAACACCCCTTTTAAAAATCTCCATGACGATCCCGTGTTTTCCCGGTTTGCCTAAAAACCTTTCCCTTTGCATCGATATTCCGTAGGGGGAATTATAGTACTGCTCCATATACCGGAAGTGCAGAGGATTCCGTATAAAGTAGAGGAGAAGTTCCCGGATGAGATAGAGAAACCTTTCCCGGAGGGACTGTTCCAGCGGGTAACCCTCCATGAGCGTTCCGTTGATCTTTTCTTCCAATTCACCATGAAGTTCGTTGATCAGGATATCCTTGTTCTCGAAATAGCGGTAAATCGTCCCCGCGGCGACCCCCGCCTTCTCGGCGATTTCGGCCATCGGCGCGGCGTGGAAACCCCGCTCGGCGATCAGATGCAGGGCCGCCTGCAGGATATCGGTTCTCTTGTCGGAGATCTTCATGATTTCTNGAACAGGGCCCCTGTTGACTGAGCAACAGGGGCCCTGAAGGTTAAATCCAATGCGTCCGGAACGGATTACATCCCCATGCCGGGATATCCGCCGCCGCCCGGCGGCATGGCCGGCATTGGCGGCTCATCCTTGGGCTTGTCGGCAATCATGCACTGGGTGGTCAGCATCAGGGACGCGACGGAGGCCGCGTTCTGCAGAGCAAAACGGGCGACCTTGGTCGGATCGATGACACCGGCCTCAATCATGTCTTCATACACGTCGGTCCGGGCGTTGTACCCGTAGGCGCCCTTCTTCTCCTTGACCTTTTCCACCACAATGCTGCCCTCGAGACCGGCATTGTTCGCGATCATCCGGAGCGGCTCTTCGAGGGACTTCTTGACGATCCGGACACCGACCTCCTCGTCGCCTTCCAGTTTCATCTTGTCCAGCCCAGCAAGGGTCCGCAGATAGGCCACACCGCCGCCGGGAACGATTCCCTCCTCCACGGCTGCACGGGTCGCATTGAGCGCATCCTCCACTCGGGCCTTTTTCTCCTTCATTTCCGTTTCGGTCGCGGCGCCGACCTTGATCACCGCCACGCCGCCGACCAGCTTCGCGAGCCTTTCCTGAAGTTTCTCACGGTCGTAATCGGAGGTGGTCTCATCGATCTGTGCACGGATCTGTTTGACGCGGCCTTCAAGGGCGGAGCGCGAACCGGCGCCGTCGATGATGGTCGTGTTGTCCTTGTCGATCTGGATGCGCTTGGCCCGGCCGAGGTCTTCCAGTTTGACGTTCTCCAGCTTATACCCCATCTCCTCGGAGATCATCTTTCCGCCGGTCAGAATCGCGATGTCCTCCAGCATGGCCTTGCGGCGGTCGCCGAATCCGGGCGCCTTCACGGCGGCCACATGGAGTGTTCCGCGGATCTTGTTCACCACCAGGGTGGCCAGCGCTTCGCCTTCGATATCCTCGGCGATGATGAGCAGCGGCCGCCCCATCTTCGCGATCTGCTCCAGGATCGGAAGCAGGTCCTTCATGCTGCTGATCTTCTTCTCGTTGATCAGGATAAGGCTGTCCTCCAGTTCCACTTCCATCTTCTCCGCATTCGTTACAAAATACGGGGAGAGGTAGCCGCGGTCGAACTGCATTCCCTCGACGATCTCCAGTTCGGTCTCCAGACCCTTGGCCTCTTCCACGGTGATGACGCCTTCCTTGCCCACCTTCTCCATCGCTTCGGCGATGATTGCGCCGATCGCCTCATCGTTGTTGGCGGAAATGGTGCCGACCTGGGCGATTTCCTTCGCATCCTTGGTCGGTTTGCTCTGTTTCTGGAGTTCCTTCACAACCACTTCGACGGCCTTGTCCACACCGCGCTTCAGATCCATCGGATTGCTTCCGGCCGCAACGCTTTTTGCACCCTCGCGGAAAATCGCCTGGGCCAGGATCGTTGCGGTGGTCGTTCCATCGCCGGCGACGTCGCTGGTCTTGCTGGCCACTTCCCTCACCATCTGGGCGCCCATGTTTTCGAACTTGTCTTCAAACTCGATTTCCTTCGCAACGGTTACGCCGTCCTTCGTGACGTTCGGCGCGCCATAGCTCCGGTCAATGATCACGTTTCGTCCCTTCGGCCCGAGCGTGACCTTGACTGCATCGGCCAGGGCATTCACCCCTTTGAGAATCGACTTCCTTGCTTCTTCGTCATACTGAAGTATCTTCGCTCCCATGTATCCGTCCTCCTTATTATGATCAATAATTGATTATTTCTCCAAAATGCCGAGAATGTCGTCCTCGCGCATGATCAGAAGCTCTTGTCCGTCGATCTTCACTTCGGTTCCCGAATACTTGCCGAAAAGGATTCGATCGCCCGCCTTCACGTCCGGTTTGATCAGCTTGCCGTCATCCGCCGTCTTTCCCTTTCCGACGGAAATGACCAGCCCCTCCATCGGCTTCTCCTTGGCGGTGTCGGGAATGATGATCCCGCCTTTGGTCTTCTCCTCCTCCTCAAGCCGCTTCACGATCACCCTGTCCTGTAATGGTCTGATTTTCATACCGTACCCTCTCCTTTCCTGATTTATATTCAATGGAAATAGCTCTATAGATCTTTATACATCGGCGCTATAATATGCATGGATTCCCCGCTGTCAAGATATCCCCGATATTTTTTTTGCAATTCGAGCAACCGCTAAAAAAGATTCTCCGTCAGCTCCTTCAGGGAGCCGATCGGGATCAGCTCGATGTTCGGCCGCTGCGCGCCTTCCCGGTTCCGTGTCCGGGGAAGAATGCACCGGGCGAATCCCATCCGGGACGCCTCTTTGATCCGGACCTCCGTCTGCGAAATCCCCCGGATCTCTCCGGTCAGTCCGACCTCGCCAAAAACAACGGTTCCTTTCGCGACCGGCCGGTTCAGGAAACTGGAGGCCATCGACGAGACGATGCCCAGATCGATTGCCGTCTCATCCACTTTTACGCCGCCGGCCACGTTCAGAAAGATGTCGCTGGCGCCAAGATGGATCCCGCAGATCTTGTCCATGACGGCCGTCAGCAGGGACACCCGGTTGTGGTCCACGCCGATTGCCGTTCTTCTCGGCATCCCGAAACTGGTCGAGCCGACCAGCGACTGAACCTCGATCAGGATCGGGCGCGTCCCTTCCATACTCGGAACGACCACCGATCCTGCGGCGCCCTCCGGCCGCTCCGCCAGGAAGAAGGCCGACGGGTTGTCGACTTCGGCCAGACCGGTGTCCCGCATTTCAAAAACGCCGATCTCGTGGGTCGGACCGAAGCGGTTCTTGATTCCCCGGATGATCCGGTAGGCGTGACCGGAATCCCCCTCAAAATAGAGGACCGTATCCACCATGTGTTCCAGGACTTTCGGACCCGCAATCGAACCGTCCTTCGTGACATGGCCGACCAGGAAAACCGGGATCCCCGTTTGTTTGGCCAGCAGGATGAGCCTCGCCGACGTCTCCCGCACCTGTCCGACGCTTCCCGGCGCGGAGGAGAGGACCGGGGAATAGACGGTCTGGATCGAATCGATGACGACCGCAGCCGGCCGGATCTCATCGATCCGTTTCATGATATTCTCCAGTTCCACCTCGACGAGAATCAGCAGATCCTTTGCAGAGGCGCCGAGCCGTTTCCCGCGGAGTTTGATCTGCCGGGAGGACTCTTCACCGGATACGTATAGAACCGGTAAGCCCCGCCCGGCCAGTTTTTCGAGGACCTGGAGCAGCAGCGTCGATTTGCCGATTCCCGGATCGCCCCCGACCAGGATCGCGGAGCCGCCGACAATCCCGCCGCCCAATACGCGGTCCAGCTCTGCAATCCCGGTCCGAAGCCTCTCTCCTTCGTCAGCCGTGATGGTCTCAATGGACTGAGGAACGCCGTCGAAACGGAGATCGGCCGGGTGAGCCGCATCGGCATCCCGGATCTCCTCCTCCACAAAACGGTTCCACTCTCCGCAGGAGGGACACCGGCCGAGCCATTTCGGAGACTGTTGACCGCAATTCTGGCAGAAAAACAGGGTCTTGGTCTTTTTCACAGATATCCTCCTTTAACTTTTGATTCCATACCTTTTCCTTATGCCGCCGTCAATCCGTAGTCAAAAATGCTTGAGTTATCGTCATGACGCTGATATATCTCGACGCCGTCGTTTCGTC
>JAEAMG010000393.1_pt1 | contig 54118 bp, 41 predicted proteins | sample 8958741 | NCBI WGS metagenome assembly JAEAMG01 (sample SAMN16933256, study PRJNA681125) | bioreactor sludge metagenome | isolation source: anaerobic bioreactor treating anionic surfactant - SDBS | place: India: Bengaluru | collected 2019-02-28 | reverse complement strand
CGTGCGGGTTTTCCCGGGCACGGTCGGCGACCCGCTCATGCACCAGCCGCTCGGCCGAGAAGCCCGCATCGGTCTGGTTCCACAGCTGCAGGATGTGTCGTTGCTCATCCTGGCCCAGCAGGTTGAGTTGGCTGATGGGTTGCTGTTGGTCGGCAACCATCGCCTGCAACAGGTTCTGCCAGTGGCCGGCCATGCGCTCAATAGTGGCTGGGGCAAACAGATCGGTGGCGTAGCCCAGGGATGCACGCAGGGTCGCCTGGCTTTCCTCCACATCCAGTGCCAGGTCGAACTGGGCCACGCCTTCATCCCAGCTCAGCACCTCGACGTCCAATTCGGTGAGGCGCTGCAGGTGATTGGCGGCCGAGGTCACGCGATGGTTGAACATCACCTGGAACAGTGGGCTCAGGCTCATGCTGCGCTCGGGCTGCAACGCTTCTACCAGTTGCTCGAACGGCAGATCCTGGTGGGCCTGGGCTTCCAGGGAACGTTGGCGTACCTGTTGCAGCAGTTGCACAACGCTCATCTGCCCATGGATATCGGCCTTGAGCACCTGGGTATTGACGAAGAAACCGATCAGCCCCTCGGTTTCCAGGCGATTGCGGTTGGCAATCGGCACCCCGACGCGCACGTCTTCCTGGCCGCTGTAGCGGTGCAGCAACGCCTGGTAGGACGCCAGCAGTACCATCGGCAACGTCACTCCCGCGCCCTGCGCCAGGCGCCGCAAACCGGCCAAGAGCTGCGGTTGCAACTCGATACCCAGGCGTGCGCCACGATGGCTTTGCAGGGCCGGGCGCAGGTAGTCGAACGGCAATTCCAGCACCGGCTGCACGCCACCCAACTGTTCACGCCAGTAGGCCAGTTGACGGGCCTTCTCTCCCGCCTCCATCCATTGGCGCTGCCACACGGCATAGTCGGCGTACTGGATCGGCAAGGCCGGCAGGGCTGGCGTCTGCCCGTGGCTGAAGGCGGCGTACAGTTGCACCAGCTCCTCGACCATCAGTTGCATCGACCAGCCATCGGAGACGATGTGGTGCTGCACCAGCACCAGCACATGCTCATCCTCGGCCAGGCGCAGCAGCTGGGCGCGCAGCAACGGCCCGCGCAGCAGGTCGAATGGCTGCGCAACGATGTCAGCCACCCGTGCCTTGAGGCCGGCTTCATCGGTGTCGACCAGATCGATTTCAATCAGGCCCGAGTCTTCAATCACTTGGACCGTACCGGCGGCGTCCTGGCGCACATGGGTGCGCAGGCTTTCATGGCGTGCCAGCAAGGTGTCGAAGCTGCGTTGCAGCGCCGCCAGGTCCAACGGGCCTGTCAAACGCAGGGCGCTGGGGATGTGGTACGCGGCGCTTTGCGGGTCGAGTTGCCACAGGAACCATTGGCGTTCCTGGGCATACGACAGCGGCAACGGCTGGCTGCGATCGGCCTTGAGCAGCGCCGGCGCGACCACGCCCTCCTCGCCCAGGGCCACCACGAAGTCACCCAGCAACGGGTGTTCAAACAGGGTCTTGAGCGCCACTTCAAGCGCCAGTACCTGGCGTACCCGCGACACCACCCGCGTGGCCAGCAGCGAATGCCCGCCCAGCTCGAAGAAGTGGTCGTCGAGGCCGACCTGGGGTACGCCCAGCACCTCGGACCAGATCGCCGCGACCTGTTGTTCGCGCGGGGTGACGGCGGCCACATGGCTTTTCAGCAACAGGCGGGTATCGACCTTGGGCAAGGCCTTGCGGTCGAGCTTGCCGTTGGGGGTCAAGGGCAGGCTATCGAGGAACATCAGGTGCGCCGGCACCATGTAGTCCGGCAGACGCTCACGCAAGGCCGCTGTGTAGGCTTGCGCCGGCTGTGCCGCAGACGTCACCAGGTAGGCGATCAAGCGGTCGTTGTCGGCCAGCACCACGGCTTCGCGAACGCCTTCATGCTCGCGCAGGCAGACTTCGATTTCGCCCAGCTCGATACGGAAACCGCGCACCTTGACCTGATGGTCGACCCGGCCGATGTACTCCACCACGCCGTCGGCACGGTAGCGTGCCAAGTCGCCGCTGCGGTACAGGCGCTCGCCCGGTGCGCCGTAAGGGTTGGGCACGAAACGTTCGGCGGTGAGAGCTGGACGCGCATGGTAGCCGCGCGCCAGGCCGACGCCGCCGATCAGCAGTTCACCGGCCGCGCCCAACGGGCATGGGCTGAGCCCGGCATTGAGGATGAACAACGCGGTGTTGGCGATCGGTCGCCCGACCAAAGGTTGCGCCTCCAGCAGACGATGAGCCGCCGACCAAATGGTGGTTTCGGTGGGACCATAGAGGTTCCACACCGGGCCTTGCAGGTCGAGCATGCGCTGGGCCAGGTCGGCTGGCAGCGCTTCGCCGCCACACAGGCACTTGATGCCGCGCAGCAGGTCGGCACGCGGGCTTTCCAGCAGCATGCGCCAAGTGGACGGCGTGGCTTGCAGCACGTTGGCGGATTGGGCGACGACCAGGTCGATTATCGCCTCCGGGTCGAGCGCCAGTTCCTGGCCGCTCAGCAGCACCGTGGCGCCAACTGTCAGCGGCACGTACAGCTCCAGGGCAAAGATGTCGAACGAGAATGTCGTCAGCGACAGCACCCGCGCCTGCGCGCCGATGTCCAGGGTGCCGGCCATGCCGCAGGTAAAGCTGCACAGCGCCTGGTGCGGCACCATCACGCCCTTGGGCTTGCCGGTGGAGCCGGAGGTGTAGATCACATAGGCCAGGTGTTGTGGCGTGACGCTGACCTGCGGATTGTGTTCGTCACCGCCGGTGTCCTCGACCAAAAGCACCTGCAGGCCTTGCGGTTGCACCAGGCGCCCGATCAGCGGCGACTGAGTCAACAGCACCTGGGCGCGGCTGTCTTCGAGCATGAACGCCAGGCGATCCGCCGGGAATTGCGGGTCCAGCGGCACGTAGGCGCCACCGGCCTTGAGGGTCGCAAGCAGGCCGACCACCATGTGCAGGGAACGCTCCACATGCACCGCCACCCGCACGTCCGGGCCGACGCCCGCCGCGATCAGGCGATGGGCCAGGCGGTTGGCGCGGCGATTGAGTTCGCTGTAGCTCACGACCTCGCCGTTGAAGTGCAGCGCGATGGCGTGCGGCTGTGCCAGGGCTTGCGCTTCGAACAACTGGTGAACACAGCACTCGCGCGGGTAATCGACGGTCGTGTGGTTCCAGTCTTCGACCATCTGCTGCCATTGCGTCGTGCTGAGCATCGCCAGCTCGTCCAGGGCCTGGGAGGCATCGTTGACCACTGCGCGCAGCAGGTTCTGCCAGTGCACGGCCAGGCGCTCCAGGGTGGCGGCGTCGAACAGGTCGGTGGCGTAGGTCAGGGATGCCCAAAGGCCGTCGACGGACTCCTCGGTTTCCAGGTTGAGGTCGAACTGGGTCGTGTGACCGGCCCAATCCACCGGCTGCAGATCCAGGCCAGGCAGTTGCACCGGACCGGCGCGCAGGTTGTCCTGGTGATTGAACATCACCTGGAACAACGGGTTATGGCTGAGGCTGCGTTCCGGTTGCAGCGCTTCCACCAGTTGTTCGAACGGCAAGTCCTGATGGGCCTGGGCCTCCAGGGCACGCTGCTTGACCTGGGCCAGCAACTGCTCGAAGGGCATCTGCCCGTGCAGGTCGGCCTGGAGCACCTGGGTGTTGACGAAGAAGCCAACCAGACGCTCGGTTTCCAGGCGATTGCGGTTGGCGATCGGCACCCCGACACGGATCTCGGCCTGGCCGCTGTAGCGGTGTAGCAAAGTCTGGAACGACGCCAGCAGGAGCATGAACAAAGTCACGTCCTGGCGCTGGGCGAGCGCCTTGAGTTCGGCCACCAGGGCGTTGTCCAGGTGTACCCGCCGACGCGCACCCCGATGGCTTTGCACCGCCGGGCGCGGGTGGTCCAGGGGCAGTTCCAGCACCGCGTGTTCGGTGCCCAGGCGTGCACGCCAGTAATCGAGTTGGCGTTGTTTCTCCCCGGCCGCCATCCAATCGCGTTGCCACACGGCATAGTCGGCGTACTGGATCGGTAATGCCGGCAACGGCGCCTGGCCTTGATACAGCGCCAGCAACTCATCGACCATCACTTGCATCGACCAGCCGTCGGAGATGATGTGGTGCTGGGTGATCACCAGCACATGGTGCGCGGCCGTGATCTCCAGCAGCATGACGCGCATCAGCGGACCGTTGAGCAGGTCGAACGGGCGTTGGATTTCTTGCGCGACCGCCTGCTCGATGGCCGAGTCATGCACCTGCTGGCGTTGGATCTGCATCGCCAGGCTTGGCTGGATGACCTGCCAGGTGTGCTCAGCCTCTTCCACGAAGGTGGTCCGCAATGGTTCATGGCGTTGCACCAGGGCCTGGAACGCGTGCTCCAGTGCCGGGATATCCAGCTCACCGCGCAGGTGCAATGCGGTGGGTACGTGATAGGCGGCGCTGCCGGGGTCCAGTTGCCAAAGGAACCATTGGCGTTCCTGGGCGAAGGACAGTACCAGTGGCCGATCACGCCCCACCGCCACCATCGGCCTTGCAGTGCCGGCCTGCACACCTGCGCAGGCCGCCGCGAACGCTTCCAGCGTCGGTTGCTCGAACAACGCTCGCAACGGCACTTCCAGCTGGAGGTCGTGACGCACGCGGGAGATCACCTGAGTGGCCAGCAACGAATGCCCGCCGCGCTCGAAGAAATGGTCATCGAGCCCCACCTGCTCGACGTGCAATACCGCTTGCCAGATCGCCGCCAACTGCATGTGCAGCGGGCTTTGCGGAGCGCGGTAGGCCTGCCGCGCCTGGCTCAGGTCCGGCATCGGCAGCGCGCGGCGGTCAAGCTTGCCGTTGTTGTTCAAAGGCAAGGCATCGAGCACCAGCCAATGACCCGGCACCATGTAGTCCGGCAAGGACTCGCGCAAGGCCGCCGCCAGCGCCTGGGTATCCAGTGGCTGGCCGTGGGCCGCGACCACGTACGCCACCAACTGCGTGCCGGTGGCGCTCGGCTGCGCAACGACGGCAGCTTCGCGCACCCCCGGCAGGGCTTGCAGGCTGGCCTCGATTTCGCCCATTTCGATACGGAACCCGCGAATCTTCACCTGATGGTCGATACGCCCCACGTACTCCAAGGCGCCCGCCTCGTTGTAACGGGCCAGGTCGCCACTGCGGTAGAGCCGCGCACCGGGCACCGCCGAAAACGGGTCCGGGAGGAAGCGCTCGGCGGTCAACGCCGGGCGGTCGAAGTAACGCTGGGCCAGGCCGAACTCGGCGCCGATGCACAGTTCGCCAACGCCCTCGGTGGCCAACAGCTCGAAGCCGCTGTCGAGTACGTACAGCGAGCGGCCAGCGATCGCCCGGCCAATCGGCACGCCGAACGCATCACTGGCATCCGCCAGTTGGCAGTCATGCACGCTGGACACCACGGTGGCCTCGGTCGGCCCGTAGGTGTTGACCAGGCGCACGCCGCCCAGGCCGGCTGCGTGCCAGGCGCGCAGCCCTTCCACCGACATGGCCTCGCCGCCCACATGCACCTGGCGCAGGTTGCCCAGGGCGCGACCATCGGCCGCGCACTCCTTGGCCAGCAGGTACCAGTAGGCCGCCGGCAAGTCAGCCAGGGTCACGCCCTGCTCGACAATTTCCCGCGCCAATTGGCCGGCATCCCACAGTTCATCGCCACGCATGATCAATGCGGCGCCTACACACAGCGGCGGGTAGCACTGCTCGACAAAGCCGTCGAAACTGAAGGTCGCGAACTGCAGCACGCGGTCCTCTGCACACAGTTGGCTGTAGACCTCGGCGCTGTCGCAGAATTGGCCGAGGGCCGCATGGTCGATGGCCACGCCCTTGGGTTGGCCGGTGGAACCCGAGGTGTAGATCACGTACGCCAGATCGGCAGCCGCAGCGTGGGTGAGTGGGTTGCTGGCAGGGTAGCCGGCCAGCTCTGTACCGGAGGCGGTGAAGTCCAGGCGGGCCAGCCCTTGCGGCAGCGGCAGGTCGGCCAGTAACCCGGTTTCGCTGAGCAACAGGTCCAGGCGGCTGTCCGCCAGCATGTAGGCCAGGCGGTCGGCGGGATAGTTCGGGTCCAGGGGCACATAGGCCGCGCCGCTTTTGAGCACGGCGAGCAGGCTGACGATCAGTTGCGGGCCGCGTCGCGACGCCAGGCCCACGCGCTGGCCCGGGCCCACGCCCAGCGCCAGCAGACGATGGGCAAGCCGATTGGCACGGTCATTGAGCTGGGCATAGCTCAAGCGTGCTTCGCCAGCCTGTACTGCCAGCGCGTGCGGTGTGGCAGCGGCCTGGGCCGCGATGCGTTGGTGCACGCGCGACTGGCGTTGGGCCGCGCCCGGTGATTGGCTGAGGGCAAGCACGTCGCATTGTGCGGTGGCGTCAAGCAATTGCAGGTTGCCAAGCGGCGCCTGGGCATCGGTGAGCAACTGCACCAGCAGGTGGTGCAGGTTGGCGCTCAAGCGGGCGACCTGTTCAGCGCTGAAGCGGGCCCGGTCGTAACTGAACTCCAGACGCAGGCTGGCCCCCAACTCAATGCCCAGGGTCAGCGGGTAATGGGTGCGTTCATGGTTGTGCATACGGCCAAACGTCAGGCCCGCGGGCGCGCCCTGCTTCAGGGCCTCGGCCACCGGGAAGTTTTCGAACACCAGCAAGGTGTCGAACAATGCGCCCTGCTGGCCGGCCCACCCCTGGATGTCGTACAGCGGCACATGCTCATGGTCGCGCAGGCCGAGATTCAGGGCTTGCAACTCGCTGAGCCATTGGGCCGCCGGTTGGGCTGGGGAAGGCGTACTGACGATGGGCAACGTGTTGATAAACAGGCCCAGTTGCTGCTCGATCCCCGGCAGCGGTGCCGAACGCCCGGCGACGGTGGCGCCGAAGGCCACGCAATCCTGACCGGTGTAGCGCTGCAGCAACAGGCTCCACGCCCCTTGCAGCACGGTATTGAGGGTGATTTTCTGGCGACGGGCGAACTCACCGAGAGCCTGTGTGAACTCGCCCTCGAGGATCAATTGATGCTCAGCCGTGCCCATGCCATCGCCCGGCGCGCGCAGCGCTTGCGCGAGCAAGGTAGGTGTTTGCAACGGCGCCAGGGCGGCTTTCCAGAACGTCTCACCCGAGGCTTGCTGTTGCAGCCAGCCCAGGTAATCGCGGAACTGCCCCAGCGGCGCGGGCAAGGCCTGGCCGGCATAGTGGGCGATGACTTCACCCAGCAACTGGGCGTTACTCCAGCCGTCCATGAGGATGTGGTGGCTGGTGAAGATCAGGTGCCAGGCGTTACCCGCACCCCGCACCAGCATCAGGCGAAACAGCGGCGCAGCATTGAGCGCGAAGCCCTTCTCGCGTTCAGCCTCGGCAAGCGCATCGAAGTCGGCATCGATGTCTTCGATCACGTGCAACTGCACGTCGACCTGACGCTGGATCACTTGATGCGCACTGTCCAGGCCCAGCCAGTGGAAGCTGCTGCGCAGGATGTCATGGCGGTCCAGTGCCGCCTGCCAGGCGCGGCCGAAAGCCAACAGGTCGAGGCCGTCGATATCCAGGCGCAACTGGTTGATGTACGCCTGGGCTTCTGGTTCGTAGAGGGTATGGAACAACATGCCCTGCTGCATCGGCGACAGCGGATAAAGATCGGCAATCGCCGGCCCCGCCACGGGCAACGCATCCAGTTGCTGTTGGGTCAAGCGGGCCAGCGGGAAGTCCGAAGGGGTAACCTGCCCTGGCGGGGTGGCTCGGCAATGCTCAATCAAGGCCTTGAGCTCTGCCGCGTAGTCATCCGCCAACTGCTGCACCGTCGACGCCTCGAACATCTCGCGGCTGAACCCCCATTGCAGCGCCAGTTCACCGCCGTACACCTGCCCTTCGACCGTCAGCCAGTTGGCCAGCGGAGCCTCGGCATCCTGAGCCTGACCGCTGCCCTGGGGGGCCGGAACAAACAGCGCGGACTCGTTGAACTGACGGTCGAACTGGCCCAGGTAGTTGAAGGTGATGCGTGGCGCGGCCAGGTTCGCCAAGGCTTCGCGGGCCGCAGGCGGGCCGAGGTAGCGCAGCAGGCCATAGCCGATACCTTTGGCGGGCACGGCGCGCAGTTGCTCCTTGACCGACTTGATCGCGGCCGACAGCTCGCCGTCGGCGTGCAGGCGCACCGGGAACAGGCTGGTGAACCAGCCCACGGTGCGGGTCAGGTCGACGCTGTCGAACAGGTCTTCGCGGCCATGGCCTTCCAGTTGGATCAGTGCGGCGCTCTGGCCGCTCCAGCGGCTGACCACGCGCGCCAGGGCCGTGAGCAACAGGTCGTTGACCTGGGTGCGGTAGGCCGCCGGTGCGTCCTGGAGCAGTTGACGGGTGTGTTCGGCATCAAGGCGGATTTCGAGCTTGCTGCCCAAGCGGTTTTGCAGGCCGCCCTGGGGGTTGTCGCACGGCAAGTCCGTGTCCATCGACTGTGCCTGCCAGTACGCCAACTGGTGGTCCAGCGTGCGGGCATGGGCTTGCAACTGTTCGGCCCACAGCTGATAGGCGCTGGTTTTGGCCGGCAACGATGCCTTGTGGTAAGCCTGTTGCAGGTCTTCCAGGACGATGCGCCAGGACACGCCATCGACCACCAGGTGATGGATCACCAGCAGCAGGCGCTGGCTGCCATCGGCCATGCTCACCAACGCGGCACGCAGCAGCGGGCCTTGCTCGAGGTCGAGGCTGCGCTGGGCCTCATCGCACAGCGCCGCCAGCTCATCGTCGCTGCTGGCGTGGGTTTGCCACAGGCCCGGCTCGGTGACTGGCGCGGCATAGGCTTGCTGCCAAGCGTCGGCCCGCTGCACAAAACGCAGGCGCAAGGCGTCGTGATGGTTGATCACCTGGGTCAGGGCGGCTTCCAGGCGTGCCGGTTCCAACAGCTCGCGCGGGGTCAACAGCAACGATTGGTTCCAGTGCTGACGCGCGGGGACCGCCTGGGCGAAAAAGCCTTGCTGCACCGGCGTCAGGATCACCTCGCCGCTGGCGGGGCCTTGGTCGATAACGCTGGCTTGCTCGAAGCTTGCCACCAACGCCAGGCTGCGCACGCTCTGGTACTGGAACAGGTCGCGCGGGCTGAGGCGAATCCCCGCCTGGCGCGCGCGGCTGACCACCTGGATGGAGATGATCGAGTCGCCGCCCAGTTCGAAAAAGTTGTCGTCCAGGCCGACCTGCTCGACGCCGAGCACATCGCGCCAGATCGCCGCCAGGGCTTTTTGCAGGGTATTTTCCGCAGCGACATACGCCTGTTGCGGCGCCGTATCGGGCACTGGCAGGGCTTTGCGGTCGAGCTTGCCGTTGGCGGTCACCGGCAACTTGGCCAGGTGCACCATATGGGTCGGCACCATGTATTCCGGCAGACTGCTGAGCAGCCAGGCCTTGAGGTCGGTGGGCGCCTCGCCCTCCAGCACCAGATAGGCCACCAATTGCTTGCCGCCGTGTACCAGCACCACCGCCTCACGCACGCCTGGGTGCTGCATCAACCGCGTCTCGATTTCGCCCAGTTCTATGCGCAGCCCGCGCAGCTTGACCTGGTGGTCGAGGCGGCCAAGGTAGTCGATCACACCGTCGTCACGCTGGCGCACGCGGTCGCCGGTGCGGTACAGGCGCGCGCCGTCACCGAAGGGGCTGGGTACAAAACGTTCGGCGGTCAGCGCCGGACGGCGATGATAACTGCGCGCCAGGCCGGTGCCGCCCAGGTACAGCTCGCCGGACACGCCGGCAGGCACCGGGTTGAGCTGCGCATCGAGCACGTAGGTGCCGAGGTTGGCAATCGGACGGCCAATCGGCACGCTGTCACGGCCTTCATCGATGCAAGTCCAGTGGGTCACGTCGATGGCCGCTTCCGTCGGGCCGTAGAGGTTGAACAAACCGGCCTGGGGCAGCTTGGCGAACACTTGCAATTGCGCGTCCAGGGGCAAGGCTTCGCCGCTGCACACGATGTGCTTGAGGCTTACGCAGGCCTGCACGCCCGGCTCATGGATAAACGCCTGGAGCATCGACGGCACGAAGTGCAAGGTGGTGATCGCGTGCTCGCCGATGGTCGCGATCAGCCGCGCCGGCTCGCGGTGTTCGCCAGGGGCTGCAACCACCAGGCGGGCGCCGGTCATCAGCGGCCAGAAGAACTCCCACACCGACACGTCAAAGCTGAACGGGGTTTTCTGCAGCACCGCGTCACTGGCATCGAGGCCGTAGGCCTGCTGCATCCAGCACAGGCGATTGACCAGTGCGCGATGGCTGTTGCCGGCGCCCTTGGGCTTGCCGGTGGAGCCGGAGGTGTAGATCACATAGGCGAGGTTCAGCGCATGGATGTCGACCACGGGCGCTGCAACGCTGTAACCGTCGAGCCAGCCTGGCGCCTGGTCGAGGAGCATCACCCGAATGCCTTCGACAGGCAGCAGCGGCAGCAGGCTGTGCTGGCTGAGCAGCAGCTGGATGCCGCTGTCTTCGATCATGTAGGCCAGGCGTTCCTGGGGGTATTCGGGGTCGAGCGGGACATAGGCGCCGCCGGCCTTGAGAATGGCCAGCAGGCCGATGACCATTTCCACCGAACGTTCGACGCAGATCCCCACCAACGCATCGGGACCAACACCCTGTTCGCGCAAGGCATGGGCCAACTGGTTGGCACGGGCGTCGAGCTGGGCGTAGGTCAGCGTGACAGCACCGAACAGCAACGCCGGCGCATCAGGCGTGGCCCGGACCTGGTCTTCGATCAACTGATGTATGCCGCGCTCGGTCGGATACGCCTGCGCGGTCTGGTTCCAGGCGTTGACCACTGTGTGCAGGTCTTCGGCGGCCAGCATCGGCAACTCGCCGATGCGCTGTTCGCCATCGGCGACCATGGCCTGCAACAGGCTGATCCAGTGGCGTGCCATTCGCGCGATGGACGGCGCGTCGAACACGTCATTGGCGTAGGTCAGCGCGGCGTGCAGGGTGCCGGATTTTTCATAGGTGTCGAGCGTCAGGTCGAACTGGGTAGTGCGGCCTTGCCATTCCACCAGGGCCAGTTCCAGGCCGGAGGCGGTGCTGACCGATGCTATATCGGCCACCACCGGCTGATGGTTGTACATCACCTGGAACAGCGGCGTATGGCTGAGGCTGCGCTCGACTTTGAGGGCTTCCACCAGGCGCTCGAACGGCAATTCCTGATGAGCCTGGGCGCCGAGGGCGTGCTCCCGGATGCCCTGCAGCAACTCGCCAACGCGGGTTTGCCCGGTCAGTTCGGTGCGCAGTACCTGGGTGTTGACGAAGAACCCGATCAACCCTTCGACTTCACTGCGGTTACGGTTGGCAATCGGCACGCCGACGCGGATATCGCCCTGGCCAGTGTAGCGATGCAGCAACACATTGAAGGCGCCGAGCAGCAGCATGAACAGGGTGACGTTGTGCTGTTGCGCGCAGGTGCGCAACTGCGCGGCCAGCACCGGGTCAATCGCAAAGTTGTGGCGGGTGCCCTGATAGCTGGGCATGGCTGGGCGCGGGCGGTCCGTTGGCAGTTCCAGCACCGGGTGCTCATCCCCCAGGCGCGCCTGCCAGTATTCCAATTGACGGGCCTGCTCCCCCGCTTCCAGCCAGCGGCGCTGCCACAAGGCGTAGTCGCTGTACTGGATCGGCAGCGCCGGCAATTGCGCCGCTTCGTTGCGCTCGTGGGCGTCGTAAAAACGGATGAACTCGTCGATCAGCACGTTCATCGACCAGCCATCGGAGACGATATGGTGCAGGGTCAGCAGCAGCACGTGCTCCTGGGCATCGAGCTTGAGCAGTTGCACGCGCAGCAGCGGGCCGTGCTCCAGGTCGAACGGCAACAACGATTGGCGGGTGGCCGCGTCGTTGACGGCGTGCTCGCGTTCGGCCGGGGCCAACCTCGTTAGATCGAGCTGGTCAATGGCCAACGACGGCGCTACGGCGACCTGCATCAAGCGTTCATCGGCCTGGCGCTGGAACACCGTGCGCAGGGTTTCGTGCCGAGCCACCAGGCTGGCGAACGCCTGCTCCATGGCGCCAAGGTTCAGCGCGCCTTTGAGCCGCACGGCGCCCGGCAGATTGTAGGCGCCGCTGCTCGGGTCCAGTTGCCACAGAAACCACATGCGCTGTTGCGCGTAGGACAGCGCCTGGCGGTCCTCCGCCTCCACGCCGGCCGGAATCGGAAACCGCGAAAAATCCACCCCTTCTTTCTGCAATGCCTGCAGGAACAGCTGGCGTTTTTCCAGGGGCAACCCGATAAACCGGCGAGCAAGTTTCAAGGAGTCTTCAGCATTCATTTGTTGGAGTCCGGAGCAATAGGCAGGAAGCACAAAGGCACGTCGTCCCTATAAAACGAACCGGAGAGGGAAAAATTAGCGGGGGATGGGCGGCGTAGAGCGAGCTGTCATCAGGGGTTACATCAATCCCCGGGAAAGACACACAAACCCCAGCTAGCATTGACGAACACCACTTTTTTGCAACTACATTTAGTTACACTCAGGGAACGCCGGGTCCAAAAATGAAAAGCTGCTCGCCAAATTGCTCAACGAGCAGATGGCATTTACCTGGCCAGAGCTCGTCACGCTGCTGCGTCGTCTTGGCTACACACAGATTGAGGGGGCTGGAAGCCGCGTCAAGTTCGACATCGGCGATCCGAGTGCAATGATCACCTTGCACAAGCCTCATCCCGGCAACGAACTAAAACACTTCATTCGGCGCCAGATCATCGAACAATTGAAATCAGGAGAACTGATTCAGTGAACAACCAACTGAAACACAATGGCTACATCGGCTCTATCGAAGCCAGCCTCGAAGACAACTGCCTGTTCGGCAAGATCCTGTTCATCAAGGCACTGGTGAGCTACGAAGGCAAAACCGTCGCCGAACTGGACGCTGCATTTCGCGAAGCTGTGGACGACTACCTCACTACCTGCCAGGCCCTTGGGCAAACACCGGAGAAGCCGTGCAAAGGCTCTTTTAACGTGCGGGTCGGCCACGACCTTCATCTTGCCGCCGCCCTTGAAGCGACACGTAAAAAGGTGACCCTGAACGACCTGACGCGCCAGGCGCTGAACGAATTCCTGCAACATCACCGAGCGGACTCCTGCCCCGTGATTGGCTGACGTTTCGACGTTTCATTGTGGGTTGTGACGCTCAACCCAACCGCCGATAGCCCAGTACCGCTGACCCCATCACCACCGCCCCCGCCGCCAGCGCCACCCAGAATCCGCTGGCGGCACCAAAATGGTCGATCATCCAGCCGGAGCTGGCGGCACCGATGGCCACGCCGATGCTCAGGCCGGTGATCAGCCAGGTCATACCCTCGGTCAGGCGGCTCGCGGGCACGATCTTTTCCACCAGGGCCATCGACACGATCAGGGTGGGGGCAAAGAACAGTCCGGAAATGAAGATCGCCACCGCCAGGCCCGGAATGTGGGTGACCAGCAGCAACGGCAAGGTGGTCAGCGCCGTGGCCACGCCGCAGAACAGGAACTGCCGGGGTAACGGCGCCTTCAGTTTGAGGGTGCCAAAAGCCAACCCCGCCAGGCACGAACCGATGGCGTAAACCGAGAGCACGATGCTTGCCGCCGCCGGCTGGCCCTGGTGCTGGGCAAAGGCCACGCTGACCACATCCACCACCCCCACGATCACCCCCATGGCCAGCAGCAGGATCATCAGGATCAGCACCGACGGTGAGGCGATCAGCCAGCCCCGATGGTGAGCGTGATGCTCATGCACCGGTGGTTCGGTCGCACGTTGCAGCACAAACGTGGTAACGCCAACCGCCAGCAGCAGCGCGGCCACCAGAGGCCCGGCTTCGGGGAACAGCACCACGCTCAAGCCCACCGAAATCGGTGGGCCGATGATGAAGCACACCTCATCCAGCACCGATTCCAAGGCGAATGCGGTCTGCAGTTTGGGCTGACCCCGGTACAGCTCGGTCCAGCGCGCCCGCACCATGGCTGACATATTCGGCATGCAGCCCGCCAGGGCAGCAAACAGGAACAACGTCCAGGTCGGCGCCTGCAACCGCGTGCACAGCAACAGCATCAGCAGCGCCCCGCCGCCGATCAAGGCGGCAATCGGCAGCACCCGGCCTTGGCTGTAGCGGTCCACCAACCGTGACACCTGCGGCGCGCAAAACGCCGTGGCCAGGGCGAACACCGCCGCCACCGATCCGGCCAGGCCATAGCCGCCGTGCACCTGGGAGAGCATGGTGATTAGGCCAATACCGGCCATGGACACCGGCATGCGCGCCAGCATGCCAGCCAATACGAAGGCCCGGGCACCGGGGACCTGGAACAACTCGGCGTAAGGGTTTGCCATGACTTAAACGTCTTCTGTCCTTAAATTGCGCATCCTTTTATCACACCAACCGCTTGATCTGCTTATGCCGCCACACCAACCGGTAATACGCAGTCTGCAAGCCCAGCATCGCCAGGTACGTCACCGGGAACGCCATCCAGACGCCTTCCAGGCCGAAGTGCGCATTCAGCAGGTATGCCATCGGCAGCTCAACACACAGCACGCAGAAGATCGAAATCGCCACCGGCATCAGCACCACGCCGCTGGCACGCATGATCCCACCGATCACGGCCTGGAAGCCGAATACGAGGATGCTCCACAACATGATGTGCAGCAGGTGTTCGGCATTCACTCGCGCGGCGTCATCGGTGATGAACAACCCGAGCAACCAGTGGGACAACAAATAGCCCAGCACGATCAGGCCTCCGGTCAGGCACGTATTGATCAACAGCCCGGTGCGCAGGATCGGCCCGATACGCTCCAGGCGCCCGGCACCAATCGCCTGGGCGCCGAGGATCGAGGCGGTGATGGCAATCGACAGCGCCGGGAATTGCACGTAGTTGACGATCTGCGTCACCGCCCCATAGGCCGCCGTGGCCTGGGAACCGTGGCCATTGACCAAGGCAAGGATTACCAACTCCGACAGCGACAACACCACCATCTGTAGGCCAGTAGGCAAGCCGATGCGCAGGACTTTGCCGAGGATGACGCGGTCCAGGCGCAAGGCCGCGAGCAGTTCGCGATCCGGCGCCATCACATGGTTTTTATGGCGCAGGCGCAGGATCAGAAACAGCATCGCCGAAGCATTCCCCACCAGGCCTGCGTACACCGCGCTCTGGATACCCAGGGGCGGCAGACCGATCCAGCCGCGAATCAGCGCCGGGGTCAACAGCAGGCCGACCAGGGTCGAGACCATCAGTGCCAGCAACGGCGAAATGGTGTCGCTGACACCACGCAACAGTTGGGTGTAGAGGATAAATACCAGCAACAGCGGCATGATCAACATCATCATCTGGGCGTAGCCCACGGCATCGTCGAGCACATCCGCAGGTGTGCCCAAGGCCTGCAAGGCCGGGCGCGCAAACAGACTGCCCAGCACCGCTGCGATCAGGCCCACCAGTGCGCCGAGGGTCAGGGTGGCACCGGTAATCGCCTTGACCATCCCGGTTTCCTGGGCACCCCAGGCCTGGCCGATCAGCACCGAGGCGCCCGCCCCCAGGCCGATCACCAGGGCAATAAAGAAAAACACGATGGGAAACATCCCCGACACTGCCGCCAACGCCTGGGTGCCGAGCATTTGCCCGACATAAATGCCGTTGAGGGTGCCGGAAAAGCTTTGCAGGAAGTTGGAAAGCACCATCGGTGCCAGAAAGATCAGGTAGATCTGCCACAGCGGGCGTTGCACAGGGCTTTGCATGAAAAACGGGGCCTCGGAGAACTAAAGCGTCCGAGGGTTATACCGTAATTGGATCCGATCTTCCCTATGATCCGCCCACCGCTGTGAGAGATAACGCCTGATCGTCGGCTGTAATAACAGACTGCTACTACTGGAACACCCGCAGCCTGTGCTCATACAGTTTCTGCCAGCACCGGGCAAACACCCGTTCCTACAAAGGAACAATGGGCAGCTCGCGTTTGTGGGTGGTCTTCAGGTACGCCTGCTCGACAATATCTCTCACCCTTGCACTCACCGGCTCGCCCATCAGGTACGCATCAATCTCTTCATAAGTGCAGCCATAAGCCTGTTCATCCAGCTTGCCCGGCGCCAGTTCTTCGAGGTCGGCAGTGGGCTGCTTGTGCACCAGCTTCGTCGGGGCCCCAAGGGCACTGGCCAACAGGCGCACCTGGGTCTTGGTCAGGCCCGACAGCGGTGCCAGGTCGCACGCGCCGTCGCCGAATTTGGTGAAGAACCCCATCAGCGCTTCGGCGCCATGGTCGGTGCCGACGACCAGGCCGTTGTGCAGGTTGGCCACGGCGTACTGGGCGATCATGCGGGTGCGGGCCTTGACGTTGCCTTTGATGAAGTCGACCTGGGCGGAACTGGCCTCGGTGGCGTTGAGGCTGGCCATCAGGCCGTCGACGCTGGCGGCGATGTTCAGGGTGTCGATGTGGTCCGGGGTGATGAAATCCAGCGAGGCCTGGGCGTCGCTCTCATCGGCCTGGGCCTTGTAGGGCAGGCGCATGGCGATAAAGCGCGCGTCGTATTCCTCGGCGCGTAGCTGCTCCACTGCCCGTTGGCACAGGCGGCCGGCGGTGAGGGAATCGACGCCGCCGCTGATGCCCAGCACCAGGGCCTTGCAGCCTGACTGACGCAAGGTGCTCTTGATGAAGTCGATGCGCCGTTGGATTTCCCGGGCCTCACCGCCCTTGACCAGGCGCCGATCAATATTGAGTTCCTGCGCGATACGTTCTTGCATGTCACACCTCCACGTTGCCGACATTGAATACCTTCGCCGCGTACTGCAAAAACGAGGGGTCTTCGCAGACGTTCTTCACCGGGTCATCGGAGAATTTCACTACTGGTTCGCCGTGCACGCGCACCAGCTTCATGACGATGCTCAGCGGCTCGACGCCTTCCACATCGCACGCCAGGCTGGTGCCCATGCCGAATCCGAACTTGGCCTTGCCACGGATGTGCCGCAGGATCGGCAGGCATTTTTCGAAGTTCAGGCCATCGGAGAACATCAGGTCCTTGGTCATCGGGTCGATGCCCAGCTGTTTGTAGCGGGCCAGCACCTTGTCGGCCCAGGCGATGGGGTCACCGGAGTCCTGGCGCAGGCCGTCGTAGAGCTTGGCAAAGTACAGGTCGAAGTCCTTGAGGAAAAAGTCGGTGCTGATGGTGTCGGTCAAGGCAATGCCCAGGCGGCCGCGGTATTCACGCACCCAGTTTTCCAGGCCGGCGTTCTGGCTTTCGCGCAACCGCCCCAGTTGCTGGTGCACCATCATCCACTGGTGAGCCATGGTGCCGATCAGCGGCAGGTCGAATTCGTAGGCCAGGTGCGCATTGCTGGTGCCGACGAACTGGCCGGGGAAGTCGCGACGCATGATGTCCACCACTTCACGCTGGGCCTTGAACGACAGGCGCCGACGGGTCGAAAAGTCGGAGACGCGCAGGTCGGCCAACTCGTCGCGGCTGAGGTTTTTTTCCAGCCAGTCGAACTTCTGGTAGAGCTTGCGGGTGACGTCTTCCAGGCTCACGTCGGGGTATTTGTCGCGGTTGCGCAGCTCGCTGACCAGCGCCAGCACCGGTTGCTCGAACATGATGCAGTGCAGCATCGGCCCGACCACGCGGATGTTCAGTTGGCCGTCGACTTCGCTGACGTGGATATAGCGCAGGTTGAAACGGAACAGGCCGAGGAAGCGCTCGTAGTCGGGAGTCAGGTATTCGCGAAAGCGCGGGTTGAACAGAAAGCGCAGCTCGCCCTCGCGCATCTGCAGGTCGGCCATTTTCTCAAGCTCAGCGCGCAGTTCGGGAATCAGGTGGGCGAGTTTTTCCTTGGAGCGCACGATGAAGTTGTATTCCACATCGACATTCGGGTGCTGGTGCAAGACCGCCTGCATCATGGTGAAGGTGTAGTAGTCGGTGTCGAGCAAGCCCTGAATCACCGGGGCTTCGTAGTCGTAGGCACTTTCCATGGTGTATCTCCTTAGCGCGTGGCCATCGCGGCCAGTTCTTCGCGGGTGCGGCTGATGCCGGCACCGGCCTTGAGCAACTCATTGACGGCCTGTACGCCGCCCTCCTCGCTGATCCCCCGGCACGCCGGCAGGTGCAGGACCACCTCCAGGCCGGCCTTGAGCAGTTGCAAGGCGGTGGTCTTGACGCAGTAGTCCAGGGCCAGGCCGCCGACGATCACGCGACTGACGCCCTGGGCCTTGAGGTACTCGATCACGCCGGTGGAGAGTTTGTCGTGCAGGTCGTGATAGCAGGCGCCATAGGGGTGCAGGTCGGGTTCGACGCCCTTCCAGATGAAGTAGTCGTAGTCATAGGGCGTAGGCAACTCGTCGAGCAAGGTAAAGCCTTCGGTGCCCGGCACGCAGTGACTGACCCAGGTCACATCGGCGTGGGCCAGGCCGGTGGGCTGGAGCATCTCGCTGTGCTGCGTGACTACCCAGGGCGCGTGCGGGGTGTGGGCGTCCTTGCTGCCGACGCGGTGGCCGGCAAGGCTGGCCATGTAGTTGAGTTCGGCACCGATCTGGTCACCACCGGCCACCGGCAACTCGTTGGGGCACAGCGGCGTGAAGCTCTTCTGGGCATCGACGTCAAATGAAGCAATGGCAGTTTTCGCGAGGGTCATGGCGGGTCTCCTGTGGCCTGGAAATAAAAGTACACGTCATGTACTTTCATTGCAAGAAACATTTATTTATCTATCCTGACGCAGGTACATGACATATCTGTTCGATCCGTTAAACTGTGCCCCACCGCTGTTCAGAAGGACGTCACATGCCCCTTAGCCCCTACCTCCATACCGTCGACCTGTGTGTGCTGTGCTACTGCCGCGCCGCCGGGGAACTCAAGTTGTTGCTGAACAAGCGCGAAGCCGAGCCCTTCGCCGGGCATTGGGCGCTGCCGGGCGTAGTGGTGAATGGCGGCGTGCAAGATCTGAGCCTCCAGGACGCCGTGGAGCGCTTGCGCGCCAGCAGCAAGGTCGGTCTGGAGCTGGCCTGGAGTGAGCAAGTGGGCACGGTGGGCGATGCATTTCGTGATCCGCGCTGCTGGTCGTCGTCCACGTACTACCTGGCGATCGTCGCGGATGAGGTGGCGCCGAGTGAGCATCAAGGCTGGTTCCCGCTGAAGGCGGTGGCCGATGGCACTACCAAGTTGCCGTTCGACCACAACAGTATTGTCGCGGCTGTGCAGGAGCGCCTGTTTTCCAAGTCGCTGTACAGCAGCTTGCCGCTGATGTTCCTGGGCGATGAGTTCAGCGCGCCGGAGGCGACCACGATCTTTTCCCTGGTGCTGGAGCGGCCAGTGCTCAAGACCAGTATTCGCCAGCGCTTGATGAAGCTGATGGAGGCTGGATATTTGCGCGAGACCGGGCGCAAGAAACAGGGTGAAGGCGGCAGGCCCCAGGCGACGCTGGAGAATCTGAAGCCTGGGGCGGTTTACTTCTTTGATCGCAGTTTTGCCGACTAGGCACCCTTTTCAAGAACGATGACCTTCAAATGTGGGAGGGGGCTCGCTCCCGATAGCGGTGGATCAGTCTATACATGTACTGACTGTCACACTGCCATCGGGAGCAAGCCCCCTCCCACAGTTTTGATTGGGGTATGACTTAGTTCATCCAGTTGCCGCCGTCGACGTTGTAGGTCTGGGCCACCACATAATCAGCCTCCTTCGACGCCAGGAAGATCGCCATCCCGGTCAAATCCTCGGCCGTCCCCATCCGCCCAAACGGCACCTCGGCCCCCACCCGCCGCTTCTTCTCGCCAGGCGCCAGCCCCTCATGCCTGGCGAACAGCGCATCCACCCCGTCCCAATGCTCTCCATCCACCACGCCCGGGGCGATGGCGTTGACGTTGATGCCCTGCTTGATCAGGTTGAGCCCCGCCGATTGCGTGAGGCTGATCACTGCCGCCTTGGTCGCGCAGTAGATCGCCACCAACGGCTCGCCACGCCGCCCGGCCTGGCTGGCCATGTTGATGATCTTGCCGCCGTGGCCCTGGCTGATCATCTGCCGGGCAGCGGCTTGCAGGGTGAACAGCGTGCCGGCGACGTTGATCGAAAACAACCGATCAAAGCTGTCGCGGGTGATCTCGACGATAGGTGCCAGGTCGAACAGCGCCGCGTTGTTGACCAGAATATCGAGCTTGCCGGCCTGCGCGACCACCGCAGCAATCGCGCTTTCGATGGAGGCCTGGTCGGTGACGTCCATCGCTACCGCGTAGGCCTGTGGGCCAAGCTCGGCGGCGGTTTCCCGGGCCCGCTGCAGGTTGATGTCGGCGATGGCGACGGTCGCGCCTTCATGGATATAGGCCTGGGCAAACGCGCGGCCAATCCCGCGCGCCGATCCAGTGATCAGCGCGCTCTTACCTTCGAGTCGTTTCATCAGGCATGTGTCCTTTGAATATTATTTGGGATAGCCGGCGCGTTTCATTTCGCGCTCGGTGGTTGACTGCGCCTGGAGCAGCGCCTGCTCAACCGACATGCCGCCCGTCAGCGCCGCCGAGAACAGTTTGCCGACGGACGTGCCGATGGCCTGGAACTCCGGGATGGTCACGTACTGGATGCCCACGTACGGCACGGGTTTGGCCGACGGGTGCGCGGGGTCGGCGTGCTGCATCATCTCCAGGGTCACTTGGGCAAACGGTGCGGCCTTGAGGTACGCCGCGCTGTAGGTGGACTGGCGGGTACCAGGCGGTACGTTGGTGATGCCTTCTTTATCGGCGACCAGCTGGATGTAGTCCTTGGACGTAGCCCAGGCAATAAAGGCCTTGGCGGCGTCCTTGTGCTGGGAGGTGGCCGGGATCGCCAGCGACCAGGCGTACAGCCAGGAGGATCCCTTGTCGGTCACTTCGGTGGGGGCTGCGGCGAAGCCTACGCTGTCAGCGACTTTGCTCTGGCTCTTGTCGGTGGTGAAGGAGCCGGCGACGCTGGCATCGACCCAGATCGCACATTTGCCGCTGTTGAACAGCGCCAGGGTTTCGTTGAAGCCGTTGCTGGACACACCCGGCGGGCCGTATTGCTTAAGGGTGTTGACGTAGAAGTTGGCCGCTGCCGTCCATTCGGGGCTGGTCAATTCCGGCTTCCATTGCTCATCGAACCAGCGCGCACCAAAGGCGTTGGCCATGGTGCTCAGCAGCGCGATGTTCTCGCCCCAACCGGCCTTTCCACGCAGGCACATGCCGTACTGGCCCTTGTCCTTGGCGGTGAGCTGGGCGGCGAATTCACCGAGCTGGGTCCAGGTCGGGTGCGCGGGCATGCTCAGACCGGCTTGCTTGAACAGGTCGGTGCGGTAGTAGGTGACGGTGCTTTCCCCGTAGAACGGCAGGGCATACAGGGTGTCGTTGACCGACAGGCCCTGGCGTACCGAGGGGAAAATATCATCGGCATCGTAATCGGCCGGCAGTTGGGTCAGCGGCTCCAGCCAGTGCTTGGCGCCCCACAGCGGGGTTTCGTAGGTGCCGATGGTGAGCACGTCGAACTGGCCGCCCTGGGTGGCGATGTCGGTGGTGAGGCGCTGGCGCAGCACGTTTTCTTCCAACACCACCCAGTTGAGCTGGATGTCCGGGTGCTGCTGCTCGAACACCTTGGACAAACGCTGCATGCGGATCATATCGCTGTTGTTGACGGTAGCGATGGTCACGGTGTCGGCAGCCTGGCTGGGCATGGCCAAGGCCAGGCCGGAAAGCAGGAACAACGCTTGCGGGAGCTTTAACATAGCGGTTTCCACCTGATGTTTTTGTTGTTGAGGGCCGATTACAGCAGCTTGGGCCAAGCCCTCACAAACGCCTGGCGCATGCCTGGCTGATACTTTTTTAACCGCGGCATAGGGAGCAAAAAAGTATCAGTGCCGGGCGAAACCGGGGGTAGCGCTGGTATTGCCAACCCGCGTATTTTGAGGCGATTGCACCCATAGAAGAGGCATCACCATGCCCGTCAGTCGCGCCAAGCTGTTCGAACACCGACCCGCCGAGCTGGAGGTGATCTTGCCCGAGCCACAGCACTGCTTTCGCTGGTTCGAACACGACTACCCTTACGCGCTGGCGCGCTGGAACCACCACCCCGAATTTGAAATCCACCTGATCCGCCAGGGCAGCGGCAAGTTGGTGGCGGGCGACTATATCGGTGCGTTCAGTGCCGGGCATGTCGCGCTGATCGGCCCGGACCTGCCCCACGACTGGATCGGCGAACTGGCCCCCGACGAACACCTGGCTAACCGCGACGTGGTGCTGCAATTCGACGGCGCCGCCCTCCTCGCCCTGCGCCACACGCTGCCGGAGCTCGGCGACTTGCACGCGCTGTTCGAACAGGCCCGGCGCGGCCTGGAGTTCAGCGGCGACACCGCCGTGCAGGCTGCGCGCTTGATGGAAGCCATCGGCAGCGCCCACGGCCTGCAACGGCTGATCCTGTTCCTGCAACTGCTCGACTGCCTGAAAAACGCCCCGGCGCAGCACGTAAAGGCCTTGGCCAGCCCCTGTTACGCACCGATCCTGGACGCCCGCAGCGCCGAGCGCATCAACAAGGCCTTCGACTACCTGATGCGTGAACTCACCGGCGACCTGCGCCTCTCGGTCATCGCCCAGCAACTGGATATGAGCGAACCGGGCTTCTCACGCTTCTTCAAGCGCAACACGGGCCATGGGTTTATCGACCTGATGCGCAAATTCCGCGTGCAACGCGCCTGCCGGTTATTGCTGCAAAGCGAGATGTCGGTGGCGGATATTTGTTTTGAAGTGGGCTACGCCAACCTGTCCAACTTCAACCGGCACTTTCGGATCGAGATGCACCAGACGCCCAGCGAATATCGCCGCGAAACGGCGATGCACCTGTTCAACCCGATCGAAAAAATGACACCCAGTCATTTCTGATCAAAAGGTCGATTAATTCAGATTTTTTCCATGGCATTCAAGCCATTGAGCAAAGTTGGTACAGCCTGTGCAAACGTTTGCGGTACGAACTTGGCAGCCAAGTTCACTGCTACCCGATGAATCGGGTTCAAACCGCGTACGAATAGGGACTTTCAATGCACCCCACCTCTAGGCCCCGTGCTTGCTTTGGTGTTTCCTTGCTACTGGCCGCCGTTACGGGAGTACTCAGCGCACCCATTTTGGCGCAGGAAAAACCCGTCGATGACTCAGCACAGGGCGAAACCCTGAGCCCTGAAGCCAGCCCGGCAAAAAAAGGCGTCTATCTGTCGGAGTGGTTCAACCAGGACCTGACGCTGATCGGCAGCAAAGACATCAGCTTCGGCCCCAAGCCGCAGGATGATGTCTACCTTGAATACGAGTACTTCGGCCGCAAGGGGCCCTTCGAGTTGTACGGCTACATCGACGTGCCGAAGATCCTCGGCATCGGCAACAGTAACGACAAAGGCGCGTGGGACCATGGCTCGCCGGTCTTCATGGAGCACGAGCCGCGTATCTCCATCGACTACCTGGCCGGACGCAGCCTGGCCATCGGCCCATTCAAGGAATGGTATGTGGCGTTCGACTGGATCTACGACCACGGCAGCAATAAAGCCAACCGCGCCAACACCCTGTACAGCGGCCTCGGCACAGACATCGACACCCACTCGCGGGTCAACCTGTCGGCGAACTTCTACGGGCGTTATCAATGGGAAAACTACGGTGCCAGCAATGAGTATTCGTGGGACGGCTACCGCGCGCAGATGAAATACATCGTGCCCATCGGCAAGTTCGACAACGGTGCGTCGCTGACCTATATCGGTTTCACCAACTACGATTTCGGCTCGGACCTGCACAAGGACAACCCGGCGCGCACCGCCAACGCCCTGGTGGCGACCAACGTGCTGCTGTATTCATTCACCCACCTGCGCTTTACCCTGGTCGGTCGTTATTTTCATAACGGCGGCAACTGGGAAGATGGCAGCGAGTTGAACTTCGGCGAGGGTAACTTCCGCGCCCGCTCCGACGGCTGGGGTTATTACGCCGGCGTGGGCTACCAATTCTGATCAAGGAGTATTAGATGAATACATTTACCCGTCTCTCGCTGGCCGTCGGCCTGGCGCTGCTGCCCCACGTGGTGCTGGCTGACTCTGCTGCCCCCATCAAGCCCAAGGTGATGCTGATCACCATGTTCGCCCCCGAGGCGCAAACCTGGATCGACCGCCTGGAACTCAAGCAGGAAGTGCGCGTGCCGGGGCTGTCCGCCGAATACCCGGTGATCCGCTGCAACACCCGGGACGTGTGCCTGCTGGTGACCGGCATGGGCCAGACCAACGCCGCCGCGTCCACCCTGGCCCTGGCGTTGTCGCCCAAGTTCGACCTGCGCCAGAGCTATTTCCTGATCGCCGGGATTGCCGGCATCAGCCCCAAGCACGGCACCATCGGCACCGCCGCCTGGGCCCACTACCTGGTGGAATTCGGCACCCAGTGGGAGCTGGATTCGCGGGATGCACCCAAGGATTGGCCGACCGGCTATCTCGGCATCAACACCAAGGGGCCCAACGAAAAGCCGCCACTGGACTACAAGACCGAAGTGTTTGAGCTGAACCCCAAACTGCAGGCCAAGGCATTCGCCCTGTCGCACAAAGTCGAACTCACGGAAAGCAAGGAGTCCGCCGCCTGGCGCAAACACTACCCCGCCGCGCCCGCCAACCAGCCGCCACAAGTCACCCGCTGCGACACCCTGGCGGGCAATACCTGGTTCTCCGGCACGCGCCTGAGCGAACGCGCCGAGGTGTGGACCAAGTTGCTTACGGATAACAAAGGCGAGTACTGCACCACCCAACAGGAGGACAACTCCACCTACGAAGCCCTGCTGCGCGCCAGCCGTGAAGGGTTAGTGGACATCCAGCGCCTGGCCGTCGTACGTGCCGGATCGGACTTCGACCGCCCGTACCCTGGCTACAGCGAAGTGGACAACCTGCTCAAATACGCCGACCAGGGTGGGTTCGTACCGGCGCTGGAAAACCTGTACCGCACGGGTAACCCGCTGGTACAGGCGATCCTCAAGAACTGGTCGGCATGGGAGAAAGGCGTCCCAGAAGCCTAGTGCGGAGAGAAACGTGTCAAGGCAGCAAGATGATCTTGTCCGCACTGCCTTGATTCACGTCCTCATAGCACTGCACGCCATCGGCCAGCGCCACTTCGCGCAGGCCGGTCGGCAACGGCAGCAGGCCTTCATCGAAGAAACGCCCGAACTGCTCCAGCATTACCGCGCACTGTTCACAGTTGTAGAGCAATGAATTGATCCCCACCACCGAGCCGCCCTTGCGGTACAGGGCCAAGGCCGGCAGTTGTACATGGCCGTCCACCGGCGCGGCAATGATCGCGATGCGACCGAACGGCGCCAGGCCTGCCACGGCCGCCGGTAGCCAGAAACCGGTGGTGTCGAAGATCACATCGGCGCCGCCCTTGAACACCGCATTCACCTGCGCGCCCAGCGCTTCGGGCGTGCCCAAGGCAATCGCGTCGAACCCTTGCCCCTGCAACACCTCGACCTGGTCAGCCTTGCGCACCGCCGCCAACACCTGGGCACCCCGGATGTTCGCCAAGGCCAATGCCGCACTGCCCACCGCACCATTAGCGCCGATCACCAGTAACCGCGTGCCTTTGCCCACGCCACTGCGCTCCAACGCATCCCAGGCAGTGGTGTACGGCACTCCCAGGCTGGCGGCCTGGGCAAAACTCAGGTGCGTAGGTTTGTGCGCGACGCCTTTGGCCGACACGGTGAGGTACTGGGCATGGGAACCGTCGGCGAAAAAGCCCAGGTCGCGACCGGTGCCCCAGACCTCCTGCCCCACCAACGCCTGCGGACCTTGCACGACCACGCCGGCAAAGTCGCGGCCCGGTATGCGCGGCACGGTGGTGTAGGGGAAACGCCCGAGTACGTTCTTCACGTCGCTGGGGTTGAGGCCCGCGGCCTTGATCTGTACCAGCACTTCATCGGCGGCCGGCACCGGCGTGGCGACGTCGACGAAGCCCAGGGCGGTGAGGTCGCCAGTGGCGAAAAATTGCAGTGCTTTCATGACCAGTATCCATCGAAGGGAGAAAAGGAATCAGGACAACCAACCGCTGACCAACTGCCGTCCCATGGGCCAGAGTTTTTCGCCGAGCAGCATGCCCATCAGGCCCACCAGCGCGATGGCGGGCGGTGCGGGCGAGCGGAAGTCCAGCGCGCCGTAGATCACGCCGACAAAGAGGCCAATGGCAAGGGAGATCAGGTAACTCATGGGGGCGGCGCCTGGTGGTTTGATGGGCTTAGTGTAGGAAGCCCATCCCGACGGCATCGGCCAAACGCTTCAGGATTTCGGCCAACTCACATACTGAGAAGGCGCCATCCCCAGTTCACGCCGGAACATGTCGCTGAAACTGCTCGGCGAATATCCCAGGGAACGCGCGATAGCGCTGACCGACTGCCCCTGGATCAACTCGGCCACCGCCGTGGCCAATTGCACCTGGCGGCGCCATTCGGCGAAGCCCATGCCCAGGTGATGCTGGAACAACCGCGCCAAGGTGCGCACGCTGGCACCGGCCGCTTCAGCGTGCTGCTCGAAAGGAATCTCCAGGGACGGCGCCGCCATGACCGCCTGGCACGCGCTGATCAGCCGGCGATCGGCCTCCACCGGCATGGCGATACGGATCTGCGAGCGGCGTGCCCGGCGCAACTCCAGCAGGGCCAGGCCGACCACCGCGTCGTAATACCCCGCGTCACCGCTGTCGCCCTGCTCCACCAGCGTGACGATCAACTCGCGCAGCAGCCCTGCGACTTCAATCACCTGCACCTGGCTGTCCAATGTCGCCGCCAAGGCCGGGCGCAAGTAGATATTGCGCATCTGCAAATCCGACACCACCCGGATACCGTGCTCCACGCCGGGCGGCAGCCAGACGGCACGCTGGGGCGGTACCACCAGAGCCTCCCGAGGGGTCTCGACCCACATCACGCCGCTCATGGCATAGAGCAATTGGCCCCAGTCGTGGCTATGGGGTTCCACGTACAGGCCACGCGGGTACGTGCGTGCCAGGGGTTGCAGGGGACGGCGTGATCACTGAGATCGGGGGGTGCGGCCAGGGCCATGGGAAGCACATCTATGGGGAGTCAGCCGCCATGGTAATGACCACCGCCCGACAATCCGAGTGAATTTTTGCGGCCGTGGGCGATCACTTGCTTACACCACCAGGGTTGATGGGCCAATGAATAACGCAAAACTGTTTGTAATCGACTACAGCCTCCATGGCGAAGCCAAGTCATTCATTATTCGTCTGGAAAAGCTCGATGCCGCCGAAGCCTGGCATTGGGCAAGCTGTGACGCGGGCGTAGGCCGTATCGGCCGTTTTTCCCGCGAGCAGGTGAAGAAGACCAGCCAGGAACAGGCCGAGAAGTTCGGCATTACCAATGTGCAATGGCGCCGCTCGGATGCGCGCGCCCAGGCTTGATCAGGGAGAGATAACCATGGATTCAATCAACGGCAAGGCGCGCATCGACTACACGCGCGACACCTTGTTCGGGCCGCTGGCCAGGCATGTCGAGTGCCAGGTCAGCTTGCAGCACAAACCCGGCTGGCTGGTGCTGAAGGTATTCCAGCCCCTGCCGGACGATTTGCATGATGCGCAAACGGTAGTGTTAGCGTTGGAAGGCCGCCGAACCAGCGGTGTAGTGAAAGATAGCCAGCGCTTGTCCGACCACAGCCTGCGCCTGGAGCTGGAACCCCAATAGCCAGAACGTAACAGATCAGATGTGGGAGGGAGCAAGTCCACTCCCACAGCTTTAGCCACGCTCAGGCTTTAGCGGACTTGGCGCACTCGCACCCCGTCGCCGCCGCACAAGGCTCACCATGGGCATGGTGCTCGGCACAGCCCTGGCAGCAATAGCCTTTACCGTCCTTCATTACCGCATCAGCACCGAGCACACACTTGCAGTGTGGGCAGGCACAGGTTTGATCTGGCATGGTCAGACTCCTTTTTCATGGTCGTCCGGTGCGGCGACTGCCGGCACCTTAAGCAGTGACTGCCCGCTGTCGGCGATGGTTCAAACCATCAGTCGGTACGCGTATTGCTGCGGTACATAAAGACCAGCGCCAGCGCCAGGCACACCATCGCCAGGATGCGGCTGCTCGACAGTTCGACAGCCGGATTGCCCAGCCAACCGAAGTTATCAATCAGCATGCCCATGCCCAATTGCCCGGTGATCACGGCCACGGTCGCCACCGCCGTGCCGACCACCGGCACGGCGCCGACCATCACCATCATGTACACCACGCCGAACAGGGCGCCGGTCAATTGCCATTTGGGCACGTCGAGCAGGCTCACGGACTGGGCCGGTTCGAAGAAGAAAATCAACAACGCGGTAGTGAGCGCGCCGACCGCAAAGGTCAACAAACTGCTGCGCAACACGCCCACCGCCTGGCCGAGGCGACCATTGATCGCCGCCTGCACACTCAACACCGCACCGGCCGCAATCACCAGCACCAACAACAGAATCAGATTCATCGCCTTACCCTCGTGCAATCAGAACAAGTGCCACCACCATCAACGCCAGGGCTATCCAGCGTTCGCCATTGACCCGTTTGCGCGCGGTGCCGAACCAACCGAAATGGTCGATCAGCACGCTCTTGCCCACCTGCCCCGACAAAATCGCGATCATCGTCATCGCAATACCGATGTGCGGCGTGGCCAGGGTCAGCACCACCACGTACACCGGCCCCAGGAACCCACCGATCAACTGCCAGCGCGGCAGCTCGGACAGTGCCGGCCCCTTTTGCGGGCCGCTGAACAGCAGCAGCAAAAACAGAATCGCCGAGCCCACGCCGAAGATGCTCAAGGTTGCCCACAGGTGCCCCACTTGCACGCCCAGCGGCCCGAGCAACCCCGCCTCTACCGACAAGCCCATGCCGGCCAGGATCACCAGCGGCAACAACAGCAGCCGTAGGAGGTTTTTCTTCGGCGAGGCTTGCGCCACGGCCTCGATGGAGCTTGCTTGCATACATCACCTGCACATCAACAAAGGATTGGATGACGCGCATTATCCGGTGGTCGTCCTGTGCGATAAATGGGAGCATGCGGACAACACCTTTGCGCAAAACGCACAGCACGGAGACACGATGCAGGGTTTGAATGAATTGAGTTTCAAGGCGCTGCGCCTGTTCGTCGCGGTGCTGGATCACGGTAGTTTTTCTGAAGTGGCCCGCCGCGAGGGCCTGGCGCCCTCCTCGATTTCCCGGCAGATCCAGCTGATGGAACAGGCTCTCGGCCAGCAGTTGCTCTATCGTCACACCCGCGCGGTGAGCCCCACCGAGGCCGGGCGCCTGCTGGGGCGGCACGCGCGCTTGATGCTCGAACAACTGGAAGCCGCCGGCCAGGCCCTACAGGAACAGGAAAGCGAACCCAGCGGCCTGGTGCGCATCAACGCACCGATGGTGTTCGGCCAGCGTCACCTGTCACCGTGGCTGGGAGAGTTGTGCCGGCGCTACCCGAAGCTGCAACTGGACATCCAGCAAACCGACACCTTCGTCGACCCGCTGCAAGACGGCACCGACCTGCTGTTTCGGATCGGCGTGCTCAACGATTCCAGCATGCAGGCACGCATCTTCGCACCCCAGCGCTTTCGCCTCGCCGCCAGCCCCGCCTACCTGGCCCGGCATGGCACGCCCCAACATCCGGAAGAACTGATCCACCACCAGTGCCTGGCCTACAAAGGCATCACCGGCCAGCAACGTTGGTTCTTCCGCAAGGGCCAGGGCGACTGGACGCCCTACAGCGTCAAGGGTCCGATCACCGGCAACCACGCCGACACCCTCACCCACGCCGCCGAACAAGGCCTGGGGCTGGTGGTGTTTCCGTCCTGGTTGATCGGCGAAGGCCTGCGCGCCGGCACCTTGCAGGCGGTACTGACGGAATATGAAGTGGCGACCACGCTTGAACCCCAGCAGATTGCGGCGTTGTGGCCGGGGAGCCGGCGCCTGTCGCTGAAGGTGCGCACGGTGATTGATTACTTTGTGGAGTGTTTTGGCACGGTGCCGTACTGGGATCAATGAGCGGCTGAGGAATTTTCCGAGTGGTAAAAGTAGGTTCGGTCTGATTTAACGGGCCACTATATTTTGGATTAGGTGCATTGCGGCAGACTTTGGCGATGTCTTTTTTGGAGAGATACCATGGTTTTCATGTATCCAAAGCCATCGCGCGCTGAACGTGCGGCGGCAACCAGCAGTCGGCCCGTCTTGGATAGCTCACCCAGTTTTGGCTATATTTGGCCAAAAAACGGGGAGCACCACATGATTACCGTACCCTTGGGCGAAGCAAAAAATAACTTGTCAAAACTGGTGGATGACGCCGCCGCCGGCAAAATTATCACCATTGCCAAGCATGGACGTGCGATGGCGCAACTGGTCCCCGTGGGCAAACCCAAAGGTCAGCGAATTGGCGCGATGAAAGGAAAACTCGTCGTCCCTGGTGACTTCGATGCGCCCCTGCCAGGCGACCTGCTGGATGCGTTTGAGGGCAACCATCCATGAGGGTTCTGCTGGATACCCATGTTCTGCTCTGGGCACTGAGTGATGACCCGAAGCTATCCAGCAAAGCCCGACGACTGATCGAGAATGCCGCAGAGATTTACGTCAGCGCGGCAACCTTCTGGGAAATGGCAATCAAGGTCGGCCTTGGAAAACTCGATGCAGACCTGGACGACATCCGTGAATATTGCCTTGAAAGCGGTTTCGTCGAACTGCCCATCACCTCAGAACACGCGATTGCCGTAAAGGACCTTGAGCAGCATCACAAAGATCCTTTTGATCGGCTCATCGTAGCGACAGCCATGAGTGAACCGACGAGGCTATTGACCGCCGACACGCAGGTTGCCCAGTACACATCCTTGGCCATTCTGGTATAGCCCGCAGCCACTGCCAGGAACTCAGAACACCCACTGCCCAATCAACCATGCATTGGCTCCACTGATCAGCGCAAACAGAAACCACGCCAACACCCGCGTGTGCAGCCGATTGACGAACGGCCCCATGAGTTGCTTGTCGCCGGTCATGCGGATCAACGGGTACAACGCAAACGGCAGTTGCAGGCTGAGCACCACCTGGCTGAGGATCAGCAGCTTGCCAATGGCCTGGTCGCCCATCAGCCACACCCCCAGAAACGCCGGGATCAGTGCCAACCCACGGGTGATCAGGCGGCGTTGCCAGCAGGGGATGCGCAGGTTGAGGTACCCCTCCATGATCACTTGCCCGGCGATGGTGCCGGTAAAGGTCGAGCTTTGCCCGGACGCCAGCAAGGCGATGCCGAACAGGATGCTGGCGAAAGCGCCGCCCACCAGTGGGTCGAGCAAGCGGTAGGCATCCTGGATCTCGACCACCTCAGTGTGTCCCGTCTTGTAGAAGGCGGAGGCCGCAAGTATCAGGATCGCGGCGTTGACCAGCAGTGCCAGGGCCAGGGAGCCGATGGTGTCGATCCGCGCCAGCTTGACCGCATCCTGTTTGCTCGCGAGGTCTTTGCCGATCAGGCGAGTTTGCACGATCGAGCTGTGCAGGTAGAGGTTATGGGGCATCACCGTGGCGCCAAGAATACCGATGGCCAGGTACAACGGCGCGGCATCGCTGATGGCCGACAGGGATGGGGTGAAACCACTGAATACATCCGGCCAGTAAGGCTTGATCAGCACCAGTTCGATAAAGAAACACACGCCGATGGTCGCCACCAACGCCAGCATGATCGCTTCCAGGCGGCGAAAACCACGGTTTTGCAGGGCCAGAACCAACAGCGTATCGAAGGCGGTGATGACAATGCCGGTGGTCAGGGAAACCCCCAGCAGCAGGTGAAACGCCAGGGCGCAGCCGAGCACTTCGGCGAGGTCGGTGGCGATAATGGAGATTTCCGCCAGCACCCACTGGGTGCGTGCGGAGCGTTTGCTGTAGCGCTCACGGCACAGTTGCGCCAGGTCCTTGCCGGTGGCGATACCCAACCGCGAGCACAGGCACTGCACCGCCATCCCCGCCAGGCTGGCCAGTAGCACCACGAACAACAGGCTATAGCCATAGCGCGACCCGGCTTCGATGGCCGTGGCCCAGTTGCCCGGGTCCATGTAGCCGATGGAGATCAGCAGTCCGGGGCCGGCGAACATCAGGATGCGCTTGAAGAGCGACGCCTTGGGGTCAACGACGACGGAGCCAGCCACTTCCGGCGGGCAGAATGGAGCAGTAGCGATTTTCGGCAGGCTGAATTTCACGCGGTATCCCAGGCAAACACACTCGACAGGGGCTCAGCTTATCAGTCGGATGCAACGGTGCGCATCACCGTCTCCCGAGGCAGGTCAAACGCCTCCACCACCTGCACCACCAAGTCCATCTCCTGGTTCAAGGCTTCACGCTCCATGCGCTGGCGAATCACCCCGATCACCAGCACCGCCAGCGTGGTGATCGAATAGGCCGGGCCGGAAAACGCCCGTACACCGCTCACCAGCAGCATCGCCGCCGCCAATGCCTGGCCGACCACAGGGATTGCCGAAGCAGCCCCCCGGCGCAGGATAAACCCGGTCAACCCGGCCAGCGCCGTACCGCTCAACGCGGTAGTGGCGGAACGGCCGACATCGATACGATTGAACAGGCCCTGCTCCTTTTGCGCCGCCGCCTTGAGTTCAGCGTCGAATACCTGGCGGTCGGCGTTGCTGAGTTTGTCCTTGTACTGCTCGATCAGCGTTCCCGCGACCTGGGCTTCGAGGTCGGCCAGCGTGACCGTTTCAGTGGCCTGATCAAACTTGATCCCAAGGCGCCGCGCCACATCTTCGGTGATCCGGCGATAACTCACGCCATGGCCCCGGGCCAGGTTCATAAAGCTGTCGCCGCCCATGCGCTGTAGCTCAATGGCGAGCCTGAGCGGTTCGCGCACCGTGGCGTCAATCGATGCACTGTGCTTTTGCGCCATCAATTCGGCGAGGAACTTCAACTCATCCGGCCGCGCCTGCACCAGCGCAGCAAACAGGTCCGTGTCCTCTTCGGCAAAGCGTACCTCGCTGCTGCGCTGGTCGGAGCGGATCAGGCCGCGCCGCTCATGCAACAGGTCGGTGTACTGCACCACGGTCTGCAACTGCGGCCAGTAGGCGGCGTGATCGAAGGTGGCCAGGTGCACATTGGTGACCTTGGCCTTGAGCGCCGGCGTCACCGGGATCGCATACCGGCCGATGCACCGCTCGGTGTCCGGCTTCATGGCCAGGGCCCAGTCCTTGCTGGAATGGCAATTGATCACCCGCCCCTTGAGCGGCGCGCACACCTCATCCCAAGGGCTGGACGTACAGATCGCCCCGCCCATCAACAGCAGGTTGTCCAGCGGCAGTTCCCGTGCGGTTTCAGGGCTGGCCAGCAGGCTCTTGACCAGAATCCGCGCCCCCAGGGAATGACCGATCAGGTTGATACGCCGCACCTCCAGCGACTCGCCCTCCAGGTAGCTGGCCAGCTCCGGCAGCAAGCTCCTGGCCACTTCGTCCACCCGCGCCTCGACGCTTTTGTAGTGGTCGAGAAAATAGGCAATCGCCTTGCCCACGCCTACGGTCGCAGCACCGATGCTGCCGCCGCCCAGCATCGCGGTGATCACATCCTTGAAGGGCGCAAACAGGTTTTCCAGGAAATGCCCCGCCGGCCAGAACAGCATCAGGTTGGTCGAACCCTCGATACCCGCCAGTTGTTCCTTGAAATTGCCCAGCTGTTGCCGGTTAAAGAACGCCGAGTAACCGTGAACATAGAGATTGAGCACATCACCCTGAGGCTCGCCGCACAATACGAACGTGGGCTTGCGGGTGCGGTGCATTTCATCCCACTGGTGCTGCATGGGCCGGTGACTCCTGGTGACGAGGGACGGCGATAATAACAAAGGGAGGGCTGTAGAACGGTGAATCCTGACCGGCGTGGCGGTCGCGAAGGATCAGAACTGCGCCGCAGCCTTTGATTTGGCCAGGTAGCGCGCCGGCGAATCCCCCAGGTTGCGCCGGAACACGGAGGTGAATGCACAGGCCCCGAACCGCCTGCCGCCAAACACACCCTGGCGTCTTGTCCACTCAAACGCAGCAAAAAATACAATTTTCGAAAGGTAAAAAGCGCTCTAATACCCGCCTGTCGATTGGTTTTAAAGATCCTGGAGTTCGCAATGCCCCATGAAGGCAACCTGTTACAAGCAGCCGTGGTGTTCCTGCTCGCCGCCGTGCTGACCGTACCCCTGGCCAAACGCCTGCAATTGGGGGCGGTGCTCGGTTATCTGTTCGCTGGTGTGATCATCGGCCCATCCGTACTGGGCCTGATCGGTAACCCGCAAAGCGTCGCGCAGTTCTCCGAGTTGGGCGTGGTGTTGCTGCTGTTCATCATCGGCCTGGAACTGTCGCCCAAGCGTTTATGGGTGATGCGCAAGGCAGTGTTCGGCGTCGGCCTGGCCCAGGTACTGCTCACCGGTCTGGTGATGGGCGTAGTGGCGTTGTGGCTGTTTGGCCAGTCGTGGAACAGCGCAATCGTGCTCGGCCTTGGCCTGGCGCTGTCGTCCACCGCGTTTGGCCTGCAAAGCCTGGCCGAGCGCAAGGAGCTGAACCAGCCCCACGGGCGCCTGGCGTTTGCGATCCTGCTGTTCCAGGACATCGCCGCGATCCCGTTGATTGCCATGGTGCCGCTGCTGGCCGGCAGCGATCATCCGACCACTGAAGCCCAGGGTCTGCAACACGTCCTGCAGATCCTCGGCAGTATTGCCGTGGTGATCATCGGCGGACGCTACCTGCTGCGGCCGGTGTTTCGCATCGTCGCCAAGACCGGTCTGCGCGAAGTGTCCACCGCCACGGCCTTGCTGGTGGTGATCGGCACCGCCTGGTTGATGGAACTGGTGGGCGTGTCCATGGCCCTCGGCGCCTTCCTCGCCGGCCTGCTGCTGGCGGATTCGGAGTACCGCCACGAGCTGGAATCCCAGATCGAGCCGTTCAAGGGCCTGCTGCTGGGGCTGTTCTTTATCAGCGTGGGCATGGGCGCCAACCTCAGCCTGCTGATCAGCTCGCCGCTGGTGGTGATCGGCCTGACCCTGCTGTTGATCGGCCTGAAGCTGCCGCTGCTGTACGCCGTGGGCCGCATGGTGGGCGATCTCAACCGCGAAAGCGCCCTGCGCCTGGGCGTGGTGCTGGCGGCGGGAGGTGAGTTCGCCTTTGTGGTCTTCAAGATCGGCCGCGACCAAGGCCTGTTCGAACCGCACCTCTACGACGTTCTGGTGCTGACCATCACCCTCTCCATGGCCGTCACACCGTTGTTGCTGTTGGTGTGCCCGAAGCTGTTCAAGCCCAAGGTCAAACCCGTGGAAGTACCGGAGGAATACCGCACTATCGAAAGCGATGCACCCCGTGTGGTGATCGCCGGCATGGGCCGTATGGGCCAGATCGTCGCGCGGATCCTGCGCGCGCAAAACATCTCGTTCATCGCCCTCGACACCTCGGTGGAAACCATCGAACTGACGCGCAGTTTCGGCGGTATGCCGGTGTTCTACGGCGATCCGCAGCGCCCGGAGATCCTGCATGCGGCCAAGGTCGACCAGGCGGAGTTCTTCGTGATCGCCATGGACGACCCGGAGATCAACATCAAGACCGCCGAACTGGTGCGCAACCTCTACCCGCACATGAAGATCATCGCCCGTGCGCGTAACCGCCAACACGTACACCGCCTGGTGGACCTGGACGCCTCACCGGTTCGCGAGACGTTCTACTCCAGCCTGGAAATGAGTCGCCGTACCCTGGTGGGCCTGGGGTTGACCCAGGCCCAGGCCGATGCCCGCATCACCCGCTTCAAGAACCACGACCTGCAAGTGCTCGCCGCCCAGCACGCGGTGTACGACGATGCGGCCAAAGTGATGCAAACCGCCCAGGAAGCACGGGCGGAATTGGCGCGACTGTTTGAGATGGATCGACTTGAGGAAGAGTCCGACAAGGTGTGAGGCTAAGGGTGAACGACATTGCGAATTTTCTGACAGAATGTGCCGCAATTTCGTTCATCCTTGGAGCGCTTCATGGCCACGTTCACCAAGACCGCCATTCTGTTGGCCCTCGCGCTTACCGCCGGCAGCGTATACGCCGCCGCCAAGCCGACCACGCAAACCATCTCCACCTTGGGCGGTAAATTCAGCTTCAACCTGCCCAAGGCCTACGCCGCCGACACCCTGCCAGCCGGCAAGGCCGAAGACGGCACTGCCGATACCCAAGGCACGATGTACGCCAACCAGACCACGAAAAGTGTGGTGATCGTCGCCGAAACAGTGCGTAACGACGGGGTAACCATCAAGGATAACGATCCACAGTTCCTCGACGGCGCCGTGGCCGGCTTCGTCAAGGACCAGAGCGCCGCCCTGCCCGACTTCAAGAAGCTGAGCGAGAAGAAACTGACCTTCAAGGGCCTGGGCCTGCGCCAGGTGGACAGCACCGCCACCCAGGGCGGCGGCAAGACCTTGAACTCCACGTTCCTCGGCGGCTCCGGCAACCACTTGCTGGTGATCCAGGCAATTTCGCGGGCCGATGATGCGAAGGGGCATGCAGAGCTGGTGAAGCAGATTACCGGCGGCAAATAACAAAGAGTCCTGACAACACCCATCAAATGTGGGAGGGGGCTTGCCCCCGATGGCGGTGGATCAGCTAATGAATCTGTTCACTGACACTGCGCCATCGGGAGCAAGCCCCCTCCCACCTTTGTTCAGCACGCTCACTTCAAATTCGTTTCCAGCCACGCCTTCAAGTCCTGCACTTCCGCCTCACTGACAGTGTGGTTCATCCCCGGATAGCCATGAAACTCCGGCTTCAACCCAAGCCCCACCAACACCTCATTGGCCCGCGTCGCCGACGCATACGGCAGTGCCTGGTCCAGGGTGCCATGGCCGATAAAGATCGCCAGTTTGTTCAAGCGCTCATCCGGCTTCAGCTCAGCCTTGAGCACCGGCAGCACGCTGCCACTCAACGCCGCGATACCGCGCACCAACTGCGGGTCACGTAACGCCACCTCATACGACATGATCGCGCCCTGGCTGAACCCCACCAGGAACACCCGGTCAGGCTGGGTGTGATACTTGGCGGTGGCTTGGCCGACAAAGTCCTTGATCAGCTTGGCGCTGCTCTGCAAATCAGCGGTCACACCATCGTAGTCGCCGTCACCCGGCGTCTTGGTAAACCAGCGAAAACCATTCGGCTGCACCGGCGTCGGCGCGCGGGCCGACAGGTAGGTCCAGGTGGACGGCAGCGCGTCCTTGATGCCGAACAGGTCCTGCTCATTACTGCCGAACCCGTGCAGGAAAATCACCAGCGGCTCGTTGCGCGCATCGCCCTGGGTCTGTTCCAGGTACGCCAGCGGCAAATCGGTGTGCAACTCGGAATCAGCGTGGGCAACGCCGGCCACCAGCGTCAGCGCCAGGGCAAACAGTTTGAGCATGGGAAATGACCTCAGGGTTTGCGCAATAAATAGGTGTCCATAATCCAGCCATTCTCCAGTCGCGCGGCCTTGCGCACCCGTTCGATCTCTTCAGCCACGTCACTGACCTTACCGCTGATGAGGATCTCGTCTGGCGTGCCCAGGTAGGCACCCCAGTAAATATCCAGCTCCCGATCGGCCACCGTACGGTAGGAATCTTCCGCGTCGAGCATGACCACCAGGGTGTCGGCATCGCTGGCCTGCCCCGCCGCCAACCGCCGCCCGGTGGTGATCTCGATGGACTTGCCGATACGGTTCAACGCCACCTTATGCTGGGCCGCCAGGGCTTGCACGCTGGTGATGCCGGGAATCACCTCGAATTCAAAGGCGCAGCGGCCGCTGGCGAGGATCGCCTGCAGGATGCGAATGGTGCTGTCGTACAGCGCAGGATCGCCCCAGGCCAGGAAAGCGCCGACTTCACCGTCGGCCATTTCCTCGTTGATCATGCGCTCGAAGGTTGCCTGCTTGTCACGGTTGAGGTCCTGCACGGCGGTGGTGTAGTCGATCTCACCGCGCACACGCTCGGGGCAGTCGGCCTCGACAAAGCGGTAGCCCGGCTCGGTGATGTAGGTCTCGCAGATCTCACGGCGCAGGTCGATCAGCTTGTCCTTGCTCTGGCCCTTGTCCATCAGGAAAAACACGTTGGTGCGGTTCAGCGCTTTCACGGCCTGCATCGTGATGTAGTCAGGGTTGCCGGCGCCAATGCCAATGATCAGGATGCGTTTCATGGGTTGCTCTCATTGCGGGGCGTGGATTTTGCCATGTTCACGCACTCAGGCGTGAGTTTCCAGGCGCAGGCGCCACACCGTGTTGAAGCGCAGCTCGGTAGCGGACAGCGGTTCGACGTCGATCCGATAGAACATCGACAGCGGAAATTGCATCACGTGCAACATCGCCGCGCGGATCACAAAGGGATGGGTGATGGCCACTATGTGTCCGGGTTGGGTCTCGAGGGTTTTCATCCACTGCGCCACCCGTGTGCACACCTGATCGACCGATTCGCCGCCGTGGGGCGAACTGCCGCTGTGGGTCAGCCAGTCCATCAACGCATCGCTGTCCAACTCGCTGATGGCCTGGCCCTTCCAGTTGCCAAAGTTGCCATCGCGCAAAGCCTCTTCAACCACTGCTTCGCAGCCGAACAACCCCGCCGTCTGCCAGGCACGTGCCTCGGGCGCGTGTACCAGACGCAGGTTTTTCTTATAGCGCTCGGCCAGGGACAGCGCCGCGGCTTGCCAATCCATCACCACGGACTCGTTATCGGGAAAGCGCCCGTATTTTTGAGCGGGTGTGGCGGCATGGCAAATGAGAGTCAAACGGGTGGCCTGCATCACTGCTCACTCTGCATCGGGATAGCGCCCTGTATACATCTGATACATAAGTGTGGAACCGCCGAGTTTAAACACACCACTCCCTACAAGCCACACGGTACACCCAAAAAAGCACTATCACGGTGTCGCCTTTTCCCTCGCCATTACGAGAAAATCTGATGAATATCACGCCCCAGACAGTTGCCGTACAGCCGCATCCTGTCTCACAGGAGAACACTCAGAAAAGCGAAACGTCAGAACATACGGCAGCCAAACGATCACTTATTCAAACAACAGCACATTGGCCTGTGAATCCGCCACAGCACACCCCTACGGATGCACGTTTTCTAAGCATCCTGGAAGAAAGCAAAGAGTTTGTGAGGCATAGCGACGTCGAGATGGCAAGCCAGTATTGCGCCGCATTGATGTTGCGGAAAAGTGAGAAAAACACTCTCAGAAAAATAGGTGATCGGCCTCCAACAGTCACTAACATTCCACCGTTTTCCACCTTCGGCCAAGCCTGGGGGCGCCTCACTCAGGCACTCAAGCAAGAGCCGTTTGCACGCTATGCCCAAGACAATAACATCGACATCTCAAGCCTGAGGTGGTTCCCCCACGCGAACGCGATGGAATGCAGCGTCAACGGCAAAGTTCAGCTCTTCTCGCGCACTACGCCTGGCTGGACAGAAGCATCCGCCGCAGTAGCAACCGCAGCAAAAGAAGTGGCCGCCGGTCGAGTTGAATCCTTCCAGTACACCGGCGAAGGCAATGCCAGCATTGAGGTGGTAGGTAACTTCTATGGCGAAGGTCGAGAGGCCGAGTCCGGGAAACAGCTTGATTGCATCCGCGACTTACAGAAAGAAATTGAATTCAAATCCCTGAGACCCTTCAACGGTCCACTTACGCCAGAAGCCACGCGCGTCCGGCAGGCACTAGCCCACGTAGAGAACACCATCGCCATGGCAACCTATAACCGCACCGGGGATATAGGAGACGCAAGCCGCGTGCCGACACCCTCGGAACGTGTCGAGAAAGGCGACAGGGACCTTGCTCGCGAAGTCAGCAGATGGGTGACAGCCCAAGCCACAGACCCCAAATCCGACGCCACTAAATTGGGAGTCATCGACATTCCTGAAGACTCATCCTATGTGCAGGCAGTGCAGGCCTATAAAGAAGCCCTCTCCAGCGACGCTTTTAAGAGGTTCATGCAAGCAGGCAACATAGATCCAAAAACTGTATTGATCGATATAAAAGGGAATCTGAATGGCAAGGCAACGGGAACAGACGGCCGCACTAGATGGATCGAATTCCCCGTTGAACATCCGCAGTGGGCAGCCGTTCAACCTGACATTTTGAAAGCGGCCCGCGAGATAAGGGGTAGCGATACGGACATGTTGGGGAACTACAACTACGTAGAAGCGATCTACCCCATGGTAGGCATCCTGGATTTTTACGGAATCCGCGGGAATTACGACTCACCGCAGTGGCTCGAACAAAACGCAGGACTCATTCGCGATGGTTTCCCCGCCCTGCTCAAAAACAACCCTCCGAACGACGCCGCCTCCCTCGCTGTACGCGAACGCCAACAGGCAGCCAAACAGCGCTTGGAGCGCATGGAAGGACTTCCAACCTCAAGCTTCCCGACGCCGCCGCTCACGCCCAACCTGACCGACGCGGTCATCCCCACGTCGCCCGCGACGCCGCCCGTTGGGTCAGTGGACATCATCGCCCAGCGTCTGTTTGCGGGGGAACCGAACATGCAAATGGTGGTAGCCGGATTACTCAAGGACGCAATCAGCAAAGCATCCCCCTCGCTGGACGTGGATGTCCAGCAGTTGGCCTTCGCAGTCCCCGATCCGGAGCAGCCCGGTCAATTTCAGGAAACCCCACTGATGGAACTGGCCATCAATCAGATTGCTAGCGGTGATGCTGTGGTTTTCGGCAGCGAAGGCAAATTCATTGACACCCGCGCGGACACCCAGGCCCGCACCGGTTTCCCTCCTGGCACTGCACTTGCGCTCAATAAAACGGCTCTCCAACTAGCGGTGAACCAGTTACCGGGCAAACTGAACGAAACCCTTCAGACAGCCCGGCTCAACTATTGGAGCCAGCCGCCGTTCAGTGAACCGGTGCCAGGATCTGATGCCGATTCTGCGGTGAATATCACCCCCATTTTCGCTGGGGATCGCCGGTTAATGCTGAGCGACCTCGTGCGCAGCAACCTGCGCCTGGCCAGCCTGAAACACCCTGGGCTGGATGAGGTGCAACGCGAAACCCTGGAGATGGCCGTGAAGTATCCCCATGGAACGACACGCCCCAAACTCGCGGATAACTCCGAGGTGACCGTACACAGCTTTGCCAGCGCTAAAAGTACCGATCCAGACACGCTGAATTATCTAACCCCTAACCTGGTCATCGAACGCAAGGTCGCGGGCCGCACGATCGTTCTGGCGTGCGAACCGAGCGGCAAAGTGACTGCGCATACTTCCCTGGCTCGCGCCAAACAGGCATGGGACGAAACCCTCAAAACACAACACCCCACCGAAACATTCAGCACCACCCTGACCAAGGTCGATGCTGATGCGTTCTATATCCAGGCAAGCATTGCTATCAACTTGCGCAACGCAGATGCAGTGAACACCACGCCAACACTACTGAGCCCGCAGCAACCGGATCCATCCCGGCACAAGGTGTCCGATTGGATAGGAAATACCTCCGACGCCAATCGCTTCATTTTGCACGACCTCGCTCTGGAACTGGCGAGCTATATGCACCACCATAAAGATCAGACCTATAACGGCGGCATCCCCGACATCCGCACTTATATCCAGGACCAATTGAACGCGCAGTCACCGCGCCCTGTTCCTTATGGCATCGATGATGTGGAAGTGGTCTTTCATACGCCGTATGGAGGTACAGGCGCCGGGTTCGGGTTCGGGAGCATGAAGACTACCACCCTGTCCCTCAGTGACGTATTCATACAGAACCTGGCAGGGTTACCCGGCGGCCGCAGAGAAGTTCGTCACAAGCGCACGGGTACAAAGATAGCTCAACTGGAAACACCGGGTGCCCTCAATGAGCTGGTGCAAAGGATCGACGTCGGCAAACACTACCCCGAGCTACTTAAACGCGAGCTGCTCGACGACCCCGCCAAGAAAACCGAGCGACAACTGCGTTTTGCACAACAAGTGCCGATTGAGCTGAAGATGAAGGCCCTGGAGCTGACCTCTAAAGGCGAGTCCGGTTTCGATAACCCCATGGGTTTTCGCTATCTCCAGGCAATTCTCGACCCAACGCCAGGCAGCAAATCTATCAATGGCAATGAGATCACGATGCGTCCACTGGCGTTCGTGCGCGAGCCCGGCGCGACGCCCGATGTCGTTGAGAGCATGTACCTGATCGAACCCCAGGACAGCACGACCGGCCCGCATCTTCTCTATCGGCCCCTGATGGCCAATGCCCCCTTGCTGCAGTTTCCATCGCGCCAGGCTTTGATGGAGGCCATCCAGAAACCCGGAACACTGCAAAACGATATTCTGGCCTGGCTGCCCAATGACGCGACCCGAACTATCTACAACAACGGTGGTTTCAGCGAGCCACACCTGCACCGTAACAGAGTGGTTGATGACGACTTCACTGCATTGCCAACCCCGGCGGCTCCTATGCTCGCCACCGCAGGTGACGCAGTGGATAACCTGGCGACAAAACTGCAATCCGGGCAATTAATGAACCACCTTTACGAGGCCAACGCCAAGGCTTTGACGACGCTGGCAGAACAACAAACGGTGTCCGATTCGCAAAGCCGTTGGGCGACCATGAAAGAGGGTAGTTTCCTCATACTCAACGCCGTACTGCCGGCCCTTCGCGGGCCAGCAGCCCTTATCGGCCTGGCGTTGCAGACCCAAGGCGTCCTCGGCGACCTCAGTACCCTGGCGAATGAAAAAAACGGCAACAAGGAAACCGCCATAACGGATCTGTTACTCAATCTCGCATCGTTGGTGCTTCACTCCAGTACACGACGACCACCTGAACAAGCTGGCTTGACCCCACCAAGACAGGCAAACGGTGCTGGAAACTTGCCCGCCAAACCTGCAATAACCGTTCTGGATGACAACCGTCTGCCACTTACAGAGGCAAGAGTGTCCAGTGAACTGGACGGAAAGTCCTATCGTCACATTGTTGAAGCCTTTCAAACTGAAGGCTTACTCATAAGAACTCTGCAGCTCAGGAATGCGCACCTGGAGTTTCACAATACCCATGAAAACCTTGAAAGCATTCGTTCACAGGGTGACGCAGACAGAGGGCACGGTGGCCTGCGCAAATGGAGCCTGGCTCAAGCGGACTTGTTGCCCAGCTACTACAAAATGGGTGACCACGCCGGGGCCCTGCCGCGAAACATGGCGATATTGGCGATGCCGGAAAAACTCCAGGACAACATCACAGCCGTACATGAAAAAGACGCCTTCTCCGGAAACATACAGGCCGACACGCGTTACCTGGGCCCGGAAAAGGCCCGTGAAAGCATGAAGAGTTTATTGCGTGACCTGAAAAACCAACAAGGCGAGCACCCCGACAGCGCACTTGAAAACAGCGAAATACAGACGGTTGGCGTGCCACCCGATGCGCTTGTCGGTCTGGTCTTTTATGGATCAAACGGTCAAACCTGGGAGGCAGCCAAGCCACAGTTCCAGAAAGTCATTAACCGAGCGAGCAATGAATTCGACGGGAAGGAATATCCCGTCTTTACCTACAAAGTGGAGGGCGGTAAAACCAAGCTGGAATACCTCGATACATTGAAGGTTGCTGCCCGCGCAGGCTAGCACCACCGTTAGCTTCGCTAATCAAACCACTCCCGCCGCCCCTCGAACGTGCTGACGATCAACGCCACAATCATCTGCACCGCCTCGGGGTGGCGCACCTGGGCATTCACCGCCAGCCACACCTGGCGCTGCATGCTGTCGGCCAGCAACCCCGGCAACGCCACCAGTCCACGGTCGAAGCTGCTCATGTAATGGGGCAGCAGACCGATACAGGCGCCGCAGCGGATCATCTCCAGCATCAGCGAATAGGCATGCACCTGCACCACCGCCGCCAGGCGCTGTTCCACCACCTGGTTCCACGGCTGCAGGGCGTTGACCTGAGCGTCCGGCTGCCATTGCACCAGCATGTAGTCATCCAGGTCTTCCACGCTGTCCGGGCGCGTGATCAGCCGTGAATAGCGCTTGGCGATATGCGGCAGGTACTGCAATCGCGCCAGCGCCCGTGGCGGTTCGGTGACAAAGCTCGGGCCGGGCACCGGGCCATCGGTGTCCGATAGCCACAGCACCACATCCACGTCCACCGATTGCAGGGACAGTTGGCTGTCGATGGAGATGATCTCCAGGCGCACGCTGGCATTGCGGCGCAGCAAGGCGATCAGATCACGGCCGAGGATGTCGTGCAGGATCGGTTCGGCCACCGCCAGGCGAATCAGCGGCTGCTCCACCGCCGGCAGGCAGCGTTCATGGGCCAGGGCGATCAGTTGGGCCTGCAATTGCTGGCCGTCGCGGCTGAGCACCAGGCCGTTGCCCTGGTAGCTGAACAGCGAATGACGCAGGTGTTCTTCCAGCTGCGCCAGGCGCTTGCGCAGCAGCGTCGCCTTGACATTCAGGCTGCGCGCGGCCTGCATGAAACAGCCGCAGCGCGCACTCACCAGAAAGTAGTGCGCCACCTCCGGGTCGATCTCGGTGGCCAGGGCCAGCCAGGCACTGCGTGGCTCAGAGGGTGCACGATAAGCAGTGGGCCCTTGAGGGGCAGACGGTTCGAGAAATGCCATGGGAGACTCCCTGTCTTGTTGGTCTGTGCATCCAATGCGGGTTGACGCGCGTTACTCCAGCACTTTGTTCAACTCGGCGCCGTCGATACTCAAGGTCGCGGTGTTGAGCATGCCTTCCAGGTAGGCCTTGGCGATCTGCTCCTGGCGCTGAGCACGCAGGGCCTGGGTCAGCCGCTCACGCAGTTCGTCCAGGGTGGCGGTACGCGCCGGCTGCTGGCCGATGAGCTTGAGCACATGGAACCCGGCCGGGCTTTGCACCACGTCGGAGACCGCACCGACCTTGAGCCGCGCCACCGCGCCGCGCACTTCCGGCACCAGTTGCTGCAACGGCTGCATCCCCGAGTCACCACCGCGCGCGGCGCTGTCGGGGTCCTGGGAAAACTGCGTGGCCAGGGCGGCAAAATCAGCCGGCGCGGCCTGGGCCTTGCGGCTCAGGTCCTGGGCCTGACGACGTACCGCGTCGAGGTTTTGCGGGTCATTCACCGCGAGGAAAATCTGGCTCACCCGGTACAACGGCGGCGTGACCCACTGCGCCTTGCCACTGTCGTAGGCCTGTTGCAGTTCGGCGGCGCTGGGGTAGTCGGCCGGCACCTGGCTGACCGACAGCATGTAGTCGCGAAACACAATCTGCTCGGTGGCGGCGCGGGTCTGCTGCTCCACCTCCGGGCGCTGGCGCCAACCCTGGGCGTCGGCCTGTTCGAGCACAGCCTTTTGCGCCAGCCTCGAGCGAATCCAGGTTTCCAGGGCGCCACGGTTGCCGCGCAGTTGCTCGCGGGATTCGGCCGGCAGGCTGGCCAGCACGCTTTTCAGCTCCGGCAGGTCGATCTGCTGATTGCCCAAACGTGCCACCGCTGGCCCGCTCGGCGCGGAATTGATCACCGGCGCCGGTTGCTGCGCCGCCACCGGGTCACTGCCCGGTCGCAGGCTCAAGCCCACCGCCACCACCAGTAAGGCCAACGCACCCGCGCCGACCATCAGGGTTGGCTTTTTCACAGGACCGGTGCCTCTTCGCCCACCGCCGCGGCCTGCAACTGCGCGGCCTGCTGGCTGTACTCACGCAGGTAGACGATAAATTCCTGCAACAGGCGGTCCCACAACTCCAGCTGGCTGCGCAGGTGCGTGGCGCCAACCCCGGCCACCACCACGTCCATTTCCATCAGCAGGAACTCACCCTGCACCGACAACCGCGCAAAGCGCCGCGAGGCGTTCCATACCGGGGCCAGACCTTCGGGCAACTCGCCCTGCACTCGCAGCGCGCAGCTGTAGGTGAAATCCACATAGCTGCCCTGCTCCGCCGCCGGGTTACCGAAGCGCACGGCGAAGCCGATGCCCTGGCTGGCGCTGAGCAATTGCACGATACCGTTCTGTTCGCTCTGGTTAACCCGGTAGCCGGCGTCCTGCAACAGTTCGGTGAGGCTCTGGACGGTGACGCTGGTGATCAATTCGCTCATGGTGATCTCTTCCTTGTCTATCAGTGATTGGCAGCTGCCTGGGGCGCATCAAAACGGCTCTTGTACAGATCGTCGCCAAAACCCTGGGCCAGTTCCTCGAACTTGACCCGTGCGCTGCTGGCGAAGGGCTGGCGAATGCTCATCACCTCGGCCACATCGATTTTTTCGTAGGCCGCGAGCAGTTGCTGGGCCACGCCGTACATCTGTTGATTCTTGACTGAACATTGCTGCACTTGTGTGTCACGTTCGCTTAAGGCCGCCTGCAGGCGCGCGCGCTCGGCTTCTTTACCCTTGGCCAGCACCAGCAGTTCGTCATAGGCCTTCTTGAATTTGCCGATCTGCTCGTTGCTCGCCGCCACCTGGGCTTGCGCCTGGCTGTGCAGGCTCTGTTGCTGGCCGGCCAATTGCTCGGCGGTGCCACGGGCTTTTTCCAGCTCGGCCGTCAGCTGCTTGATTTGCGCCTGGGCCTGCTTGGCCTGGTTTTCGGCGGCCAGCCGTGCGGCACTGGCCTGGGCCTGTTCGCTTTGCAGCGCCTGCAATTGCTGGGTGGTGCTGCGCAATTGCGTACGCAGGCGCTCCTCCATGCCTTCGGCCGAAGCGCCGGTGGTGACCAGCAGCAGTAACAGCGCGCAGATTCGCGTGTTCATGTGGCATCTCCCTGCGCATCAAAAGCGCGTGTTGAGTTCCAGTTGCATCACATCGACTTCGAACGGCTGGCCATACACTTCGGACGCGCTTAACCAACGCGCACTGGCGTAGATGTTCTTGTCGATACCGTAGTTGCCGCCGATGAAATAACCCTTGGCGTTGGTGCCGCCCAGGTGGAACGACGAGTCGTTGAAGCCGTCGGGCAAGGCGTCCGGCTGGATGTACTTGTAGCCGGCCAACACGTTCCAGTCGCCGCGCTTGCGCATTTCCAGGGCACTGCCGAGGGTGAACGAGACCATCAGCGCATTGCCGCCACTTTCAAACTGGCCATTGCTGTTGAGGTTGTTGACGATCTCGCCTTCGCTGCGCTTGAGCATCTCGCCCTTGTCGTAGGCCAGGTTGTGGATGAAGTTGGCCTGGCTGCGCAGCTTGAAGTCGCTCGGCAGTTCGCTGTCCCAGACCAGGTTGAGGTCCAGCACATCGAACTTGGACGCCAGGCCTACGTATTGCGGGTCGGGCGTGCGCACAGGATCAGCCGGGCTGGTGGTGTTGTTGCGCAGGTTGAATACGCTGTTGCCTTTTTGCATGAAGGCCACGCGTGTGCCGTCGGTGTCGCAACCTGCCGCGCCCTGCCAGGTGGAGCAAGGGCTGGAGCGCTCGCCTTCGATGTCCTGGAACTGGTAGTAGGCAGCGGCGAGCTTGAGACGGTTACTGCGGTTGATCTTCCAGTCGGCGCCAATCTGCCCGCCAAACAGCCATTTGGTGTCGCTGTCTTCCTTGTCGATGCCATTGGTGCTGGCGGTGTCGGAGGTGTATTCGACCGGGAACGCGCCGAGGGTACCGAACAGGCCCCACTCGCTGTTGAGGCTGTGATTGAAGATCGCGGCCACACCGTCGAAGTTGAGGTCGTTGGAATACATCATGTCGGTGGAGTAGAACGGGTTGCCAATACGCCCGGCGGTCAACGTCATGTAGTCGGTGGTTTTCCAGCTCAGGTAACCCTGGTCGAGCCAGATGTCCTTTTTGCCAAAGCCGCCGCCCAGGGTCTGGGTGGTGGACACCGGGTTATTGTCGGAGCCGGTGGCGATACGAATGCCGGCGGTCCATTCCGGCGAGATCACCGCTTTCATGCCCAGGCGTGCCCGCAGGCGGAACAGGTTTTCGCGGTCCTCGCGGGTGTTGATCAGCGGCGGGAACTTGCTGTTGGAGTTTTTGTTGACGTCGTACGGGCCGGTGTCATTGAGCTTGGCGTAGTCGGTGATGGTGTTGTCGTTGCGGCCGGAGAAGTAGCGCGACTCGTCGCGCAGACGGATATCGCCATCAAAGCTGATGCGCGAGATCCAGTCGGGGAAGGTATTGGGCTGCGCCCAGTTTTCCTGCTTGGCGGTGGACATGACTTCGGCTTTGACCTGGTCGCGAATCTGGTCGCGCACCGCCTGCGGCACGTACTGCACACGCACATCGCCGGGCGCGGTCGCCGGGCCGCTGGCAACCACCGGCGCAGCGTTGGCCTGGCGGGCCTGCTGGGCTTCTTTTTCGGCCTGGGCGATCAGCCCGTTGGCGGTGTCCTGGGTCAGCACACCTTGCTGCACCAGCAGGCGGATCAGGTTGATGGTGACGTTTTCCGAAGGCGCAACCGGGGCTGCCGCCGCTTGCCCGACCAGGGTCGCGATGACCATGCCAACCGCCAGGGTCAGTCGATTCACGGGGGAAATCATGTGTACGCAACTCCTGTAAAAACCGTTGATAAAAAGTCGTTGAAAACGTATGCGGTCAATCCGGGCGCCGGCCCTTGAGGGACAGGCGCATGGGCAGCGTCAGCGACGCCGGAGGTTTCTGGGTGGCGCGCGGCGCACGGACCAGTGCGAGCATCTGGGCGTCGGTGTCGGCATCCCCGCTGGACTTGGCCACTACGGCCTTGGTGACCTGGCCCTCGGCGCCCAACCACAGGTCGATCTGTATCGCAAAGGCCTTCTTGCGCAGCTCCGGGTCTTCGCGCATCAGGCGCTGATACGTACCGGCCAGGTACTGCTTGTAAGTGCCGGTCCCCAGCCCGCCGCCGCCATTGCCGGCCATGCCGCCGCCCTTGCCAGCGCCGATGTTGAAGCCGTCATTGCCGGACTGCGCATCGCCGTCGATCTGCATCGGGTTGGCCAGGTCTTCATTCGGTGACGGCGGTGCTTCCTCGGCTGGCTTGACCGCTTCGGGCTCGGGGCTCGGCACCGGCTCCGGGACTTTCTCTTCAACCTGGGGCTCGGGCTCCTTGGGCTTTTCCGGTGGTGGCGGCGGCAGTGGCGGCAACGGGATAATCGTCGGCACCTTCGGCGCTTCACGGCGTACGCCACTCATGTCATTGGCCCACTGCCAGAGAAACCAGGCCGCCACGGCGCCCAGCAACAGGCCGGCGCCCCACTTCAACGGGCGCAACGGCGGTTTGTTCTTCACGGGCAATGGCGCGATCGGGATCTGTGCGGTCATGACTCAGCCCTGGCTCGGTTTGCCGGTGACCAGCCCGACCTGGGACAGCTCCAGCCGACGCAGCAGGTCGAGCACCTCGATGACCTTCTGGTACTGCACCATCGCGTCACCGCGCACGATCACCGGGAAGTCCGGGTTCAGCGCTTTCTCGATGCGCAGGCGTTCTTCCAGTTCGCCGAGGGTCACCGGGTAAGCGTCGAGAAACACCTGGCCGCCGTCGTTCACGGAAATGGCCTTGGTCTTGGCCTCCGACAGCGACACCGAGGCGCTGGCCTTGGGCAGGTGAATCTGGATCCCAGAAACCTGGGCGGTGGCGGTGAGGATAAACATCACCAGCACCACCATCAGCACGTCCACCAGGGGCGTAATGTTGATGCTGTCGACGGCGGCATCATCGTCATCGTCGTGGGAGGCATTTACGGAAGCCATGGCGATTCTCCTCAGGCCGGAACCGATGCGTGATGGTCGCGGCGGTGCGCGGCTTCACTGTGCTGGCTCTCGCCGTGCATCTCCGCCAGGCGGGTGATGAACTCGTCGACGAACACGCGCATGTCGGCGCTGACTTCCTTGTTGCGCGTGATCAGGCGGTTGTAGCCAAACAACGCGGGGATCGCGACAAACAGGCCCATGGCCGTGGCCAGCAAGGCCGCCGCCATGCCTGGGGCGATGGCGTTGATGTTCACGTCGCCGGCCATGGCCGTGCCGAGGAACACCACCATGATCCCCAGCACCGTACCGAGCAGGCCGATGTACGGGCCGCCGGCGATGGCGTTGGACAGGGTCGACAACTTGGCACTCAGGGCCTGGTTCTCACGGGTGCGTACACCGTCCATGGAGCAACGGATCGCTTCGATGGTGGCCGCCGACACCGACGAGGTGTCGGCGCCCTGGGCACGGCGGGTACGGATCTCCTTGACCGCCACCAGGTACAGGCGCCACAGCGAAGAATGGCTCAGGCGCTCAGCCAACTGCGCGTCGTCGGCATACATCTCCAGGCGCGTGCCGATCTGGGCGAAGTGCTCGCGGAACACTTGGTTGGCACTGCTCAGACGGCTGACCTGGCGGTTCTTGCGCAGCATGATGACCCACGACTGGAACATCATCGCCACCAGCACCAGGATGATCACCCAGGCGTCCACCGGCACCGCGTTGAGCAAAAAGCCCAGGCTGCCGAAGCCCATGCCGGACTGTTCTTCATCCACGCCGTAGGCCACCAGTTTCGACTCGGCGCCCTGGGCACTCGCGTCAGCCAGCAACAGCGCGGCCGGGCGTGCCACCTTGGACAGGCGCAGCTCATCCATGGCCCCGGCGAACGGCAGGTGCGTGCTGCCGGCGTCCGGCAGGTCGGCGCCGACCGCCAACTGCGTATTGAACGCGGGCATGGCCACGGCGAGGTTGGCGGTTTCACGGCCATTCACATACAGCGTGACTTTTTCACCCTCGGTGGTGAACGCCAGGTGCTGCCATTGGCCAGGGTTCAGCGGCTGGGTCGACACGACGCGCTGGCCGTCGATCTCCACAAACGGCGAGCCCTGGTTCAGGCCCAGCAACAGGCTGTGGGGGCCGTCACGCCGGGCCAACACGATTTGCTCGCCACTGGCCTGGTCCAGGCGCAGCCAAGCGCTGAAGGTGAAGGCAGCGCCGGCGGCGTGTTGCAGCGACGGGCTGGCCGGCAACATCAGCGGCTGGCCGCCGAACTGCAAGGCGCGGCCGATCACGCCGTCGATACTCGCGCCGGTGGCGTTCAGCGCCGTGTTGGCGTAGGCCGTGGTGTCGCGGGCCGGTGTGCCGTTGGCACCGTCAAAGTGGTAGAGCGCGGTGTAATTCGGATCAAACGTCAGTTGGCCATTGGCGGTGGCCGGGGCCTTCTGGTTGCCGTAGTACATCCAGATGTCCTGGCGCTGGCCGCCTTCGACCTTGGGCACATCGACCCAGATCAACGCCATGCCCATCAATGGGTCGAAGCTTTCGATCTGGTGATTGAACACGGTCTTGTCATCGGCACCCACAAAGCGCAGGTCGCTGCCGTCATCCTTGACCCCGTCAAAGGTAAAGTTGCCGGTGTGCAGGCGCACCAGCAACGCGGTGCGGCCCAGGGCCTGATTGATCGCGGCGCCTTGGGCGGTGGTGTCCACCGAAATCTGTTTGCGGTAGTGCCAATCGTCCTGCCACCAGGCATGGGCGGTGGCCGGGAGCGCGAAGCCCAGGCAGATCAACAGGCTCAGGAATAGGCGTTGCATGGGTGAAGTCTCCGGAAGAAAAAGTCAGAAAGTCGCCTGCACACTGAAGTGCAGTCGTGAGTCCTGTTTCTGGGTGTTCGGTCCATCGAGCAGCGGGTAACCCCAATCCAGGCTGCCGGACAACCACTTGCTCAAACTGGCACGGGTGCCAAGGCCGACACTGGCCAGGCTGTATTCATCTTCTTGCTCGGGCAGCGGGTCGTGCAGGCGCATGCGCGCGCCTTCGGCGAACGCATAGAAGCGCCACTCCTGCACATAACTGCCGAGGAACTTGGCCAGGGACGGCGTGCGCAGTTCCTGGGAGAGCAAATACCCCTCGTCCCCGGTGCGCTCGGCCGCCAGGTAACCGCGCACCGAGGTGGCGCCGCCGGCGGAATACTGCTCGTTGGACACCAGCGGCCCGGAGGCCAGCTGGAAAGCCCCCTTGGAGGCCGACTGCCAATCGTTGGCGAAGGTGTAGGTGTAATTCAGGTCGCCCTTGAGCACGGCGAAACTGGCACTGGCCTTGTAGCGCTTGTAATCGAACTCTTCGGCGTCGCTGCCGTAGCCAAAGAATGCGCGGGTGCCGACGACCAGGTTCAAGCCCAGCCCCAGCTGGGATTGCTCGGTGTAGCGATAGCCGTTGTAGCCCAGTGTGAACGGTGCGTACTTGAGCGGCACCTGGTCGCTGCTGGAGCCGAACTTCATCTGCTCGTCGAAGTCCTTGAAGTCGATCCCGAACGAGAACGAGTTGGCCCAGTTGCCCGCCGCCGGCAAGCTGTAGATGGCGGACACGCCGTAGGAGTGGCCCTTGCCCAACACGTTGCTGCCGCCGATGGTGGCGATGTTGCTGTCGGACTGGTAACCGGAGAACTGCAAGGTCCAGCGCTCATCCAGCGGCGCACTGTAGGAGCCCGACCAGACCTTGGCGTTGGCGGTGTCCTGGGGCGCGGTGAAGTAGGTCAGGGAAATGCTGTGGCCCAGTTGCCAGAGGTTGTCGTAGCCCAGGGTGGCGACCGAGCGCAGCTTCTCGGTGTCGGCGCTGTAATCGTTGTTCAGGCCGATACTGGCGTGCCAGGGGTTCTGGTCTTCGACCTGCAGATCCACGTCCATGGTGCCGGGGCGCTGGCCTTCGCGTACCAGTGGCGTGACCTGCCGACCGGCACTGCGGTTGAGCCCGGCCAGTTGGGTTTGCACCGTGGTGAAATCCGGTACCGCGCCTTCCTTGAGCCCCGGCACTTCGTCGCGAATCTCCACCGGCGAGTAGTGCTTGGCGCCGACCACACGCACGCGGCCCACCTTGGTTTCGCTGACCTGCAAATAGACGATGCCGTCATCGACCTTCTGCTCCGGCAGCTCGACAAACACCGACTGATAGCCACGCGCCTGGTAGATCTTCTGCAACGCATCGCGCGCGCCTTCGATATCGTCCAGGGTCTTTTGCGGGCCGAGGAACGGGTACACCGCCTCCTCGATCGTCGCCGCATCGAGCACGGTATTGCCACGCACGAAGTACTCGTTGACGTCCACCTTGCGCGCCGGGGCTTGCTCGCCCTCTTCGGCCCACACCGGTTGCGCCAGGACGCCCAGCGTCAGGCAGCACAACGCCAGCGTTGATTTGAACAGATGCTCCACACCGCCCCCTAACTGTCTAAGATTTTGCGCCGTCGCCGATTGCACGGCGTCTGGCCTGCTCAATTGCTGCTGGTCGAAAGATGGCTGTGCCGCGCCAGCCAGGTGTGCAGCAAGGCGAAGTTCAGGGAGAACTCCGGCATGTGCAGCAAGGCGCCACAGAACACTTCACCGATGATGGTCTGGATCAACTGCACGGCCTGCGGGTTGTTCAACAGGCTGGCGATGTCGCGCTGCAGGACGTGGATGCTCCACACCTTCTGGTTCAGCTCCAGGCCGACGAACCAGCGAAACAGCAGGTTGTAGTTCAGTTGCTCGTGCAGCTGCTGTTCGCTGGGTACCGAATACAGCAGTTGCAGCAGCAGGATCTGCACCACGGTCTGCGGCGCGATCAACATGCCCGGCTCGACCTGGAGCAGGTCGCGATGCTGCTCGAGCACCTCTTCGATCTGCGGGCGCAACAACACCAGCGAATGCCCCGCCGGGATGTAGCTGGACACCTCCTTCAAGGCGCCCTGCCAATCGTCCTGGGAGACGATCCACACCCACGGCGCGCCGTAGCGGTACACCGAAACCGGCTTCTTGCGCGCGGCTTCGACGATCTTCGACAGGCGCTGGTCGAGCTCCTGCATGCCAACTTTCGAGTAACGTTCCATAGTTCCCATTGCCCCACTCCTGGCGTCCCGCTGACGGCTGGGGAGGCGGCTTGTGGCGGCCTCCAGCGCGTTACATAGGCAAGACGGAAGTGGCTGTGAGCTACCGAACTTTTGTCATGAAAGCTTCATTTGGGATTGTGAGGGGGGCAATTTTTCTGGGGCGGCATGTGCGGCCCTGGAGCCGACCGGAGTTGGGTCTGGTGTACTCGGTAAATGTGGGAGGGGGCTTGCCCCCGATGAGGGAGTGTCAGTCACTTATTTTTTAACTGACCCGGCGCTATCGGGGGCAAGCCCCCTCCCACATTTGGATCTCCATATATCAGATGGACCTCGGTCTGCTTTTGCTCTGGCTTTTGATCTTGATCCTAGGCGCCCCGTTAACCACGCTGGCCGAACGCAGGCTTGAATCCGTGGGTAACCCGGCAGGACGCCGGGTTAGCCGTCCTGGGCCAGGGATGGCCCATGTGGGTGAGTCATACCGCGAAGGCCTTTTGCTTACTTTTGGGCCTCTCTGTACGGACCGGACACATGGTTGACGGGTGTGCGGGGACATGGTGGACACTTTCC
>JAEAMG010000389.1_pt1 | contig 55048 bp, 66 predicted proteins | sample 8958741 | NCBI WGS metagenome assembly JAEAMG01 (sample SAMN16933256, study PRJNA681125) | bioreactor sludge metagenome | isolation source: anaerobic bioreactor treating anionic surfactant - SDBS | place: India: Bengaluru | collected 2019-02-28 | reverse complement strand
GGATTTGTCCGATTGTACCACCGTAATTTACATGCCCTAATTGACGTGCCATAATAATATGTTTTTATGATAATTCAACGGTGAATTATCGATATAAAAGTACAATATGATTAAAGGCTTATCAATGAGAAAATAAGCGTAAATGAGTGAAATATAGAGGATTGTAAGAGTAGTTGTGTTTTTGGGCTTATATATGAACTGATTTTATTACTTTTTGTTGAATATATTGCAGAAAACAGATATAGATATCTGTAAATGTGATTATTGCAACTCAATGCAATGTGATAAAATGGTTTGCATGTGGTGCAAATGTGGTGCAAATTGGATAAAATAAAAACGCAACTGATTGATAATCAATTGCGTTTTAGTTTAGTAAGTGGTACCACCAGGAATCGAACCGGGGACACAAGGATTTTCAGTCCTTTGCTCTACCAACTGAGCTATGGTACCTCTTTTGTTTTGCGAGTGCAAAGATATGGCTTTTTTTTAATATACAAAACTAAAAATTCAATTTTATGAAAAAAAATTATCTTCATATTATATTTGTGTTTTTTTAGAGGAATTAATACCTTGATTTGATATCAAATAAGTATTTTTGTAGATGTTTTAATTTTAATCATTTCTCTGCTGTAAGCAACTTTTTCATACTGTTTACAGTTTGTTTAAATAAAACCGAATGAATATAACCATAGAACTTTTTTTGCTTATTGCCTCGATATTGTTGTTTTTTAGTTTGATTGTAGGTAAGTCGGGCTATCGATTTGGCGTACCTGTGTTGCTGCTTTTTCTCTTTATCGGATTTGCAGCAGGCAGCGATGGTTTAGGCTTGCAATTTGGTTCGCCCAAAATAGCACAATATATAGGTGTTTTTGCATTGAATATTATTTTGTTTTCGGGTGGGATGGATACCCGCTTTTCCGAAATAAAGCCTGTTGCGGTAAAAGGGATAGTACTTGCTACGGTGGGTGTTTTGCTCACTGCTCTCATTACCGGACTGTTTATTTATTGGCTTACCAATAATATTATCCACTCAGTAACATTTAGTTTGGTGGAGTCATTGTTGTTGGCAAGCGTTATGTCGTCTACCGATTCAGCATCTGTCTTTGCGATACTTCGTTCGAAGGGTTTGTCGTTGAAAGAAAATCTCCGTCCCCTGCTCGAATTGGAGAGTGGAAGTAATGATCCTATGGCTTTTATGTTGACAATCGTGCTGATTCAGTTGCTTCAGACACCTGATGTGGGCGGTTGGGAGATTGCTCTCGTGTTTTCAAAACAGTTGGTTATAGGGGCTTTAGGCGGATTCCTGATCGGGAAGATGGCTGTTAAGTTGATCAATAGAATAAACCTCGACAATGATGCTTTGTATTCAGTGTTGTTGCTTACTGTCATGTTCTTTTTGTTCGGATTTACCGATTTTATAGGTGGGAATGGTTATTTGGCAGTGTATGCCGGTGGGTTGATGATCGGGAATCATCGTTTTGTACACAAACGTAGTACACTTAAATTTTTCGATGGACTTACCTGGCTTTTCCAGATTGTGATGTTCCTTACGCTTGGTTTGCTCGTGAATCCTTCAGAATTGATTCCTGTGGCTGGTGTAGGCATATTAATCGGATTTTTTATGATTCTTTTTTCGCGTCCTATATCGGTATTTCTTTCTTTGTTGCCCTTTAAAAATATGAGTTTTAGGGCCCGGCTTTTTACTTCGTGGGTAGGACTGCGCGGGGCGGTGCCTATCATTTTTGCCACTTATCCGTGGATAAGCGAAGTGCCAAATGCAAAAATGATTTTCAATATTGTTTTCTTTATCACCATTTTATCATTGGTAGTGCAGGGGACAACGGTGTCGGGTATGGCACATTTACTTAAATTATCATTGCCCGTTCCGCCCAAAAGACAATTGAAAGAATTTGATGTTGAGTTTTCGGACGAAATAAAATCGGCCATGTGCGAGATCACCGTGAATGACGAAATGCTTAAAAACGGTCGGCGGGTGATGGACGTTTCGATGCCCGATAAAACGCTGCTCGTAATGGTAAAGCGAAGCAAAAAATACTTTATTCCACGCGGAAATACCCAGCTCGAAAAAGGTGATTCTTTGCTGATTATTACTGATGATGAAGAAGCTATGCGCGAAACTCAACGACAATTAGGAGCTAAAGTTACTGAAACGTAAATATTTAATTCACAAATGATTCATTTAAAACAGGTAGTGTTATAGTCAAAAAAAATGGTTTTGGCTGTCTGCCTGTTTTTTTGTATTTTTGCAGTCCAAAATAAAATTATAAAAATTACGAATGAACAGAATCCGCAATTTTTGCATTATCGCTCATATTGATCATGGTAAGAGTACATTAGCCGATCGCTTGCTCGAATACACCAATACTGTAGCCGGTAAGGAAATGCAGGCGCAGGTGCTTGATAATATGGACCTTGAAAGAGAAAGGGGAATTACAATAAAAAGTCATGCCATACAAATGAATTACAGGTTGAATGGCGAAGACTATATTTTTAATTTAATAGATACTCCGGGGCACGTGGATTTCTCGTACGAGGTTTCCCGGTCGATCGCAGCTTGTGAAGGTGCTTTGCTGATCGTTGATGCTACTCAGGGTATTCAGGCGCAGACTATTTCGAATTTGTATATGGCATTAGAACATGATTTGGAAATTATTCCTGTCATGAATAAAATGGACATGGACAATGCTATGCCCGAGGAAGTTGAAGATCAGATCATTGAACTGATCGGCTGTAAGCCTGAAGATATTTTGCGTGCCAGTGGAAAAACCGGTATGGGAATACCCGATATTCTTGAAGCCATTGTCACCCGTGTGCCAGCTCCCAAAGGTGATCCTGAAGCGCCGCTGCAATGTTTAATTTTTGACTCTGTCTTCAATTCGTTTCGCGGTATTATTGCTTATTTTAAAATTGAAAACGGAACCATCAATAAAGGTGATTTTGTAAAGTTTGTGAATACCGAAAAAGAGTATTATGCCGACGAAATAGGGGTTCTTAAACTCGACATGATGCCTGTCAAGTCGCTCAGTGCAGGTAATGTGGGATATATCATTTCAGGTATCAAAACCTCGAAGGAGGTAAAAGTGGGTGATACAATCACGCATGTGAAACGTCCCTGCGAAAAACATATCGAGGGATTTGAGGAAGTGAAACCGATGGTTTTTGCCGGTGTTTATCCTATCGAAACTGAAGATTTTGAAGATTTACGCGCATCAATGGAGAAACTACAGCTGAACGATGCTTCGTTGACTTTCGAAGCTGAATCGTCGGCGGCGCTTGGTTTTGGATTCCGCTGCGGCTTTTTGGGAATGCTCCACATGGAGATTATTCAGGAGCGGCTCGATCGTGAGTTCGATATGAACGTGATTACAACGGTTCCCAATGTGTCCTATAAAGTTTACACCAATAAAGGTGATCTGATTGAAGTGCATAATCCATCTGGTTTGCCCGACATTATGTCTATCGATCGTATCGAAGAACCTTACATCAGGGCATCGATCATAACACGTACGGACTATATTGGTCAGATCATGACACTTTGCTTGGGTAAACGTGGCGAATTGGTGAAACAAAATTATATTTCGGGGAATCGCATGGAGTTGATTTATGATTTACCTCTGGGTGAGATCGTGTTCGACTTCTATGATCGGCTGAAAAGTATTTCGAAGGGATATGCTTCGTTTGATTATCATATGAGTGGTTTTCGCCCATCTAAATTGATTCGTTTGGATATTTTGCTGAACGGTGAACCTGTGGATGCACTTTCGTGTTTAATTCATTTTGATAATGCCGTTCCACTTGGTAAACGCATGTGCGAAAAGTTGAAAGAATTGATCCCGCGTCAGCAATTTGATATTGCTATTCAGGCAGCTATTGGAGCGAAAATTATTTCACGCGAAACGATTAAGGCGGTGCGCAAGGATGTGACTGCAAAATGTTACGGAGGCGATATCAGTCGTAAGCGTAAACTGCTCGAAAAACAGAAAAAAGGCAAAAAACGAATGAAACAAATCGGAAATGTAGAAGTTCCGCAAAAGGCATTCCTGGAAGTGCTGAAGCTTGATTAAAAAGCCAATACATAGTTTTATAATTATATTCAGAGGTTAATTTACGTTAAATCACAGACACTGTAATTTAATTTTAAGTACCTTTGCCTATCGAAAAATTGATAAAGACTCAAAAAAAATAAGTAATGTCAGAATTTTCAGGACATATTTCGCAGATCATTGGTCCGGTAGTTGATGTTTTCTTTAAAACTACCGAAAACGGTGAATCAAAATTACCTTCCATCAACGATGCTTTAAGTATAAAAAGACAGAATGGAAATGAGTTAATTATAGAAGTTCAGCAGCACATAGGCGAAAACACAGTTCGATGTGTAGCGATGGACTCTACCGATGGACTTTGCAGAGGGATGAAAGCAGTTGCATTGGGGAGACCCATTTCAATGCCGGTAGGGAATCAGGTGAAAGGCCGATTGATGAATGTAATTGGCGATTCGATTGATGGGATGAAGCCACTTGATAAAGAAGGTGCTTATCCGATACATCGCGAACCTCCTAAATTCGAAGAACTTACTACCAGCGATGAAGTGCTTTTCACTGGGATCAAGGTCATTGATTTACTCGAACCTTATGTGAAGGGTGGAAAAATCGGACTTTTTGGCGGTGCCGGAGTGGGCAAAACTGTTATTATCATGGAATTGATCAATAATATTGCCAAGGGTCACAGTGGTTTCTCTGTTTTTGCCGGTGTGGGCGAACGTACGCGTGAAGGCAATGATTTACTTCGTGAAATGATTGAATCGGGCGTTATCCGTTACGGTGAAGAATTCAAAAAGAGCATGGACGAAGGAAACTGGGACCTTTCGAAAGTAGATTACAGCGAAGTGGAGCAGTCTCAGGCAAGTCTGGTGTTTGGTCAGATGAACGAACCTCCCGGCGCACGTTCTTCGGTAGCTTTGTCGGGGCTCACAGTTGCTGAGTCGTTCAGAGACAATGGAGAAGAAGGCGGACGTGATATTTTGTTTTTCATTGATAATATTTTCCGTTTTACGCAGGCAGGTTCCGAGGTTTCGGCTTTGTTGGGACGTATGCCATCGGCTGTAGGTTATCAACCCACGCTGGCCACCGAAATGGGACGTATGCAGGAACGTATTACTTCTACGAAAAGTGGATCTATTACTTCGGTACAAGCGGTATATGTTCCCGCCGATGACCTTACCGATCCGGCTCCGGCTACCACATTTACTCACCTTGATGCCACTACGGTATTGAGTCGTAAAATTGCAGAGTTGGGCATATTCCCGGCTGTGGATCCACTCGATTCCACATCGCGTATCCTAAATCCGATTGTATTGGGTGAGGAACATTATGAGACAGCCCAGCGCGTCAAACAAATACTTCAACGCAACAAAGAATTGCAGGATATTATTTCCATTCTGGGGATGGAGGAATTGTCGGACGAAGACCGCATGACGGTGAATCGTGCTCGTAAAGTGCAGCGTTTTCTTTCGCAACCCTTTGCTATGGCGGCGCAGTTTACAGGAGTTCCGGGCGTAATGGTGCCGATTGCTGAAACTATCCGCGGATTCAAAATGATACTTGATGGACAGTTAGACGAACTGCCGGAGATGGCTTTCCTGAACGTGGGGACTATAGACGAAGCCATTTCCAAAGGACATCAACTGATGAAACAGGCTCGTAAATCAGTAAACAACTAACCACAGGAAAGTAGATATAGTATGAAACTGACTATTTATACTCCGGAAAAAATGTTTTTCTCAGGCGAAGTGGAAATAGTCACTTTGCCCGGGTTGTCAGGATCGTTTACAATACTGGACTATCATGCAGCACTTATTTCTTCTTTAGGAAAAGGCAGTGTTACTTTCAGAGATATGAACGGGGTGACTGATCTGCTGATTGAAAGCGGTTTTGTGGAGGTGAAAAAAAACGAGGTGATAGTTTGTACCGAACTAATGAATATAAAATGAAAGAATTAAGGACTAAAATCGTTGTTCTTTTTACTTTCCTCATGCTGGTTGCAGCCTGGGGCTTTTGGTGGTTGCAAACTGCATTGATGCCGGCAGGTGTCATCGAAGCTTATCCTTTTATACCTCTTGTGTTTTATTTTTCGGGTATTGTGTTGGTACAGACTCTGTACCGATTGGATAAAACCAATCCACGTAAATTAGTGAATGTGTATATGTTGCTAAAATTATTGAAAATGGTAATTGCCGGAATTATGGCGCTCATTTATTTATTGGTGCTCCATACTCCATTGAAACCATTCATTATTGTTTTTGCAGCTTTTTATATGCTATATCTTCTGTTCGAAACTTTTGTGTTTTATAGTTTCGAAAAACAATTAAAAAAGGAACGCAAATGAGTCGATACCTGAAAATATATATTCTCCTGGTGGGGGCGTTCATGTTATCGTTCGTCAATTCTCAGGCTGTAGCATCTTCCAATGACAATAAAGAACTTAATGTGAGGGAGTTTATTCTCGAACATGTTTCGGACTCCTATCTGTGGCATATCACTACCATTGGCGATCGACATATTTCTATCCCTTTGCCTGTAATTGTTTACAGCAATACAACAGGTTGGCATGTTTTTATGTCATCGAAATTTCATGGCGGACATTCGCACGATGGGCTCATAATAGCTACCGAAGGTGAGTATAAGGGTAAAATTGTTGAAATAGCTGCAAATGGAAGTCAGGTAAAGCCCTTCGATATTTCTATTACAAAAAATGTGTTTTCATTGTTATTCAGCAGTTTGTTGCTCATCCTTATTATTATGTCGGTTTCCAGATCGTATAAAAAGAAAGGATTTGCACCCAAAACAGGTTTTGTAGCCATGATGGAGATGTTTATTATGAGTATCAATGACGATGTGATAAAACCTTGTATTGGAAAACAATACAGAAAATATGCCCCCTATTTACTGACGGTGTTTTTCTTTGTTTTCATCAACAATTTATTGGGATTGATCCCGATATTTCCGGGGGGAGCCAACGTGACCGGTAATATCGCCATAACTTTCGTTTTGGCCATTTGCACCTTTCTGATTGTCAATATTAAAGGGTCGAAAGAATATTGGAAAGAAATTTTGTGGCCGGACGTGCCGCTTTGGTTGAAATTTCCTGTTCCATTTATGCCTGTCATTGAGCTTGTTGGTATATTTACAAAACCATTTGCATTGATGATTCGTCTTTTTGCCAATATTTTGGCCGGACACTCTATTATGTTGGGACTTACGGCATTAATATTTGTAACTGTAAGCATGGGACAGGCAATGAATACAAGTATGACGGTATTGTCGGTGATATTCAGTGTTTTCATAAGTTTTGTAGAATTGCTTGTGGCCTACATTCAGGCTTATATTTTTACAATGTTGTCGGCAGTTTTTATCGGACTGGCAAGGGTAGAGCCGCATCATGTCATTAAAAAAACTCCTTAAATTCCAATAAGAGGGTATTTAAAGGATTATTTATTTGAATTTAGGATATTTAGAAATAATAAATTAATAAAAACCACGTCTTAGAGCCGCTTTGGTTGCTTTAGGGCTAAAAATTAAAATTATGTTACTCTCAATTTTATTACAGGCTGCTGCAGCAGCAGGAACAGGAGTAGGTTTGGCTAAGTTAGGTGCTGGAATAGGAGCTGGTCTTGCCGCTATTGGTGCAGGTATTGGTATCGGAAACATCGGTGGATCAGCCATGGATGGTATTGCCCGTCAGCCCGAAGCAGCCGGAGATATTCGTATGAACATGATTATTGCAGCAGCGCTCGTTGATGCAGTAGCGCTTTTTGCGATTGTAGTTTGCGGATTTATTCTGTAAGAGAAGTTTAGTGCTGAATATCAGGTTTTTTTAATGTGTTTTTGTGAATTGATGTTGACTGTTGCATCTGATTTTTTCAGATGCACAGGTTTTAAATCACCTTTTATTTCCAAAAATCTAACAAGATATTCGCATTTTTTTTGAAATTAGAAAATTAGAGAACTATGTCGTTATTGACACCCGATTCAGGATTGTTATTCTGGATGTTGATTTCATTTGGAATCGTTGTTTTTGTACTTGCTAAATTTGGTTTTCCTATCATTCTTAAAATGGTAGAAGAGCGGACGAACTTCATTGAAGAATCTTTGTTGAAAGCCGAAAAAGCGCGCACCGAACTCGATAGCGTGAAAGCCGAAGCAGAGTTGATACTCGAAAAAGCCCGAAATGAGCATCAGCAAATAATGAATGAGGCTTCACAATTAAGAGAAGCGCTGATTCAGGAAGCCAAAACCAAAGCGATTGGCGAAGCCGACAAAATTATAGAAAATGCAAGGCTGCAAATCCAAAGTGAGAAAGAAGTCGCCATCCGCGATATTCGCAAGCAGGTGGCTGGTTTATCGGTGGATATTGCTGAGAAAGTGCTTCGCAATAAGTTGGACAAGAAAGAGGAGCAGTTGGGTATGATTCAACGCTTGATCGATGAAATGAATATTCCAAAATCGTAAGGTATGAATACAGGACTAACGTCGACACGCTACGCGAATGCTTTGTATAAATTTGCTGAACAAAAACAGCAAGAAGATACTATTTATAAGCAAATGAAAGTTTTGGCAAGGAGTTTTTCCGAACTAAATCAGTTGAGAGCCGTTCTTGACAATCCGGTACTTGACAATTCAGGAAAGAAGGAAATCATTCAACTTGCCATCGGAAGCAAAGCCGACTCTATACTCGACGGTTTTATTGACCTGGTGCTCACCAATCATCGCGAAAATAGTTTGCAAACAATGGCGTTGAAATACATTGATATTTATCGCGAAAACAAACAAATATTCTCGGGAAAACTGACTACGGCTATCGAAATTGATGGTGCAATAGAGCAGCATCTTGTAGCTGTGATTGAGAAACAAACCAATGGAACACTTGAACTTGAAAAAAAAGTAAATCCCGATATTCTGGGTGGATTTATGATAGAAGTTGATAATTTACGCTGGGATGCCACTTTGAAAAATGAATTACGTAGTATAAAAAATAAACTTATAGAGAGTAGTATATAAGTTTGTCTTTGTAAGTGAAATTGTAAATCGTAAATAAGAAAATTGTAAATATAGAAATAGGATGTCAGATAAAATCAAAGTAAGCGAAGTGTCCGAAATACTGCGGATGCAACTCGAAGGCATTACATCAGCAGTTCAGTTCGACGAAGTGGGGACTGTTTTGCAGGTGAGCGACGGAGTAGTACGTATCTACGGACTTAATAATGCTGAAGCCAACGAATTACTTGTTTTTGAAAATGGTTTGAAAGCCATTGTAATGAATCTTGAAGAAGACAATGTTGGAGCAGTTTTACTGGGCTCCACCAGCAATATAAAAGAAGGAGATACTGTAAAACGTACCGGAAAAGTGGCTTCTATTCAGGTAAGCGAAGCTATGCTGGGACGTGTTATCAATCCTTTGGGCGAAGCCCTGGATGGTAAAGGCAAAATAATAGGTGAAGCCGTCGAAATGCCCCTCGAACGTAAAGCGCCCGGAGTTATCTTTCGTCAACCGGTGGTGGAACCGCTGCAAACCGGACTGAAAGCCATTGATGCAATGATTCCTATCGGACGTGGTCAACGTGAGCTCATTATCGGTGACCGTCAAACCGGAAAAACAAGTATTGCTATCGATACCATTATCAATCAGCGTGAAAATTTTCAAGCCGGCAATCCTGTTTATTGCATCTATGTAGCCATTGGTCAGAAGGGCTCCACGGTGGCTTCTATCGTGAATACGTTGAAAGAACATGGCGCTATGGAATATACAGTGGTGGTAGCAGCCATTGCTTCCGATCCAGCAGCTTTACAATATTTTGCTCCTTTTGCAGGAGCTGGCATTGGCGAGTATTTTCGCGATACAGGTCGTCATGCGCTGGTAGTTTATGATGATTTGTCGAAACAGGCAGTAGCTTATCGCGAAGTATCGCTGATTCTTCGTCGTCCTTCCGGTCGTGAAGCTTATCCGGGCGATATTTTCTACCTGCATTCCCGTTTGCTCGAGCGTGCAGCCAAGATTATAAATCAGCAGGAGGTGGCCGAGCAAATGAATGATCTTCCCGAAAGTTTGAAAGGAAAAGTGAAAGGTGGTGGATCGCTTACAGCATTACCGGTGATTGAAACGCAAGCGGGCGATGTGTCGGCTTATATTCCTACCAATGTGATTTCGATTACCGATGGACAGATTTTCCTAGATACCGACCTGTTCAATCAGGGAAACCGCCCAGCCATCAACGTGGGGATTTCGGTTTCGCGTGTGGGTGGAAATGCCCAGATCAAATCAATGAAAAAAGTGGCTGGTACGCTTAAAATTGATCAGGCTCAGTACCGCGAGTTGGAAGCTTTTACAAAGTTTGGTGGTGATATGGATCCGGTAACCGCCATGACGATAGATAAAGGGCAAAAAAATACACGCTTACTTGTACAGCCATTGCATGAGCCAATGCCGATAGAGAAGCAGGTGGCCGTATTGTATTGTGGAACTCATGGATTGTTGTCGAAAGTGAGCCTTGATAAAGTGTCTGATTTTCAGAAACAGTTTCTTCTCACACTCGAACAGTCACATAAAGTTGATGTGTTGGATGTAATCAAATCAGGGGTAGTGGACGATAAGGTGACAGCAATTATTGAAGAAGTGGCAAGTCGCGTGGCGAAACAAATATAAGCACAGTTGCACCTTCAGTTTGAAGGTATTTTTTACTAAACAGCAGGAAAAGTGGGCTCATTAAAGGAAATAAAAACAAGGATAAATTCGGTAAAGTCGACTCAGAAAATTACTTCGGCCATGAAAATGGTATCATCGGCCAAACTAAGCAAAGCGCAACGAACCATCGAGAACTTTTATCCTTATCAGCAAAAAATTCAGGACTTGCTTCAGCATTTGTTGGTTTCGGCAAACGATGAAGTTGAGACTTTATATGCCGAAAAGCGTGAGCTGAAAAAAGTTGCTGTCGTTGTTTTTGCTTCCAATGCGAGTTTGTGTGGAGGTTTCAATAGCAGTGTAGTCAAGAAACTTGCCGATGTAATTGCCAATTATCGGCACTTAGGCCTGGAAAATATACTTATTTATCCCGTAGGCAAGCAAGTGTCAAAAGCTTGTAAAAAGAGTGCGTATCAGGTAATGGGAAATTTTGATGCTTTGACTGATAAACCATCTTATAATGAGACCATTGAACTTGCTGATGCTTTAATGTCGGGGTTCGAAAATCAAGAATTTGATAAAGTGGATCTTTTGTATTATCATTTCAATACAAAAAGCAACCAGGAGCTCACGCATGAAACATTTCTACCAATGAATGCTGATATAGCAAAAGCTGATCATTCGGCAACGGATTATATCGTAGAGCCCGATCTGCCCACTGTTTTGGAGCATTTGATTCCAAAAGCACTTCGGCTCAAAGTTTTTACTGCTTTACTCGATTCGAGCGCTTCGGAGCATGCAGCCAGGACAATGGCCATGCAAATAGCTACTGATAATGCCGACGACATTCTTCAGGAACTTTCGATGCAATATAACAAATCCCGTCAGCAAGCCATTACCAACGAATTGCTCGATATTGTCGGGGGATCGATGGGGCAATAATAAATACAGGAAGATTTATATAAAAATCAAAACTGTCTTTTTATTAGGTCTAAACCCCAATAATTTTGTCGAAAGACAAAATAGATTCTAATAGCTTACACCAATTTTTCTTCCAGGGCCATCCTTACAAGGATGGCTGTGTTTTTTGCACCTAATTTTATAAGCAGATTTTTCCGATAGCTGTTGATGGTTTCCACGCCGAGAAACATTTTTTCAGCTATTTCATGGTTTGTAAATCCATCCACAATTAATTTTAGCAGTTCTTTTTCGCGGGGAGTGAGCCATATAGGGTTTTTGGAACGTTTTCGCATCAGCAGGTCTATTTCTTCGCAAAGAAAGGATGCGTTGTTAGCTGCCATTTCTATACTCATTTTTATTTCTTCGGGCATTGCATTTTTTACAACATAGCCCGATGCACCATTTTCCAGCATCCTGCGCACAATGGCGTATTCGTTAAAGCTTGAAAGTGCCACGATTTTTATTTCTGGATGTTGTGATTTTATTTCTTTGCACAAATCGATACCGCTGGCATCGGGTAAGTTGATATCAAGTAGAATTACATCCGGCAATTCCTTTATTATTGCACTTCGGCACTCTTTTCCGCTGAAAGCTACACCTGTGACTTGCACTGTTGCTGAGTACTCAAACAGTTTTTTCAATCCTGCCACAAGAATGCGATGGTCATCGACAATAAGTAATTTAATCTTTTCCATTTCCTTCCTGATTTAAGTCGACATCAATGGCTATTTCTGTACCATTTTCTTTCGACGAAAGAAAGTGAATACTGCCTCCTAAGGAATTGATCCGGTCTTTTATGTTTTGGAGGCCGCTACCTTTTAAATCTTCCTGAGCGTCGAATCCTTTTCCGTTGTCCTGTACGTTGACCGATATTCTGTCAGGCTGTTGAACAATTTGGACGTTAATATTTTCGGCCTGTGCATGTTTTACGGCATTGTTAACCAATTCGAAAACTGAACGATACAAGGTGGTCTCTGTTTTTTGGTCGAGCCTTTTTTCTTCTCCGTAAAAATGAAAATACACGTTCGAAAAACTACCGCAGAAATCCTCAAGCGACACTTTTAATCCATAACGGGACAGGGCTTCGGGCATCATATTGTGCGCCACGCGCCGAAGTTCCTGCATAGCGTTGTCAAGCATTTCTATCACTTTCCCGAAACGCGATACATCTTCAGTCTCGATAATTGCTCCTTGTTTCATATCGAATAAGTTGAGTTTAACTGCCGAAAGCATTCCTCCCAGTCCGTCGTGCAGGTCACGTGCAAGTCGTGTACGCTCGGCGGTTTCGCCATCGAGGACAGCTTGTGTGGCTACGAGTTGCTTTTCCTGTTCAAGTTGAATAATTTTTTGCTCGGCCAGTTGTTTTTTACGCCGAATGGCATTTTGTCGTAAATACAAGATCAGAATGAATAAAACAAGGATAAAAGCTACAGCTATATTAATGATGCGGTAAAGGTTCTTCTGCCTTTCTAACGAGTCTATTTTTAACTCTTTTTTTTCGTTTTGAAATTCGGCTTCCAGGTAATTAATATGTTGTTTGTTATTCTCATTCATAATGGTGTCACGCAGCCTGTACGAAAGATCCTGATATTTGTATGCTTTATCGAAATTGTTTTTTCGGGCTTCAACCTTGGCTAAAATATTCAATGCACGTTGTTCCACGTCCATCGATTGTAAGTTTCTTGCCAGTTCAATTGTTTTTTGTGCGCTTGTTTCTGCTCTCTCAAACTGATTGTCGGTAAAATATGACATCGACAAGTTGATCAATGCGCGCATTTGTTCAAAACCTATTTGCAGACTATCGGCATAAAGCAATGCCTGCTGAAAATTCTCGATGGCTCGCTTGTAATCTTTCTTGTGAAAATGATAATATCCACCATAATTCAGGTATACCAGGTCAAGTATATAATAGTCCTTTCTTGACAGGGCTATTGCTTTTGCGTTATCGAGTAGTTGGGGTACTTCATTATATTTCTCCTGATTGATCAATGCCGATGCCAGTGTGACACTGCTTACCGATACCAGATAATCGTCTTTGTTCTTTTTTGAAATTTTATAACATTCACGGGCATATTGTTCCGATTTTGCATCATCTTTCAAAAACGAAAACAGGGTGGACAGGTTATTCAGTGTGCGGGGAAGTGTTTTTTCATCTTTTAAAGTGTCAAGTTGGTGTAGCGCTTTTGTATAGAGTTCTATAGCAGGCAGGTAATTTCCCTGTCGCAATTCTATAGTGCCTAAATTGTGATATACGGCGCCTCTTCCAAGTAAAAAATCTTTGCCATTGTATTTTCGGTAAATACTATCTGCAAGTTTGCAATATCTTGTGGCTTGCAAATAATCAGTTTTAATGTCGGAATAATAGCTTGCCTGCATTTTGAAAGCATTTGCCTGAGCCAGTGGATTGTCCTGAGCTTTTGCTAACGCTTCGGCTTTCGCGGCTAATTGGTAGGCGCTGTCGGGGTAGGTGTAAAGCAGATTCTTTGAGTGCGTCAACAGCGTATCAGGGTTTTGAGAAGGAGGAATAACAGGTGCCTCATTTGTTTCTCTTGAATTACATCCGAATAATACCAATACAGGTAGTAGTATATAAAACCTAATCCCTGACAAAAAACAATCTTTTGCTTGCATAGTATTCTGTTTTTTACAGTTCAAAAATAGTGAATTTTTTTCGATGCAAATATAATTTGCAACTATAAATTGAAAAACCCCTTTTTGGGGGTATTCTTATTTATTTTCAATCATTTATTTTGTGAGGTGAAAAAATGATTTTCAATTACTTATTTTGATAAATTGATTTATGAAAACACATGTACGCTTAATTAAAAATGCTATTCGTCTGTTTGGAGCATTCTTGCTTTTGTCTGTTTCCGCTTCGAAAGCGCAGAATTTCAGCATTCAGTTCGCCGCAAACGGAATGAGCAGTACCGTCGATTCGGTCTTTGTGAAAAATTTGACGCAGGGAACATTTGCCCGACTCGCAGGTACTGACGTTTTGAAATTAATACAAATAACTACAGGTACTACCTCAGTGTCGGAAGACACAAAAGAAAGTCTGTTCGTTTTTCCGAATCCGGCTTTAAATGGAAATTGCAGTGCGTTACTAAAGGTGGCTTACGCACAAAACGCAATGTGCGAAATTGTCGATGTCTCGGGCAGAGTTTTGTACCGAAAGTCGGTTGCATTGGTCGAAGGAAGCAATGCTGTTGAGCTCAAAAATGTACCGAAAGGCATTTGCTTTGTGAACATTGCTACAAATGATAAATTGTTTTCGGGCAAAACAATCAGTTTTGAAGCAACTTCGGCAAATGTTGAGATTGTTGATCATTCAATATCAGTTAGCAGCTTTAATGTTGATGTTCCAGCAAAAGTTGTTGCTGCTTATCAGCAGGAAGTTACGATGGATTATCGGGCCGGAGACTATATTCAGCTAAAGGGAAAATCAGAAAATTACACTGATGTGTTTGTGTTTACACCAACTAAGAATGATGTAGTTAGCTTTGTGTTTTATGATTGTACCGATGGCGATGGTAATCATTATCCTACTGTAAAAATTGGAAATCAGATTTGGATGGCCGAAAACCTGCGAACTACCAACTATAACGATGGAACATCAATCGACCTTGTCGAAGATACTGAAACCTGGTTCAATCAGGACACTGTTATTGCTGCGTACTGTTGGTACAATAATGATATTCAGCACAAATATCCTTATGGAGCGCTGTACAACTGGAACGCTGCAATCTCCGAAAAAATTGTGCCCAAAGGTTGGCATTTACCAAGTGAAGACGATTATATTGAGCTGATAGGCAGCCATACCTACGATTCCAGGATATTCATTTCAGGTTCACCCGCTTATTGGGAGTCACTATCTGTTGCACGTTACGATTCGACAGGTTTTTCTGCTGTAGGTGCAGGTCAAAGAAGTTGGGGATCGTTTTCTGAAATAAATAATTATACTCAATTTTGGACCAGCTCAAAGGCTCCGATGGCAAGTATAAGAAAAAAAGACATGAATGAGGGAGTTCAAAAGTCGCCAACAGCAGATTTTTATGCAATCGCAGCATCTTTTGATCCTCTTAGGGCTGATATTTTTTCAGTAAATCCCAATACAGGCTTATCTATTCGGTGTATTAAAAATAGTCCACCGAAGGTAGAAACCCGAATGATGTCAAATACCCGGTCGACAGCGGTTAGTTGCGAAGGTTATGTCACTGACAACGGTGGTGAGACATTAACAGAAAGAGGAATTTGTCTGAGTAGCACAAATACAGAACCTACTGTTAACGATATTCATGTTTCCAATGCAGATGTGTTTACAGGTTTGTTTTCCTGTTCTGTATCTGACTTAACTGCAAATACAACCTATTACGTACGTGCTTATGCAACCAATAGTATCGGAACCGGCTACGGCGAAGTGAAAACTATCAAAACTCTGGATTTGGGTACAATTACTGATGTGGAAGGGAATACTTACAATATCGTAAAAATTGGAGATCAGTTTTGGCTGGCCGAAGATTTGCGCACATCAAAATTCAATGATGGCACAGCCATTCCTTTAATGGTCGATGCTGCCAACTGGAGTACGAATACCACATCTGCTTATTCTATGTATAATAATGTTGAACCCGAAGATAGTTATGGCTATTTATATAATCAATACGCCATACAGACCAATAAATTAGCTCCAATCGGTTGGCACATTCCTACTAAAACAGAATTCGATGTAATGCGAGAAGGTCTTACATCTGATCCTGATGAAGAAGACTTTTTTTCATTAAAATTAAAGGAAGCGGGAGCTGCACATTGGATGGAGGGACTTGCCAATGGAACCAATTTCAGTGGGTTTACGGCTTTGCCGGGAGGTTACAGAAATACTTCAGGAGTCTTTGCCGGAAGAGGATCTGAAGGCAGATGGTGGACAACGGATGATTATCCCGGTATGCCTTACTATTACAGGAGTTTGTATTTGTCAGACGGAGCATGGGCTTCTGCGGACTCGATGAATTGCGGGTTAGCAGTTCGTTGCCTGAAAGATTATCCGGCTGTGGTAACTACATTTATTAAAAATGTTACCCAAACTACAGTGAGTCTGGGTGCAGATGTCTTTTCGGGTGGTGGTACCATTCTGCGCAAAGGAATTTGTTGGAGTTCAGGTGCTTCTGTGCCAACGATTGACAATTCTGCTGTAATTGAGCTCACTCCGGGCTATGGTGCTGCCTGGCAGGAGTTGGCAGAACTTGCAGCCACATCAACCTATTCCGTACGTGCTTTTGCTGAAAACAGCACAGGTATAAGTTATGGCGAAGTAATTACTTTCAATACACAAAGTGCAACAACAGTGAAGGATGTTGACGGGAATGAGTATCATACTATAAAGATTGGTACACAAACATGGATGGTAGAAAACTTAAAAACAACCCGGTTGAACGATGGAACAGCTCTCCCGGTCATTTGGGGATATGCTTATAAAACTCCGGGCTATAGTACTTATGGTAATAATTCGGCGAACAGAACCACTTACGGTTTGCTTTATAATTGGTATGCAGTGGACACCGGTAAACTGGCTCCTGAGGGTTGGCGCGTTCCAACAGAGGATGATTGGAAAATACTTATTAACTACCTGGGTGGATTTTCTGATAATGGTGCCGGTGGAAAACTGAAAGAAACGGGAACTTTGCATTGGGCATCTCCTAATGGAAATGCCTTAGACTATGGATTTACAGCTTTGCCGGGTGGACGAAGAGATGGAATGAGTGCCTATTTCATGCATTTGCGTTATGGAGGGTACTGGTGGAGTAGAAGTGTGAGCTCGGGAAATGATTTAGGTTCTGGTTTTCAGTTAAACTACTATGGAGGTAATGCGTCTCTTTATACAGATGATAAATATACTGCTCTTTCTGTGAGATGTTTAAAAAATGATGAATAGGGGCTTGTTGGGAATGCCATGTTGCATTCCCATTTTCTCAGGAATCTCTTTTTGAAGTGGTTTACTCGATGTATTACTTTCTTATTTCAGCTTCAATATCAATACTAAAATTATAAGCATATGAAAAAAACAATGTTATTTTTAAGTATGACTTTCATACTATCGTTTGCAGCTAACGCGCAGGGTTGGCTAAATAAAGTAGGGGCTGCGGCTAAAGATGCAGCAAAGCGTACTATGGAGAAAAGAGTGGAAGAGAAAGCGGAACAAGTGACAGATAAAGTACTTGACAAAGCTGAAGATGCAGTGACAAAATCGACAAAATCGAATAAAAAGCAAACAGACAAAGCAACGGGAGATATAGATGAACAAATCATTGAGAAACAAGAACATCCGAAACAGAAGCTTACGTCTATAACTCAATACGATTTTGTTCCCGGTGATAAAATACTATTCTTCGAAGATTTCAGTCAGGATGCCATTGGTGATTTTCCGGCATTGTGGACAACTAATGGCAGCGGAGAGGTGAAAACTGTAAGCATAGCTCCTGGGAAATGGCTTCACATGAACGGAAAGGATGCCGTGTATTGTTATACCAAAGAGATAAATTTTCCTGAAAATTTTATTGTGGAGTTCGACATTATTCCCGATAAAGACTTTCAGTTTGGAACATGCCTGACCTTATATCAGGATAATCCTGAACGTAGCAAAGAAGTAAATGATGATCTTTATCCGGGGCTGAGAGTGTTGCATATTTCTCCAAACTATGAAGGATGGGAAACAAAAGGTTATGATTCAGATAAAGACTGGCTCATCGGCACGGGAGCGAAAAATCCTCTTATTGCAGAAGAGCTGAATCATGTTATTGTATGGATTCAAAAACGAAGAGTGAGAATCTATCATCAGGGACAAAAAGTTCTCGATGTACCTACCAATATCTATGCAGAGACAAAGCTGAATAAATTGCTCTTTTCGGGTTGGGATAGAAACAGTACTCCTTATGTTACTAATATCAAAGTTACAACAGCATCTCCCGATACCCGCAGTAAACTTATCACCGAAGGAAAACTGGTTACCTACGGAATTACTTTCGATGTAAACAAGGCAGATATAAAGTCCGAATCGTTCGGAACGCTGAAGGGTATTGCCGGGGTGCTGGCTGAAAATCCGGATGTAAATGTAAAAATTATTGGGCATACAGATGGGGATGGCGATGATGCAAAGAACTTGGATTTATCGAAACGTAGAGCCGAATCAGTCAAAAATGAACTTGTCAAAAGCTTTGGCATTGATAGCTCAAGACTGACGACTGAGGGAGCAGGAGAAACAAAACCGATAGCTGCCAACGATATTCCTGTGAATAAAGCAAGAAACCGAAGGGTGGAGATTATAAAGATTTAAACCTAAAAACAAAGTATTAATGTTTAATGACATATTTTTTTTATCTTTGCAATTATTCCTGAGCGACAAAGATTTATCTAAGATACAAAATGGAAAATACAGAGAAAAATTTCGAAACGCTTGCCTGCATATCAGTGGACTGCGTTATTTTCGGGCACGAAGATGGTGTGCTTAAAGTGTTGGTACGTCGTGAATTTGTTCCCGTCGATGGAGAAATTCAACTTGAATGGAAATTGCCCGGAAACCATGTGCGCCGAAATGAAGAAATTGGTGAAACAGCTTCACGCATTCTGAAGGAGCAAACCGGACTCGAGAACATTTTCGTAAAGCAGTTTTCGGTTTTCAGTGATCCTAATCGTTTGATGCGTCGGCCTCAGGATTATGAGTGGGTGAAACCACGATTGCTTGACGAACGCGTCATCACCATCGGGTTTTATTCGCTGATCAATATGAGTGATGTTGACAACAGTACCCTGATTGAGGATGCCAAATGGGTAAATGCTTACGAAATTAAAGATTTGATGTTCGACCACAATGAAATTTTTGATGAGGCGCTAAAAAAACTTCGTTACGATTTGTTGCACGAACCTTTAGTATTCGAACTATTGCCCGAGAAATTTACGCTTACCGAAATGCAGCGTTTGTACGAAGCAATTTTCGATACCACTTATGATAAACGAAACTATCGGCGTAAGGTTAATAAAATGGCCTACCTCATTCCGTTGGACGAAATACAAACCGGAGTTTCACATAAACCGGCTAGGCTTTATTCTTTCGATCGTACTATATATGAAAAAACTCGCACCGAGCGCTTCGACTTTCGTGTTTGATGACATATAAATCCACACAAAACCGGCTGTAGTATAAAATAACTACAGCCGGTTTTGTATTGTCTGTATTTGTTGTAATTGTCTGTTATATTGACAGCTTGTCTTTTCCTGATACTGTATTCTTTACCTTCATAGCGAAAATGTAAACAATAGGAAAAAGCGAAAGAGCATTGGCCCAAATAAGAGGAGCATCGTGTAGTAATATGCCATAAATAAGCCACATAGTGATACATACCACCACGATGCAATACATTAAAAGTGAAATGCTGTGTGTGTCTTTCGAACGGAAAACTTTTATTGCTTGTGGAAACTGATTCAATACCGATAGGAGTGAGGCCGAAAAACCAACGAATTCTATTGCTGTCATAGATTTATAATTTTTTATTTGGGCGGCAAATTTACGAAAAGAAAAATGCCTGTGCAATTGTGGTTAATATTTTGAATTGTTTGAAATGTAAATTCTTTCTATCTGCAAATGAATGCAGATGCCATCATAAACTACAGATAAAAAAAACAGGAACTACACATTTCTTATTAAACGAGTGCTTCCTGTTTTTTATGAACCTTATTTTAGTTTAAAGCCAATTTTGCTTCTTGTGTTTGTCGACGAAGCGCCTATTATCGCTTCGAAATCACCTGGCTCAGATGTCCATGTATGTTTTACATCGTCGAAAAAGCTCAGGGCGGTGTTGTCAATAGTAAATGAAAGTGTCTTGGTTTCGCCGGGTTGCAAAGTCAGTTTCCCAAAATCCTTGAGTTCTTTTATCGGGCGAGGTAATGATGATTTCAGATCGGCGATGTAAAGCTGAACAATTTCAGAGCCTTCGCGATGGCCGGTGTTTTTTACGCTTACTGTAAAAGTGATTTTGTCCGATGTGGTCATTTCCTTTTTATCGGCAGTCACTTTGCCGTATTCAAAAGTTGTATAACTTAAACCATGACCAAAGCCGAACAAAGGCTTGATGTTTTGTTTGTCGTTCCAGCGGTATCCTACAAATATACCTTCCTTATAATTTACCTGACCACCTTTGCCCGGAAATTCCCCTACCGAATGTGCTGAATTATCCTCTAGTTTTACCGGAAAAGTAAAAGGTAGTTTGCCCGAAGGATTTACGTCGCCTAGCAGAACGGCTGCTAAAGCATTTCCACTTTCGGAGCCAAGAAACCAACCCTGAACAATGGCCGGTACTTGCTGGATCCATGGCATAGCCACTGCGTTGCCCGAAATATTGACAACTATCAGGTTTTTATTTGCTTTGGCAAGTTCTGAAATTACTTTGTCCTGTTGGTAAGGTAATTCAAGCCCTTTTCGATCAGCACCTTCACTATCCTGAAAATCACTTTTGTTCAATCCTCCAACGAATATAACATAATCTGATGTTTTTGCCACTTCGAGTGCTTCGCGTAATAGTTCATCGGCCGAACGGTTGTCTGTCAAATTCTGGCCGGTCTCAACGCCGTTGTAGCTGCCACTGGGATCGCCCACATAGCCACGTGCAAATACCACTTCAGCCTCATTACCGATTCGGTTCTTGATTCCTTCGAACGGCGAAACTTCATATTTGGCTTTCAGTGAAGAACTACCCCCGCCTACTGTCATCATCTTGATGGCATTCTCACCAATTACAGCTATTTTTTTTGTTTTGCCCAGGTCGATTGGTAATACATTGTTTTTATTTTTTAGCAATACGATTCCTTCTTCTGCAATTTTACGACCTGCAAGAGCATGTTCCTGAGTTCCAAATGAACCATAAGGCTTGTTCTTGTTCATCGACGTGCGAAAAGCCAGACGCAGAATGTTTCGTGCTTTCTCATCCAACTCTTTAGTGCCTACTTCTCCTTTGCGGATCAGTTCAAGGTATGGATTGGCCAGATAATAATTGTCGTAGGCATTGCTTGTTCCTGTTTTTAATCCGTCGGTCCATGTGCCGAATTCCATATCAAGTCCATTGAAAATAGCTTCACGGGTATTGTGCGTTCCGCCCCAATCTGCAATCACAACGCCATCAAAACCCCATTCGTCGCGTAAAATATCTTTTAGTAAATACTGATTATGGCAAGCTTGTTGGTTTTTATATCTGTTGTATGCTCCCATAATGGCCCAAGCTTCACCTTCCTGAACAGCGGCTTTGAATGCAGGTAAATATATTTCGTACAAAGCACGGTCATCTACATTTACATTTACTGAGTATCGGTCGGTTTCCTGGTTGTTCAAAGCAAAATGTTTAACGCAAGCGGCCACACCGTTTTGCTGAACTCCTTTAATATAGGGAACTACCATTTGGCCTGCTAAATACGGATCTTCACCCATGTACTCGAAATTCCTACCATTCAGTGGTGAACGGTAGATATTAACCCCGGGGCCAAGCAAAACGTTTTTGTTACGATAACGGGCTTCTTCACCAATGGACTGACCATATAATAATGACATGTCTTTGTTCCAGGTCGCAGCCAGGCAGGTGAGTGCCGGAAAGGCAATACACGAGTCATTGGTCCAGCCTGCTTGCGACCATTCGTCCCAAAGCACTTCGGGGCGAATGCCGTGTGGTCCATCAGTCATCCAAAAGTCAGGGATTCCAAGGCGTGGTACTCCGGCTGAACTAAATTTCGATTGAGCGTGGCACATGGCTACTTTCTCTTCCAATGTCATGCGGGCAAGTGCGTCCTCAACGCGCTCGTTGATTGGTTTCGAGTCATCCAGGTAAAGAGCGTATTTGTGTTGACTAAATGCACTGAATGATATTCCTATAATAAGGAGTGTAATTGTTTTAATTTTTTGTAGCATAAATAAATAGTTTAATTACTTTTTCGGGTGTTTCGCTTTTAGAGGAAATTTTAAAATGTATTTTTTTGAGTTGTGTAAATTTAATGTTGGTGCAAATGTAATATTAATTTATTAGATAGTGTCATTCTGACAATAATATTTTTCTGAATTTGATTTTATTTGGTTGTTTAACAATTCGTTTTTATTTGTCTGATTTTATTTGGGAGGTAAACGAGATGAGGGTGCAAAAAATCAGGTTTTAAATTCGCATTGTTTTTGCGAAATTAAATTTTTAGTGAGTCGCTATTGTATTTCAAAAAATTATTCTTACCTTTGCAACCCAATTTGGAGAAAAACCATCTTGTCAGAAAATTAAGTAGTTAAAGTAATAAAAACAAAGTAAGATGCCTACAATTCAACAATTAGTTAGAAAAGGAAGAGCAGAACTCATCGACAAAAGCAAGTCACCAGCATTGGATTCATGTCCACAACGTCGTGGTGTTTGTGTTCGTGTGTACACTACCACTCCTAAGAAACCGAACTCAGCAATGCGTAAAGTTGCTCGTGTACGTTTAACTAACCAAAAAGAAGTGAATGCTTACATTCCGGGCGAAGGACACAACTTGCAGGAACACTCTATCGTAATGGTACGTGGTGGTCGTGTAAAAGACCTTCCTGGTGTACGTTATCACGTGGTTCGTGGAACGCTGGATACAGCGGGAGTAAACGGTCGTACACAACGTCGTTCGAAATATGGAGCAAAACGTCCTAAAGCAGGTGCTGTAGCCGCAAAAGGTGCACCAGCAAAAGGTGGTAAAAAGAAATAAGCTCTGAGTTCCGTTAAGGGAATTCTCTTTTCAAACAAACAAAAAGATTAACAAAATCAAGTTTAAACACTTGTTTGCGTTTTCAAGGTAGCAGATGAACAGGTTGAGTAAATGATTCGGAGGAATCGTTGAAGCAGAACTAAAGCAACCAAACAAAACAAAAACGGAAATTTTATTAAAAATGAGAAAATCGAAACCAAAAAAACGGTTGATCCTTCCCGATCCTGTTTTCAATGAGTCGATGGTTACAAAATTTGTAAACCACTTAATGTACGATGGCAAAAAATCAACTGCTTTCGACATTTTCTATTCATCGCTCGAAGTTGTGAAAAACAAACTTCCGAACGAAGAAAAATCTCCACTCGAAATCTGGAAAAAAGCCCTCGAAAACATTACTCCGCTTGTCGAAGTTAAATCGCGTCGTGTGGGTGGTGCTACATTCCAGGTTCCTACCGAAATCCGTGCTGACCGCAAGGAATCAATTTCAATGAAGAATCTTATATTATACTCACGCAAACGTGGGGGACGTTCGATGGCCGATAAGTTGGCTGCCGAAATCGTTGACGCATTCAACAACCAGGGTGGTGCCTTCAAACGTAAAGAAGATATGCACCGTATGGCTGAAGCGAACCGTGCATTTGCTCACTTTAGATTCTAAGTCGAAATAATTATAAATTTATAAAAAAGAAATTCAATAGTTGACAAATGGCTAAAGGAGATTTAAGTTACAACAGAAATATCGGTATCATGGCGCATATCGACGCTGGTAAAACAACTACGTCTGAACGTATCTTGTTTTATACAGGTTTGACTCACAAAATTGGTGAGGTGCACGATGGTGCTGCTACAATGGACTGGATGGAACAAGAGCAGGAACGTGGTATTACAATTACTTCGGCTGCTACAACCACCTCATGGGACTATGAAGGTGATAAATATAAAATTAACCTCATCGATACTCCGGGACACGTTGACTTTACTGTAGAAGTTGAACGTTCGCTTCGTATTCTCGATGGTGCTGTGATGGCGCTTTGTGCAGTTGGTGGCGTTGAGCCTCAGTCTGAAACAGTATGGCGTCAGGCAGACAAATACCATGTGCCACGTGTATGCTACGTAAATAAAATGGACCGTTCGGGTGCCGATTTCTACGAAGTTGTACGTCAGGTGAAAGCTGTATTAGGTGCAAAACCTTGTCCTATTCAGATTCCTATCGGAGCTGAAGAAAAATTCAAAGGTGTAGTTGATTTGGTAAGAATGAAAGCTATCCTTTGGCACAATGAAGCAATGGGCGCTCACTATGATGTAGAAGAAATTCCAGCCGACCTTTTGGCCGAAGCTCAGGAATGGAGAGACAAAATGCTCGAAGTTATTGCTGAATATGATGATGTTTTGATGGAAAAATATTTTGATGACCCTTCAACAATAACAGAAGCTGAAATCAAAGTGGCTATCCGCAAAGCAACCCTTTCGATGGAGATTAATCCTATCATTTGTGGTTCATCTTTCAAAAATAAAGGTGTACAAACTATGCTTGATGCTGTTTGTGCATATCTTCCAAGCCCGTTGGATACTCCCGAAATCGTAGGTAAAGATCCTCGTTTCGAAGATAAAGATACAGTTCGTCATCCTGATGCAAAAGAACCTTTGTGTGCTTTGGCGTTTAAAATTGCAACTGACCCTTACGTAGGTCGTCTTTGTTTCTTCCGTGTTTATTCGGGACAGCTTCCTGCTGGTTCGTATATTTACAATACACGTACTGAAAAGAAAGAACGTATTTCACGTATCTTCCAGATGCACTCAAACAAACAAAACCCGGTTGAATTGATTTCGGCTGGTGATATTGGCGCTGGTGTTGGTTTTAAAGATATTCGTACTGGTGATACACTTTGTGACGAAAATCATCCAATCACTTTGGAATCGATGGACTTCCCTACACCGGTTATTGGTATTTCAGTTGAGCCTAAAACTCAGAAAGACCTTGATAAATTAGGTATGGGATTGGCTAAACTTGCCGAAGAAGATCCAACATTTACTGTTCATACACAAGAGCAATCAGGACAGACAATTATTAGTGGTATGGGTGAGCTTCACCTCGAAATCATTATCGATCGTCTGAAACGTGAGTTCAAAGTTGAAATTAACCAGGGACGTCCTCAGGTATCATACAAAGAAGCAATTTCTAAAGCAGTTGAAATCCGTGAAGTTTACAAAAAACAATCGGGTGGTCGCGGTAAATTTGCTGATATTGTTGTACGTGTTGAACCAGCTGATAAAGATTTCGATGGAAGTTTACAGTTTATCGATGTAGTAAAAGGTGGTAACATTCCTAAAGAATATATCCCTTCTATTCAGAAAGGTTTCCAGATTGCCATGAAAAATGGTGTTCTTGCCGGATTCCCTCTTGATAAATTGAAAGTTACTGTGATTGATGGTTCGTTCCACGCAGTTGACTCGGATCAGTTGTCATTCGAAATTTGTGCTCAGATGGCTTATAAAGAAGCTTGTGCAAAAGCAAAACCAATTCTGTTGGAACCTATCATGAAAATGGAAGTAGTTACACCCGAAGAAAGCATGGGTGATGTGATTGGTGACTTGAACAAACGTCGTGGACAGGTGGAAGGAATGGAATCGAGCCGTACAGGTGCGAGAATCGTAAAAGCAAAAGTTCCATTGGCAGAAACTTTCGGTTATGTAACCGCTTTACGTACTATTACTTCGGGTCGTGCAACTTCTACAATGGAATTCGATCATTATGCTGAAGTTTCAAATTCAATTGCTAAAGAAGTAGTAGCTGAATTTAAAGGTAAAGTAGAACTTTTATAAAATAAGTAAGGACAACAGGCATTCGTCTGTTGTCTTGCTCTGTTTTTAAATAAAGCCGGATAGTGAATGACTCTTATCTGGTGTACATATACAAATAATTAATTAATAAAATCGACATGAGTCAAAAAATTCGTATTAAACTGAAATCGTACGATCACAACTTGGTGGATAAATCAGCCGAGAAAATCGTAAAAACAGTGAAAGCTACAGGTGCTATAGTAAGTGGTCCAATTCCATTGCCTACACACAAACGTATTTTTACTGTAAACCGTGCAACTTTCGTGAACAAAAAATCACGTGAGCAATTTGAACTTTGTTCTTACAAACGTCTTATCGACATTTATAGCTCTACAGCTAAAACAGTAGACGCGTTGATGAAACTTGAATTGCCAAGTGGCGTAGAAGTAGAAATTAAAGTGTGATAGAAGCACTTTTTATAAAGTAATTATAAATTTTATATAAACACGGCCGATCCCCCGAAAGGGGTTAAGGGTCTTAACAACAATTGAAATGCCAGGATTATTAGGAAAAAAAATCGGAATGACATCCGTTTTCAGTGCCGATGGTAAAAATGTACCATGCACTGTTATAGAAGCAGGTCCTTGTGTTGTTACTCAAATCAAAACTGTTGAAACTGATGGTTATGAAGCTGTACAGGTAGGTTTTCAGACAAAAACTGAAAAACACACCAATAAAGCCGAAGCCGGAATTTTCAAAGCAGCAGGAGTAGCACCTCAAAGACACTTGGTTGAGTTCAAAGGATTCGAACAAGAATTCAAATTAGGTGATGCTATCACCGTAGAAATGTTTGAAGCCAATACATTTGTTGATGTAGTTGGAACTTCAAAAGGTAAAGGATTCCAGGGTGTTGTAAAACGCCATGGTTTTGGTGGGGTAGGACAAGCAACCCACGGTCAGCATAACCGTTTGCGTGCACCGGGTTCTTTGGGAGCTTCATCGTATCCTTCACGCGTATTTAAAGGTATGCGTATGGGTGGACGCATGGGTGGCGATCAGGTTACTATGCAAAATTTGCAGGTATTAAAAGTAATTCCGGAACACAATCTTATTCTTATCAAAGGTTCTGTACCCGGAGTTAAAGGTTCAATCGTAATCATTAATAAATAATCATGGAACTGAAAGTAGTAAATATTAAAGGAGAAGACACAGGTAGAACTGTAGCATTAAGCGATGCAGTCTTCGGTATTGAGCCAAACGACCATGCTATTTATTTAGATGTGAAACAGTATTTGGCCAACCAACGTCAGGGAACACATTCATCAAAAGGCAGAAGCCAGTTGTCGGGTAGTACCCGCAAATTAGGCCGTCAAAAAGGTGGAGGTGGTGCACGTCCGGGTGATATCAAATCAGGTGTTCGCGTAGGCGGAGGCCGTATGTTTGGTCCAACTCCACGCGACTATAGTTTCAAACTGAATAAAAAAGTAAAACAACTTGCCCGTAAATCGGCCTTGTCATACAAAGCAGCTAACAACCTGATTACTGTTGTTGAAAACCTGCAATTCGAGACACCGAAAACGAAAGAATTTGTAGCTTTGACAAAAAGTTTGCAAGTTGCTGATAAAAAACCGTTAATTGTTTTAGCAATTGCAAATAAAAACGTATATTTGTCGGCTCGTAATTTAGCAAGAGTGAATGTTGTAACGGTTTCGGAATTAAACACTTACGCAGTGCTTAATGCGAAGTCGCTTGTGTTGACTGAAGATTCGGTTGCAGCAATTGAACAAATATTTAAAGCATAAGGAGGACAGAAATGGGAATTATAGTAAAACCAATCGTTACAGAGAAGATGACTAAGCTGGGCGAAAAACTGAACCGCTATGGCTTTAGAGTTCAAAAAAACGCTAATAAGATTGAAATTAAACAGGCAATCGAGGCAATGTACGATGTAACTGTAACAGAAGTAAATACGCTGATTGTAGCTCCAAAAATGAAGAGCCGTTTTACAAAAAGCGGTGTTATCAGCGGAAAAGCATCAGCTTATAAAAAAGCGATTGTTACAGTAAAAGAAGGAGATCAAATCGATTTTTATAGCAACATCTAAAAATAATTTACAATTTACACATTTACGCATTACATTTCAGTAAAGAGCGTAAATGGTAAATTGTGAGTATTAAAATAGTAAATAAATAAATGGCTGTACGTAAATTATTGCCCACAACACCGGGGCAGAGACACAAGATTATTGGCACATTCGACACAATTACTGCAAGTGCGCCAGAGAAATCTCTTGTAACAGGCGGAGGAAAATCCGGTGGTCGTAACCATGATGGTAAAATGACCATGCGCTACATTGGTGGCGGTCACAAGAAGAAATATAGAGTAATTGACTTTAAACGCAACAAAGACGGTGTTCCCGCAACAGTAAAAACAATTGAATACGATCCGAATCGTTCGGCACGTATTGCTTTGTTGTTTTATGCTGATGGGGAAAAAAGGTACATTCTTGCACCAAACGGTTTGCAAGTTGGTCAGGTAGTTCTTTCAGGAGAAACTGCTGCTCCCGAAGTAGGTAATTCATTACCTTTGCAAAATATTCCACTGGGTACGATAATTCACAACATTGAATTACGTCCGGGTCAGGGTGCCGCTATGGTACGCTCGGCAGGAACTTTTGCTCAGTTAACTTCTCGCGAAGATAAATATGCAATTATCAAGTTACCTTCAGGCGAAGTTCGTAAAATACTTTCAACTTGTAAAGCAACTATCGGAACTGTAGGAAACTCAGATCATGCACTTGAGAGATCAGGTAAAGCAGGTCGCTCACGTTGGCTTGGACGTCGTCCTCGCGTTCGTGGTGTAGCTATGAACCCGGTTGATCACCCCATGGGTGGTGGAGAAGGCCGTGCGTCAGGTGGACACCCACGTTCGCGCAAAGGCTTGTTAGCTAAAGGGTACAAAACACGTGCTCCTAAAAAACAGTCGAGTCAATATATTATTGAAAGAAAGAAAAAATAATCGAAAAAATTAAGTAAATAATATGAGCCGTTCATTAAAAAAAGGACCATACATCAACCTGAAGCTTGAAACAAAAGTTTTGGCCATGAATGAAAGCGGTAAAAAAACCGTGATCAAAACATGGGCTCGTGCTTCAATGATTTCACCTGATTTTGTAGGTCACACAATTGCAGTTCACAATGGTAATAAGTTTATCCCCGTATATGTAACCGAAAATATGGTAGGTCACAAGTTAGGCGAATTTTCTCCTACTCGTAACTTCCGCGGTCACGGTGGTAAGAAAAAATAATCCATTGAAATTTTAATAAGAAAAAATAATCATTTCAAGAAAATGGGTGCAAGAAAAAAAATATCAGCCGACGCAAGAAAAGAAGCGAATAAAACTCTTTATTTTGCCAAGCTTAACGACGTTCCTACTTCACCACGCAAAATGCGCCTTGTGGCCGATATGATACGCGGGATGGAAGTAAACAAAGCGTTGAGTGTACTGAAGTTCTCGTCAAAAGAAGCTTCAGGAAGATTAGAAAAATTGTTGAAATCAGCAGTAGCCAATTGGGAAACCAAAACTGAGCAAAAAGCTGATAACGCTAATTTATATGTAAGTAATATAGCTGTGGATTCAGCAACGATGTTGAAACGCCTTCGTACCGCTCCTCAGGGTCGCGGATACCGCATTCGCAAACGTTCGAATCACGTAACTATATTTGTAGATACCAAAATTACTAACGATAACGAAAATTAATTGCTCGATGGGACAAAAAATTAATCCGATAAGTAACCGCCTAGGAATTATCCGTGGATGGGATTCAAACTGGTACGGTGGTAACAATTATGGTGATACCATACTTGAAGACCACAAAATCAGAAAATATCTGAATGCTCGTCTGGCTAAAGCAAGCGTATCTCGTATCGTTATCGAACGTACGTTGAAATTGGTAACTATCACTGTTTGTACTGCCCGCCCCGGTATCATTATCGGAAAAGGTGGACAGGAAGTTGACAAGCTCAAAGAAGAATTAAAGAAAGTAACCGATAAGGACATTCAGATCAATATTTTCGAAATTAAACGCCCCGAACTCGATGCAGTTATCGTTGCCAACAACGTAGCTCGTCAGGTTGAAGGTAAAATTGCTTACCGTCGTGCCACAAAGATGGCAATTGCTGCTACAATGCGCATGGGAGCTGAAGGTATCAAGATCATGTGTTCAGGTCGTTTGAACGGAGCCGAGATGGCACGTTCGGAAATGTATAAAGAAGGACGTACTCCTTTGCATACTCTCAGAGCAGATATTGATTATGCTCATGCCGAAGCATTGACTAAGGTAGGTATCATTGGTATCAAGGTTTGGATTTGCCGTGGCGAAATCTATGGTAAAAAAGACCTTGCTCCAAACTTTACTGCAACTAAAGAGGCATCACGCGGTGGCGATCGTTACAACAATGATCGTGGTGATCGTAGAGATCGCAACGACAGAAATGATCGTGGAGGTAAAGGTGGCTTTAAAAAGAAAAAAAATTAACTGTTATTAATGAATTTGATTAAAGGAAATTATGTTACAACCTAAAAAAACAAAGTTCAGGAGACAGCAAAAAGGCCGTATGAAAGGCAACGCCCAAAGAGGTAATCAGTTGGCTTTCGGTTCGTTCGGAATTAAATCTCTGGAATCAAAATGGTTAACCGGTCGTCAAATTGAAGCTGCCCGTATTGCTGTTACTCGTTATATGCAACGTCAAGGACAAATCTGGATCCGTGTATTCCCGGATAAACCTATCACTAAGAAACCTGCAGAGGTTCGTATGGGTAAGGGTAAGGGTGCGCCAGAAGGATTTGTGGCTCCTGTTACACCAGGACGTATGTTGTTCGAAGTAGAAGGAGTTTCGTTTGAAATCGCTAAAGAAGCATTGCGTTTAGCAGCTCAGAAACTTCCGGTCACTACTAAATTTGTAGTACGACGTGATTATGATTTTACCTCTCAAAACCTGTAAGGAAAATGAAAACAAGAGAAATTAAAGAACTAAACACAAAAGAGATTCAGGAACGTATAGATGTAGAAAAAGGGCATTTGGTTCGTTTGAAACTGAATCATGCCATTTCTCCACTCGACAATCCGTTGCAAATTAAAGTGGTACGCCGTACATTAGCACGTCTTGCAACTGTGTTGCGTCAGCGGGAAATTAATCAATAAAAATTAGATCCTGATGGAAACAAGAAATTTAAGAAAAGAGAGAACGGGTGTCGTTTTCAGCAACAAGATGGACAAGACCATTACAGTGGCTGTAAAATGGAAAGAAAAGCACCCTATTTACGGAAAATTCGTAAATAAGACAAAAAAATACCATGCTCATGACGAAAAAAACGAATGTAACATTGGTGATACAGTTCGTATTATGGAAACTCGCCCGCTGAGTAAATTAAAAAGATGGAGATTAACTGAAATTATCGAAAGAGTTAAGTAATTATGATACAACAAGAATCAAGACTCGTAGTTGCGGACAACAGTGGTGCTAAAGAAGCACTTTGTATCCGTGTATTGGGAGGAACCAGCAAACGTTATGCAACGCTTGGTGATATTATTGTGGTGGCTGTGAAGAGTGTAATTCCTTCATCCGACATCAAAAAAGGTATCGTTTCAAAAGCTGTTGTGGTTCGTACAAAAAAAGAAGTACGTCGTGCCGACGGTTCTTATATTCGTTTCGACGATAACGCCTGTGTATTGTTAAACAATGCTGGCGAAATCCGCGGAAGCCGTATATTCGGTCCGGTAGCTCGTGAATTGCGTGCTACAAACATGAAAATCATTTCACTTGCACCTGAAGTGCTTTAATCTTCGAAAAACAAAATAGAGATGAGTAAATTACACATAAAAAAAGGTGATACCGTTTACGTAAATGCCGGGGTTGACAAAGGAAAAACCGGTCGCGTGTTGCAAGTGCTTGTGAAAGAGCAACGCGCTATCGTAGAAGGTGTAAATATGGTGTCAAAGAGCACTAAGCCTAACGCAAAAAGTCCTCAGGGTGGCATCTTGAAACAAGAAGCAGCTATTCATATTTCTAATTTAAATCCTGTTGAAAACGGTAAACCCGTTCGTGTAGGTCGCAAATTGAATGCTGAAGGTAAATTGGTGCGTATTTCTAAAAAATCAGGAGGAGAAATTTAAGAATGAACACAGCAAGTTTAAAACAAGATTACAGAGAACGTATCGTTCCGATCTTAATGAAAGAGTTTGGTTACAGTTCTGTTATGCAAGCTCCAAAATTAGAAAAAATCGTTCTGAACCAGGGATTGGGTATAGCTGTTGCCGATAAAAAAATTATCGAAGTAGCTATCAACGAAATGACAACAATTACTGGTCAGAAAGCAGTAGCTACAATATCTAAAAAAGATATTTCGAATTTCAAACTTCGTAAAAAAATGCCGATTGGTGTTCGTGTTACGCTACGTGGTGATCGTATGTACGAGTTTTTGGAACGTCTTATTCGTGTTGCCTTGCCACGTGTACGTGACTTCAAGGGTATCGAAAATAAATTAGACGGACGTGGAAATTATACGCTCGGTATTACCGAACAAATCATTTTCCCTGAAATTAATATCGAAGCTGTTTCTCGCATGTTAGGTATGAACATTACATTTGTAACTACAGCCAACACGGACGAAGAAGGATTTGCTTTGTTAAAGGAATTTGGATTACCATTTAAGAAAAACTAATCAGAGAGATATACAATGGCAAAAGAATCAATGAAAGCCCGTGAGGTGAAAAGAGCCAAACTGGTAGCAAAATTCGCTGCAAAACGTGAAAGTTTAATCGCCGAGGGTAATTATGAAGGTCTCCAGGCTTTACCAAAGAATGCATCACCGGTGCGTTTGCACAACCGTTGCAAAATTACCGGCCGTCCTAAAGGATACATGCGTCAGTTCGGAATTTCACGTATTCAGTTCCGCGAAATGGCTTCGAAAGGTTTAATTCCGGGAATTAAGAAAGCAAGCTGGTAAACACATTTACTATTTCTTTTACCATTTCGATGGTGAATTTAAATAGTAAATGCTGAATTATTATATATAGTAAATTTTATAAATATTGTCCCGGCACTCGGGATCAATTTAAAAAAACAATTTTATGACAGATCCAATCGCAGATTATTTAACCCGATTGAGGAATGCTATTAAAGCGAACCACCGCGTGGTTGAAATTCCTGCATCGAACTTAAAGAAAGAAATGACCCGCATTCTTCACGAAAAGGGTTATATTCTTAATTACAAATTTGTTGAGGACGGAGTTCAAGGTTCTATTAAAATAGCCTTGAAATACGATCCGGTAAACAAAGTGAATGCAATCAAGAAATTGATTCGTATTTCTACCCCAGGTCTCCGTCAGTATGTTGGCCACAAAGATATGCCACGCGTATTGAATGGTTTGGGTATTGCAATTCTTTCTACATCGAAAGGTGTAATGACCAACAAAGAGGCAGCCGACTTAAATATTGGTGGTGAAGTTATTTGTTACATTTATTAATAGGAGGAAAGTAAAATGTCAAGAATAGGAAAATTACCCATTAGCATTCCTGCTGGAGTAACAATAAAAGTAGAAGACACACTTGTGACAGTGAAAGGTCCTAAAGGCACACTGACCCAGGAAATAAATCCAAATATAACAGTTTCGGTTGATGCTAATGTTTGTACAGTAATACGTCCGGACGATGAAAAAGCTAACCGTTCGATGCACGGTCTGTACCGTTCATTGATTCAAAATATGGTGATTGGTGTTTCAGAAGGTTATCAAAAGAAATTAGAACTGGTTGGGGTCGGTTACCGTGTATCTAACCAAGGTCAGGTTTTAGAGCTTGCTTTAGGTTATACTCACAATATCTTTTTAGGTTTACCTGCCGAAATTAAGGTAGAAACCAAAAGCGAACGTAACCAGAATCCATTGATCTTGCTCGAAAGTGCAGACAAACAATTAATTGGACAGGTTTGCGCAAAAATACGTTCATTCCGCAAACCAGAACCATACAAAGGAAAAGGTGTACGTTTTGTGGGTGAAGTTGTTCGCCGCAAAGCAGGTAAATCTGCAGGTAAAAAATAATTTACGTAAACTTGTGAAATTATGACAACAAATTTAGATAGAAGAACCAGAATAAAAGCACATATCCGCCACAAAGTGTCGGGTACTGCCCTTAAACCACGTTTGACGGTTTTCAGAAGCAATACACAAATTTACGCTCAGTTAATCGACGACGTAAACGGAAAAACTTTAGCTTCAGCCTCTTCACTTGGTTTGAAAGATAAAGTGAATAAAATAGAACAGGCTGCCAAAGTAGGTGCATTATTAGCTAAAGTAGCTATGGAAGCCGGAATCACAGAAGTGGTATTTGACCGTAACGGTTATTTGTACCACGGTAGAGTTAAACAATTAGCTGACGCTGCTCGCGAAGCGGGTCTTAAATTTTAATAAAGCAAGGCAACGAATATGAATAAAGTAAAAACGACCAACGATCTGGAATTAAAAGACAGATTAGTAGCTGTAAATCGTGTTACAAAAGTAACCAAAGGTGGACGTACCTTCAGTTTTTCGGCTATTGTTGTGGTAGGAAATGAAGATGGAATAGTAGGTTGGGGACTCGGTAAAGCAGGTGAAGTTACAGCTGCTATTGCTAAAGGAACTGAAGCTGCTAAAAAGAACCTTATTAAAGTGCCTGTGCTCAATGGAACCATTCCTCACGAACAGCTAGCTAAATTTGGTGGTGCTCAGGTTTACATTCAGCCTGCATCGCAAGGTACAGGAGTAAAAGCAGGTGGTGCAATGCGCGCTGTGCTCGAAAGTGTTGGTGTAACTGATGTATTAGCAAAATCAAAAGGTTCATCAAATCCACATAATCTTGTTAAAGCAACAATAGTTGCTCTGGGTGAATTGCGTGATGCACATACTGTGGCTCAAAACCGTGGTGTTTCTCTTGATACAGTGTTTAACGGATAAAAAGTAAAAATTATGGCAACAATAAAAATTAAACAAGTTCGTAGTAAAATCAAATCTCCAAAAACTCAGAAATTGACTTTGGAAGCATTAGGTTTGAAAAAAATGAATGCCGTAGTTGAACACGAAGCAACCCCCCAGATTTTGGGAATGGTTGCTAAAGTGAAACACTTGGTTGAGGTGATAAAATAATATTATTCTAAGACTCTTTAAATAAAAAGATATGAATTTAAATAATTTAACCCCTGCAGTAGGCTCTGTTAAAACCCGTAAAAGAATTGGTCGTGGTACCGGTTCTGGTTTAGGCGGCACTTCTACAAAAGGGCACAAAGGTCAGAAATCACGTTCAGGTTATTCCAAGAAAATTGGTTTTGAAGGTGGTCAGATGCCAATTCAACGTCGTTTACCAAAATTCGGTTTTAAAAACGTTAACCGTGTTGAATACAAAGCTATCAATATCGAAACACTCGAAGCTCTTGCCCTTAGTGCAAAACTTTCAAAAATCGGAGTGTCTGAATTGCGCGAAGCTGGTTTCCTTTCGAAAACAGCTTTAGTGAAAATTTTGGGCAAAGGTGTTTTGACAACTAAAATTGATGTTGAAGCTAACGCATTTTCTAAATCGGCCGAAGAAGCAATAGTAGCCGCAGGTGGAACCGTAGTAAAATTATAATCGCATGAAATTCATAGAGACACTTAAAAATATCTGGAAAATCGAAGACCTACGTAGTCGATTGTTAACAACAATTCTGTTTGTTTTAATTTATCGTTTTGGTTCTTTCATCGTTCTTCCGGGTATTGACCCAACCGCGTTGACCGCGTTAAAATCTCAAACCAGTGGTGGTTTATTGGCATTGTTGGATATGTTCTCTGGAGGTGCGTTTGCCAATGCATCGGTTTTTGCATTGGGTATAATGCCTTACATTTCGGCTTCGATTGTAATACAATTACTTACAATTGCAGTTCCATATTTTCAAAAAATGCAACGTGAAGGCGAAAGTGGTCGTCGCAAAATGAATCAATATACCCGTTACCTGACTGTAATTATTCTGCTTTTGCAGGGTCCTTCGTACTTAATTAATTTAAGTGTGCAGTTGGCTCAGGCAGGATCGGCTATGCCAAGCGGTTTTTGGTTCACTGCTTCAACCACACTTATTCTTGCCGGTGGTAGCATGTTTGTAATGTGGCTGGGTGAGCGTATTACTGATAAGGGAATTGGTAACGGTATATCGTTTATCATCCTTGTTGGTATTATTTCCCGTTTCCCCGGAGCTGTAATTAAAGAATTTGCTTCCCGCTTAACCGATGCCGGTGGTGGATTGGTTATGTTCCTTGTTGAAGTTGTATTCTTGTTGCTCGTTATTGCGGCTTCAATTATGCTGGTTCAGGGAACACGCAAAATTCCTGTACAGTATGCAAAACGCGTAGTAGGTAACAAACAATATGGTGGTGTACGTCAGTATATCCCTCTGAAAATTAATGCAGCCGGTGTAATGCCTATCATTTTTGCTCAGGCAATTATGTTTATTCCTATTACATTGGCCGGTTTTACTCATTCAGAAGCTGTAAATAGTTTTGTTGGTGCATTTATGAATAACAACGGTTTTTGGTATAATCTTGTATTTGGTTTGCTGATTATTGCATTTACGTATTTCTATACGGCAATTACTATCAATCCAACTCAGATGGCCGAAGATATGAAACGCAATAACGGATTCATTCCAGGTATCAAACCGGGTAAACGTACTTCGGAATATCTTGATGAGATTATGTCGCGTATCACTTTGCCTGGATCTATCTTTCTGGCAATAGTAGCTGTTATGCCGGCATTTGCATCTTTACTTGGAATTAATCAGGAATTTGCACAGTTTTTCGGTGGAACTTCATTGTTAATCCTGGTAGGTGTTGTGCTTGATACACTGCAACAAATTGAAAGTCACCTTTTGATGCGCCATTACGATGGATTGTTGAAATCGGGAAGAATAAAAGGACGTTCGGGCGGAGCTTCTGCCTACTAATAAACGATTGAATGATTTTTTTAAAAACTGATGAAGAGATTGAATTGCTCCGAACCAGTAACCAAATAGTAGCAAAGACATTAGCCGAAATAGCCAAAATAATTGCACCGGGCGTAAGCACGATGCAATTAAACAATCTGGCAGATGAATTTATCAGGGACAATGGTGGTATTCCTAATTTTTTAAATTACGGCGGTTTTCCATATTCCATTTGTGCTTCTGTAAACGAACAGGTTGTACATGGTTTCCCCTCTGATAAAGTAATTTTAAAAGATGGTGATATAATTTCGGTTGATTGTGGAGTGTTAATAAACGGATTTAACGGTGACTCGGCTTATACCTTTTGTGTGGGAGAAGTGAAACCTGAAATCGTAAGTTTATTAAAAACAACAAAAGAATCTCTGTACAAAGGTATAGAGATGGCAGAAGAAGGAAAAAGGATCGGTGATATAGGTAATGCGGTGCAGACTTATTGCGAAGAAAGAGGTTACTCTGTAGTTCGCGAAATGGTTGGTCATGGTGTAGGCCGAAAGTTGCATGAATCTCCCGAAGTACCTAATTACGGAAAAAAAGGCAACGGTGTGATGCTAAAGTCAGGTATGACAATAGCTATCGAACCAATGATCAATCTTGGAAGCCGACATTTGGTTTTCGAAAAAGATGGTTGGACCACCCGCACTCTTGATCGTAAACCTTCTGCTCACTTTGAACACTCAGTAGCTATCAGACGGGGAAAAGCGGACATTTTATCGAGTTTTGAATATATAGAAAAAGTTTTAGGCAACAAAGCAATATAATTTATGGCCAAACAAGCAGCAATTGAACAAGACGGAACAATTATCGAAGCATTATCTAATGCCATGTTTCGTGTCGAACTGGAAAACGGTCACGTTATAACAGCTCATATTTCCGGTAAGATGCGTATGCATTATATTAAAATCTTACCCGGCGATAGAGTAAAAGTTGAAATGTCGCCTTACGATTTATCTAAAGGAAGAATTTCGTTCCGATACAAGTAAATTGACAGTCGACAATTGAAAGTTGACAGTTGATTGTTGAAATGAATAAAAAACAACACAACAATAAAATATTTTCATTATGAAAGTAAGAGCATCTGTAAAAAAGCGCACCGACGATTGTAAAATCGTTCGCCGTAAAGGCCGCTTGTACGTAATTAACAAAAAGAACCCAAAGTACAAACAACGTCAGGGTTAATTAAAATTTTATAAGCAAAATAAAGTAAGTTTATGGCTATAAGAATTGTCGGAGTAGATTTACCCCAAAACAAACGCGGGGAAGTTGGATTGACTTATATCTACGGAATAGGTCGCAGTAATGCAAAAAAGATTTTAGAAGAAGCTGGTGTTGATATCAACATCAAAGTAAAAGATTGGACTGACGACCAAGCAGCTAAAATCCGCGAAATCATTGGTGCCGGATACAAAGTAGAAGGTGATCTTCGTTCGGAAGTACAGTTGAACATCAAACGTTTGATGGACATCGGTTGCTACCGTGGCGTACGTCACCGCATCGGCCTCCCACTGAGAGGACAAAGTACGAAAAACAACGCTCGTACTCGTAAAGGTAAAAAGAAAACAGTTGCTAACAAGAAAAAAGCAACTAAATAAGGTTTAACTGTTAGCGAATTTTAGAAAGCTAAATAATATTTAAATAATATGGCAAAGAAAACAGTTGCAGCCAAGAAAAGAATCGTAAAAGTTGATGGAGTAGGTCAGTTGCACGTACACTCTTCTTTTAATAACATTATTGTTACACTTACCAATGGTGACGGACAGGTAATTTCATGGTCGTCAGCAGGTAAAATGGGATTCCGTGGCTCAAAGAAAAATACTCCTTACGCTGCCCAAATGGCTGCTCAGGATTGCTCGAAAGTTGCATTCGATTTAGGCTTACGCAAAGTGAAAGCCTATGTAAAAGGACCAGGAAACGGACGTGAATCTGCAATTCGTACTGTACATGGTGCAGGTATTGAAGTAACAGAAATCGTTGATGTTACTCCACTTCCACACAATGGTTGTCGTCCTCCGAAACGCAGAAGAGTATAATTTGAATTTGGAGAATTAACCGTAACGTGTAAAACAGGTTGTCCGCTGATTTGGATTGCAGAATTATAACCTCTCAGCAGTCGCGGCTGTATCAATGCACAATCGGGGAGCACGCATCTTAAAAAAATAATTAAAATAAAAGAATAAAATGGCAAGATATATTGGACCAAAGTCAAGAATTGCCCGTAAGTTTGGTGAAGCTATTTTCGGACCTGATAAAGTGTTAGCGAAAAAGAATTATCCTCCCGGACAACACGGTCAGGGACGTCGCAAAAAAACGTCGGAGTATGGTATTCAGTTACGCGAAAAACAAAAAGCTAAATATACCTATGGTGTGTTAGAAAAACAATTCCGTAACTTGTACGAAAAAGCACAAAGTAACCCGGGTGTTACAGGTGTTATTTTGTTACAATTATTAGAATCTCGTTTGGATAATATCGTTTATCGTTTAGGATTTGCACCTACACGAGCTGGTGCCCGTCAGTTGGTAAGTCATAAACACATTACTGTGGATGGTAGAGTTGTGAACATTGCTTCTTATCATGTTCGTCCGGGTCAGGTAGTAGCTGTACGCGAAAAGGACAAATCGATGGAAGTAATCGCCGAATCGTTGAACGGTTTTAACCACACCAAATATCCTTGGATTGAATGGAACGCATCTGCACTTTCTGGTACTTACTTACACATACCGGAACGCGAAGATATTCCTGAAAATATCAAAGAACAGTTAATTGTTGAGTTATACTCTAAATAATAAGTGAAACCATGGCTATATTAGCATTTCAAAAACCTGAAAAGGTAATCATGTTGGAAGCTGACGCATTTCAAGGTAAATTTGAATTTCGTCCGTTAGAACCGGGTTACGGTATTACCATAGGTAATGCTTTGCGCCGTATCCTTTTGTCTTCTCTCGAAGGTTTTGCAATAACTTCGATTAAAATTGAAGGAATAGATCATGAGTATTCAACAATTCCCGGCGTAATCGATGATGTTACAAACATTATTCTTAATCTGAAACAAGTTCGCTTTAAGCAGATTGTTGAAGATATTGACAATGAAAAAGTAACAATTAATGTGTCTGGATTGTCTGTTTTAAAAGCTGGTGATATAGGAAAGTATTTTTCAGGTTTTGAGGTGTTGAATCCAGAACTTGTAATCTGCGAATTAGATCCTAGTGCAAGTTTTCAGATCGACATTACCGTAAACAAAGGACGTGGCTATACTCCTGCCGAAGACAACAGAGTAGCGACTGCTGAAATTGGTGTAATTCCAATTGATGCAATTTTTACACCTATTCGTAACGTAAAGTACACGATAGAAAACTACCGTGTAGAGCAGGTGACTGACTACGAAAAGTTGGTAATCGAAATTAGTACTGATGGTTCTATACACCCAAAAGAAGCTTTGAAAGAAGCTGCAAAAATTCTGATTCACCACTTTATGTTGTTCTCTGACGAAAAAATTTCGTTAGAAGTGACCGAAGGTGAAGGAACTGATGAATTCGATGAGGAACTTCTTCATATGCGCCAGTTACTCAAAACAAAACTTACCGATCTCGAACTTTCTGTTCGTGCATTGAATTGTTTGAAAGCAGCTGATGTTGAGACCCTGGGTGAGTTAGCAGGTTTCCACAAACACGACTTACTTAAATTCCGTAATTTCGGTAAGAAATCGCTAACTGAACTTGAAGAAAAGTTGGAAAGTCTGAATTTGTCATTCGGAATGGATGTTGCCAAATATAAATTAGATAAAGAGTAAAGAGATGAGACATAATAAAAAATTCAATCATTTAGGCCGCAAAACGGCTCACAGAAAGGCAATGTTGTCCAATATGGCTTCTTCTCTTATTCAGCATAAGAGAATTGCCACTACTTTGGCTAAAGCTAAAGCATTGCAAGTATATGTAGAACCATTGCTTACAAAAGCAAAAGACGATACAACTCATTCACGTCGTACAGTTTTCAGTCATCTGCAAAACAAGGAAGTAATCACTGAATTGTTCCAGAATGTAGCTCAGAAAATTGCCGATCGTCCGGGAGGATATACCCGTATTTTACGTACAGGTTTCCGTTTGGGAGATAATGCTGAAATGTGTATTATCGAATTGGTAGACTACAACGAAAATATGTTGAAAGAAAAAGCGGTTAAGAAAGCTGCACGTACACGTCGTTCGAGCGCTGCTAAGAAATCTGAAGCTCCTGCTACTAAAGAAGCAGCTGTAGCAACAGAAGAAAAAGCCGAAGTAGCTGAATAAGATCCAACTTTCAAAATAGACAAAAAAAGAGCGAATACCGAAACGTTTTCGCTCTTTTTTTGTCTGCTCTGTCAGGGATATGGTGGTTATTGCGTAATTTCTTCCGGAAGATATTTGTTTGTCGATATATTTTAATTTATTCATCCCTGCCTCGGTGCAATACTCTTAGTGCTTTTAGTTTATTTTTATCGTAATTGATGTGCTATCAGCCTGAATAGTGTCGTTTTGTTCAACACTGATTTCTTTGCTCTGATTCTCCACTTGTTTTAGTTCATTTTTAACTGCAAGCGTGCCTGCCAGCATTGCTATTACGATAATAATGAAAGCGCCTGTAAGTAATTTATTGCTTGTTTTCATATTGTTTTTTTTCAATGATGTGATATAATTTGTTTGATACCTGATAAAATAATTGTTTTTGTAAAATCTATCAATTGTTGAACCGAACTTTCCTGACTGTTGTCAGCATGCGCCACCTCTGCTATCGGACGGTTGGAGCTCTCTTCACTCGACGCACCCATATGATAGTAGCTGTTATAGAGAATGCTTATTCCTATAAGAGCTATTACTGAGAATGCTTTTATCTTTGTGCGTTTGATTGCTATGTTTTTCATATCCAGTTGTTATTTGAATTTGCTGAGGAAATGCTGTAACAATTGCTATTGCTGACTGTCAGTTTTTTGAATTATAAATTCATTATATTTTATTTTCAATTCTTCGAAAGTCATACCCAGTATATTCATGTTTTTAAAAAATACGGGTAATTCTTGTTCAATGAACTGCTTCCGTCTATAGGTTATAATTTTTGTTTTTGCTTCTGGCGAAACAAAATAGCCTACACCACGCTTATTGAATATTATTTCTATCGATTGCAGAAATTCAAACGTTCTCATTACGGTATTGGGATTCACCTGCAGGGCTACGCCCAGTTCCCTCACCGACAGAATGCGATCGCCTTCGTTCCAGCGCCCCAGCAAAATCTGTTCGCATATATAATCGCCAATTTGCAGGTAAATGGCTTGAGTGTCTTTAAATTCCATAATGTTATACTTCTTTTTCGGTTAATCGGAAATAGCTTACTATCCATAAAAATGGTACTACAAGATAACTGCCTATTTCAAATGTTTTCGATAATACATTCAAAGTGGTGGATTGATTGAAATCGTAGTACGACAGATAGAGGTTGTTAGTTGCTATTGAGTAAGTCCCAAATGATATTTTGACAAAAAGAATTTCGATGGCAATTAATATCGCGCCGAAAAGCGCTATTGCCAGCATAGTCTTACCAACGGCGTTTCTTTTGAAATAGATCGATCCCAACAGAAAAATGGATTGTATAAATGCAAAAGTACCAAATGTCTTAAAAATACTGTTCTTCACGAAGTGCTGAAGGCTTTCAGGTACGCCGTTGATATTTGCGTCTATGCTGAATATACTTAAATCAATAGGATTGTTTAATCCGAAAATCAGATTTCCTACAACAGTACCAAGGCTGTTGCCTATGACGTAAGTGATCAGAAACATTATAAAATAATAAACAGTACTCAGAAGTATTGATGCTGTAAGTTTTTCGGTATGTGTAGCCGGAATCAGCAGGTAGTGCATTCCGCCAGGCGTATACGCAAATATTTTAAACTGGTTGGCCGCAAATATAAATCCTGTAATGTACAGAAAGAGACGCACAGTTTCATCATTGCGTACCAATGCAAAAACAAGGATGGCTATTCCCCAAAAAGTTATTTCACGTTGTATGTTTTCAGTAATATATCGTTTTAGCAATAATCCTAAACGGTTGAAGTTGAATGTTGTATTCATAATATAGGGGAATTAAAAAATTTGAGTTATTTCTTTAGTTTTATTCAGTACGGCGTTGAAAAGCAATTCTATATCTACTTTGCTTTCTTCGCCATGTGGGTTTTTGCATATCTGATAGAGTCCGCGAAGATTGTCTTCGCTGTAAAGAACGTTGATGTCCATATCGTTTCGGTCACTCACCTTGAAAAGTAATTTTTTAGATATGTTTTCTAGTGACTGGTTAAATACGATTTCGTGTTTCTCCATGATAAGTATGTTGTCAATCAGGCTGTCCAAATCGTGTACCTGATGGGTGGAGATAATCAAACAGCGGTTCTCGTCGACTCCGGAAGCCACCATTCGGCGGAACTGTCCTTTCGAAGGAATATCCAATCCGTTTGTTGGCTCATCCATAAGTAGTAATTTGGTGTTTGTTGCAAGTCCGAATGCAATAAAGACCTTTTTCTTTTGTCCATGTGAAAGTTTGTTGATCATGGCTTTCTTATTGTCAATGTCAAATTCCTTAAGGTATCCGTCGAATTGCTCGGCATTGAAGTTTGGATAAAAAGGAGCATATACCTTTTCGTAATTTGAAATGCTCATCGTCAGTTGTGGAAGTTCTTCGGGCAGAAAGAAAATTTCCTGAAGCATTTCCGGTGCACGTTTTCGCGGGTCAGCACCTAGTGTTACTATTTTACCCTCTTTTGGAAATACAAGTCCGGAAATTAGTTTCAGCAATGTGCTTTTTCCTTCTCCGTTTTTACCAAGCAAACCGTGTATACGTCCTGCCTCAAGTTGCAAACTAATGTTCGACAAAAGTTTAGTGCGTTTGCTGTAGCTAAACCCTAATTGTTCGATTGTTATCATTTGAATATATTTAAATTTTATAGTGTTCTAGTGAAATAGTGCACCGCAAAAGTATTTCAATATTTTGATATTCCAATAAAATGAGCGTTAATTAATGTTAATCGCAGAGAAATATATTTAGGATTTAATTATTGTGCTGAAAATCAAAATGTTTTAAAATTTCAAAATAATCAAATAATGAATTCAATTTAATAATATTACCTTTGTGCGAAATTATAATCAAATAAAAAAAGAACTATACATGCTACATACTACCGAAGATAAGCTAAAAGAATTTGAACGATTGCTGAATATAATGTCAGAATTGCGTGTGAAATGTCCGTGGGATAAGGAGCAAACTTTTGAGAGTCTCCGTTCGCATTCCATCGAGGAAGTGTATGAATTGACCGATGCCATTATACGCAATGATATGCAAGACATAAAAAAAGAATTGGGCGACATGCTTTTGCATATTGTATTTTATGCTCAAATGGGCAGCGAAACTAATGATTTTGATATTTATGATGTTTGCAAATCGCTGAATGAGAAATTGATTTATCGGCATCCACATGTGTTTGGCGAGGTAGAAGCAAACAATGCTAAAACTGTGGAGCAAAACTGGGAGCAACTCAAGCTGAAGGAGAAGGATGGTAATAAAACAGTTCTCTCGGGCGTACCTGCTACTTTACCGGCAATGATCAAAGCGCATCGCATACAGGACAAAGCCCGAAGTGTAGGTTTCGACTGGGAAGAGCGTGATCAGGTTTGGGGCAAAGTACAGGAGGAAATTGACGAACTGAAAACCGAAATCGGAGCGATGGACAAAGATAAGATGGAAGCGGAATTTGGCGATTTGTTGTTCAGCCTAATAAATGCAGGACGATTGTATGGAATTGATCCTGAAAATGCGTTGGAACGCACCAATCGTAAGTTTATAAGTCGTTTCAATTATCTTGAGTCGAAAACAATTGCGCAGGGTTGCGACCTAAAAAAAATGACGTTGGCCGAAATGGATGAAATCTGGGACGAAGCTAAAGCTATTGAAAGAAGCAGCAGTGGGTTCTGAGTTTCGGATTTTTGAGTTTCGGGTTCAGCAAAAACATTAAAAATCCTTACTAAACGCTCTTTATCTATTGATAATTTATCAACAGATAAAGAGCTTTTTTGTTTTTGTAATTCTATGGTTTTAAAATCCTAAATCTAATTAGTTTTGGCTTTATAAGCAAGGGCGTACATTTTCATTTGTTTCACCATAGCCACCAAGCCATTGGAGCGGGTAGGAGAGAGATGTTCTTTCAAACCAATTTTGTCGATAAAATAAAGCTCTGTATTTAGTATTTCGTCGGGTGTGTGGCCGGACATTACATGAATAAGCAGCGAAACAATACCTTTCACCAGAATGGCATCGCTTTCGCCCTGATAGGTGATAATACCATCGTTCATTTCTGCATTCAACCATACACGACTTTGGCAGCCTTCGATAATGTTCTGAGGTGTTTTGTGCTTTTCATCAAGTGTTTCCAATGAATTTCCCAAATCAATTAGTAAGGAGTATTTGTCCATCCAGTCGTCGAACTGGCTGAATTCTTCAATAATCTCGTCCTGTAATTCGTTAATAGTCATGTCTATATTTTTTTTCTTTCTTTTATGTGTTTAGCTCAACATTGCGACCACTCTTTTAAGTGCATCCACAAAGCTATCAATTTCTTGTTTGGTATTGTAAAATGCGAAGGAAGCACGTACTGTTCCCGGAATTCCTAAAGAATCAATCAAAGGTTGGGCGCAATGGTGGCCTGTGCGAACAGCAATGCCGAGCTTGTCCAGCAACATACCTATATCGTATGGATGTATTTCGCCGACAAGGAATGATATGACTGCACTTTTTGCATCGGCAGTTCCAATGATGCGCATGTTTTCAATCTCACCCAAACGCTGAGTTGCGTAGACTGTAAGTTCGTGCTCGTAAGCGGCAATTTCTTCAATACCAATTTCCTGAAGGTAGCGCAATGCTTCGGCCAGGGCTGTCGATCCAATATAATCGGGTGTTCCGGCTTCAAACTTATAGGGAAGATCGTTATAAGTTGTTTTTTCAAAACTAACACTAGCTATCATTTCGCCACCTCCCTGATATGGAGGAATAGCATTCAACCATTTCTCCTTTCCGTACAGCACGCCAATTCCGGTGGGTCCGTAGATTTTATGTCCTGAAAAAACATAAAAATCGGCATCCAGGTCTGCAACGTTTACTTTTAAATGAGGTACAGCCTGTGCACCATCCAACAAAACAGGGATATTTTTTTCGTGCGCTATCCGAATTATCTCTTTCACGGGATTGATGGTGCCCAATACATTGGATACATGGGCTACCGAAACTATTTTTGTACGTTCGGTAAGCAATAATGCATAAGCTTGAATGTCCAGTTCTCCCTTTTCATTCATGGGGATTACATTTAGTTTCATTCCTTTACGCTCGCAAAGCATTTGCCAGGGAACAATATTGGAATGATGTTCCATGACCGAAACAATCACTTCATCGCCGGGTTTACAAAAGGCTTCGCCAAAGGAAAATGCAACCAGATTAATGGCTTCGGTAGTGCCACGGGTGAAGATAATTTCTTCGCGTTTGCCCGACCCAAGAAACTCTGCTACCGATTGACGAGCTGCTTCGTGTGCTTCGGTAGCTTTTTGGCTCAGGTAGTGAACGCCGCGATGAATGTTTGCATTTAAGTGGTAATAACCCTGGTCGATTTTCTCAACTACACAACGGGGCTTTTGAGTCGTTGCTCCATTATCGAAGTAAATCAGCGGTTTATTATATATCTTTTCGGCCAGAATCGGAAACTCTGCACGTATTTGTTCTATCTTTTCGTTGTTCATGTTCATGAAACTCTTTGCACTGTACTTTTGTTCTTGCAAAAGTACTAAAAATCAACTTAAATATCCTCAGGTACCCGCACTTTTCCAGTAAACCCATTTTCTGTTTTTATCAATTCAAAAACTTTATCGGGTTGCAAATCTTCTTCGGCGCGATGCGAGACATACATTATGGCCATCTGTTTTTCGGCAGCAATAGCTTTTACCATATCAATAAAAAGACGGCTGTTTTCGTCGTCGAGTTCAATGGTTGGTTCGTCGAGGATAAGCAGGGGTGGATGTTTCACCATGGCGCGTGCCACCATCACCATGCGTTGTTGTCCGAGCGAAAGTTGCTGGAAATTTTTATTCCGAAATGAAGGCCCGAGCATTTGTAACCATTTATTTGCAATATCTTTTTGAAGATCGGTGGGAACAGAGTATAGACCAACGGAATCGTTCAGACCGGAAATGATCATGTTTTCCACCGATTCGGAACGGCTAAATTGTTGAATCATAATAGGTGTGAAGTAGCCTATTTGTCGTTTTATGTCCCAGATGGTTTCGCCCGATCCTTTTCTCCGGCCAAAAAGGATCATGTTTTGTCCGTAAGCTTTGGGGTTGTCACCGGTAATCATCGAGATAAGGGTACTTTTCCCGGCACCGTTCGGACCTGTTAATTGCCAGAATTCTCCTTTGCGTATGGTCCAGTTAATGTGCGAAAGCACCTGTTTGTCACCGTATTTTGCCGAAACAGAATGTAATTCAACCAGTGTTTCCAAATTGTTGTGATTTTCAGAGTATAAGGTTGGGAGTTTGAATTCATGTGGTTTTTTGGTGGAAGGAGAGCTGAGTTTCCGGAACTCATCAGCTGCCTGCACCGAAATAATTTCATTTTTCTCGTTAAACTGATCAACTACATCTATGCAAGGTAATAAGTCACGTTTTCGAAAGAAAAGCTGAATAAGTAAGGTCTGTTCCGAAAGCTTGCTAAGTGTGTTGGTAATGTGTTGTTGGGTTGCAAGGTCAACGTTGCTATACACATCGTCGAGTACTATATAATCGGGTTGCTGAGCAATAAGGTAGGCGAGTAGTGCTCTTTTTTGCTGTCCGCTCGACATGGTTTGCAGTGATTCGTTTTCTTCCGTATGCACAAGTATCTGGTCGTGGCGCAGTTCATCGTTTATCATGCGGTCGATAGTGATGGAAGAGAACAATACACCGGTTTGTTCGCTTAAGTCAACTTGCTTATTCAGCAGATTGTTGGTCATAATCTGTTGAATAATCTGTTTTTTGTTTGCCGTGTTATGGAGATAAATGCCTATATTTTTCGTTTTCTTCATTTTTGTTGATTCTGAAACACTCTTTTCAGTTAGCAAAAGTATAAAATGTTTTTTCCATTTAGGTTTTAGGTATCAAAATACTTCATAAAAAAACAACCGGGAAGACTTTTTCAAGTAATCCCGGTGTCATAAGTGTTTAAAATTCAATATTAAATTTCAGAGTTTCTTCAAACCTTTCATTTCTTCTTTGGTCGTTTTTTTCAGGCTAATGGCCACGCCGCCGCCTGGTGCCAGTTTTTGTTTCAATACAGTTTTGCTGTTAACGAGCACTTTACGAATATTGTAGGCCATTGGATTTTTTTGCCAGTCAGCATCTTTTGCATCTTCGTAAATATCTGCAATGTACCATTCGTTTTTATCGAGAAAATCGAAATCGATAAGAGCCTTACGTGCTTCTTCGTCGGTGATGGCACCCACAAACCAGTTATCAGCGTTTTTTTGCTTACGAGCCACTGTAATAAATTCACCTGGTTCGGCTTCAAGGTATTTTGTATCGTCCCAGTCCACAGCCACATCTTTGATAAACTGAAATGCGTCCATGCGTTTTTCGTAGTTTTCGGGCAGATCGGCAGCCATTTGAAGCGGACTGTACATAGTTACATACAATGCAAGCTGTTTTGCCAAAGTGGTGTGCACCTGGTTTGTCTTGGCCGGGTCATAGTAACTCATTTTTATTTCGAAAATGCCCGGCGTATAATCCATAGGTCCACCCATCAAGCGGGTAAAAGGCAATATCGTTTCATGTTCGGGCGGATTTCCGGCGCTCCAGGCATTGAATTCGTTCCCGCGCGCCGCCTCGCAAGCCAACCAGTTAGGATAGGTGCGATGTAAACCGGTTGGTCTGACAGGTTCGTGAGCATCCAGCATGATGCGGTTTTCGGCAAGTTTTTCTGCTACACGTACGTAATGATTCACCATCCACTGTCCATCATGTTTTTCTCCACGGGGAATAATCCAACCCACATAACCTGTTTTAACAGCATCGTAGCCGTTTTCTTTCATAAATTCAATGGCTTTGTCAATTTTCCTTTCGTAATTGGTGACTGATGCCGAGGTTTCGTGATGCATAATCAGCTTCACGCCTTTACCGGCGGCATAGGCATTCAGCGCTTTTACATCAAAATCGGGATAAGGAGTGACAAAATCGAAAACTTCTTCTTTCCAGTTGCCTGCCCAGTCTTCCCAGCCTACATTCCAACCTTCTACAAGGACTCCTGCAAAACCGTGTTCGGCTGCAAAATCAATATAACGGCGAACATTTTTATTACTGGCACCGTGTTGAGGCAGTGGTGTAAGCGCATTCCAATCGGTGTCGTTCAGTTTAATATTGGGAGCATCGGCATAATTCCACGACATTGTATTGGGCACATGCATTCCCCACCAGATACCAATGTATTTCTGAGGTTGAATGAAACTTGGATCGGCAATTTTACTGGGTTCGTTCAGGTTCAAAATCATTTTCGATGCCAATATGTCTGTTGCCTTATCACTTACAATAATTGTGCGCCATGGGGTGTGTTGTGGCGTTTGCATATAGGCTTTTGTGCCCACGGCATCAGGAGTAAGTGCAGCAGTGAGTATCAAATTTTTTTTGTCGATGAGCAAATGCATGGCCGGATAATTGACAAGTGCCGCTTCAAATATATTGATGTACAGTTTGTCATCTGTTTTCAGCATGAGTGGTGTTTGAACTGCATTTTTTGCAAAATAACCATGTGTGCCTATCCCTTCACCATCCACCTTCGAAGCATCTACTTTCGAAAGTTTTGTGGTGCTGTAATAATACTCGTTAGTGTCGTAATCGCCGGGAATCCAAAATGCTTCGTGATTGTCGGTAAGTGCGAATTCGGTTTTTTCGTCGGCGATTCTGAAATAATTCAGATTAGCTTGTTTGTCGAACTCATATCGGAATCCCAATCCATCGTTGAACAAACGGAATCGGATTTTCATGGTTCGCTTTTCCTTTTTTTGCTCGAGTACAACCAATAATTCGTTGTAGTTATTCCTGATCTCTTTTACCTCGCCCCAAACTGGTTGCCAGGTTTCATCCACTGTGCTCGTTTCGGCCTTCACAGTACTGAATTCAGCGCTTAGTGCCGGAGCATTCAGCAGTTCGAAACCTAATTTGGATGGCTTTATTACAGTTTTTCCCTTGTAGGCAAGTGAGTAGGTGGGTTCTCCTTTCTCGTTTAGTGTGAAATCGAGTCTGAAATTATTATCGGGCGAAATGAGATTTTCTGCCTGAATTACATAATTTCCTAACAAAATAATTGTTAGCAGAAGTTTGATTCTCTTCATGATGAGTAGTATTTAGAATTAATTATCGAAATGAAAATTGAAACAAATGTACTTAAAATAAAAAGTTCAGAATACAATTGTCGTTTAAATATGAAAATTTTTATTGCAAACGTTTGTTGTGATGTGCAGCAAAACACTTCTAATGCGAATGGATGTTTTTTTTACGACTTAGCGAAAAACCTGATAAAATGATTATATCCCTAAAAATTATTGGAATTAAGTTGGTTTTGAGCTAAAACTATGCGGTTTATTCGGGATTTTTTACGAACTTTGCACCCAAATATTTTTTAAAACAAAAGTACATAATGACTAGCAATGAAAAATGGCATGGAAATTCGAAGACAAATTCGAATTCCGGAGCCGGCCGTGATGGTAAACCATATGAAAAACGTGATGTGAAATCGATACTGAAAGGTTCTCGTGGAGCTGCAAAATTTTCGAATGAGAAGCCGGATTACGAAGAAAGATTTCAGAACGATAAACCCGTTTTTAAGAAAAGAGATGACAGTCGCCCTGCATTTGGCGACCGCAAACCCTATGAAAACCGTGGAAACTCTTCGTATGGCGACCGCAAGCCTTATGAAAATCGTGATGGTCGTCCTTCTTACGGAGACAAAAAACCTTACGAAAACCGTGGAAATTCTTCATACGGCGACCGTAAACCTTACGAAAATCGCGAAGGTCGTCCTTCATTCGATAAAAAACCTTACGAAAACCGTGGAAATTCTTCTTATGGTGAGCGTAAACCTTACGAGAATCGTGAAGGTCGTCCTTCATTTGGCGATCGTAAACCTTACGAAAACCGTGGAAACTCTTCGTACGGCGAACGTAAACCTTATGGTGAGAGAGATAATAATCGTCCGGCTTATGGTAGCAGACCGATGCGTCCACGTATAGGTCACGACGACGATCATTATGGAAGAAGAAATTACAACACGCAGGAGGAAAGACCAGTCGAGAAACTTACGTTCAAGAAGCCCGGAGAAAACAGTCCTACCGAATACATAGAAACCCGTTTCGATAATAGGAAAGATGGAGTAACATTCCGTAAACCTATGCGTAAACGCGATGGTGATTACGACCCGAATGCAAAATACAGTCAACGTAAACAGGTGGAGTTCAAAAAAACGTATGTCGATCTCACTAAGCCAGTACGTTTAAATAAATTTCTTGCCAATGCCGGAATTTGTTCGCGCCGCGAAGCCGATGAATATATTCAGGCTGGCGTTATTTCGGTGAATGGCGAAGTTGTTTCTGAATTGGGTGTGAAAGTGATGCACACCGACAAGGTAATGTTCCATAATCAGTTGGTTCGATCGGAACGTAAAGTGTACCTGCTTTTGAACAAACCGAAAGATTGCGTAACTACTTCGGAGGATACACACGACCGGCTTACAGTGGTTGATTTAGTTAAAAACGCTTGTAGCGAAAGAATCTATCCCGTTGGTCGTCTCGACAGAAATACAACTGGTGTTATTCTGCTTACAAATGATGGTGATTTGGCATCGAAATTAACTCACCCAAAGTACGATAAAAAGAAGATTTATCATGTAGCATTGGACAAACCACTTGAAACAGTCGATTTCGAATTAATTTTAAGTGGTGTGACGCTGGATGATGGAGTGATTGCTGCCGATGCTTTGGAATATGTTAAGGATGGCGACCCTAAACAAGTAGGGATCGAAATCCATTCAGGACAGAACAGGGTAGTGCGTCGTATTTTCGAAAAACTTGGTTATAAAGTAATTCGTCTCGACCGTGTTTATTTTGCCGGACTTACAAAGAAAAATCTCCAACGTGGTAAATACCGTTTCCTTACTGAACGCGAAATTAATATGCTGAAGATGGGTGCTTACGAGTAATCCACTTACATTTAAATATAAGCTCCTTTGCATTTTATTGTAAAGGAGCTTTTTTTATGTGCCGGGCTTTGCAAATTCAGTTCTTTATTTTACATTTGTTTCTGTTTCTGTGTTCTGTAACTACAATTGTAAAATATGAATATATTAATTGCCGGAGGTACAGGTTTTATTGGCACTTATCTTAAAAAGAGATTTGAAGAGAAGGGCGAAAATGTGAAATTAGTTTCGCGTACAGGTATCGATGTGCCCTGGGTGCACCAATCTTTAGTAGATGAGCTGGAGCATACCGATATGGTGATCAATCTGGCAGGGAAAACAATCAATTGCCGCCATACCCGAGAAAATAAAAAAATGATCCTTGATTCGCGTATCAAAGCAACCAGTTTGCTTGGCAATGCGATTGCGGCATGTAAAAATCCTCCTCTGTTATGGGTGAATGCAAGTGCATCGGCTATTTACAAGTCGGACACAATTGCTCCGGCAACTGAAACCTCAGAACATTTAGCCGATGATTTTCTTGCGGATGTGGTTCGACGGTGGGAAACTGATTTTTTTAGTTTCAAATTACCATCGACCCGACAAATTGCCTTGCGTACTTCGGTTGTATTAGGGCGGAGCAAAGGTGCGTTCCCATCGTTGCTAAGGCTTACACGCTTAGGATTAGGAGGAAAAGTGGGTAATGGAAAACAGATTTTTAGTTGGATACATATCGGGGATTACTTCCGCATTGTGGAATTTTTAATACAAAATGACTCGATAACCGGAGTTGTAAACTGCACTTCACCTGCTCCATTGTCAAATGCAGCGTTGATGAAAGAAATGCGTAGCAAAGTGAAAATTCCTTTTGGCTTACCAGCTCCTGAATTTGCGGTTCGCATCGGTGCCTTTTTTATTGGAACCGAATCAAGTTTGTTACTCGATAGTACAAATATTTATCCTGAGCGACTCCTAAATGCTGGTTTCAAATTCAAATTTGGGGACATTAGCACAGCCATTTCTGATTTAGTTTCCTCAAAATAAAGGCTTTTTTATAAAATATGACTTGAATAATTGATGAATGAAAACGAAATCAAAAAATAAAAGCTTTTTTTCTCGTTTGGGCCGATTGGTCCGAAATCTTGTGATATTGTTCTTTGCAATAAGTATCGGGTGGGTTGTTTTGGCACGTTTTGTCCCTGTTTATGTCACACCACTTATGTTTATAAGAACAGTGGAGGCTCTTGCTGCCGGCGAAGCTCCCCGAAATACGAAGGACTGGGTGTCGATAGATAAAATTTCTCACAATATGGTTCAGGCCGTTGTAGCTTCGGAAGATAATTTATTTATGCAGCATCACGGATTTTCGGTGACTGATATTGAAAAGGCCATTAAACACAATAAAAAAGGAAAACGCATAAGAGGCGGTAGTACCATTTCGCAACAAACGGCTAAAAATGTGTTTTTATGGCCCAAAAGATCTTATCTTCGAAAAGGTCTCGAGGCATATTTTACTGTTTTAATTGAACTTTTTTGGTCGAAAGAGCGTATTATGGAAGTCTATCTCAATGTAATTGAGATGGGGGATGGTGTTTATGGTGTTCAGGCGGCGGCGCAGACCTACTTCAATAAAGATGCGCTTCAACTCACAAAATCGCAATCGGCGCTGATAGCTGCTTGTTTACCCAATCCCCGTAAGTACAGCGCGTCAAATCCTTCTTCATATATCCAGCGTCGTAAATCAAAGATTGTGAGTTTAATGGGGAAAATTGAGCAGGTTGATTTTGATAAAAAGAAACTAACGGAAGAAAAAAAGAGAAAGCGATCTAAAAAATGAACAAAGAAATTAAAAGTGCCGATTGGGGCATGATAGAATATAACAAGGCCTGGGAAAATCAGGAATCCATTTTTATGGATACAATTCAGCAGAAAGTCGATGGCTTGAATACCGAAAATCTGCTTGTCTTTTGCGAACATCCCCATGTATACACCTTAGGTAAAAGTGGAGATGAACACAATTTGCTGTTGAATTACATGCAACTTCAGGTAAAAGATGCTGTATTTGTGAAAACGAACAGAGGTGGAGACATTACCTATCATGGACCCGGACAGTTGGTAGGTTATCCTATCTTCGATTTGGCAAACTTTAATGTCGGGCTGAAGCAATATATATATAATATTGAAGAAGCCATTATAAAAACATTGGCTGTATATAATATTGCCACTACGCGGCTCGAGGGAGCCACTGGTGTGTGGCTCGATGTTGATCAGCCTACCTGCCGTAAAATTTGCGCCATCGGTGTTCGAAGCTCCCGTTACGTTACAATGCATGGCTTTGCCCTCAACGTAAATACAGATTTGTCCTACTTTAATCACATCAATCCCTGTGGATTTACTGACAAAGGAGTAACTTCTATGGAAAAAGAATTGGGACATAAAGTGGATATGGAGGAGCTTAAACAAAAATTAAGAGCATCGATAGAAGAACAATTTCAATAATTATCTCCCTGTTTTAAAATTTTTGAATCGAAGTATCAAAGATTTTTTTTGATACTTCAATTTTTTTTGTGCTA
>JAEAMG010000387.1_pt1 | contig 55142 bp, 48 predicted proteins | sample 8958741 | NCBI WGS metagenome assembly JAEAMG01 (sample SAMN16933256, study PRJNA681125) | bioreactor sludge metagenome | isolation source: anaerobic bioreactor treating anionic surfactant - SDBS | place: India: Bengaluru | collected 2019-02-28 | reverse complement strand
CAGGTATATATATCTATCATTCTCAAGATACTTTTCAATTGAGTAATATGATAGAAAGGGGGTAGCTTACAGCCGGACAAGAGTCAAAAAAAAGATATGCTTTAATAACAGAGAAGAAAAGTGAGGCCTACGACAAGTATAAGTTGGTTTCAGGAGAGGCATTCAAGAGTGTATTTTATAGAAGGCATTCGCTAACAACAGAGGAGTTGTGGAGTATGCTTAACTCTGCTACAAAGGAGGTCAGGCGCTCCCCGGCAGGAAAAGCAACAAAAGCATTCCTTACTACAAATAAGGTACTCCCCGGCGACAAATTCAAGCCTTTTCCTTGCTTTGATGTAAACGGAAAGAAATTCAATTGGAATATCATTAGTGGTAAAAAAACAATAATAATCGGAGATGGCTTGGGGTGTATGACCCACGGTATGGATAATTCTGCGCCTGCACGGTATTTCAAAGAGCTTAAAGAGAAATATGGCGCAGATAATTTTGTCTTAATCATATATTGGTACAATACTGACTTGCAAGAAATGAAGAAAGGGATAGCAGAGTTTGGAGTGGAGGAATTCATCAATGTGGCAGACGGTCTTGAATTCAGCACACCTTTGGAGATCTTATATGATACACAAGGCACACCATCACTTCTCTACATCAACGCAGATGGCACACTGAACAAGCAAGTTATGGGGATTGACGATTATATTGACTCATTTTTGAAAGATTAGTGATGTTTTTTGGAAAACCAATTATTGTCTTAGTAATCAACAATGTTGTCACAGCGCCTCATTTATGAAGAACAAAAAAGATTACTATCTTTGAGGAATTATAATACTACAATGGTTTTTCAGATCAGACAGGCAAAACCCGATGATACAGGGATAATCCTCAAATTTATATGTGCTCTCGCAGAGTATGAAAAGATGCTTGATGAAGTGACTGCTACGGAGGAGATACTTTACGATTCTCTCTTTGTAAAGAAGCAGGCTGAAGCTTTGATTGCGGAGGAGGATGGCGTACCTGTCGGCTTTGCAGTCTATTTTCACAATTTTTCAACTTTCAAAGGAAAAGCGTGTCTATATCTGGAGGATCTTTTTGTCCTCCCTGAGCACCGGGGAAAAGGATATGGAAAGAGTCTTCTCATGAAATTGGCAGAGATTGCCAAAGAGAGAGGTTGTGAGAGGTTTGACTGGTCAGTTTTGAAATGGAATGAACCCTCTATTAAGTTTTATAAGAGTCTGGGTGCCGAACCTTTAGATGAATGGGTAACATTCAGACTAACTAAATATTGACAAATGAAAACAATTGCATTAGTTGCACACGACAACAGAAAGAAAGATTTGATGGAGTGGGTCGAGTATAACAAGGAGACCCTGAAAAAGCACAAGTTGGTTTGTACAGGAACAACCGGGAGAATGGTTGAGGAGACTTTAAGTAAAGGGTCAAAAAAAGGGGATCAGAAATTAGATATAAAATTGTTGAAATCAGGTCCGCTTGGCGGAGATCAACAGCTGGGAGCTTTAATTGCAGAGGGGGAGATTGACATGCTGTTTTTCCTGTGGGATCCGATGCAGCCACAACCCCACGATGTTGATGTAAAAGCACTATTGAGGATTTCAAGTCTTTACAATGTCCCGACTGCAACAAACCGTTCAACTGCGGATTTCCTTATCTCATCACCGCTGTTTGACACAGATTACAAACCGAAGTTGATAAGCTACACAGATTATACTTCAAGAAAGCTCAATTTATAATATTGAGCTTTTTTATTTGATAAACAACTTAAATGTGAATACCGGGTTGCCCTCTTTCTTGCCCTCGACAACCACTGTATTTCCTGTAACAGAACGGAAAATTTCTATTGAGTCACCGAGTCTGCTCTCCATATTGAAATTAAGAAACATATCTGTAACACACATCTCGGATGCAAACTCAGGATCAATTGCATCCATGGCCCACTCCACATATTTTGCGTTGTTGGTGTGCCTGTTGATGTCTATATCGCTGAATGATACTCTTTTGGTGTAGATATACTCCATGTCATGCGGAGGAACTATTTTTTCCGCGTGTTCCGGAAGTGAATCCTGTAGATTGACGGAATCAGAATAACCCAATGAGTCGATTCTGTGCATCTTTCTTGTTTCTATATTAATCACAACCCATGAGGAAGTTGCCTTTATAATAACCTCTCCGGAGTTGTCCGTTGCTTCAAAGTCCCTGTACCAGAAAAGTCTGTCACCACCCTTGTGCCACGTTTTCAGTGTAAGATTCTCACGCCATTTTGGTGTGTTGTTAAATTTTACATGAAACCTTGACAGAACCCAGGCAACTTTATCCCCGATAAGGTTGTCATAACCAAAACCAAGAAGGTCAGCATGGCGGCCTGCCAGTTCCTGCGCATAATTCATAAATGCAAAAAGCTTTAGGTTTGCATTAATATCTGTCTCGTAGCTTTTTACGTAAAAATCTTCACTGTATGTCTTCATAGTCAGGCGAAATTGAATAATATTGAAAGTGCGGCAAAAATAGAGATAAATTGGCTAAAGAATAAATTTAGATTAACTTTGTATCCCTGTATTACAATCCGTATTTATATTTTATGAGCACCAAGTATGTATTTGTTATGGGAGGGGTTACCTCTTCCTTAGGAAAAGGTATTATAGCATCTTCATTGGCTAAACTATTGCAATCAAGAGGATTAGCTGTTACTATCCAGAAGTTTGACCCCTATATCAACGTGGACCCGGGAACTTTAAATCCCTATGAACATGGTGAGTGTTACGTAACCGAAGATGGTGCTGAGACAGATTTGGATCTGGGGCACTATGAGAGGTTCCTTAATACCTTCACTTCAAAGGCCAACAATGTAACTACAGGGAAAATCTATCGTACAGTGATCGACAAAGAGAGGCAGGGAGCCTATCTGGGTAAGACTGTACAAATCATTCCTCACATAACTGATGAGATTAAACGAAGAATGCTCCTGCTTGGGAAATCAGGAAATTTTGATGTGATAATCACAGAGTTGGGAGGTACTGTGGGTGATATCGAGTCACTCCCTTTCATAGAGGCTGTACGTCAGCTTCAGTGGGAACTGCCTGATGAGGATTGTCTTGTCGTTCACCTCACCCTTGTGCCTTATCTGAGTGCCGCAAAGGAGCTGAAAACAAAACCTACACAGCACTCTGTAAGGATGCTCCAGCAGAACGGAGTTCATCCTGATATTATTATATGCAGGACTGAACACCCATTACCGGCTGAGATCAGGAGGAAGGTGGCACTTTTCTGCAATGTCAGGCCAAATGCTGTTATAGAGTCAATAGATGCATCCAGCATATATGAGGTTCCGCTGAATATGTACAAGGAGAAACTTGATGAGCTGGTACTCAGAAAATTCAAGCTGGAATCATATCTTTCACGGAGTCTCGAACTGGTTAAGTGGAAAGAGTTTCTTGAAAAGCTTCACAACCCGAAAAACAATGTGGATATTGCGTTGGTCGGTAAATATGTTGAGCTTCAGGATGCCTATAAGTCGATATTGGAGTCATTTATTCACGCCGGTGCCGAGAATGAGTGTAAAGTCAAAGTTCACTATGTTCACAGTGAATATGTGAATGAGGCCAATGTTGCTGAAAAGCTCAGCGGAATGCACGGTATTCTTGTAGCTCCCGGTTTTGGTGAAAGAGGTATTGAAGGGAAGATTGTAGCTGTGAAATATGCCAGAGAGAATAAAGTTCCTTTTTTCGGAATATGTCTTGGCATGCAAATGGCAGTTATTGAGTATGCAAGAAATATACTCGGACTCGAAGATGCAATGACTACTGAGATAAAACAACACGCAAAGGATCCTGTTATTGATCTTATGGAAGACCAGAAAAGCCTCACCATCAAGGGAGGAACCATGCGTCTGGGTGCATACAAATGCACACTTGAGGATGGTACGCTTGCAGCTTCAATATATGGATGTAAGGAGATATACGAAAGACACAGACATAGATACGAAGTTAACAACAATTACATAGAGGCGCTTGAGAAGGGCGGCATGCATGCGAGTGGCAAGAACCCAGACACTGGTCTGGTTGAGATAGTTGAACTTCCCGGACATCCCTTCTTCATAGGAGTTCAGTTCCATCCGGAGTTGAAGAGTACCCCGGAAAGACCGCAACCAATATTTGTATCTTTTGTCAAGGCTGCGTTGAAATATAAAACAGATAAAAAGTGACTGTAAAAAGCATCAATACTCTCTCTCTCATAAAAATCCTGGCAGTTGTACTAGCTATAGGCATCAATTGTCAGAATCCGACATTTGCACAGTCTGTCAAGGCTCAAAGGTATGTATGCAGGGTAGTTGAATCTTTTCCACACGATGTAAACTCGTATACACAAGGACTCTTTTTTCATAATGGCCAGCTATATGAGAGTGCCGGACAATATGGTAAATCCTCATTCAGGAAAGTGGATATCAAAAAAGGGACTGCTTTACAGAGTTTCAGCTTCCCGGACAAATATTTTGCCGAGGGTTCGGTAGTTCTGGACAACAATCTCTATATTCTGACATGGATGGAGCGTGTTGTATTTGTCTATGATATCAACACTCTTAAACCTGTCAAACAGTTCTTCAACCCCTTTGCCGAAGGGTGGGGACTTACAACTGACGGCAAACAGTTGATTATGAGTGACGGGTCTTCAAATCTGTACTTTATGGATCCTCAGACTTTCGCCGAAAAAGGTAGGATTAAGGTAAAACTCAACGGCAAGGAGCTAAATCAGCTTAACGAGCTGGAGTATATTAAGGGAGAGATTTGGGCAAATGTGTATCAGGAAGACTATATTGTAATTATAAATCCAAAAACGGGAGCAGTGCGTGCCATGGCAGATTGTAAGAATCTTTTGCCCGGGAGCATGCGGACTACAAAAACTGATGTCCTTAACGGGATAGCGTATAATCCTCAGAATGACCAGATATATGTTACAGGTAAATACTGGCCTAAATTATTCAGGATATCGTTGACAAAGTGAGATAGTTCAATATAAAAATATCAGGGATGAGTTGCCCGGACTATATGCTTTTTACCGGCAGGTCCGGGCAATCTCTTTACCAGAAATCCGGAATCTCTCAATGCTTGTTTGACAATCCCTTTTGATGAGTATGTTACAAGAATTCCACCCGGGACAAGCCACCCGAATAATTTTTTAAATTGATCAGTACTCCACAGTTCGGGTTGGGTATTTGGGGAGAAGGCATCATAATAAATAAGGTCAACAATGCCGCTCTTCATCTCCATGTCAAGAAGGTCTGTCTGAAATTTTGTAAACGAAAAGTTGGGAAGCAGATTTTGTTCGGAACCCCACGGGAGTTCATGAAGGTTATTGAAAAGTCTGACAAAATCTTCTGTGGCATTTTCTGCAGAACTTCTGTATTCCGGGATAGAGGCAACCATGTCCGGATAATTCAGCTTCCTGTATTCAAACTCTTTGAGTGGAAACTTCTCAACGGTTATGTAATTAATTGTTAGCCAAGGGTGTAGCTTGGCAAAGAGAAGTGTGAGGTGGGCATTCAATCCGGTGCCAAAGCCCATTTCGAAGAGAGAGATTTTATCCCTCTGACCTGCGTAAAATTCAAGACCGGAACTGATGAAAATGTGCAGACTCTCAGCCAGTGCACCGTTTATTGAGTGAAAGCACTCGTCGAACTCTTTTAATTTTAGTGTCGAAGAGCCGTCTGCACTAAGTATAATTTCTCTGGAACCATTCATTATGAAGCGAATTTAAGACTTTTTGTATCTATTTTCTTATCTTTGTAGCTAACATTGAAAAATAATTATCAAAAATATAGACAATGGCAGTTATAAACAGCATCCTTAAGAAATTCTTCGGAACCAAGACAGACAGGGATATGAAGCTAATCCAACCTTATGTCGCTAAAACTCTTGAGACATATGCAAGAATAGACAAGCTTACTCACAATCAACTAAGGGATGAGAGTGATAAAATAAAAAGAAGGATAGCAGAGTATATTGCTGAAGATGAGGCAAAAAAACAATCTCTAAGAGAGAGACTTGAGGATCTTACAATTGATATTTCAGAGAAGGAGTCATTGGCTACAGAGGTTGATAAGCTGACTAAGAGGATAGATGAGAAACTGGAAGAGGTGCTAATCGAGGTGTTGCCGGATGCATTTGCAATTATGAAATCTACCGCAAGGCGCTTCAAGGAAAACAGCGAGATCAGGGTGGTTGCAAGTGAAGCAGATAAGGATTTTGCTGCAAAACGTGATTTTGTCACAATAGAGGGGGAGACAGCAGTATGGCATAATAGCTGGATGGCCGGGGGAAACATGATTGTTTGGGATATGGTTCATTACGATGTGCAGCTGGTCGGTGGTGTTGCCCTGCATCAGGGTAAAATTTCAGAGATGGCTACCGGTGAGGGTAAAACTCTGGTGGCCACACTGCCTGTTTTCCTTAATGCACTTGCAGGGAAAGGCGTTCACGTTGTAACTGTCAACGACTATCTGTCTAAACGTGACTCTGAGTGGATGGGACCTCTTTATCAGTTCCACGGGCTCAAAGTAGACTGCATCGACAGACACGAACCAAATTCAGATGCCAGGAAGGCAGCTTACAAAGCAGATATCACATTCGGCACAAACAACGAGTTTGGTTTTGACTATCTGCGTGACAATATGGCGATTAATCAGGAAGATCTAGTTCAAAGGAAACACCATTATGCAATTGTCGATGAGGTGGACTCTGTGTTGATTGACGATGCCAGGACTCCTTTGATTATCTCAGGACCGGTTCCCAAGGGTGATGATCAGCAGTTCAACGAGTTCAAGCCTATCGTGGAAAAGCTCTATGCAGCACAACGCACGATTGTGACACAGATTCTCAATGATGCCAAGAAAAAGATATCAGAAGGGAACGAAGAGGAGGGAGGAGTTCTTCTTCTCAGAGCACATAAGGGCCTTCCAAGATACAACCCGCTTATTAAATATCTGAGTGAGCCGGGCATAAAACAATTACTCCTGAAGACGGAGAACTACTATATGCAGGATAACAACAAACAGATGCATATAGTGACCGATCCTCTCTACTTTGTCATTGAGGAGAAACAGAAATCCGTCGACCTTACAGATGTTGGTCATGAGCTTATTTCAAAGGGGGTAAGTGATCCTAAATTCTTTATTCTGCCGGATATAGGAGGTGAGATATCGGAGATGGAGAAACAAGACCTCACTCCTGAGGAAAAGGTAGCAGCAAAGGACGCCCTTCTTACCGACTATGCTTTGAAGAGTGAGCGTGTCCACACAGTAAATCAGCTGCTCAAGGCATATACTATGTTTGAGAAGGATGTCGAGTATGTTATACTAGACAACAAGATAAAGATTGTTGACGAGCAGACAGGACGTATACTTGAGGGAAGACGTTATTCAGAGGGACTTCATCAGGCTATCGAGGCAAAAGAGAGCGTTAAGGTTGAGGCTGCCACACAGACATTTGCAACTATCACCCTTCAGAATTACTTCAGAATGTACCATAAGCTGGCCGGTATGACAGGTACTGCGGAGACAGAGGCAGGTGAGTTCTGGTCAATCTACAAACTGGATGTTGTTGTAATTCCTACAAACAGACCGATAGTCAGGAAAGACATGGAAGATCTCATTTTCAAGACAAAAAGGGAGAAATTCAATGCTGTCATTGACGAGATAGTAAACCTGACAAAAAAGAATCGTCCGGTTCTTGTCGGTACCACCTCTGTCGAGGTTTCCGAATTATTGAGCAGGATGCTTAAAATACGAGGAATCAAGCACAATGTGCTGAATGCGAAACAACATGCCAAAGAGGCCGAAATCGTTGCCGAGGCAGGTCAACCGGGAGCTGTGACAATTGCTACAAACATGGCAGGTCGTGGTACAGATATAAAACTCGGTCCTGGTGTTAAGGAGGCAGGTGGTCTTGCAATTATTGGTACTGAGAGACATGATTCACGTCGTGTTGACAGACAGCTCAGAGGTCGTGCCGGTCGTCAGGGAGACCCTGGTTCTTCGAGTTTCTTTGTGTCACTTGAAGATGACCTTATGAGGCTTTTTGGTTCTGAGAGGATAGCAGGTATGGTTGACAAGATGGGCATGAAAGAGGGTGAGGTTTTGCAACACAGTATGCTCTCAAAATCTATTGAGCGTGCTCAGAGAAAGGTTGAGGAGAATAACTTCGGTATTAGAAAGAGACTCCTTGAGTACGATGACGTAATGAATTCTCAGAGAGAGGTTATTTACACCAGACGCCGCAACGCTCTTTACGGAGAGAGAGTTGATGTCGATGTTCAGAATATGATAACAGACTATGCAGAAAACCTTGTTTCGTCACATCATGGTTCTTCAGATTTTGATGAATTCACAACTGATTCTATCAGAAGTCTATCTGTAGAAACCGGTATTGACAGGGAGTTCTTTGAGAAGTCAAATACAGCCGAGGTTACTGAGGCATATCAGAAAAACATAAAGGAGATACTCAAGAGGAGAGGTGATGTACTCGTTCAGCAGTCATGGCCTATTGTCAAGCAGATTTACGAGACTCAGAATGCAGTATATCAAAATATTGCCATACCTGTCAGTGATGGTCATAAGATGATGCAGATGGTGGTTAATCTCAGGAAGGCATATGATACAAAGGGTCTTGAAATAATAAGAGCCCTAAACAAGAGTATAACCCTTCTGATGATAGATGAGCACTGGAAGGAGCACCTCCGCGACATGGATGATCTGAAACAGTCTGTTCAGAATGCCACTTACGAGCAGAAAGATCCGTTGTTGATCTATAAGTTCGAGAGTTTTGAACTATTTAAAGGTGTACTTGACAAGGTAAGCAAAGATGTGCTTTCATTCCTTCTTAAGGCTCATATTCCTCTCAGGGAGAACACTCAGCAGCCACCTGTGAATGTAAGGCAGGAGAATCACAAAAAGACAGATCTGAGCAATATGAGGACATCCAGAGAAGACCTTTCAACTTCCGGCGGAGAGCCAAAATCTCAAGGTCCTGTACATGTTGAGAAGAAGGTGGGCAGGAATGATCCATGCCCTTGCGGAAGCGGTAAAAAATATAAAAATTGCCATGGAGCGAGTTAATTATTGATGATTTATGTATGATATTATAGTTATAGGGGCTGGTCCCGGAGGATATGTCGCAGCAATAAGGGCTGCTCAATTGGGAATGAATTGCGCTGTTGTGGAGAGAGCTGAATTGGGAGGTATTTGTCTGAACTGGGGCTGTATCCCAACCAAGGCTCTTTTAAAAAGTGTTCAGGTTCTCAATTATGCAAAACACTCCTCAGAATACGGCTTTGACATAGAGGGAGAGATAAAGCCCGATATTTCTAAAATAGTAGCCCGTAGCAGAGGTGTTGCGGCGGGTATGAGCAAGGGAATTGAGTATCTGTTCAAAAAAAATAAGATTACTGTCATAAGCGGAACCGGCAGAATACCTCAAGCCGGCAAAGTGGATGTTACACAGCCCGATGGAAGTGTTTCAACTCTTGAGACAAAAAATATAATCATAGCAACAGGTTCACGGGCCAACTCCCTGCCTTTTGCGCCGATAGACGGGGACCGTATTATTTCATACCGTCAGGCACTTGTTCCTGAAGAAATTCCTGCAAGTATGGTGGTTATTGGCTCCGGGGCAATAGGTAGCGAGTTTGCCTATTTCTACCGCTCATTAGGTACTGATGTGACACTTATAGAGTATCTTGACAATATCGTACCTTTGGAGGACGAGGAGGTTTCAGCTCAATTGAGCCGCTCTTTCCGTAAAATGGGGATGAAGGTGATGGTCTCGGCCCGGGTAAACAGCGTTTCAGCCACTGAAAGCGGTTGTAAGGTTGAGGTTATTACAAAGAAAGGGACAGAGTTCATTGAAGCAGAGAAGGTGCTGTCTGCTGTTGGGGTTGTAGCCAATATTGAAAATCTCGGATTGGAAATCTGTGGGGTTCAGACAGAGCGCGGAAAGATAAAGGTCGACAACTATTACTCTACAAATATACCCGGAATCTATGCCATCGGGGATGTTATAGCCACACCTGCATTGGCGCATATAGCATCTGCTGAGGCAATATGCTGTGTGGAGAAGATTGCAAATATGAATCCGGCTCCGCTGGATTATACAAATTTCCCGGGCTGTACCTATACTTCACCTGAAATAGCCTCAGCAGGCTATACAGAAAAGGCTGCGAAAGAGGCAGGAATCAATTATAAAATCGGTAAATTCCCATTTACCGCATCAGGTAAGGCTGCAGCTTCCGGGGAGAAGGACGGATTTGTAAAACTAGTTATAGATGCGGATTCAGATATCGTTTTAGGCGCACATCTTATTGGAGCCAATGTTACGGAGATGATTTCAGGAATAGTTATTGCAAGAAAGATGGGAGTCAAGGCAAAGGACATTATTCACTCCATTCACCCTCATCCTACAATGAGTGAGGCAATTATGGAGGCTGCGGCAGCAGCACACGGAGAGGTTATACATTTATAAAATAGATATAGAGATATGCCAAAAGTAGAATCAGTAGTTCAAGTAAATGAGGTTAACAGAATATCCGGAGGAACAGAGTTTCGCGGAATGTTGTCTTCAACTTGTGATATCAGGATTGATGGATTTTTTGAAGGAAAACTAAATACTACAGGTAGACTTGTGATTGGAGAATCGGGGAAGCTGGTAGGTGATGTTATAGCAACAAGCTGTGATATATGGGGAACACTTCAGGGGAAGGTAATTGTCAGAGAGGCCTTCGGTATGAGAAAAAATGGCTCAATTTCAGGGAATGTCGCTTGTCAGAAGATATTCATTGAAGATGGTGCTGTATTTAATGGCTCTTGCAAGATGATAGACGATAATATTTTTGAGGAGCTGGCAAAGCAAAAACCTTAAGAGGCAGAGCATTATTGTTCTGATATATATAAATATAAGAGCCGGCTTTTATAAGCCGGCTCTTATATTTATGAGTAGAAAGATTATTATTCAAGTACAGAAACGCAAGTGTTGGCGTTTCCAATATCAATTCCTACATGTACACATCCTTCGTCGTCATAAGATGAGGCGAACTCATTGCCACTCTTGTTATTGTCACTATGTTTTGAGTATATAGCGTAACCTATTGAAGCGCACCTTTCAGGTGTCGGAAATACAGAAATTGAGCAAACTTCACCAAACTCGTCGTTGAAGAGGTTAACCAAGTCCTGATTATAAGCACCACCGCCAACAATCACCATTTTTGAGCATACTTCAAAATCAGCGTCATTTATGTATTTTGTGAAGGCAGGTAATATTACGTTGTTGAAGTATAATCTGAGAGCTTTCTTCTTCTCTTCGGTGAAATCCTTGCGTTTCCTGTCAATATACATGCCACCCTTTGTAAAAATCTGATCCATCTGGTGTCCGGTTTTGAGACCCACGAAGGAACTCTTGCTAAGTTCTTCTGTAAAGATATCAACAGCATAGCTGATTCCATGCGTACTGAAAAGCGTTCTGTTGAGCAATCCGTTAGGAGTACTTACAACACCTTCACAAGTACCGTAACCAAGGCTTACAATGATGAAATTGCCGTCTGTCGGATTATCACCCTTACGTATTGCATAGTCACATCCGACAATCTCAGGAAGTACGTTTATGTTACATATTGGAATCAGTTTTTGGTCAGGATTCTGATTTCCGTTTTCGTCAGCCTTGTATGTTGTTATAACACAGTCTGATTTGAAGAAATCGATAGCACTGTCTTTGTTTAACTGATAAGTAGCATAAGGGAAGCCAGTAGTTATCGAATACTTAATAGAGTTGCCGTTTTTAGCTCCGTTTGAGACAATGTTGTTAGCCAAAAAAAGCGCAGAGTGGGCAATAAGCTTATATTCACGATCTGACGGAGAAGCATTCAGGGATTTATGAGGAGATACACCTTCATTTAAGGCTTGAAGCCCTACTAGATAGTCTGAATCGTCAACTTTTATCTTAGAAAAGCCGAGTATTGGATCGTTAGATGTGTAATACTCGCGGATTGTTGATTCATATACGCTTGGAAATGAGAAAGTTTTAACCATAGATTTATATTGTTAATTTTATTACAATATATAACTTATTTTTTAATAAATCACTTAAATAGTTGATTTTATCTTATAATTATTCCTTTCAGTGCTATTTCTGGTTATGAGTTCACCTAAAAAACCGGCCAGGAAAAGCTGAAGTCCAATGATAAGTGCAACAAGAGAGACATAGAAAAGTGGCTGATTTGTTACAGCTCTGTATGGAAGCCCTTTTGCCTGCGCTGTTATTTTATCAATTATAAGCCAAAGAGAGGTTATTGTACCGATAATAAATGTGAGACTTCCTATCAGCCCGAAAAAGTGCATAGGGCGTTTCCCGAATTTTGAGAGAAACCACAGGGTGAGCAGATCGAGAAAGCCATTTACAAACCGGTCCATCCCAAATTTGCTCTTTCCGAACTTCCTTGGTTGATGGGCTACAACTTTCTCTCCAATTTTTGTAAAACCGGCATTTTTGGCAATATATGGGATATATCGGTGCATCTCACCGTAAACCTCAATATTCTTGATGACCTCCTTCCTGTATGCCTTCAAACCGCAGTTCATATCGTGCAGCTTAATGCCAGTAACCTTTCTTGCGGTGGCGTTGTATATCTTGGATGGGATGTTCTTGGCAAAGACATTGTCTTTTCTTTTTTTCTTCCACCCGGAAACAAGATCATACTGACCCGAATTAATCATATCTAACAGGGCCGGAATTTCTTCAGGACTATCCTGAAGGTCGGCATCCATAGTTATCACCACCTCTCCCTCGGCTGCCTCAAATCCACAGAAGAGAGCGGCAGATTTGCCGTAATTCCGTCTGAAACTTATTCCTCTGATAATTGACGGGTATCTTTCAGATAGATCCTGAATTATGCTCCATGAACGGTCAGTACTTCCATCATCAATAAGAATGACTTCATAGACAATGTGCTTTCCGGAGAGGGAACGGTCTATCCAGGAGATCAGTTCCGTGAGAGACTCATCTTCGTTATATACAGATATAATAATTGAAAGATCCAACATAGCTGAGATTAGTATTAAATACTATTATTAGTGAAAATATCTCCCTTTTTTGTGTAGTTTGCAATAATGGCAGATGCGATCAACCCAAAGATAGTGTAATAAAAGAGAGTAACTACTGATACCAGCTGAGGCAATTTAGACTGATACCTCTCCATGGCATCAGCTGCATCAGGATTACTGCTCTGCATAGCAATCATGACCTGTTCCATTGCTGTTTGCATAGACTCAGGGAAAAGCACGGCATACTGCAGAAAATTGAATGCTGCCAGAACAACAGAAGAGAGAAGGCAGATTTTAAAACCATAACTGAAACCCTCCTTGTACGTGAAGGATTCACGCTGTTTGCTGTACTCTTTTACAAAATAGTATAATAAGCCGAGACACCCGACGAATTTGACAAGCCAGAGAAATATGGATATTATAGTTCCCGGTTCAAAAACAACTTGTATAAGACTTACGACGATTGTAATAATTGAGAGTAAAAGTGCATTCAATGCCGCTATACTCCACTCGTTTGATTGCATAATAAATTGGTTTGTAGTGTAATTGGTATAATACAGAATTCCCAAATTTAATTAAAAATGTAAATAGCACAAAATTTAAGGATTATTAAAAAAAGATTAACTTTGCAAATTGTTAGAATTGTGTTAAAGATTATGATAAATATTACTTTCCCGGACGGAGGTATCCGTCAGTACGAAAAGGGTACCACCCCTTATGATATAGCTCACAGTATAAGTCCAAGACTGGCTCAGGATGTACTCGCAGCAACGGTGAACGGCAAGGTTGTTGAACTTGGCAGACCAATCAATGAAGATTCAACCCTGATGCTTCATAAGTGGGAAGATCAACAAGCTAAGAGTACCTTCTGGCACTCTTCGTCTCACCTGATGGCAGAAGCTCTTGAACTTTTATATCCGGGTATCAAGTTTGGTATCGGACCCTCAATTGAGACAGGTTTTTACTACGATGTGGATCCTGGCGAAAAGACTATCACAGAGGCCGATCTTAAGAGGATTGAAGACAAGATGCTCGAACTGGCAAGGGAGAAGCAGCATTTTGTACGCAGGGAGGTGAGCAAGGATGAGGCGATGAAAACATATACCGAAAAGGGAGACCAGTATAAGTGTGAACTTATCCGCGACCTTGAGGACGGTACAATATCCTTTTACACCAACGGCTCTTTTACAGACTTGTGCAGAGGTCCGCACCTCAATGATACATCCGTAATAAAGGCGGTAAAACTTACCTCTATAGCCGGTGCATACTGGAGAGGAAATGAAAAGAACAAAATGCTCACCCGTATATATGGCGTTACATTCCCTCAGAAAAAACTCCTTGATGAGTATCTGGTACTTATGGAGGAGGCAAAGAAGCGTGACCACAGGAAATTAGGCAAGGAGCTGGAGCTGTTTGCATTCTCTCAAAGAGTTGGACAAGGTTTGCCATTGTGGCTTCCAAAAGGTGCACAGCTTAGGGAAAGACTTGAAAACTTCCTTAAAAACGTACAGAAAAAGGGAGGCTACCTCCCGGTTATAACACCGCATATCGGACAGAAAGAGCTATATGTGACATCAGGACACTATGCCAAATATGGTGCTGATTCGTTTCAGCCAATTCATACCCCGCAGGAGGGAGAGGAGTTCTTGCTTAAGCCCATGAACTGTCCTCACCATTGTGAGATTTATAGAACAAAGCCTCGTTCATACAAGGATCTTCCTATCCGCTTTGCTGAGTTCGGTACCGTTTACCGTTACGAGCAGAGTGGTGAACTTCACGGGCTTACAAGGGTAAGAGGCTTTACTCAGGATGATGCACACATCTTCTGTCGTCAGGATCAGATTAAAGAGGAGTTCAACAAGGTTATAGATATCGTCCTTTACATTTTCAAGACATTGGATTTCAAGGACTATACTGCACAGATTTCTCTCAGGGATCCTAACAACAAAGAGAAATATATCGGAACTGATGAAAACTGGGAAAAAGCAGAGAGGGCAATCATAGAATCAGCCGAGGAGAAGGGTCTTAAGACTGTCGTAGAGTTAGGTGAGGCTGCGTTCTACGGACCGAAGCTTGACTTTATGGTGAAGGATGCAATCGGAAGAAAGTGGCAGCTCGGCACAATCCAGGTAGACTACAACCTTCCTGAGAGATTTGAGCTGGAATATGTAGGTGCAGATGACAAGAAATACCGTCCGGTTATGATACACAGGGCGCCGTTCGGGTCTATGGAGAGATTCGTTGCCGTACTTATCGAGCACACAGGTGGAAAGTTCCCGTTGTGGCTTGCTCCTGAGCAGGCAGTGGTTCTTCCTGTAAGTGAGAAATACAACGATTATGCAAAAAAAGTTGTAGATTTGCTGACTAATAACGATATTCGCGCCTCAATTGACGATCGTAACGAAACTATCGGCAAGAAAATCAGGGAGAATGAACTGAAAAGGGTTCCATTCATCCTGGTTGTTGGTGAGAAAGAGGAGGATACTGGTATGGTTTCTGTAAGAAAGCAGGGAGAGGGAGATAAGGGAACAATGTCAGTTGTGGATTTTGCAGGACTCATTAACAATGAGATAAAGAAACAAATTGAGTAATAACTAATATAGGAGGACAATTTATCGCAACACCTTTCAAACCTCGTCCGGGTGGCTTTGTGAAAAGAACACCGGGGCAGAACAACCCAAGAAATGACAGCAGGAATCTGCAGAACAGGCAGAATTCGGGTCAGGAGGGTCCGAGAGTAAATAACGGAATAACTGCTGCAAGAGTAAGAGTAGTAGGGGACAATGTGCCGAATCCCGGAATCTTTTCTCTCTTTGAGGCAATTAAAATGGCTGAGGCGTTAGAGCTAGATTTGGTTGAAATTTCTCCTAATGTCGATCCGCCCGTTTGCAAGATTATTGACTATCAGAAGTACATCTACCAGCAGAAGAAAAAGGCTAAGGAGATGAAGTCAAATGCAAGCAAGGTGGTTATAAAAGAGATAAGGTTCGGTCCAAATACAGATGAACATGACTACCAGTTTAAATTGAAGCATGCTCAATCATTCCTGCAGGAGGGATCAAAAGTAAAGGCGTATGTCTTTTTCAAAGGAAGGTCGATTCTCTTCTCGGAACAAGGAGAAAAGTTGCTTTTACGTTTTGCACTTGAACTGGAAGAATACGGAAAGGCTGAGCAGATGCCGAAGCTTGAAGGAAAAAGGATGATAATGATGTTATCACCAGCAAAAAAGAAATAGTTTTTAACTTTAAAAATAGAAACCAATGTCCAAAATTAAAACCAACTCCGGTGCCAAAAAGCGCTTTGAGCTTACCGGAACGGGAAAAGTGAAAAGAAAGCATGCTTTCAAAAGTCACATTTTAACAAAAAAGACAACCAAGAGAAAGAGAAATCTTACTTACTCAGCAGTAGTTGCTACTTCTGATGAGAAGAGGATGAAAAACCTTCTGGTTGCGTAATTATTTATTAACCTGAATGCACAGCAGAATAAGGTTCTCAATGGAGGAGAACGCTGACATTCTTAAACAAAGACAAAGATGCCAAGATCGGTAAATTCGGTAGCTTCAAGAGCTCGCCGTAAAAAAATTCTGAAACTTACACGTGGTAATTTTCTTGCACGTGCAAATGTATGGACTGTAGCTAAGAACACCTGGGAGAAGGGTCTTACCTATGCATACCGCGATCGTAAAACTAAAAAGAGATTGTTCCGTGCGCTCTGGATACAAAGGATCAATGCAGCCGCAAGGCAGCATGGCATGAACTATTCTCAGTTCATGGGTAAACTTGCTAAGAGCAATGTGGGTCTTAACCGTAAGGTGCTTGCAGATCTTGCAATGAACAATCCTAAAGCTTTCGAGGCGATTATAAACTCTGTAAAATAGACGTAAATTGAAAGTTCTTCAGATAATTGGCAACAAATGGTTCAAGTTTTCAATTTGGGCTCTTTTGTATTTGCTGTGGGTGATATGGTTCGGCAACTTGTGGTTCATCCTCGGATTGATCATAATTTTCGATCTGTTTATCACTCGTAAGGTAAAGTGGGCCTTTTGGAAAAAGAACTACAAAAAGGGAGAGAAAAGAAATGCCTGGCTGGACTGGCTGGATGCAATAATCTTTGCGCTTATAGCATCTACTCTTATTAAGGCATTCTTCTTTGAGGCATATATGATACCAACCTCTTCTATGGAGAGAACCCTCATGACCGGGGACTATCTCTTCGTAAGTAAGGTTGCATATGGTCCAAAGGTTGCTCAGACTCCGATATCATTTCCTCTTGTTCACAATGTGCTTCCATTGGCAGGAGGCGAGTCATATCTTAAGTGGATCCAGAATCCATACAGGCGTATGGCGGGTTTCAGGACTATAAAGAGAAATGATATTGTTGTCTTTAACTTTCCCAACGGAGATACAGTGCTAAAGGGAGACCCTACAGCCGATTACTATCAATGCATAAGACTTTACGGAAGAGATTACACATACAGGACTTATGGCCCTGTAGTGGTAAGACCTGATGATAAGAAGGACAATTATGTAAAGCGATGTGTTGCCCAAGCGGGAGATACACTTGAGATCGTAAACGGCAAGGTTTATATTGACGGAAATCCGCAACCAAACTTCCCAGGAATCCAGAACACATATACTGTATATACAAACGGAACGACTTTGAATCCGAAGATTATTGAGGATATGGGTCTTAATAATGACGAGCTCTACTATGATGCATCACTTCCGGGCTATACCAATTTCCCTCTTAATGAGGATGAGGTTGCCAAATTGAAGTCTATGGCAAACATTGTAGATATACGTCAGAATATTGATACATATCCGCCGGATCTTCCCGATTCTCCTCTTACTATCTTCCCATTTGAAGGAGACTTCAAATGGACAAGGGATAACTTTGGTCCGCTATGGATACCAAAGAAAGGGGCCACTGTTCCTATTACAGTTGACAACCTTCCTCTGTACAGCCGGATAATTTCCTCTTATGAGGACAATAAGCTGGAGGTTAAGGGTTCTGAGATCTATATTAACGGAAAAGTTGCCAATAGTTATACTTTCAAAATGGATTATTACTTCATGATGGGAGATAACAGGCACAATTCTGCTGATTCAAGATATTGGGGTTTTGTTCCTGAGTCACATGTTGTGGGGACACCGTCAGTTATATGGTTCTCAAAAGATAAATACAGCTCTTTCCCCCGAAATATAAGGTGGAAGAGGATTTTTAAAATTGTGTAAATATTTGCATAATATAAAAATTATCGTGATATTTGCAGCCCCTTAGGGGTATATTAATGAATAATATATAAAAATTACATACAAAATGGCAAGAGTTTGTCAAGTTACCGGTAAGAAGAGGATGATAGGAAACAATGTTTCCCATTCAAAACGCCGTACAAAGAGAGAGTTTTCTCCAAACCTTCAGAACAAACGTTTCTGGCTTGAAGAGGAGAAAAGATTCATCACCCTCAAGGTTTCAGCCGCAGGGATGCGTAATATTTACAAGAATGGTCTTAAGGCCACTCTGATTGATGCACAGAATAAAGGTTTAATCAGCTTAGTATAATTTAGAATAACATGGCAAAGAAAGGAAATAGAGTTCAGGTTATACTGGAGTGTACCGAACAGAGGGAGAGCGGTGTTCCCGGGATTTCAAGATATATCACCACAAAGAACAAGAAGAATACCACACAGCGTCTGGAGCGTAAGAAATACAATCCATTCATGAAGAAGGTAACCGTTCACCGTGAAATTAAGTAATAACGACTAAAAAACATTATAGAAAATGGCAAAGAAAGTAGTTGCTACATTCGGTGGCTCAAAAGGATCAGGAAAGAATGTCGTTAAGTGCATCCGTATGGTCCGCTCAGATCGTAGCGGAGCATATGCATTCCAGGAAGAGATTGTTCCTACAGAAGGTGTAAAGGATTTTTTCGCTAAGAAATAATTACCTTAATAGAAGTTTGAAAAATGCCGCCTCTAAAGCGGCATTTTTTGTTTACCTATCTCAATTGACGGATTTTTCATATCTTTGACAATTAATTCTATTTGCATGGCATTATTCGGACTATTCGGGTCAAAATCCAGAGAGGAAAAAGAAGCTCTGAATCAAGGACTTGAAAAAACAAAAAAGGGTATTTTTGAGAAACTATCAAGGGCTGTGGTTGGAAAATCCAGGGTGGATGAAGATACACTGGATGACATTGAGGAGGCTTTGATAGCATCTGACATTGGAGTGGAGACTACGCTGAGGATCATTGAGAGACTTGAGGAGAGGGTTAGCAGGGATAAATTTATGGACAGTAATGAACTCAACGCGATTCTCAAGGAGGAGATTGAGGCTCTACTGAATATTGACGAGAATTATAAGGGTGAAATCCCGTTTGACTTTTCAAAGAAACCTTTTGTAATACTCGTTGTTGGGGTAAATGGTGTCGGCAAGACTACAACAATAGGGAAACTTGCTTCAAGACTCAAAAATTCAGGATACAGTGTTGTCCTTGGTGCTGCCGATACATTCAGAGCTGCAGCTGTTGACCAGCTGACAATATGGAGTGAAAGGGCTGGTGTTCCTATTGTTAAACAGGCTATGGGCTCAGATCCGGCTTCTGTCGCATATGATACTGTAGCATCGGCGATTTCACAGAATGCAGATGTTGTGCTGATAGATACAGCAGGTCGCCTTCACAACAAAGTAAACCTGATGAACGAACTGACCAAAATAAGGAACGTGTTGAGGAAACTCATTCCGGATGCTCCTCATGAGGTGCTGCTTGTTCTTGACGGCTCAACAGGCCAGAATGCATTTCTTCAGGCAAAGGAGTTTACAAAGGCAACTGATGTGACAGCCCTTGCTGTCACCAAACTTGACGGCACTGCCAAAGGCGGTGTTGTTATCGGAATATCTGACCAGTTCAAAATCCCTGTAAAGTTTATCGGAGTGGGAGAGAAGATCGACGACCTTCAGCTATTCAATAAGAAAGAGTTCGTTGAGTCTCTGTTTTAATTCAATTATTTAACCGGACGAAATATTATTATTATGAACATATCATATAAGTGGCTTAAAAATTATATTGATTTTGACATCAATCCAGAAGAGACAGCGAAAATACTCAACACCATAGGTCTTGAAGTCGAGGGGATGAGCCTTACAGAGGAGATTCCCGGAGGGCTGGCAGGTGTAGTTGTGGGGGAGGTTCTTGAATGTGTTAAACACCCGGATGCCGACAAGCTGAGTGTGACAAAAGTAAATGTGGGGAGCGGTGATTCATTACAGATAGTATGTGGAGCTCCTAATGTAGCCGCAGGTCAAAAGGTTCTGGTGGCAACGGTTGGCACAAGCCTGACATTTTCCAACGGGGAGGAGATTAAGATAAAGAGATCCAAGATAAGAGGTGTTGAGAGCATGGGTATGATATGTGCGGAAGATGAGCTTGGAATCGGGACCTCACATGAGGGGATAATGGTCCTGGACCAGAGCGCTGTTCCCGGAACTGCTGCCGGAAAGTTCCTCAATCTGAGCAATGACACACTCTTTGAAATAGGGTTGACACCAAACAGGGTTGATGCCGCATCTCATATAGGGGTTGCAAGGGATTTATCTGCATATCTCAGACTGAATGGTAATGGTGGAAAGTTGCTGATGCCGGAGATAAGCTCATTCGATTCACTCAGTAGGAAAAATGATAAAAAGGCCGTGGAGATTGAGGTGGAAGCACTGGAGGGAGCTCCAAGATATTCCGGGCTTACATTCAGTGATATAAAGGTGGCACCATCTCCGGAGTGGTTGCAGAAAGCCTTGAAAAGTATAGGCCTGAGACCTATAAACAATATCGTTGACATAACCAATTTTATTCTTTTTGAAACAGGTCAGCCACTTCACGCCTTTGACAGGGATAAGATTGAGGGAGACAAGGTTGTGGTTAGGTATGCAAAAAGCGGAGAGAGGTTCACCACTCTAGACGGAGTGGAGAGAGAGCTCTCTCCAGAAGATGTTATGATCTGCAATGTCAACAGACCAATGTGTATAGGCGGAGTTTTCGGTGGTTTGGATTCAGGTATCACCGATAATACAACATCTGTTTTTCTTGAGAGCGCTTATTTCAATCCGGTATCTATCAGGAAGGCATCAAAAAGGCATGGATTGAAGACTGATGCCTCATTCAGGTATGAGAGAGGAGCAGACCCTGAAAATGTTCCGTACGCTTTAAGACGTGCAGCGATATTGTTGAGTGAGATTGCAGGCGCAAAAGTGGTGGGAGAAGTTAAGGAAGTATATCCTAAACCATTCGAAAGGCCAAGAATCGCACTTGATTTTAAAAGAATAGAGACATTTATCGGTAAGGAGATTGGATCGAAGGCAATAACAGATATTCTTGATTATATGGACTTCGAAACTGTAAGCAAGTGCGAATCCGGTGTCGAAGTGCTCGCTCCACTATACAGGGTGGATGTTACCAGAGAGTGCGACGTGGTAGAGGAGATTCTCAGGATTTACGGTTATAACAATATAGAATTGCCTTCAAGTGTTCATGCTTCAATAAACACAACACCTAAGCCGGATCCTGAAAGAGTAAGGAATGTGGCTGCAGATCTTCTGGTGTCGAATGGATTTTTTGAGATAATGAACAACTCTCTCACTAAATCTGATTATTACGCAAAACTGAAGACCTATCCGGAATCAAATCTGGTCAGGATTCTCAATCCGCTCAGCTCGGATCTGAATTGCATGAGACAAACCCTGTTGCTCAGTGGTTTGGAGGTTATTGCATATAATGTCAATCGCCAGCAGTCAGATTTGAAACTCTTTGAATTGGGAAATGTTTACTCGATTTTAGGAGAGTCTGACCTCTCTGTTGCCGACTCATATAAAGAGCAGGCAAAAATGTCCATTTTCGTTACAGGCCCGGGTTCTCTTTCTTGGAAAGGCGGAACAGGCTGTTCATCATATTTTCTGTTGAAGGGTTATCTTGAACTGCTTCTAGGAAGATTCGGAGTTGAACTTTCAGATCTCTCATATTCTGCAGCACCTGCTGACATATTTGCCGAGGGTCTTGTATACAGGACAAATGGTGAAAAGGAGCTTGCCGTTATGGGAACTGTCAACCCTCATCTTTTAAGGCAGTTTGGTATCAAACAGCCGGTTTATGCCGCAGAGCTGTCATGGAGTGTTCTGTTCAATCTGGTGAAGAGACAGAAAGTTATGTACAAAGAACTTCCAAAATTCCCTGAAGTCAAGAGGGATCTTGCGCTTCTTGTGGACGAGAAGGTCTCCTTTGCTGAGTTACGCAATCTTGCACTCAAGACTGAGAAAAAGCTGCTTAAGCAGGTAACTCTGTTTGATGTCTACAGGGGTGACAAAATCCCTCAAGGCAAGAAGCAGTATGCCATGAGCTTCATTCTCCAGAACCTTGAGAAGACAATGAAGGACGAGGACGTTGAGTTTACAATGAATAAATTGCTGAATGCGTTTGTAAGTCAGTTCGGAGCCTCTCTTAGATAAGCCCTTGATATATGTCTGCATATAAATACCTTAAGCTGGTAAAGTTCTCACACACGATATTTGCCCTTCCCTTTGCCTTTATAGGTTTTTTTATGGCAAACGAGACAGTTGTGGAGGGGAGTGGTGTCTATTCATGGAGACTCCTCATACTTGTTGTTTTGGCTATGGTTTTTGCACGTAATAGTGCTATGGGATTCAACAGATATGTTGACAGGTTTATTGATGCGAAAAATCCACGTACAGCAGGAAGGGAAATTCCTGCCAAGACTCTTTCTCCAATATCTGTACTGATCTTTGTAGTAATAAACGTACTGTTATTTATCACTACAACAGCTTTTATAAATAAATTGACTTTCCTGCTGTCTGTTCCTGCCTTAATTGTGATTCTGGGGTATAGTTACATGAAGAGATTCTCTGCCCTGTGTCATTATGTCCTCGGTTTGGCCCTTGCCATAGCACCAATGGGTGCATATATCAGTATTACTGGAAAATTTGATATGGCGCCTCTTATTTTATCCATTATTGTTTTTTTGTGGTCAAGTGGCTTTGATATTCTCTATTCCCTCGATGATGAGACATTTGATAAAACAGAGAAGCTTCATTCAGTACCGGCAAAATATGGCAGATCAAGAGCTATGGAGATATCCTCGGCAGGGCATGTACTGATTGCCCCTATGTTATGCCTTTTATATCTGTATGGAGGTATGGGAGTCATTTATATTGTGGGATCTGCTGTTTTTGTAAGTCTGCTTGCATATCAGCACATGATAATCAAGCCTGATGATATTTCACGGCTTAATGCGGCTTTTTTCACATCTAACGGAGTGGCTTCGATTCTGTTTGCAATCTTTACTGTCTGGGATATTTTGGTGCGATGATAGGGTGAATAGTGAAAAGTGAATAGTGAAAAGTGAATAGTGAATAGTGAATAGTGAGTAGTGAATAGTGAAATATAAAGGGCTCATCAATATTTCTGTTAGACGGATTTTGTGGGATTATAATGAAAAGAGGTGTCAAAATGAATTTTGACACCTCTTCGTCGTGTTAACTAAATATACAGAATACTTTATTATTTTCTGCCGTATTGAGCAAGGTCACCAAGCTCTTCCTCAATTCTGAGGAGTTGGTTGTATTTGGCCATCCTGTCAGAACGGCTAAGTGAGCCGGTTTTGATTTGTCCTGAGTTTGTAGCAACAGCGATGTCTGCAATTGTTGAATCTTCAGTCTCACCTGAACGGTGTGAAGTTACAGAGGTGTATTTGTTTCTGTGTGCAAGCTCTATTGCGTTGAGTGTCTCAGTCAGAGTTCCAATCTGGTTAACTTTAATAAGGATTGAGTTGGCACAACCCATATCTATACCTTTGCGGAGGAATTCAACATTTGTTACAAAGAGATCGTCTCCTACAAGCTGGATTTTTGATCCTATAGCATCTGTGAGAAGTTTCCATCCATCCCAGTCATCTTCAGCCATACCATCCTCGATAGAGTCGATAGGGTATTTTTCTGTAAGGCTTTTCAGATATTCTACCTGCTCTTTTGCATTTCTCTTTGCGCCTTTCTCGCCTTCAAACTTTGTGTAGTCGTAGATGCCGTCTTTATAGAATTCACTTGCCGCACAGTCAAGGGCAATCATTACATCCTTACCCGGTGTGTAACCTGCTTTTGTGATAGCTGCAATGATAGACTCGAGAGCATCCTCTGTACCATTGAGTGTAGGTGCAAAACCACCTTCGTCACCTACAGCTGTGCTGAGGCCTCTGTCGTGGAAAATCTTTTTCAGGTTGTGGAAAACCTCCGCACCCATTCTGAGACCCTCTTTGAAGCTTGATGCGCCTACCGGACGGATCATGAACTCCTGGAATGCTATAGGTGCATCAGAGTGTGAGCCGCCGTTGATGATATTCATCATAGGAACCGGAAGTGTAACAGCGTTGGTGCCTCCAATGTACCTGTACAGAGGAATCTGAAGGTAATTGGCAGCAGCCCTTGCCACAGCAAGTGAAACACCCAGAATGGCGTTTGCTCCTAGCTTTGACTTTGTAGGAGTACCGTCAAGTTCGATCATGAGTTTATCTATCTCCGCCTGATTAAGGGCACTCATCCCCATAATAGCAGGGGCAATAATGTCATTAACGTTTTGTACAGCCTTAAGAACACCTTTTCCCATATAGCGTGACTTGTCACCGTCTCTCAACTCCAAAGCTTCATTGCTTCCTGTAGATGCTCCTGAAGGAACAGCTGCTCTTCCGAAAGCGCCTGACAAAAGTTCAACATCAACCTCAACTGTTGGATTTCCGCGGGAGTCGAGTATCTCACGCGCAAAAACATTGCTAATTTCCATAATTTTAATTTCTTTTATTGTTAGTCTATATAAGATATTGTATCTATAATGTGCAATTATTTTGGTTAAATTTGCAAAGTATAATTAACCACAAATATCAAGCCATGAAAGCAAAATTTCTCTTCCTGACATTATTTTTTGTCACCTTTTTTTGTGTATTTTCTAATGCGCAGATTCTTAGCGGAATAAAGGTTGTGAGCGGGAAAACTGACACTGTATATCGAGCTACACATTATGTTGTAGGGGCAGTATCTCCCGGTTCGGAAGTGCTTATTAATGGAACAGTTGTAAAACAGTATAAAACAGGATCTTTCGGTATCGAACTTAAGCTGGTTGAGGGGGTGAATCCTATAGAAATCAGAGTGAAAAACAATAAAGAAGATCTTTTAGAGAAATTTTCTGTCTATTACAAATTGCAACAGCCAAAACCGGTCATTTCTGACACAAATTCATATCATGGCATGGTGGTTACAACTTTACCGGGAGCATATCTGAACTATGGCGCCGGAGAGGACCGTCTTGGAGGGGCAAAGATTAATTTTATCTCTGAGGGCGTGAATCTGGCTGTGATAGATTCAGTAAACAATTTATATAAAGTAAGATTGTCTGATTCCAGATATAGTTACCTGCCCAAAGAGTATGCAGTGAAAGCTCCGGCCGGAACCAAGCCTCCTTTTTCTCTCACCGGCTCGTGGAGTGTATCTAACAGTGGTAAAAGTGATAAAGTCAGAATCTCTCTCGATCAGAGACTTCCTTATACAATGACATTTGAGCTTGAGCCATCAAGAATTGTTGTGGACATTCACGGGGCCCAGTGTAATTCAAACTGGATAACCCAATATCTGGATCTGAAGTCTGTGGAATATGTGGATTTCAGTCAGACAGAGTCCGATGTGATGAGGATCGTAATTAAAATTAAGGGAAACAGATGCTGGGGATATTCGGCCTCCTATTCCGGCAATGCGTTGGTAATAGATGTAAAACATGCACCGGATCCAACACTTAAAGGCATGACTATTGGTCTTGATGCCGGTCACGGGGGATCTGCTTCCGGAGCTGTCAGCCCCTCCGGATACAAAGAGAAGGATTTGAATCTCTCTATGGTATACATATTGAAGGAGGAGTTGGAGAAGAGAGGCGCAAAAGTTGTACTGAGCAGGAAGGATGATTCTGATATGAATATGACGGAGAGAAAGAGAATCTTTAAAGAGGCCGGTATTGACATGCTCATTTCAATACATTGTAATGCAAGCGGAAATCCGTTAGTAAGCGGAGGAACCAGCACATATTACAGACATATTGAGTACCGTGACCTTGCAAAAACAATCCTGGAAAGGTTGGTTAAGATGGATGGCGGAATAAAGAATTTTGGTCTGGTCGGTAATTTTAACTTTTCGTTGAACAGCCCAACGGAGTATCCTTCTGCGCTTGTGGAGACTCTTTTTATGAGCTCTTTGCCAGATGAAGAGAAGATAACTGATCCACAATTCAGAAAAAATATGATGATAGAGGTTGCCAGAGGAATTGAGGATTTTCTGAAAATTGTAAAAAAAGAGAATAAGAGGTTAAACCGATAATATAGATGGGATTTGAACTGAAGTCCGATTATAGGCCGACAGGGGATCAACCGGCAGCAATTGATGAGCTCTGTGAACACTTGAATGAGGGTGTCGAGGCTGTCACTTTGCTGGGTGTTACCGGATCCGGCAAGACATTTACCATGGCCAATGTTATTGAAAGATTACAAAGGCCCGCACTTATCCTGAGTCACAACAAAACCCTGGCTGCCCAATTGTATGGTGAATTCAAGGAGTTTTTCCCGAACAATGCAGTTGAATACTTTGTCTCCTACTATGACTATTATCAGCCTGAGGCATATATGCCGACTACAGATACTTACATTGAAAAGGACCTCAGTATAAACGATGAGATAGAGAAGCTCAGACTGAGCGCTTCGAGTGCTTTGCTTTCCGGAAGAAAGGATGTAATAGTGATATCGAGTGTCTCCTGTCTTTATGGTATTGGTAACCCGGAGGATTTTCACTCAAATACAATCAAACTGAAAAGAGGACAAAAAATATCCAGGAGTAAACTACTCTACGCTTTGGTAGACAGTCAGTATTCGAGGAATGAGGCTGAGTTCAAGCGGGGAGTTTTTCGTGTTAAAGGTGACACTGTTGATATATATCCGGCATACTCTGACACTGCTTGCCGGGTTATATTCTTTGGCGACGAGGTTGAATGTCTGGAGCTTTTTGAGCCTGTTACAGGAGCGTTGATAGATGAATTGGAGGATTTGTCGGTTTATCCGGCAAACATTTTCGTAACCACAAGAGAGAGAACAAAATCAGCTGTGAGTGCGATTCAGGATGATTTGATGAAGCAGTATACATATCTTTCTGAAATTGGGAAGCATATGGAGGCGAAACGGCTTAAACAGAGAGTGGAGTATGATCTGGAGATGATTAAAGAGATAGGCTACTGCTCGGGTATAGAGAATTATTCCCGTTATTTTGACGGGAGGACTCCGGGTATGAGGCCTTTCTGTCTTATCGATTATTTTCCCTCTGACTTTATAACATTCATTGATGAGAGTCATGTGACATTACCTCAGGTTAGGGCAATGTACGGAGGGGACAGGTCTAGAAAGGAGACTCTGATTGAGTATGGATTCAGGTTGCCTGCAGCTGCGGACAACAGGCCTCTTAAATTCAACGAGTTTGAGAATATTCTCGGACAGAGGATTTTTGTAAGTGCCACTCCTGCCGATTATGAACTGAACATATCAGAGGGGCTGATTGTTGAACAGGTTGTCAGACCCACAGGGTTGCTTGACCCTCCTATTGAGGTAAGACCTGTCAAGAATCAGATTGATGATCTGCTTGAGGAGATAAGGGTGAGGGTTGACAAGGATGAGAGGGTGCTGGTAACCACGCTGACAAAGAGGATGGCTGAGGAGCTCGATAAATATCTGGCGAAACTTGAGATAAGATGCCGTTATATCCACTCAGATGTAGATACTCTGGAGAGAATTGAGATTCTCGAGGACTTCCAGATTGGCCGTTTTGATGTACTGATAGGGGTAAACCTCCTGAGGGAGGGGCTTGACCTTCCGCAGGTATCACTGGTTGCCATACTGGATGCAGATAAGGAGGGATTCCTGAGGTCAGCAAGAGCTCTTACACAGACGGCGGGAAGAGCAGCCAGAAACATAGACGGAAGGGTTATTATGTATGCGGATACGATTACAGAATCTATGAGGGTAACCATAGAGGAGACTGAAAGGAGAAGGAAGAAACAGATGGAGTATAATCTGGCTAACGGTATAGAGCCAAAACAGATAGAGAAAAAGCTCAGAAATGTGCTTGGACGAGAGAGGATATATGAGTCAGAAAACGTTGAATCAGGTGTAATTTCAGATCCTTTAATCTCTCTTATGAAACCTGAACAGATAAGGGAGGCCATGAATTCTGCGAAGATAGAGATGGAGAGAGCTGCTGCAGACCTCGACTTTATACAGGCGGCCAAATTCAGGGATCAGATGAATGCATTAAAGAAATTGCTTGAAAAAAAGATATGATATCAGCAAAACTAGATAAAATCATCAATACTTGTAAGGCTGAAGAGCAGAAGTGGCTTATAAAGTCTAATGAGATTGCATCGGCAAACCTTTCAGGCATGGTCAGAGGTGATGGTTCTCCTTTTATGGATCATGTGATTGCGGTTGCCGAGATTGTAGCTTTTGAGATTGGCCTCTCTTCTGAAGCTATTGCTGCCGTATTCCTCCATGAGGCTTCCCGGTCCAACAACTCTCTTCTGGAGGATTACAGAAAGGATTTCACTGAGGAGATCATATCTATTGCACAGAGCCTAAATAAGATTTCAGGTATTGAGCCTAAAGATACTGGTTTGAAGTCTGATAATTACAGAAGACTGATTGTCTCTTATTCCCACGATCCGAGGGTAAGTCTCATAAAGTTGGCAGACAGGCTTGAAGTAATGAGAAGCCTCGATCTCTTTACAAAATCAAAACAAACAAAAAAAGCGACAGAGACTATACTTTTGTACGCGCCGCTTGCTCATCAGCTGGGTCTTTATAATCTGAAAAGTGAGATGGAAGACCTCTCTTTCAAGTACACTGATCAGGAGCAGTATCGTTTTATTACAAACAAGCTCAAAGCGGGAGAACAAGATCGCAAGAGGCTGATGGACATATTCGTCAAGCCTATTGAACTGAGTCTGAAGAAAGCTCATATACAATACAGATTGAAGAGCCGGACAAAGACAGCATACTCAATCTGGAAGAAGATGCAGGCACAGCAAATTCCTTTTGAAGGGGTTGCGGATATTTTTGCCATCAGGATTATTATAGATGCTCCGTTAGAAAGAGAGCAGGAGCTATGCTGGAAGGCCTATTCAATGGTTACAGAGCACTATCAGCCAGATACATCTCGCCTGAGAGACTGGATAACAGTTCCTAAATCAAACGGGTATGAATCTCTTCATACAACAGTGACGGCTCAGAATAATCAGAGAATAGAGGTTCAGATCAGGAGTGCAAGGATGGATGATGTTGCCGAGAATGGACACGCGTCACACTGGTCATATAAAGGGGTAAAAAATGATGAAGGACTGAATGCATGGCTGGGAGGAGTTAAAAGTCTGCTTGAATCACAGGATAAAAGACCCGAGAACCAATTTCTTGATTTTGTAATCGATGACATATTTGTTTTTACTCCTGACGGGGATCTCCGCAGGCTTCAGTCAGGCTCCAGCGTACTGGATTTTGCCTTTGACATACACACAAACCTTGGTTTAAAATGCTCCGGGGCAAAGATAAACGGCAAACCGGGATCAATAAGGGAGAAGCTCAAGACAGGTGATGTCGTAGAGATTATGAGTACCAAGAACCAGAAGCCTTCGAGTGACTGGCTCAATTTTGTTGTCTCATCCAAGGCAAAAGCAAAGATAAAGCAGAAAATCAAAGAGGAGGAGGGAAAACAGATACAGGCAGGGAAGGAGCTATTTGAACGGAGGATGGCAAACTGGAAGCTAGAGATTAGCGATGACCTTCTCAATTATCTTGTTAAGCATTACAAATACAAGACAATAGGAGAGTTTTACGCTGCCCTTGCTGACGACAAGGTGGATATTATTGATGTCAAGGCTCAGGTATCACTCAGAGAGACAAGACAGGAGGCCGAACTCAGGGACCCCCTCACATCACAGGTGCCGAGACATATACACAAGGAGGTCAATACATCGGATTTTTTGATTATTGATGAGAAACTCAATAATGTGGGATTCAAACTCTCAAAATGCTGCAATCCGATTATGGGTGACGAGGTTTTTGGATTTGTAACTATAAAGGAGGGGGTTAAGATTCACAGGATAGGGTGTCCTAATGCTGCAAGGCTAATGGATAATTATCCTTACAGAATCCAGAAGGTGAAGTGGAAGGAATCATCAACGGGCCAGAGTTTCCAGACTTCAATACGGGTAAGCTCTTATGGAGATTCTGGTTTAAGTCAGCAGATAATGGAGGTGATAAACTCTCTCTCTGTATCACTGAGATTCTTTTCAATTAATGAACATAAGGGAATGATAGAGGCAAAGATGCAAGTTGCTGTTCCAAACAACCAGGTATTGGACAAGCTTATCTTTAACTTGAAAAAAATAAAAGGGGTAAAATCTGTAAGCAGAACGACAAATGTCTGAAAACGTAATAAAGATAAGAGGCGCGCGGGAAAATAACCTTAAGAATATATCTCTCGATATACCACGTGATGAATTTGTAGTTATTTCAGGTATATCAGGCTCAGGGAAGAGTAGTTTTGCCTTTGACACTGTTTATGCAGAGGGTCAGAGAAGATTTGTAGAGAGTCTTTCCTCTTTTGCAAGACAATTCCTTGGCAGAATGTCTAAGCCTGATGTTGATGATATTTCGGGAATTCCACCTGCAATTGCTATAGAACAGAAGGTAAATACAACAAATTCACGGTCTACAGTCGGTACGGTAACAGAGATTTATGATTATCTGAGACTGTTATATGCAAGGGTCGGAAAGACAATATCCCCGATAAGCGGAAATGTGGTAAAGAGGGACAACATAAGTGAGATAACCTCTTATATAATGTCGTATCCTGAAGGGACGGTGATTTACATAATTTCTCCGCTGGGAATAAAAGAGGATGAAGGACTTACCGAGAGGTTGATGACACTGAAAAATCTTGGTTTCACAAGATTGTACAGTAGAGGTGAGGTATTTAGGATAGAGAGCATTTTGTCGGGTAAGTCGAATCCCTCGGATACTATATACTTGCTTGTTGACAGGATTATTGTCGAGAAGAGTGATGAGGCTGAAAGTTCTATAATGGATTCGCTTCAGGTAGCGATGGGTGTCAATATGGAGAGTACCAGTGACAGAGGTGTTGTACTGATTGCGACCGGAAAGGAGGGGGAGCCAAAAGAGTTCTCGACCCTCTTTGAAGCTGACGGGATGACCTTTGAAGAGCCTACAGAGTTACTTTTTAGCTTCAACAACCCTTTGGGAGCATGTCCTTTATGTTCAGGATTGGGAAGGAACCCCGGTATTGATGAATCCCTGGTGATACCGGACCCCACTCTTACAATATATCAAGAGGCTGTAGCATGCTGGAGAGGAGACACAATGAACCTTTTCCTTCAGGAGCTGATAGACAATGCCTGGAGATTTGACTTTCCTATTCATAAGCCATACATGGAGCTAACGAAGGAGCAGAAGACTCTTTTATGGAGGGGCAATGAATATTTCACCGGTATAGAGAAATTCTTTGAGATAGTAGATGCAAACTCATACAAGATACAGTACCGGTTTATGAAATCAAGGTACACCGGATGGAGTGTGTGTCCGGAGTGTCAGGGAAAGAGGCTGAGAAAGGAGGCTTTGTATGTAAAGGTTGCCGGAAAAAGCATTGATGAGCTTCTGGAGATGAGTATAGAGAAGTTGTACGACTTCTTCAAAAAACTCTCTCTTGACGAATTTGAAACTGTTGTTGCATCCAGGATATTAAATGAGATTAACAGCCGGCTTTTATGTCTGCTTTCGGTGGGGCTTCCGTACCTTACACTTAACAGGGCTTCGAAAACTCTGAGCGGGGGTGAGAGTCAGAGAATCAATTTGGTGAGTTCTATAGGCAGCAGTCTTGTAGGCTCTCTGTACATACTTGACGAGCCAAGTATAGGACTTCACCCCAGAGATACCGAAAAACTGATTACAGTCCTGAAACAACTGCGGGATTTGGGAAACACACTTATTGTGGTAGAACACGATGAGGAGATAATAAGAAGTGCTGATCATCTTGTTGATTTCGGTCCTCTGGCAGGAGTTCACGGGGGAGAAGTTGTTTACCAGGGGCCTTCAACAGCCCGGCAATCTCCGGAGGAGTGCGGTGCAAGTAAAACTCTGGCATATCTTTCAGGTTTTGAAAAGATTGAAATCCCGGCTAAAAGAAGGACATGGAACCGCTTTATTGAAATAAAGGGAGCTATGGAGCACAATCTTAAGAATATTGACGTGCAATTCCCATTGAAGACTTTTACTGTCATTACCGGTGTCAGTGGTTCAGGTAAATCTTCATTGGTCAGAGATATTCTCTATCCTGCCCTGAACAGGAAGATAAACCAATATGGTGAAAAACCGGGAGTTTTCAGGGAGATTTCAGGAGATATAAGCAGTATAAAAAGTGTTGAGTATGTTGACCAGAATCCGGTAGGAAAATCAACAAGGTCAAATCCGGTGACATATCTAAAGGTCTATGATGAGATCCGGAAACTATTTTCCGAACAACCTTATGCAAAAGCAAACGGTTACGGGCACTCTCACTTCTCTTTCAATATAGAGGGAGGAAGATGTCCGGAGTGTCAGGGAGATGGTGTGATAAAGATCGAGATGCAGTTTATGGCTGATGTTCAGATGGTCTGCGAATCTTGTGGAGGGAAGCGATTCAAACCTGATATTCTTGAGGTTCGTTACAGGGATAGGAACATAAATGATGTTCTCAATATGAGTGTTGAGGAGGCTATAGCATTTTTCTCAACACAAAAGGAGCCGCTGGCACAAAGAATCGCAGAGAAGTTGAAACCACTTGAGGCCGTGGGCCTTTCATATGTTCAGCTTGGCCAGAGCAGTAGCACGCTCAGTGGCGGTGAGAGCCAGAGGGTAAAGCTTGCAACATTTTTAGGAAAAGACTCCTCAGCAGATCCTATACTCTTTATATTTGACGAACCTACTACTGGCTTGCATTTCAGTGATATAAAAAAACTAATGGACTCTTTCAATGCGCTGATTGATAAGGGACATACAGTGCTTGTCGTTGAGCACAATATGGATGTGGTTAAGTGCGCTGATTGGGTTATTGATATGGGGCCTGACGGAGGCGAGAATGGTGGGGAGGTAGTCTTTGCCGGAACACCGGAAGATCTTATAAAGGTAAGGAACAATTATACAGCTGAGGCACTTAGCGTAAAGATGCAATAATTTCAATCAGATTCCCGATAAGTAAAGTCCGGTTATAAAGTATAGGGAAATTTATAAAGTAGTAATCATCTGTTGGTTTGTAGGTGTGCATATGTATTCCGGATGTAAACAGCAGAGCCGGAATCCCGGCTTTTGCAAAAGAGTAGTGGTCTGATGTCTTATAGAAGATTTCAGCAAAGGTTGCACTGCCGTAATAATCGTAATTAATACTTACCGGACTTGCTGTTCTGACTCTTGCTGCCTCGATGATTTTTTTATAACCCGGATTACTTTTGGTTCCCAATACCAGGACATAGTTTGTGTCTTTGGCGGGAGGAGCCAGGGTTGATCCGATCTGATCCAGATTTATATTACAAATAATATCCCTTTTTGAAATGGGCAGATTTTTTATAAAAGTCTCGGATCCTGACATGTTGTGCTCCTTGCCGTCAAAGGCTGCAAATATAATGTTTACGGGCACTCCTTTCCCCTCTGCTCTCAGCGCTGAAAAATATTCTGAGAGGGTAAGCAGGACTCCTACTCCGGAGGCATTGTCATCTGCTCCGTTGTATATTTTTCCGTCCAGAATCCCGAGATGGTCATAGTGTGCTGATATAACAATGTATTTTTCACTGTAATAGCGAGCTCTTACAACACCGATAATATTCCTTCCGGTTATTGTGTCTTTAACGAAACTCTGTGTGAATGTCCTGTGATAAAACGGAATCAGATTCTGTTTCTCGAACTGCCTGGCTATCATCGTACCTGCCAGGAGACTTCCGGTTGTTCCCATACCTCTTCCGGTCAGGGAATCATCTGACAGATATGTAACCATATCTACCAAAAAAGAGCTGTCTATTTGTGCAGATCCTGATAAATCCTGGCCATTGGCTATAATTCTTGTAAATAATAAAAAACAGGCTAATAGAGCAGGAACAGAGGGTCTCTTCATTTAGAAATTTTTATATTTGTCAAAAATAACCCATTTGAAGGTAATAATGCAAAAAAAAGTAAAAAACAGAGCCGGAAGATTCTTTAAGATTCTTTTTCTATACACACCACTCTCTTTTATTGCACTCTCCATATTATCGGTAATCGCACTGAGATGGATACCTGTATACTATACCCCGCTGATGGTCATCAAGGGGATTGATCACATAGGAGATGAGAATTATACTACATACAAAAAATGGGTTCCCATAGAGAAAATATCCCCTAATATTCAGCTGGCTGTGATGGCCTCTGAGGACAACCTTTTTATGGAGCATCACGGTTTTGACTGGAAGGCTATAGATAAGGTTATAGAGATGAATAAAAGGAGCAAGAGACTTCGGGGAGCAAGCACAATTTCCCAGCAGACGGCCAAGAATGTCTTTCTCTTTCCCTCCAGGACTTGGGTGAGAAAGGGGCTTGAGGTATATTTCACGGCATGTATTGAACTGTTTTGGGGTAAAGAGAGAATAATGGAGGTTTACCTGAATGTTGCCGAAATGGGAAAGGGGTTATTCGGAGCCGAGGCGGCAGCCAATCATTTGTTTAATAAAACGGCACAAAAATTGACTGCAAGAGAGAGCTCTCTTATCGCTGCCTGTTTGCCTAGCCCGGTCAGGAGAAAGGCCAACAACCCTTCAGGATATGTGAGCTCAAGAGCCGGCCGTATTCAGTCTCTGATGTATATGATGGAGAGGCCGTGGTGGTTTGAGAAATATAAAAAATGAAATTGATGATGAGAAAGCGGGTCCTTTTGACTGTACTGATATTCGTGACTGCCGGTAACTTTTTGTTTGCCCAATATGATAAAGAGCAGTTCCTGTATAGGGGAAGACAGATGCTCTCCGAGGGAAAATTCGCTCAGGCGATAGATAATTTCAACATATTATCCAGATTGGATACTACAATGTATGAGTCATACTTCCTCAGAGGAATTGCTAAGTATAATCTGGGTGATTTCATTGGTGCCCAACTTGATTTTGACAGGACATTAAGGCTAAATCCTATTTATACTCCGGCATATCACTACAGGGCAATTACATTAAGCAGGACCGGAAAATATGATATGGCTCTTAAAGACCTGGAGGATGCGGTGGGGCTGCGGCCCAGCTATACCGGACTCTATTTCAGCAGAGGTGTGACCTATTTCCTGTCTCAGCAATTTGACAAGGCAATAGAGGACTTTAACAGATTCCTCATATATGAACCGAAAATAGGGGATGCATATCTTAACCGAGGTGCTTCGTATCTTTTTCTGGGAGACACTCTTAAAGCCCTAAAAGACTACAATACGGCAATAAGCCTTAATCGGTTTGACCCGGAGGGATTTGTCAGGAGATCGAGGATTCATATTATGCAGAATAATCTTCAAGAGGCTATAGCAGATCTCAACTCTGCAATTGCTCTGGATACAGCAAATACATTTGCCTACTTTAACAGAGCACTGGCAAAATATAACAATAAGGAGATCATGGGAGCCCTCTCTGATCTTGATACAGTTCTTATGCAGGACAAGAACAATGCCCTTTCATTGTATAACCGTGCTCTGATAAAATCTGAGATTGGCGATTACAACAATGCTCTCGAAGATTATGACAAGGTATTGGAGATAAATCCCGATAATGTGTTGGCTTACTATAACAGAGCATCTGTATTCATGCAGCTTGGTAAGTTCAGGGATGCCATCAGTGACTACGACAGTGCAATAAAACTATACCCGGATTTTGCGAATGCATATATGAACCGTTCATATGTAAAGAATCAGCTTGGACAATTAAAGTCTGCCAAAAGGGATTACGAAACCGCGCAGGCCAAGGTGAAGGAGTACAGGTCGATGGCAAAGGATTCGGCAAAGATGTCAGCATTTGCCGACACCACTAAAAAATATGACAAGCTCCTTGCACTTGATGCTGATTTTGCCAAAAAAGAGTTTAACAACAATCTTTTACAATACAGAGATGTCGATATAAGGCTGAAACCTCTATATAAATTCATGGTTACACCTGTCAGGGACGAGCTTGCCGTGTTGTCAAGAAGTTATGAAAGCACTGTTTTAGAAAGGTTTGTCTCAAAGGTTCCGGTTCCTGTCAAACTCTCCTCTTCTGCCATAGATTTACCGGGGGAACAACAACAAATCTTTATGGAGACTATTGACACCTCTTTGAAAAATGATAAGGAGTCTCCTACATTATTTGCAAAAGCACTGCTGGAATCGAATATGAAAAAATTCAACGTTGCCCTCAATTACTATAACCAGGCAATTGTGAGTGAGCCGGAACAGACATTTTACTATATCAACAGAGGGGCATTGCAAGCCGAGATGATAGATTTCATTTCCTCAATCGAGTCAAATGTACAGGTGCTGACACTTGATGATGCAGGAGCAACAAGAGCCAAGGTCCAGGAAAAATCAACAAAAAACTATGACTACTCGTCAGCAATTCAGGATATGAAGAAGGCTGCGGCACTGGCTCCCGAATTCCCTTATATATATTATAATCTTGGAAATCTATACTGTCTGTCAAATAATCTCCCTGAGTCAATCAAACAATATGACAAGGCACTGGAGCTTTTTCCGAACATTGCCGAAGCATATTATAACAGAGGATTGGTTCTCATTTATCTTAAAGACAAGGAGAAAGGTTGTTTCGATCTGAGCAAGGCCGGTGAGCTTGGCCTTCAGGATGCTTACGTGGTTATAAAGAAATATTGCGTTAAAGAGGAAAACTAAGCGGAGAGTGCTATTTTCCTTTTACTTTTCTCTTGTGTTTCTCAATACTGCGGAGTCTTTTCGTGGTTCTGACAAGAGCCTCGTCTCTTCCGATATATCTTATTGCCAAAATAGACAAGATAACACTTATGGCAGGTGCAATGGCTGTCCAGCCAAATGCAGTACCCTCCGGCCTGTTTATGAAGTAGTATAACAACCAAATCTGATATGCTGCAAGCACAACCGAATTGAAAACTGTTATACGGATCTGTAAAATCCTGTGATGGTAAAGGAAAACCGTAAAAAATGAGAGCAGTGTGGTTATAATAATGAATACGACACAAGGGAAGAGTGTCAGGTATTTAACCTTTTCTGTAGGAGAGTAGGCCATAACAGAGAAGAACTGAGAGCCCATAAGTGTTGCAACAGCAAGTAGAAAAACGGTCTGTATTCGTTGTATCATGAATCTTAATTTTTCACAAAAATATAAAATAAAGGTTATTTTTGTAAGTAAATAAAAATATATATATGAAACCTATAGCTTCCTCTGAATTGATAATTAATAGTGACGGATCTGTATTCCATCTTCATCTGAGACCTGAAGAGCTCGCAGAGAATGTAATACTTGTCGGGGACCCCGGAAGAGTAGATATGGTCTCATCGTTTTTTGACAACAAAGAGTTTACAAAGTCTTCAAGAGAATTCAATACTGTTACCGGAAGCTATCGGGGCAAACGTGTTACCGTACTCTCAACAGGTATTGGAACCGACAATATTGATATTGTTATGAATGAACTGGATGCTTTAGTCAATATAGACCTTGAAACCAGAACGATCAAAGAGGAGAAAAAATCCCTCAATATTCTGAGAATTGGCACATCCGGAGCGATTCAACCTGAGATACCGCTGGGCTCTTTCGTTTTATCCCACATATCTGTCGGGTGTGACGGGTTATTGAATTGGTATTCAGGTAGAGACAAGGTGAGCGATTTGGATATGGAGAGGGAGTTTGTCTCACAGACAGGCTGGATAAAGGGACTCCCTGCCCCCTATTTCGTCCATGGCGGAAATAAGATAATAAACGCGATGAAAGGTGACACAATTGAAGGCATTACAATTTCCGCATCTGGTTTCTATGGTCCTCAGGGACGTGTTCTGAGAATTCCGCTCTCAATGGCTGACATGATTGAAAAATTTGAAAATTTCAGATATAACGGAAAGAAAATTACCAACTTTGAGATGGAGGGGTCTGCAATTGCCGGACTCTCTTCAATACTCGGACACCAGGCAGCCACGGTATGCTGTATAATCGCAAATCGTCACAGAAAAGAGAGCCGTACGGATTATAAACAGGATATAATGAAACTGGTGGAACTTTCCCTGGAAAGAATCACAGCTTTGTAATCATTATGAAGATTGACGCAGAGTTATTCTCTATTATCTCTCTTATGGATGATCCTGACACAACTGTCAGAGAGGCCGTCATCGACCGGCTGGCTGACAGGGGAGAAGAGTCTCTGCAGATACTGGACAGATTTATTGTTGATAATCTTCCCGGTGATTATGAAAAGCAAAAAGAGGTGATCAATCAGGTCCGGGACAGATTGGTTCTAGAAAGACTCTCCCGTTTTCTGAAATCAAGAGATCATACTCTCTATGACGGACTCATGCTGGTCAGCAAGTCTATCAATCCGGAAATGGATGAGCAGTTGTTCTTCTCTCAGATTTCAGAGATGTCGGAAGAGATTATTCAGGAGCTTTCAGACGACAAGACCGATCTTGAAAATATGGGTATTTTCAATTACTTTTTTTTCAGAAGGTTAGGGTTTGTTTATTCTGATTTTTTGATTGAAAAGGAGGAGGGAACACTGCTCGAGCACATTCTGACTACAAAAAAAGGTAATCCTGTAGCAATATCAATAATGTATTTCCTTCTGGCAAGGGCTGTAGGTATGGAGATATACCCGCTCTGTTTCCCGGGAGGGTTTGTCCCGGTGCTGACTGGCGAAGAGGGGAGAATTGTCTTTTATCTTAACATATTCAAGGGAGGTGCTGTTTTCACCAAAGAGAGCCTGGCTGATTTTTTCAAGGAGGTAGGTGTGGATTATTCACCCGATGATGTAAGAGTAGAGGATGATCTGGCATTGGTGGTCATCTATGCTGAATTGCTTGGCTACTTATACAGAAGTGACGAGAAGAGTGTCAAATACAAAAGGATTGAGCGAGTACTTTCACTTATGGGCGGAAGGAGATTCCTGTAAAGGAAAAAACCTCCGTAACCAAAGAGGCCAAGGAGGTTCTGAAGTTTAGTATTAGGTTAAGTAATTGCTAATAACTAATGCAAGACAAATATAGTAAAATATTTTAACATTGAATATAAATCTGTTTATTGCGAAAACTTTATGGAGACGAGGGGATGAGTGTAAAAAAGGTTATGCTTCATCCAATACTCTTATAGCGCAAGTATCGGTAGTTGTCAGTTTTCTTGTAATTATCTTATCCATAGTTATTTCAGATGGCTTTAAATATGAGATAAAGAGCAAGGCCTCAGGTTTCAGCGGAGATATCCTTTTAAAGTCGCCAGGGGTGGAGTATAATTCTAATTTGTACCCGATCTACGATAACTTCTCTTTCAGGAACGATATTCTCTCGGTCGGGGATGTGAAAACCATGAACAGCTATGCCTACCGGTCAGGTATGATAAAATATAATGATCAGATACAAGGAGTGGTTTTAAAAGGTGTGGATGCAGAATATGACTGGGGCTTTTTCAAATCAATCCTTTCTGAGGGTGAGCTGCCTGATTTCAGTGATACAACTTCGGGCAATCAGGCCATGATATCATTAAGACTGGCTGAAATGATGGGTTTGAAGGTGGGTGATGAGATGCCTGTCTATTTTATAGACCAATCTGTAAGAGTGTCAAAATTCATGATAAAAGGGGTGTTTGACGCACAGTTGGAACAGATAGACCGGACTCTTATTATTACAGATATAAAAGAGGTACAGCGATTGAACGGCTGGGGGCCTGCCCAGGTTTCCGGAGTTGAAATTCAATTGAGCGCAGGAGCGGAAAGAGCCGCTGTTGCCGATAATATTCAGGACATTGTCCTGGAAAAATCCAACGAAAGTGACTCTCAGATGGAAGTCACAACTGTAGATGATCTTTTTCCGCACCTGTTTGACTGGCTTAGACTGCTTGACTTCAATGTTATGATTGTTCTTGCTCTTATGATGCTCGTGGCTGGATTCAATATGTTGTCCGGCCTTCTGATACTTCTTTTTGAGAAGATATCAGTGATTGGGCTGCTGAAAGCTTTGGGAATGAGAAATATGAATATTCACGGTATTTTTATGTACAAAGGTTTCCGTATTGTGCTAAGCGGAATGATAATTGGAAATATAACAGCAATGGCTGTTGCTCTTTTGCAGAAATACTTCCATATAATCAGACTCGACCCTGAAAATTATTTTGTCAAGGCTGTACCGATTCACTTTGATTTTTTGAAGATTGCAACAATCGACATAATCTCTGTAATAGTTATAATGTCACTGATGCTTCTTCCGTCACTCTTTGTCTCCAGAGTAAGTCCCGACAGGACTATCAGGGTGAAATAAAGGCACGGTAATCCTCATACCTGTCCAGAACTTCATCCACAAATCTTATTGTCTCTTTTCCGTTGAAAGCGCCGAACTTAAGGAGGCCTTCAGGAAGCAACTCTCTTTCTCTCATCATAGGTATTACACCAACCAAAGTATTCCAGTCATTTGAGTTAAGATCCTTGTGCTCGGCAAAAGTGCGTATATCTTCTATCCTTCCGTCCCCGGCATTGTAAGCAGCAAGAATGAAGCGTATCATATTGGCAGAGTCTATATCGCTCTTTGCAAATTTTTTCTCAAGTCTTTTGAGAAGCATTGTGCCTGCAATAATATTCTGCTCCGGATCATATGGATTTTCAATACCGGCCTGTCTGGCAATTTCGCTCTTAATCTGCATCAGACCCTGAGCACCTCTGCTGCTTCTGGCATTAGGGTTGAATTTGGACTCCTGATAAATCAGCGATGCCAGCAATCTCCAATCCCACTTGATCCTGTTGGCATAATTCCTGATTATATGGTCATAGGGTGAGAGAAGATTATTTCCCTTCATTGGTGTCAGAGGAACTTTTCTATACCGTTTGTAAAATCTGTAGTTCAGATCATCATATCCTTTTGTTTGTCTGAAGTATCCGAACCAGTAATTGAGCTGTTGTAAAAGCATATAATCGCTTTTTCTGACAACCCACACCTGGCTGGCATCGTTCAGATCCACACTGGACAAAACCTCGGTCTGATAAATGTCAGGAATAGTATCCTGAGGATTAACAACAAGGATATCTGTGTATCTTCCTACAAGATCTGCCCATTGGTCTGTCCCTTTGTATGGCTTGACATTGATTTGACACTTCTGATTCTTGGAAAACATCTTCAACAATTCATAGTGATATCCTGTAGTATGTCCCTGTTTGAGGAATACTCCTCCCTTAACACATACTGTTGCGTTGAGTGTGTCATTTTCAAGATACAGTGTATGCCTGTCAGGGATTATGTTCCCTTTTGTTGTGCTAAGTAAAAGGCAGACAAGCAGCAGAAAAAATATCAGAAAGTACTTTTTCTTTGAATTCATTTAAAACTATTTAACATAAAATGGCCAGTGCAAGCCGAACTTCAGGGCTGTCTGAGGCCTGATGTAATGACTTGCAGAGAAGTAGTCTTCGTCAGGCCATCCGTGCGATGCGTTCAGATACTTGACAAAGATGCTTGCGCGTTTCCATTGAATGTTCACGAATGCGTCCAGGTATGGGTACCCGCCTGTTTTTCGGTCATTCTGCATGTGAAACTGACCTAAGGCCGGGCTATATGCCGGGGCATAAAATTCCGTGTTATATGTTAAATCCGCTCCCAACTGAACCCTCATGACATTCTTGACAAGGTCGAATTCCAGGTAGTATCTCAAATTTGCACTTAATGCAGGCAGAGGTAAAACCTCGCTGTTTGATGTGTATTGATACAGGATCCGGTTGTCAAAATGGAAATTCCATAGCTTAAGATTTTTCTGTAAGCTGGCAGAGAAGACGGTAACCGGGTTGTTGCTCTGACCGATTGTACCGTCAAGACCATAGTAGATAAGGTTGTCGATTATTGCGTATCCGGCTGTAGCCTTAAGCTCCCAGTACGGAATGTCGAGATTGCCCTCAAGTCTGGTCTCGGTTATCTTATTATAATTATTGTCCCAATAATAGTGGTTTGAATAGTAGAAATTCTGATACCAGTCAGGAGTGGTAGAGGTCATCTTTATCCTCCCTGAAAGGTGAATTCCGTTTTTTACAGGGTATGCCGAAAACCTGACACCGGCATTTATATTGAAATCTCCGGCGTTATATCCGGCAAGATTGAACTTCAGAATTCCTTCCCATTTGAAGTAATCCCTGAACTGTCCCGATGCACCGGCATAAGTGTATAAATTGTTGTAGTGTCTGTTGACATCCGGTTTGAGGTAGCTGTCCGGCCTGAAGTTGTATACACTTAACATCTGATACCCGATTCCTCCGTCGAGTTTTGAGATAATGGCATCGGAGGCCCATGGTTGAAGCCTTATGAAGGCTTTATTGTCAAAAGATCTTACTCTGGTTGAGTCGTAGCTCTCTGTTGGAGATATGTAGAAACGGTTATTGTAAAATAGGCTTTCAAGGCTGTTTTCTGACGATACCGCATCGGTATATGCCCTGTGATAGGTGGAATACTCCATAGAGTGTCCAAAATAGGTAATCGTTCCCTCTCCCGCCTTAATTGAGTCTTGTTGGGTGGTATCCCTTCTGGAAAAACGTATAGGAATTCCGTATGACTGAGTGAGGAACAGGGTGTTTCTCCTGAGTTTGTTAAATGCCTCTCCGAGGGTATATGGGACAGACTTGACATCAATCAGTGTGTCAAGGATATCTGCGTCATTCCTGACACCTCCGTTCTCCTCTCGTTTGACTCCCTGGTAAATATATCCGGAGTTCATTACATACCTTTCACCAAGGTAATTTGTCGTAAAGGTGAAATTGCGGTTGTCAGTATCCTCTCTCTCAAGCAGACCTGATGCTCCGTATCTTTCATAGTTTATCGCAAAATTGAAGTGGGGATTGATATTCTGAGTGTGCAGGAACTTAACGTTGGTCTCCTCAATGTCCTTGTTCGCGAAGAGCGTTCCCCAGTATGCCAGCTCTGTATGGGGAGACTTAGAGTTGTAAAAAGGGGCATTCTTTGGGGTGTAACCATATACTGTATATGGAGAAAAATCCTTGAACTCGTATATCTCCTCTCTCAGGAAATAGTTGTGTAATAAGGCTGCAGAGCCCGATGTCCCCAGATATGTGACACCTACGTCCTTTTTATAGAACGGGTAGTCGAAAAAGTTCGCGTTATAGGTTGTGTCCTGCTGTTTTATGGTTATAGAGTTAAGATTAGGATCGTGATTCCATTTTATTATCCTCTTGACCTTCATGCTGTCCTCCAGAATGTATGTCAGAAGATAGCGCGGCTTTGCCCATCTTATGCTGTCTCTTATAATTTTCAGGCTATCTCGGATAGCCTTCTCTTTCATTCTTGTCTGGTAGCGTAGTTCACGCTTTCCGACTGAAACCCTTAAACTGTCTGTTTTAAGTGAATCTTGCAGAATAGCAGTAGAGTCCTGTTGGACAACAAGTGTGTCCTGTGCTCCGGATATGCCGGAATACAGCATCATGCCCACGAAGGCAATGATGCTGTATGCAAAAATTGATCTTTTATCTATTGCTTTAAACATTCAGGCTGCAAAAATACAAAAAAATGGTATAAAAGGTATTTTAGATACCTGCTACCCTCTCTTTGTACGCTGCTATACAAGAATCGAGCCTTTCATGAGCAGTTGTGTCCCCGGGTACATTGTGAGAAGGGTGTATGTATAGCTTCACACCTCTGTCTGCTAATATTTCGGCAACTGTTGTCACTGTCATCCATACGAGAGTTATAAATGCCATTGTAGAGACAGGACCTACTTTGTCGAAGTGATTTTTCAACGGAACACTTGCATCTGTCAGTGGAGCACATGAGTCAACTACAACATCTGCCAATTCAAAAAGGTTTTTGCCACATGAGTGACGGCTCTTTTTACCGGCAGTCTCGGCAGCTGAGCCGAATACAATAAGCTTCATGCCGGCCTCTTTTGCCTTGAGTGCAACGTCGATATTGACATTATTGATACCTGTATGTGAGAATATCCACATTGTATCCCTGTTGTCAAAATTGTATGATTTCATAATGGCATCACCATATCCTTCTGCTCTTTCGAGGAAGAGGAACTGATGAATACCCATCTCGCCTGTGATTCTTGTAAAGAATGTAAGAGGAAGTTCGCAAATAGGATGGAAACCGACAAAACCTCCGATTCTCGGGTACATCTCCTCAACAGGTATTGTGGCGTGACCACATCCAAAGGTATGAACCCAGCGTCCGGCTTCAATACTATCTGCCATAATTGTTGCGGCTTTCTTAATGTTTTCCAATTGAGACTCCTCAATTGATGACATAACTTTTCTGGCGTTATTTAACCATTCAATTGCTAACATAAATTTAATTTTAATATAGTTGTTCTTTAATAATTCATGAAACTATGCCTTTCTGCTCCTGAAGTCGTTGACAGAGAAGAGAAGGATTACCATAAATGCCGATACAAGCACAATAACAGGGAATGCAGCCATAGGAACAATCCCTACAAGCAAATTCAGGAGTGTATTACCGGTAAGACCTATGACAAGTGCAAAACTGAATGCTGTTCCGGAGATCTCTTTGAATTTGTCGCCGATTGTCCCCAATACAATAGGGAAAGTGGAGGCATATCCTAGACCCATAGTAAATGTACCGGCTATTGCCGAGAATTTAGAATCTGCCAGGACAATCAACCCCATACCCAAAGAGGTAATGAGCATGCTTATTGTTAAAATTGTCAGTTTAGGAAATACTTTCAGCAGGTAGCTTGTAAGTATCCTGCTGGTGAGAATACCGACAGATATAAAACCGAGGGCATAAAGGGCAAATTCGGTGTTCAGACCCTTAACGGTGTTCATATATGTAGATATCCAGCTATTGAGGATTCCTTCAAGTCCGCTTTGGAAAAACAGAACGAAACTCAGGAGAATCATCACAGGCTCTTTTGCCAGTTTGAACAATTTTCCGAAAGGAACTCCCTGTTTCTGTTTCTCTTCAGGAAATTTAACAAAGAGAAAGTATAAAACCGAGAGAGCCACAAGAGCACCTGCGAAGCTTACAATTGTAGTGTAAGGAACACTCTTGGAAAGCGGTGCATAGATAAGGGGTACGGTAATAGCCCCGAGAGCATAGAAAATTCCCAGTATACTCAGGTTGGAGGCTCTGGAATGGTCATTCGAGGCATCGGATATAAGTGCATTGGTAAGTCCGTTCAGAGAACCACCACCTAAACCTATCAGGAATATTGAGAGCCTTATTAATGACACTTCAGAGCTGAATGCCAGCATTTCAAGACCTATAGCAGTTACAACGCTTGAACAGACAATAAGCAATTTATAACCATATCTGTCTACAATAGGACCAAACATCAATGAACCTACCAGAATACCTACCGGCAAAAGTCCGGCTATAGTAGAGGCTACAGCATTGTCCAGAGAAAATCTTGTTATCAGTGAAGGTAAAACGGCTCCCATTACGACAAAAGCAAGACCGAAGAATGTCATTCCTATAAATCCGGCTGCGAGTACAGATCCATTAGTTTTTTGTTTCATTTTCTGAAGTTTATCTTAAATTACTAATTATTGCTGTCCTCCCTGCACCATAAAGGCCGGCAGTGTCAGGAAGAGTTGTCGCTGCAAATGTACATTGTTTAATTGAAATTGGTTGAGCCCACTTGACAGCTTCTGCATAAATTTTTTCAATCAAGGATGAGGCAGGGCCAAAAACACCCCCACCAAATATTACCATCTCGGGATTGAAAAGACTTACAAAATTGGCAGAGGCCATGCCCCACATCTCAATAGCATCACTGATTACCTTTACAGCTATGGCATCATTCTCCGAATATGCCTTGAATACATTGTGTGCTGTTATAGTCTCTACCGGGATTTCAGAAAGTATGCCACTGTATGATTGGTCAGCACTGACAAGTTTACGTGCCTGAAAAGCAATCCCGGTTCCAGATGCATGTGTCTCAAAACAGCCACATTTATCATATTCATCAGTATATGGGGGTTTTAGAGCCATCCATCCGGTAGCTCCTACAATATCCGAATGTCCGTGAAGAATTTTACCGTCAATCAGTATGCCGGCTCCGATGCCGGTACCTACGGCGATAAATATTGCATTCTGGCAACCACGTGCAATACCCTGACTAGTCTCTCCCAGAATGTAGCAGGTTCTGTCACTCTCAGCAGTAATACTTGCATTGGGAAAGACTTTGAGCAACTCATCACGCAGGGGAAAATCCTCCCATCCGGGAATGTTTGGGGCCCATACACGCCCTGTTCTGGAGTAGGCTATCCCAGGAACACATATTCCTATGCTCATCTCCTTATTATCCGGTATTGCTGCAAGCATCAAAAGCCTCCGGCAAAGGCCGGATATAAGGTCGGACACCTCTGACCCGCACCTTCCTTCGAGCATCATCCTCTCCTGGATTATAATAGAGTTATCTTCCTTAAAGATGGCCCCTGAGACCTTTGTGCCGCCAAGATCAATTCCTATGTATACCATATTTTAGATTTTTATATGAGATCGGTTTTTTGTGGTTCTTCAATGAGGTTTGTAACAACCAGGTCCTGCAAAGTGTGAACTATTATGACAGGAATCACGGAACCGAGCACAATATAGAGAAACCCAAAATATATGCCGGCAAGCAATGGTTTGTATACCTCTTTTCTCTGATAGATGTGCCCTATTCCGAATACCACAGAAGAGACGGCGAGTACAATCCATATTGAGATGTCAGGAAAAAGCAGTTGCAGTGCAAAGAAAAGATATCCTCTGTATTGTATCTCCTCAGTTATTCCGGCTGATAACGAGAGTAACTTCCATTCTCTTTTCTCCTTTTTTGATACAGGTAAAGCAAAAAGAAGCTCATCCGGAATATTATCCGCGTAATCCCTTCTTTTTTCTTTGTCGAACCTGATGGCAATAATGTTATAAACCAGGTAACAGAGATACAATATATACGAAATGAGGGTTAAAATGACAATCCAGCCTTTCAAGCCATGTTTCCCGGGATTGATATAATCCAGTCCAAGCGAATCAAGGGAATAGCCGTCAAAAATAAGCACAGATACTATGATTAATGTTGGTATCCATGACCACAACATCGATTGCCTGTACCATAAAGATTTATCGCGAACTCCGGTCTTATTGGATTTGCGGAGTAATCTTGTCTGATAGAATCCTGATATTGGATAAACAGCTACATACAGGAGGGAAGCTGTTATAAATAATATAATCTGCACCATGAGACAAGTTTACGGATTTTTTTTCTATCCTCCTCAGAAAACTTGCCTTAAAAATTATAAAAGTTGAGAGATTATATAAACAGCCGCACCGGACAAATACCCTAACATTGCGATGAATGAGAATCTTTTCAGATACCAGGTGAATGTTATTTTTTCGATACCCATAACGACAACACCGGCCGCAGAGCCGATAATCAACATGCTTCCACCTACACCTGCGCAGTAAGCCAGAAACTCCCAGAAAACGCCATCCTGTACGAAGTATTGCATGAAAGCAGGATCGGCAACTGTTGCCAGAGTGGCAGGATCAACCAATGGATACATACCCATGGCAACGGCAACAAGTGGTACGTTGTCTACAATTGCCGAGAATGTACCTATTATTATGTTGATTGCATATACGTTGTGAACGTTCTCGTTGAGATAGACACCCGCCATTTTGAGTATACCTGTTGCCTGTAGTGCCATTACTGCCAGCAATATTCCGAGGAAGAACAGAATTGTTGCCGTATCTATTCTGCTTATCACCCGAGCAACACGGAATTTTAGATGTTCTCCAACTTGTATGTTCTTGTACATAAATTCGGTATATACCCAAAGAACTCCAAGGACAGACAAAACTCCCACAAAAGGGGGTAATCCTGTTATATGTTTGAAGACAGGGATTGAGAGAAGCCCAACTACACCTAAAATCAATAATGCTTTCTTCTGATTTTTCTGAATGACTTCCTCTCTGGTCTCAACACTCAGTTTCTTTACCTCCCCTCTAAGCTCACCCTTGAGCATTCTTCTTGCAAACAACAGTGGCACAATTGTAGAAACAAGGCTTGGAAAGAATAGCGAAGACATAAGGGGTATGGTTGTAATTTTACCCTTTATCCACAACATTATAGTAGTGACGTCACCGATCGGAGACCATGCACCGCCGCTGTTTGCCGATATGATTATCATACTTGCAAATATCCACCTCTCTTTATAATTGGGAACAATCTTCCTTATTAAAGTAACCATTACTATTGCTGTTGTAAGGTTGTCCAGAACGGAAGACATAAAGAATGTAATAAGGGTAATTAAAAATAGAAGTTTCCTTTTGTCGCGGCTTGTAATCTTCTCTGTGATGACAGAAAAACCATCGTGGACATCTATCAGTTCGACGATTGTCATTGCTCCGATCAGGAAAAAGAGAGTGGAGGCAATTTCGCCGAGGTTTTCAATTATTTGTAATTCTGTAATGTAATGCCGGCATTGCTCTATAAGTGGGAGTGCCTGCAGTGAGGGATTGTTGTTCAAGAACTCTGCAAAAGCCTCGTGATTCACTGTAGATGCCGAAAGAGGCATGAACATAACATAAATAACCCAAAGGATACCACCTGTAAGAAGTGCCGCAGCTGCCTTATTAACCTGAAATTTGTGTTCCATTGCTATACACAGGTAGCCAATGACGAACACTAAAACCATTATTGCCAAATCTCAATCAAAATCTATAACCAACCCCGAATGTGACTCCTCGGTTGGCGAGTTTATAACTTTTCCAGGGAAGTATTCCCTGATACCTGATAAAAGGGCCGAAGGTTACTAACAATCCGTTACTGAGCTTGAACTCTCCCCCCAAATGCAAACCTGCTCCTATACCGTTCAGATCCCTGTCTCCACCGTTGGCATTAAAAGTAGGGCCCCCGCTTACAAAAAGATATTTGAAGAAGTGGTAACGTACATAAACAGGAATAGAGAACACGTTTAGACTTTGTCTGTCAGATAGTGTGGGACGATAGGCAGGTGATACGTCAAAAGAGTTGCCTATAAAAGATATTCCGGGTACAATGTCTAGATTGTCTGTAATTCTGAACGCCATTTCGGCTTCAATTGAGTAAAAACCTCTTCCCGTGTAGGAAGGGCCTCCCTCAATATCTTCAGAGCTGTATAAATCATTTCCTCCGTAAGAGATCTTGAATGTTACACTTTTACCGTATGGTAACAACTTGTCGACACTTTCGGTTAACCTGTTCTGTGCCTTGGCATTATAAGTGCCGGTCAGCAGAAGGAGAAGAAGAAAAGCAGCAATCGTATGTCTCATTTGGCAATTTTATCGCTTACAAATATAAATCAATTTATTGATTTTTGTAATACTGAATCATTATGAAGTGAGCAAAATTTGTGTTTGAAAAATCTATCGGCGAGCCGGCTTAATCTTGAGTGCGAGGCCACCGAGGGATGTTTCGCGATAAAGGCTGGGGAGATCTTTGCCTGTTTGTTTCATGACTCTGACCACTTTGTCAAAACTAACCCTGTGAACTCCGTCGGAGTGGGCTGCAAAGGCGCTGGAATCAAGTGCCCGTGCTGCTGCAAATGCGTTGCGCTCTATACAGGGGATTTGTACCAGACCTGCAACGGGGTCGCAGGTTAGTCCCAGGTGGTGCTCAAGCCCCATCTCAGCAGCATATTCTATTTGATATGGTGAGCCTCCAAATAGCTGGGCAGCGGCACCCGAAGCCATTGAACAGGCAGCTCCGATCTCTCCCTGGCAGCCGACCTCTGCACCTGAGATCGAGGCATTCTCTTTTATGAGGTTGCCTATCAGTCCTGCAGTTGCTAAAGCTCTCAGGATCTTTTGAGTGGAGAACCCGTAACGTTCCTGCATGTGGTACAATACGGCGGGGAGGGTGCCGCATGATCCACATGTGGGGGCGGTGACTATCAGTCCACCGGCTGCATTTTCTTCGGAAACGGCTAGTGCATATGCAAAAACGAGGCTGCGGTTTTGCAGACTTCCTTGCGAGCTTTTAGCCTTTACAAGGTATGATGAGGCTTTGCGGGGGAGCTTGATTTCTCCCGGCAACACACCTTCGTTGTCGACTCCTCTTTTAATTGCATCCTGCATGGTCACCCATATTTTTGCAAGGTAGTCCCAGATGGCCGGACCTTCGCAAATCTCTACGTACTCCCAGAGTGTGCGTCCATTCTCTTTGCACCATTGGAGTATTTCATCCATAGTGTTCATGCTGTAAATGGAGGTGTTTTCTTCTTGGGAATCATCACAGGCAATGTCACCTCCGCCTACGCTGTATGCGGTCCATTGGTCCAATATGTTGTTTTGTCCGTCAATTGCTTCGAACTTCATGCCGTTAGGGTGGAAGGGGAGGAAAATTTCATGTTCCCAAACAAGTTCCAGCCTCTGCTCACCAATTCTATCAAGAAGAGCTTTGTCGGTCAAGTGACCTTTTCCTGTAGCTGCGAGGCTTCCGTATAGTGTTACCCTATATCTGGCGGCATTGGGGTTTTTCTCCAGGAAAACATTGGCAGCTTTGAGCGGTCCCATCGTATGGCTGCTGGATGGGCCGTATCCGATTTTAAAAATTTTTTCTATTGTTTGCATTAGTCTCCTTCAAGATTTGTTTTCGCCCCAAAGGTAAGCAATTAACACGATGATACCATTCCGTCTTACTTCAGCTCATTAACAGAATTATTCTGCAAGAAAAATTAATATCAAATTTTTTTATATATTTGTTAAAGAGTTGTTTAGGGCAATAAACTAACGATACAATATCTTTTATCAAATATCCCGCGAGAAGATGAATAAAGTTCTATTAATATCATCGGTATTTCTTTTTATCTCCTGTAATGCTAATAAATCACAAGAAGGAAATAGACAGAACGATATTATAGATATCACTAAGGCCGTTAATTCAAGGGAGAAAATCAAGCTCTCAGAGATAGTTGATAGTATATCATTTCTAATACTTGAAACAAATGACCATAGTATAATAAACAGTATTAATCCTGTTTTTAAGGGTGATTATATTTTCAACTATAATATCTGTTTCGATAAAAGCGGGAAATATCAAAATAGTATCGGAACAAAAGGAAGAGGCCCATTAGAGGAGCTTTATGGAGTTTCTAAAGTAGTACGGATTGATGATTTCTATTATAGCTTAGGCAGTAAATATATTGAATATGGATTAGATGGAAAACCTACCGGAAAAGTAAAATCATTATATGAAAGTAGAGAAAACACTATTCCAGAAGGTCGCTTTTCTAAGATTTCCGCTTTTTTTCTACAAGGAGAAACCATGTTGCTGTATTCTTTCCCTGACTCTCTCTTCTTTTGCAATACCGACTTCAATATAACAAACTCCGTTTCTGTTGCCGAACCAATTAATTTCGACCATTATACCCCTTCTCCGATTGGAAGACTAACGCGTTTTATGACTGATTATAATGATACTACTGTTTTCTATAATTATATCAATGACACAATTTATCACATTGCAGAAGGAAGAATCACCCCTTCCAAAGTGGTAAAGATTGATCCGGAATACAGAATCCATAAGGACTTTTTCTATAAATATAAAGAGTTATTAATTGAGGCAGAAAGAGCGTGGTCTGCAGGCAGGTTGGATCAATGCAGGCTGGTGGAGATATCCGATAACAGACCGTTAAGTATGGCTGTATATGAGACATCACGATATCTTTTCTTTATAATGACAACAGTAATCAATTTTCCAAAACAAAGAGGGATAGAGAAAGGAGATATCTATGTCATCTATCACGATAAAAGCACCGGAATCACCAGAGGAAGTCTGGAAAATGGTTTTTATGACGATATTCTTGGGTTTGAACATTTTATGCCACTCTATGGTGCATTTGATGATAAGATTGTTAAGATAATCTGGCCTTATGAGATATTCGATCATATTAATACTTGTCAGGATAAAAATATTACTGTGAATCCTCTTTTGCTTGATTTATCAAAAAGAATAAAGGAGAATGGAAATCCCATCTTAATACTTGGTCATTTAAAAAAATAACTAAAATGAATTCTTTTACAACATTGGTGCTTAAGAACCCCTATAAATATCTGTTCTTTTCTCTCATTTTGTTCGCTTGTAATAGGACAGCAGAAAAAGAGAGTAAAGAGCCGGTCTATCCAGTATCAATAAAATTGTTCGATAACGGACAAATACCATCCTTGGATATATCAAAAGGAACCTTTAGTGTTAAAACGGCACCATGGTTGGTAGAAAGGACGGTGTGTTGTTCAGAACTATTTGATTCTTTATGGTATGTCCCTCTGGAGACTAATGATAATTGTCTGGTAGGAAGTATTACAAAAGTCCTGTTTACTGATGAGGAATTTATTGTAGTAGATAAAAAAACCAAGCGTATTCTCCGTTTTTCAGCAGATGGAGATTTTCTTAATCAGATTGGAGATGTTGGGAGAGGTCCAAGAGAATATGTGGTAATTGGAGATATGGAATGCCATGGCAAAGGTGATAACGGACATTTATACGTAGGTACCTTCGACAAACTACTTCATTATCGGCTTAATGGGGCATTTGTTGAATCTATCCCACTTATTGGTAGACAAGAGTACATAATCATAGACACATCTTCTATTGCTGTTGCCCAGGATATTTCCAGTGGTAATGCTCCTTACAGGTTAGTAATTCAGAATTTTAGAGGTGACACTTTGCAAAAATTTCCAAATTATTTAAAGTTCGAACGTCCAAAAACTACTATTTCCAATGGCGCCTTGGTTAGCAAATTCTCCAGGTACAAAGGTGAAATATACTATAAGTTCCCCTATTCTGATACAGTTTTTCTGATAAACGGCAATAAGCTCGAGCCTAGATATATTATTGATTTGGGTAAATTTAAAAGGCCAGATGACTGGATTCCCGAAAAGGGTCTTCACCCTGTTGAAGATTATTCTAAGCATGGCTTTTATCAGTTCTCCTTTGATGTTCAGGAGATGGATAAATATCTCTATATAGATGTCTTTTCTACAGGAAGATTTGGTGGGCCTCAACTGAGTTTTTTGTATGACAAATCTGTAGACAGTACAATATTCATAAAGCTAGCAAAAGTAATGGGCAAAGCATATGTAACTGGGTTTGAAAATGATTTTGACGGAGGTCAACCTCTTATGCCGGAATGGATTAGTGGGGAATATACTATAGGGACGTTTTCTTACATAAACTCAACAGCTGAATATCCCGAAATAATTAAGGATAAATTTAAAAGCAAAACTATTAGAGCTCAAATGGAAAATGTTATTAAGAATCACTACGAAAATGATAACCCGGTATTGATAGTGGCGAGAAATAAGGTTGCTAAATATTGACATATAAAAAATGAAATACATACATTCTTTACTTTGTTTAGTATTAATTTCTTTACTGAGTTGTTCTACAAAAGATAGTAGTGTTATTATCGTAGACACTGATAACACTTATCCTTTGTTGAATCTAAAATTAAGTGATGTCGCTGACATTACATATATTCCGTTAAAATCAAACAAAGATTCTGTCCTGTTTATTAATGATGATATCAGCAAAAATATATTCGTTTCAAAAGACAAAATTCTAATAGGAGACAGGAATCGGGTTGATTCAAAATTATTAGTGTACGATCATAAGGGCAATCTATTGCATCAGATTGGGCGTAAAGGAAGAGGACCGGGAGAGTTTCTGGATTTATTCTTGTTTACAGCCGATACAATTACTAATGAGGTTATTATATATAATCGTAGCGACTCAAAGTTCATTGTATATGACATCAATGGTAATCATTTGTATGACAAACGATTACTTGAGGGAAACACTGAATTTTATCAAATGGAAAACATAGGTCAGGAGTATTTTGTTGGTTATAATTACCGATCATACTATTTAGCACCTAATGTGTCAAAAAATTCATTGGGATTAGATGCCATAAAAGGTCATAGTAAATCTTTAATGGCCTTTAATAGAAAATCTTTGACTTATAAAGAAATATGTGATATTCATTATTCAAGACCATATATTAGTAACTCCATGCCTGGGTTGATTTGGCAAATTACAACAACAATGGAAGGTGCTTATGTTACTAGTTTTAGGTCAGATACCATTTTCTTTATAGGGAGAGATTTGAGTGTTAAACCAAAATTTGTTGATGTTACTAATTATGGTCATGAGGATATTACCATTTTCCCTACGATGGAGACAAATAAGTATATTTTCTTTTATACCCAAATGCAGTTTGGTAAGAGTGGGAAACTACGTTTTTTTGTTTATGATAAAGCTAATAATCGCATCTTTCGGATTAACAATAATATATCGGAAGATATTAATACATTTAATTATAGACTCGCATTAATTAGTAATGAAATAGCATTGAATCAGTTTACTTTAACTCAAAATCATGACTATGCTGCAATTTTGCTCACTCCTATGTTTTTAAAAGATCACTATGAATTATTAAATAATGATCTAAAAGCAATAACTGATAGATTGGAAGAGTATGATAACCCAGTCTTGATGCTAATGAAATTCCGATAATCATATCAGATACACAATTAAGTGAATAGTGCCTTGGTTTAGTAGAAAAATCGGAAATTCCGATTTTTCTCACAGTGCTTTCTTCTGATAGTTCATTTTCAGCATATACATTTATAATACTCCCCCAAAACCAGACCACTTGCGGAGCAAATAATTAGTATTTAATT
>JAEAMG010000386.1_pt1 | contig 55231 bp, 52 predicted proteins | sample 8958741 | NCBI WGS metagenome assembly JAEAMG01 (sample SAMN16933256, study PRJNA681125) | bioreactor sludge metagenome | isolation source: anaerobic bioreactor treating anionic surfactant - SDBS | place: India: Bengaluru | collected 2019-02-28 | reverse complement strand
AAATGTGGGAGGGGCGGTGCGACGATTCGACTTGCCCCCGATGAGGGAGTGTCAGTTGATGGATTTGGTACTGACCCACTGCAATCGGGGGCAAGCCCCCTCCCACATTTTTAACCCAGTACACCAGACCCAACTCCGGTCGGCTCTAAGGCCGCCGCGCTTTGGCTTTTGATCTCAAATCGCCCCGTCAAACACGCTGGCCGAACGCAGGCTTTGGAGCGTGGGTAACCCGGCAGGACGCCGGGTTAGCCGCGCTGGGCCAAGGATGGCCCATCGCGGCGGCCCACGCTCCAAAGCCGGAGTGAGGGCACACCGAGCCTAGGCGAGGTGCCGAGTGTTGGGGCGAGTCCATTCTCTGCGCGAAAGCGCAGCCTGTTTACAGGCTGGGCGGCCTCCCTCGCCACAGACCGCTGAAAGAAGTTGTGTAGATACTTATGCTCATCGGGGGCAAGCCCCTTCCATATTTCTACCGAGTACACCCGGAACAACTCCGGTCGGTCTAGAGGCCGCCAAGCTCACCCGCCTCCCGCCATATGCTCCGCAATCCTGCCCCTCAACCACCGCTCTGCCGGATCATTGTCATGCACTCCACTCCACACCATCGACAACTCCGCCGCATCAATCGCAAACGGCGGATCCTCTGCCCGTAATGCCGTACCCTCGGTCAATGCACACGCCGCATAGTCGGGCACCGTCGCAATAATCTGCGTACCAGCCAGCAATGCCCGCAAACCGCTGAACTGCGGCACTGCCAACACCACCCGCCGGGCGCGGCCGATGCGGGCCAGGTCCAGGTCGATGTTGCCGCTCAAGTCTCCCGAGAACGACACCATCGCATGGGGCCGCGCGCAATAGTCGTCGAGGGTCAGCGGTTCAAGGCCGTCATCACCGCGCAGTACCTTGCAGGGAATGTCCCGCAGTTTCTTGCGCTTGGCATTCGCCGGCAGTTCGGTGGTGTAGCTCACGCCTACCGAGATCTCACCACTGGCCAGTAGCGCGGACATCAGCAGGTAATTGGCGCGGCGTACCACCACGATAATGCCTGGGGCTTCTTCGCGCAGTTGGCTGAGCAAGGGGGGGAACAGGCCGAACTCGGCGTCGTCGGACAGGCCGATGCGGAACACCGCACAACTGGTGGAAGGGTCGAAGTCCTTGGCGCGGCTGACCGCGCCTGAAATGGTGTCCATGGCCGGTTGCAACTCCTTGAGTATCGCCACGGCGCGTGGCGTGGGTTCCATGCCGCGACCATTGCGCAGCAGCAACGGGTCGTCGAACAAATCCCGCAGCCGGCCCAATGCCGCACTCACCGCCGGTTGGCCCATAAAGAGCTTTTCGGCGACCCGGGTCAGGTTCTTCTCGAACATCAGCGCTTCGAAAATCACCAACAGGTTCATGTCGACGCGGCGCAGGTCGTTGCGGTTCATGGCGGTATCCAAACGGTTAGCAGGCTGCCAGCTAAGCAGGCAAAACACTGCCTGGATTGCATGCCTGTGCTGTCTTTTCCGTGACCGTACCTGGCGAAATTAACAACGATTAACTCGCCAGCCAGACGGTACGGCGCCAAAAATGACCCGGTCTACACTGCATCCATTCACCGGGAACGCTCCCATCGACTGCGGATATTCGTCATGGCCCGACCTGCGTACTGTGCTCCTCGCTTATCCGCTACCGGCGGCCTGTGCCCCCGGCGCGAGCGGATCGCCAAGCAATTGATCCTCGCCAACCTTGGCGAAAGCCTGGCGATTGCCGACCTGGCCCAAGCCTGCGCCCTGTCGCGCAGCCATTTTTCCCGCGCATTCAAGTGCACCACCGGGCTGTCGCCCCAGGAATGGATACGCCAGCAACGCATCCAACGGGCCAAGGAACTGATCACCGGTTCCTCCTTGAGCCTCACGCAAATCAGCCTGGAGTGCGGGTTTTGCGACCAGGCGCATTTCTGCCATATGTTCACACGCAGCGAGGGCGTCAACCCGATGACCTGGCGAAATCACCAACTGCGTCACAAGCCTCAAGAGATCGCTGCCTAGTGGTCTGCATGTACCTGGAATATGCTGGCCGCTTACTTTTCCCAGAGCATGGCGCCCCATGAGTGACCCACGCGACCAGGCCGTGCATTTCGGCCCTTACCGCATACACCCGCACCAGCGCCTGGTGCTGGAGGCCGGTCGCCCGTTGCGGTTGGGACGGCGGGCAGTGGACATCCTGCTGATCCTGCTGGAGCAGGCCGGCAATGTGGTGAGCAAGCAGGAACTGATCGCCCGGGTCTGGCCTAAAAGCGTGGTGGAAGACGGCAACCTGCGGGTGCATATGGCAGCGCTGCGCAAGGCTCTGGGCGATGGCCAGGCCGGGCAGCGCTATATCGTCACGGTGGCCCAGCGGGGCTACAGTTTTGTGGCACCACTGAGCATCGAGCCGATGAGCCTACCCACCGAAGGCGCGCCCCAACGCCCGAGCCACAACCTGCCGCTGCGACGCACGCGCATGCTGGGTCGCCAGGCCCTGATCGACAGCCTGGTGCAGCACCTGCCCGAGCAACGCTTTATCACCCTGACCGGCGCCGGCGGCATCGGCAAGACCACCGTCGCGTTGCGCGTGGCGGAATTGTTGATCGGACATTACCGCGACGGGATTCGCCTGCTGGACCTGGCGCCCCTCAGCGCACCGTCGATGATCCTGCCCAACCTCGCCGCACTGCTCGACCTCACCCACACTGAGCACGAACCGTTGGCCGTGTTTGCGCGCCGCCTGCAGGAGTACCAATTGCTGCTGGTGATCGACAACTGCGAGCACCTGCTGGACGACATCGCGCTGATCAGCGAAACCCTGCTGCGCCACGCGCCCAAATTGCACATCCTCGCCACCAGCCGCGAGGCCTTGCGCGCCGAGGGCGAGTCGGTGCAACGCCTGGAACCCCTGGCCTGCCCGCCCGCCACCGGCAACCGCGCCCAGGCCCTGGGCTATCCGGCCCTGCAACTGCTGATCGAGCGGGCCATGTCCCATCAGGACAGTTTCGAACTGAGTGAAGCCGAACTGCCCCTGGCCATCGACATCTGCCAACGCCTGGACGGCATTCCCCTGGCAATCGAGCTGGTGGCCGCGCAGATCGAGCGCTTCGGCCTGCCCGGCCTGCTGGTGCAGATGGAAGACAACTTCCGCCTGCTCACCCGTGGCCGACGCAGCGCCCTGCCCCGCCATCAAACCCTGCGCGCCACCCTGGACTGGAGCTTCGAACTGCTCACCGGCTGCGAGCAAATCTGCCTGCGTCGCCTCGCGGTGTTCCGGGGTGGCTTCAGCCTGGCCAGTGCCGCAGCGGTGATCGCCGGGCAACAGGTTGCGCCGGCCGAAGTACTGGGTTCGATCACCCAACTGGTGGCGAAATCCTTGCTCAATGTGGAGGCCGGGGATGACGAGGTGGTCTATCGCCTGCTGGACATCACCCGCACTTATGCCCTGGAAAAACTCAGCGTTGCCAATGAGCTCGACGCCACCCGCGAACGCCACGCCAACCGCTGCCTGGTCCTGATGAACCAGGCGCAGGACGATTGGGAGCAGACGGCTACCCAAACCTGGATCGACCGCTATGCCCCGCTGCGCGAAGACATTCGTGCCGCCCTCGACTGGGGCCTGGGCGACCAGGGTGTCCACCTGCTGGGCATTCGTCTGACCGTCAGCGCCATGCCGTTGTGGCAGGAGCTGTCGCTGCTGCGCGAACACGGCCTGTACGTGGGCAAGGCGCTGGCGCGGCTGGGGCAATCGAGCACGCCAAGCCCGCACTTGAACATGGCCTTGCAATTGGCATTCGGCAGTTTTTCCTATCACACCCAGGGCGGTACGCCGCAGACCATCGAAGCCTTTGCCCGTGCGCGACGCCTGGCCGAAGTCGACAGCAACCTGGTCGGCCAACTGCGCGCGGTGTCGGGGCAAATGACGGTCAGCCTGTGTGGCGGCGACTACCGCGAGGCCTTGGAGCAAAGCCTGTATTTCGACCGGTTGGGGCCGCAGGCCGAGCCGTTGCTGGCCCTCAGCGCCCAACGCCTGAGGGTGCTGGCGCAGCACTTCGCCGGCAACCAGGCGCTGGCGCAGCAGAATGCCGAACAGGTGATCCAGCGCATGGCCCAGAGCGGCCATCTCAACCGGTTTACCCACGGCTTTGGCGTGCAGTACGACCAGAGCGTGGCCTCGTTGACCATCCTCGCGCGCATCCTGTGGCTGCGCGGTTTCCCCGAACGTGCGTGGCGCACCGCAAACCAGGCACTGGCGTTGGCGTTACAGATCAACCACGGCACATCGATTTGCTACACCCTGGCCCTGGCTGGGGTGGTCATCGCTCACTACAACGGCGACACCGTCGCGGCCCGCGACCAGTTGGACCTGCTGTTACAGCAGGCGCAAAAGCATTCGGTGCAGTTGTTCCACTCCTGGGCGCAGTGCTACGAAGGTACGGCGCAGATCGCCGATGTGCAGGGATTGGGGCTGGTCGAAGACATCCTGGTGACCTTCAACGCCCACGCAGTGGATGAGGCCTTGTTCGCACGCGCCCGGAGCGGTGCGGCCGGCTGGTGCAGCCCGGAAATCCTGCGCGTGCGCGCCGAGGCCATGCCCGATGCCCACGGGGCTGAGGCGCTGCTGCTCGAAGCCCTGGGCCTGGCACACCAGCAAGGCGCGCTGGCCTGGGAGCTGCGCTGTGCGGATTGCTTGGCGCGGCTGTGGCAAAAGCAGGGTCGTGTGCAGGCCGCCCGCGAGCTGCTGGGTTCGGTCTACGCGCGATTTACCGAAGGCTTCGCCACCCAGGACCTAGTCCGCGTAGGCCGCCTGCTCGACGAGTTGCAGGACAAACGGCCGGCCTGAAAACGCCCCCAGGTAATGCCCATAGCCCCGTTGCAAACGCGCCACCTGCTGCGGGTCGCGCAGGAGTGCCAGGCCATAGCTGCGCACGCTGTTGAGCAGGCGATAGCGCGGATAGCCCGGACCGGGTTCGAGGCTCAGCAGCGAGGTGCCGACCAGGCGCCCGAGCAGGTACGACAAGTCGGCGTGCTCCAGCTCGGTACCGGCCACCAGCTTACTCAGGGTGGGCAAGGTCACCGCCATCTTGAACAAGCTCAGTTGCAGGAACAGCCAGCGCTCCGGCAGGCTCAGCCGCTCGTATGTCCAGTCCAGGGCGGCGGTCACGGATTGATGGCGCTCCACCGCCGTGCGACGACCCCGGGTCAGTACCTGCAATCCACTGTGCAACTGCGCCTGTAAACCGCGTACGCCCAGCGCGTCCACTTGGGCGGCCGCCAGTTCAAGGGCCAGGGGAATACCGTCGAGGCGCCGGCAGATGTCCCGCAACCGCGCCAGGTCCTGTTGCCGCAACACAAAACCCTGTTGACCGGCACACGCCCGTGCGACGAACAGTTGCACGGCGGGGAACGCCATCGCCTGTTCAACACTGCCCATCGCCGACGGTGCCGGCACGCCCAGTGAGGGCACGCGCTGCACCCATTCGCCTGGGGCCTGCAACGCTTCACGACTGCTGACCAGCACGCTGACCGCGGGCGCGTTTTCGCGCAGCGCCCACAGAAGATGTCGACAGGCACCGAGCAGCAGGTCGGCGCCGTCGAGTACCAGCAGCAATTGCCGGGAGACCAACTGGCGGCACAACTCAGTGACACTGCCGCAGGGCTCCAGGTGCAGGGCCGTGGCCAGGTGGCGCAGCATCATCAGCGGCGTCTCCACTGTGGCCAGGTCGACCCACCACACACCATCGCGGTAGCGCGGCAACACGCGCTCGGCCAGCGCCAGGGCCAGGGTGCTCTTGCCCACGCCGGCGCAACCGGTAAGGGTCATCAGGCGCTGCCCGGACACACGCCGCGCCAGCACGCCCAGCAGTTCAGCGCGACCGATCACCGGGCTGAGCCGGGTGCCGAGGTTATGCCGGGGCAGCACCGTTGCGGTGGCAACTTCCACGGGTGCGGCGAAACAGTAACCGCGCTGGGGGTCATTGAGGATAAGACGTTGCCCGTCGAGGGCACGGCGCAGTGCCGCGATGTGCACCCGCAGGTTGTTCTCTTCCACCACGCTGCACGGCCAGACCCGCTCGATCAAGGTAGCCTTGCTGATGAATTGCCCTGGCGACTCCAGCAGCACCGCAAGGACATCCAACGCCCGCCCGCCCAATGGCACCGGCCAACCCGCCTTGCTCACCAGCCGCTGCTGCCGGTGAAAGGCATACTCACCGAAGCGCACCGTGCTATCCGCGTCAATCGCCTGAGGGATATTCATGTCTGCAATCGCGCTGGAACACCCGGTCTTGGGCGTCCGCGCATCCTTTTCCATGGGCTCGACGCTATCTTGCCAGCTACCCGCGACAGGGCAATGCTGGCACGGGGAGCGATACGGACAATCGGGTGCGCGAGACGGACATCCTGTCGTTAACTGAACTGCTGGCGGTATTGGGTAGGGTTGAGGCCGAGTTTTTCACTGAATAGAAAGCGCATGTGCCGCACGCTGCCGAAGCCTGCGTGGAACGCCACAGTCTTGAGCGGCAGGTCGGTGGTTTCCAGCAAATGCCGGGCGCGGTCGATGCGCGCGCCTTGCAGGAAGACCATGGGTGTCATCTGCACGTCCTTGGCGAACAACCGGGCAAAGTGGCGTGCACTCATGCCGGCCAGCTCGGCCATGGACTCGATGGTGAAGGGTTGGTCCAGATGCGCGAGCACATGGTTCTGCACGCGAGTGATCGCGGTTTCCTGGGGCGCCACGGACGCGGTCATCGGGCTGAACTGGGCCTGGCCGCCCTGGCGTTTCATCACCACCAGCAGCACCTTGGCCACATCCACCGCCACTTGCTTGCCATGGTCCTGGGCGACGATCGACAACGCCAGGTCGATACCGGCGGTGACCCCACCCGAGGTAATCAACCGCCCGTCCTGCAGGTAGATGCGATCCGTCTCGACAATGGCCTTGGGGAAGGCCTTGATCAGGCGCTCGGTGTAGTGCCAATGGGTGGTCACGCGGCGCTCGTCGAGCAACCCGGCGTGGCCCAGCACAAAGGCTCCGGTGCAGATCGAGCCGAAGCGCCGCGCCCGTGGCGCCGCCGCCTTGAGCCAGGGCAGCAACGCCGGGTGGCATTCGTTATAGGCACCCGGACCGCCGGGCACCAGCAGCAGGTCATAAGCCGCGTGGGCCTGGTCCAGCAGCAGATCAGTCTGGACCATCACCCCATTGGAGGCGCGCAACGGGCCAGGCTCGGTGCCCAGGGTGAGGATCTGGTAATGCTCCGCCGCCGGCAGGTAGCGGTTGGCAATGGAAAACACTTCGAGCGGCCCGGCCATGTCAAGCAAGAGGAAGTCCGGGAACAGCGCCATGGCCACGGTTTTCATACGGGAAGAATCCATCGGGGGAAGAAAGCGAAATGCATTATGGCATGCCTTTCACTGTCAATCTGAGGGAGACAGTTATTCAGATCTCAGCTTCTTAATGAATATTTCGGTTACCAGTAATCTTCTTCTCAACGCAAGCGCCCTGCATCTCGCAGCCCGCGCTCACTTGAGGACAAGACCATGCTGACCCTTCGCAAAGCTTCCGAACGCGGCGCCGCCAATCACGGTTGGTTGAAGTCGTTCCACACCTTCTCGTTCGCCAACTATTGGAATCCCGAAGAACAGGGCTTTTCCGACCTGCTGGTGATCAACGACGACCGCGTCGCGGCCGGCAAAGGCTTCGGCCAGCACCCGCACCGCGACATGGAGATTTTCTCTTATGTGCTTGAAGGCGCCCTGGAACACAAGGACACCCTGGGCACCGGCTCGGTGATCCGCCCCGGCGATGTGCAACTGATGAGCGCCGGCAGCGGCGTGGCCCACAGCGAGTTCAACCACAGCCAACGCCAGGGCGTGCACTTCCTGCAAATCTGGATCGTGCCCGCCGTGGCCGGTGCCGAGCCGCGCTATCAACAGGAGCACTTCAGCGCGGCGCAGAAACGTGGGCGCCTGCAACTGATCATCTCGCCGGACGGCAGCGACGGCTCCCTGACCGTGCGCCAGGACGCCCGGGTGTACGCCGGGCTGTTCAACGGCGACGAAGCCGCGACCCTCGACCTGCCGCCGGATCGCCACGTGTACATCCATGTGGCTCGGGGCAGCGTGGACATCAACGGCCAGCGCTTGCAGGAAGGCGACGGTGCCCGAGTGCGCGATGAGCGGCAAATCCGCCTGAGCCAGGGCCAGGATGCCGAGGTGCTGGTGTTCGACCTGCGCCCCCAGGAACGGCCACAGATGCCGTGACCGGCGCGGCGATGGCCCTTTGAAACGGGCCATCGCTGGCATCGATAGTCACCATCAGCCCAATGAAGTTCTCTTAAAAAATGCAACGCGTAACATCAAACCCATACCAGGCAACACCCAACTAAAACACTCGGAGCACACCATCATGAAACGCCAAATCTTGCTTAGCCTCGCTTTCTCGGTACTCGCTGCAAACGCATTTGCCCACCCTGTTGTTGCTGAAGGCGGCGCGGATCGCCTGATCGAAAGTCGTGTTGCTGAAGGTGGTGCTGATCGCTTGCAACAACGCGGTATTGTTGAAGGTGGCGCTGATCGCCTGCAACAACGCGGTATTGTTGAAGGTGGCGCTGATCGCCTGCAAGGCAACCGCGTTGCCGAAGATGGTGCCGACCGCCTGCAAGGCAACCGTGTCGCCGAAGATGGTGCCGACCGCCTGCAAGGCAACCGTGTCGCCGAAGATGGTGCCGACCGCCTGCAAGGCAACCGCGTTGCCGAAGGTGGCGCTGATCGCTTGCAGGAACGTGGCCTGGCCGAAGGCGGTGCCGATCGTTTGCAGCAACGCGGTATTGTTGAAGGCGGTGCCGATCGCCTGCTGGACAACCATGCTTAATCCCGCACTGTTCGCGGGGCACCCCAAACCGGCCTGATCAGCCGGTTTTTTTTCGCCTTCGATTAATGCAGGTCGCGGTCCACCCACACCACCGCCTTGCCGATCTGCTGCCGTGCTTCGATGCGCTCATGCACCTGCTGCAGCGTTTCCAACGTGTAATGCCCTTCGATTGCCACCGTCAACGTCCCTTCGAGCATCGCCGCAAACACCACGTTGGCGCGCCGTTGTACGGTCGCGCCGTCGGCCATATGGTCGGCCAACCGGGGGCGCGTCAAAAACAGCGAGCCCGCTTCCCCCCCGTTCGATCAGGCCGCGATGCAGTTGCGCCGCTGAGGCAACCGAGGCGACGTCCACCCACCATCGGCCCGCCCCACCGGGCGTTTTCTCGGTCAGAGAAGGCAACGCTTAAACCGGCGCCCGTCAAAAAAATCGTTGGAACTAAAATACTTATCGAGCATTAAGAGTTTGCACTAGCATATGTGTAAGTCCGTACCAGCCCCATGCAATATCCGCCTATTACCCCCCTGCGCTCGTAAAAACCAAGTGACGAATGTTAAAATTTGTCACGTTTTAGCGTAATCAATTCGATTAGTATCTAAACGCTGGCAGCGATTGAACTGACGGCCTTGCATGCCGGAAAAGGGAGTAGGTTATGCATTTTTCCAACGTCCTCGCTATTGCACGGACTCAATCGAAATCGGAGGACTTTCGGGAGCTTTTAGTTCGTACTGTAGCGAATAATTTAAAAGTCGATACACGTTGCTACGGGCAACTAATTGATACCCAGGAAATCCACGTACATTACCGTGCCATCATCATAGAAATTGATACACCCTCCGCCAGCAATTTAAGCCTGGACATAATAAGAAAGGCGCGGACCGAAAACCCCGACTGCACGATATTCGTCGTCGTCACCTTCGCGTCCACCCTGAGCAAAACAAAATACTACCTGGCCGGCGCCGATTACTGCATCAAGGTGATCGAAACTGCCCCTGAAAAAAAGTTGAATCTGTTTGATGCCTTTCTCAGCGAAAACGCTCGATTCAACCAGTGCGACCTGGTGCTCGATCAGGATCGCATGTGCCTGTACGGCGACGGAAAAAAGTTGGAAATATCCTTCGTCGAAATGAAAGTACTGGAAGCGCTTATTCAGAACCGACTGCTCAGTCATAATGAAATCGCCAGTGTCATGGGACTTAACACCAAGTACTACGACTCCCGCGCACTGGAAAAATCCATCAGCCGTTTGCGCAGTAAAATCAAGGCGCACTACGGTGAAAACATCATCCAAAACATTCGCGGTTATGGTTACAAGCTCAGCCGGGGCCTTATTTGCGCCAGCCATTTCCACCCCATCAAGGAGGGGTCGAGCCGTGAATAGTGAAAAACCGCACCCTGTACATACCCCGGACTTCAAGATCATCAGGCAAGCCATCGTTGATCGCAGTCATGCATGGTGGGGAAGTGAAATCAGCGTAGCGGGTGACGTAGACCTCGAACAACTTGAAAGTGCCTGCACTGAGGCCTTGCGCCATATCCAACCCTCGCGCAAAGCGCTTAAGGCGGTCAGCCCGGCGACCAGTCATACGCTTCTGCGCATGGGGCAATCAGCCCTGATGAACGATGACATCCTCAAGGCGATCATTCAGGCCGCGCGGGCACTGGAATACCACAAACAACCCTTCACCCTCAGTCTCGACAACCCGCTGGACGCCCTGCCCGGTCCGGTAGAACGCCGGGCGATGGTACGCCAGCTATATAAGTTGAAAGACCAGAGCGGTATCACGCTGGCCTACAACAACTACAGACTCGATACAAAGCCGGTGGACCTGCTGATCGACCTCGAGCTCTATGACTATATAAAAATGCCCTTTCCGGATTCTGCCCTGCGGCTCAGCCTGAATACCCGCTCGGACCTGTTCGACCGGCTCTATGACCGCATGCTGGAGTTGATCAGTGCGAGCAGAGTGTGTTTTATCGCCGACCAGGTCGAATTTGCCGACAGCGCCATGCTGGCTAAAAACCTGCCGTTCGAATACTTTCAGGGCGGCTATTACTCCCCCGCTGACTGCCTCTAACAATCGCATCTTCCTGATATGGGTGGACCCTATGAGTTCCTTCAAGAAACACGCCTTCGCTCCAACACCTGCTTCTATCGCGCTGCAGGACTTCAGGCCCAACGCAGAGTTCTTCCATTACGATGTAAACGCGCCGGCGACAACGGACCCCGCCGATAAAGACCTGGCGTTTTCTCACCTACAAATCACCCCGCGTTTTAATACCTACATTATTACCCACACCCTCAGCTTGCCCTCGCAACCGTTTAACGCCAAGCGGCAAGAATCCAGAATGCCAACCGCCAAGGACCCTGACAGCGCGCCGAATAACCATACGCGCACTCAGGAGATCAGCGCCGAACGAACGCCACTGTATCCACAGGATTTCTGGCTGCTCACCCAACATGACCGAGCACTGGTCAAAGGCAGCCTGCGCATCTCCTTGACCACCATTGAATCGGCGCTGATTAAAAAGATGCTGCACCATGAAGAACGTGTGGTCAGCAAAGAGGAGTTGATCCGTAATATAGGTCGTGAACCCGAGTTATACCGCGGGCTGGAAATGTGCCTGAGTCGCCTGCAGGAAAAGTTCAAGCGAGTCAACGACGGTGAACGCCTGTTTCGTGCGGTAAGAAACCGTGGTTATTGCCTGACGCAAAAAATCAAAAAGCCGCTAGAGCTTAGTCAACCACGCCGTTAAACAATAAAAACACTCCAACACTTAGCACGCACCCTGCCTATTACCACACGCTTCTACCTGCCCTTTTATAACATCCATTTCGCTTGTTCCCCACTGGCCTTGTTATAAGTCGTCAGCCACTGCCCCCTGCCGTTCATTACTATCAATAGGCACGCGCCTGCGCGTGCCTGCCGCTTATAACAGTTAACCTTTAACGCCTGCCACCACGTGCGCGGTCATCACCGGGAGCAGAACTATGCTTAATAACACTAGACTGCATCGCAACCTGACCCCCAGGGGTTTGACGTTCTGGGGACAATGGACACTCGCATCGAGTTTAGTTGTTGCAGTGTTATTTACATTGGTTATCTTAAAGACCGGCCAACTGGAGTATTACTACCGCGTCCTGGCTGCTTTTACGATATTGGCCTCTCTTCCGGCGTATACCCTGTGCGATGTGTACAGTAAGAAAGATGATTATGCCGTGGGCCTTGGACGCTTGTTCATGGGCTGGCTGTTAACCATGGGTATATTGTTTACCGTGGGCGTGGCATGTAATGCCAGTGCACTGTTCCCACTGGAAACCTTATTACTCTGGGCGGCTGTCAGTTACCCGTTATTGGCACTATGTTATATACCGCTGCATAGCTTGTCCCGGTATTACCACCGTCAACTTCACGAGCGCCACAAGTCATTGATCGTAGGCACTGGCAAGCTTGCCGTGGACCTGGCCAGGACCCTCTCACGGCAAAAACGCTCGCCCCTGGTGGGCCTGGTCGGCAGCCGTGCCGAGGCAGCCGAGGATGCGCAGGCGCAGATCCTCGGCGAGCTGCCGCAACTGCCCCAATTGATCCGGCAGCACGGCATCCGACGGCTCTACATCACCCATTCATTGCAGGACGCCACGCACATCGAGGCGTTGTACCTCAACCTGCTGGACATCAGCGTGGACGTGGTCTGGGTGCCCGACCTCCATAACATGCTACTGCTCAATCATTGCGTGGCCGAAGTGGATGGGCTGCCGGCGATTTACCTCAACGAAAGCCCGCTGACCAGCCGCCCCACCGCTGCGCTGAGCAAGTCGCTGCTGGACAAGAGCCTGGCGCTGCTGGCGATCATCGTGCTGAGCCCGCTGCTGTTGCTGTTCGCCCTGCTGATCAAGCTCACCTCCCCAGGCCCGGTGATCTTCAAGCAAGACCGGCACGGCTGGAACGGAGAGGTGATCAAGGTGTGGAAATTCCGCTCCATGCGTGTGCATGACGACCATGAGGTACGCCAAGCCAGTCGCAACGATTCGCGCATTACGCCGGTGGGCCGGTTTATCCGGCGTACTTCCATCGATGAATTGCCGCAGTTGTTCAACGTGCTGCAAGGGCACATGGCACTGGTCGGCCCGCGCCCCCATGCGATTGCGCACAACGACTACTACTCGGGGAAAATCCGCGCCTACATGGCGCGCCACCGGATCAAACCCGGCATCACCGGCCTGGCCCAGGTCAATGGCTGCCGGGGCGAGACCGAGACCCTGGAGAAGATGCAACAACGCGTCGACATCGACCTGCGCTACATCAACAACTGGTCGCTGTGGCTGGACATCAAGATCCTGTTGAAGACGCCGTTTACGCTGCTGTCCAAGGACATCTACTGACCCCCTACGTAGCAGCTGCCGAGCGCAAGCGAGGCTGCGTCTGCGGTGTGCCAAACAGACCGCAAACGCAGCCTCGCCGGGGCTCGGCAGCTGCTACAAATGCCAACCCACATCGCGACCTCACCCCCGTAGCGCAAGCGAGGCTGCGTCTATTCGGTGATCTTGTCGATGTTCTTGTAGAACAGCTCACTGTCGCGCCCATCGGTCATCGAATGCAGTGAGTAGGCGCGGTTCAAGCGTGCGCCACCATCGCGGGTCAGTGGCGCCCATACCAGGTTGGCGCGACGCATCGTCGACAGGCTCATCAACTCATCGAACGGAATGGACAGGTACAGGCCTTTGTCGAAGCTGCCTTCGCCGTACTGTTCACTGGATGCGGTGGTGCGGGTGATCCACGCGCCAATCCGCACGCCATTGTTGAATTCCCGCGACAGGTCCAGGGTCGCGCCCCAGTCCCTGGCCAGGTAGCGGCCGACACTCAAGGCGCAGCAATGGCCCATCGCGCGGTACAGTACTTCAGTGGCCAAAAATGGCAGTGCAACCAGATGTCCCTTAGCCAAAAAGTCACTCAGTGATCTTCTCGAAGTTGTTGTAGAACAGGTCGCTGTCACGTCCTTCAGTCATCGTCTGCAATGAGTAGGCGCGGTTCAGACGCGCGCCACCATCACGGGTCAATGGTGACCAGACTATATTGGCCCGACGCATCGTCGAGGTACTCATGAACTCGTCAAACGGGATGGAAATATAGATCCCTTTATCGAAGCTGCCCTCGCCATAGTCTTCCTTCGAGGCAGTAGTCAGCGTGACCCATGCGCCAAACCTCACGCCGTTTTTGAATTCCCGCGACAGATCCAGCGTGGAGCCCCAGTCACGCGCCAGATAACGCCCGACACTGACTGCCGCCTGCAAATCACCGGGAAATTCTGTGTAGCCCGTGACGTGGCCGGTTACGGTCTGATAATCACGCAGTCCTAAGCCTTGATTGAAGTCACGCTGGCGGACAAAGTTCACGTCGGCGCCCACCGACCAATGTTGCCCCGCAGGTCGATAAAGCACTTCGCTGCCGACCCCGGCAAACATAGATTCCAGATAACCGCCATAAACCATGCCATACAGGTTCTGATCCAGCTGCACCGCATGGTTGAGCTGGAACGTCGGCATCGTTACGTCGGAGGTGGTCAGGTAGTTACGTAGATCGGTGCGCACGCGTGGCAGCCCACTCGGCGCATCATAGGTGAACTTGTCATAGTTGTTTAACAGGTTGGCGCTGAGCATTCCACTCAACCAGATGTCTCGGGTAAAACGGTACTGCGCGTCGGCATCGGCAGTGAACTGATAGAGCATTCCGTCAGGGCCGCCAATGTTCTGTTTGTACCCCAGCCCAAAGCCATAATTGAACGGTTCCAGGGCCTGGGTATAGAGGGTAGTTTCCTGGTGGGCGAGCGCCGGATTGACTTCAGTCGAGCGGTGCAGGTTCTTCAGCGGCTGATCATTCTTCAGTACTGCGCGAAATGTTTCCCTAGGCACACTGGTCTCTTCTATCGACATGTCATAACGCTGATCGACCAGGGTGAACCAGTCGATGTCCTTATTAACACTGTTGTCGAGAATTCGGCTGGCACGCCCCACGGCCTTGGCCGGATTGAAGTAACGGGTCTGCTCGCCATACACCAGCAACTCCGAACCGCGCTGGGCAATACGCTTCACCTTATAGCCGGCATTTTGCTGCAGCCGGCTGGAAACACTCGCCCAATTCACTTGATCCGTCGGGGTGGACGGCATCTTCGTCGGTAGCGGCTCAGCGGGAGGGTCATAGGTTTTGGCCGGCGCCTTTCGGCTGACAAAGTTGGTGTGCAGGGTGATGCCGAACATCGCGACATTGCCGCGTTCCCAGGCCGCACTCAGATCGACACTGTCGGCCAATTTGTAGACAACTCCGATGTTGATCGGAAGATCTTGCTTGATCGGGTTGTCCAAAGGCTCATTCTTGTAATCATTACCCTCGTATTCGAGTTTCAGACTCAGCGGTTGCCATGGCGTTTGATAGGCAATCCCGCCAAACAACGATGGGTGCCCCCTGAAGTAAGCGTTGGTGTTCACCCCACCAGCCCTGGCCACGTCAGCGTCACTCTGTGGTCGATCATTGAACTTGTTGCCCAGTATTGCCAACGGATTACTGAAATCCCCCCGATTACCCAAATAGCCCCAGGCAAGGCCAAGGCTGAAATCGAGGTTGCCGTAACGCTTGTTGGTGACGAAGTATTCGCTCGAAAACAATCCTGTACCGCCTATGTCCCGTGCGCCCAATGCGATTTGCGGAGCCCAATGACTTTCTTCCCAAAGCCGTACCTTCAAGTCGATGGCCTTGTCTTTGAAGCTTTGATCACCGCTCAACGCCTCGGTGCCGTACTTGCGGTTGGTGATCGCGGTGTAACGAAACGAGCCTTCCAGCCACTCGAAGGGCTGCATGGATAGGCTGTAGCGCGAATAGGGGTCGGCACGACTGGCAGTGGCGCTCAACTCCCCGGCCGGGGCCATGCGCGCGGTCGGTGTCTGCAACAGACCGACACCGCCAAAGTCATTCTGGGTGTACCGCGGTTCACCATGAACCAGTCCACAGGGCAAGAGCAATACAGCAGCAAAACGTAGCTTCAAGGGGCCACCTCAGCCAGGGGTTGAGTGGCGAGAAACACGGCCAATTGTTCATTGAGCTCAGGGGTCGGAGATTGCAGGTCATCACTTCTGATCGGCACCAGGATCCTGCTGCCGGGCGCAGGCATGACGCCCTCCTCAAGGTTCCATGCCGCCACGCCCACGCGCCGCACCTGGCCGTCGGGCTGGATCAACCACAGATAATCGCTTTCGGCGTCGCTAAGAATGGCGCAGTGCTGGGCGTAGACACGGGCTTCTTGCTGGGCGTTGTAAAGCCCGTTACAGGTCTGCTCGACCGCCCCCAAGACTTCCACGGTGGACGGTCGGTCTGGATAAATCAGACGGTCGCCATCATCGAGCAGGCCGTTGAGCGCGAACCCGACCTCTAGAGCGATGGGGTCAAGGACCGCAACCTGGCGTCCGGTGACTGGCAATCGCTCAACTTGCTCATACAAGCGCGCACTCAATGCGGCTCGCGTGTCCCGCCCCTCTAACAAGGCAACCCGCTGCAGCAGTTTCAAATCAAACAACACCCCGGCCTTCAACCGAGTCTGCTTATCTTCCAGGGAGCGTCGCAGCCACGCGGCACCCAACCAGTAACTTTCGGCGTTGGGTTGGGTGGCCATGATCAAGTCCCGCAGACGTGCTCCGGGTTCGATGGCGACATCGCCAGGGCTTCGAACATCGCCACTGACGGTGACGGCGGCCTGGCTGAGGCCTGGGCCGATCAGGAGCAGGCCAAGCAATAAAAGCTTTGGAAACTTCACCGAACAGCCCCCCGATCAGGACGTAACTGCACGATTTTCAGAAAAATCTGCGGCGTCAGGTGCTGCTCGCTTTGCATGATGAAACCGTCATGGGGATCGACCCAATAGCGATTGGTGGCGCGAAAATCCAGGCTGGGAGCATCCACTTGCTCGTCAATCCGCCGCAAAGCGTAATCCTTGTCCAGAATCCTGATGCGTTCGATACCGTGCGTGCTGAATCGGCTGTTGATCGCAATGCCGACGCGGTAGTCCTCGTAGATATCGATCCAGCGCGTGCTGCTGTAACCGTCGGGCAAATGCTGGAGACCGCGTTTGAACGGTGACTCTCCATTGAAGCGCGTGCCATCAAGGGAAACACCCAACCCAACACTGCGCACCACCAGTCCATTCCGCATCATCAACACCTGCTTGCCGGAGGCCAGCCAGAACTCGAGGTCGCCACGTCGACGAGCCATGGCCATTACCCCCTCGCTGGTAACGGTTGTGACCAAAATCTGCGGATAAGGGACTGCATTGATCAGCTCGGGGGTCAACTCAATCGACTCAGGCCCGTCGGCAGACGCCTTAAACGTCTCCCAGGAAGCCTTCATCAATGGATTGCACCCGCACAGCAGTAGCGCCGTCGTCAGAACGGCACCAGTAAGCAAAGTTTTCACGGATTGATTAAGCCTTATCTGCTGTTGGCTTCACTGAGATTGTTGACAGAGCTGGCCCCGGTCCCGAGGACACTGGCCGTAGGCAGAAGCTGGCTGATCAAGCGATTCCAGCGCGTCACGCCGGCCGGGCCGACATAGACAATATCCTGGGGTTGCAGGCCGAAACGAGTGGCCAATACCAGAGCCGAAGGCGACTCGGCATTAAGCTGGAACACTTTGGCCGGTTCGGTTTCCAAGTTGTCCGCGCCTCGAATCACGTACACCGCGTTTCCATTCGAGGTGGTCTGGTTCAAGCCTCCCACCGTGCCCAATGCATCGGACAGGTTCATCGATTTGCTCTTGAAGCTCAGCGCCCTGGGCTGGTTGACCTCACCCATGACATAGATCCGCTTCAGGTCGTTGTAAGGCAGGTACAACTGGTCGCCACCTTTGAGGTAGACCTTGTGCAGTTGCGAGTCCTGGCGATTGAGCGTGTCCAGATCAAGCGTGTACTCTCGACCGTCGCGCGTCAGGGTCAATCCGGCGAGGTCAGCATTCAGCGGGTCGACCCCTGCTGCTCCGATGGCTTCCACCACGCTGAGCGGATTGGTAGTGATCGACTGTTGACCCGCTCTTGCCACGGCACCAGAAATCACCACGGTCTGGCTGGCAAAGCGCAATACGCTGACATCAACCTGAGGGCTTTCTACAAACTGTGACAAACGCTCGGAAATAAACGCCCGTAGCTCTTCGATAGTTTTACCAGCAGCCTGAACATTCCCGATATAGGGATAAAACAGCGTGCCATCCGGACGAACCAGACGACCGTTGGCGTCAAGTTGTTGTTGCGGCCCGGACGGTGCCGTCAATTCGGGGTGATCCCAAACCGTAATAAACAACAAGTCATTGGCGCCGACGCGATAACCGCCCGGAACATAAGATAACAGCTCCGGGGCAATCGACTCACGAACTTGCAGAGCGGCATCCATGGCAATCAGTTTCGGCGTGATGGGTATAAGCTCCACCCGGCTACTCTCGGGAGAGCCGTCACGTGTCAGTTGACTGGTATCCATATGTTGGCCAGGTGAAAACATACAGCCGTGCAAGGAAATACTTGCCAGCATCACAACAGATAACCTACGAATCATAATGGCACTACACTAGTCGAGGGCAAGTCCAAAACAAGATCACCCAGAATGTTCTGAGTGATCTTGAACAACACACGTCACACGGGTTCAACGGGTACCAGTAGTTCCGGTGGTGCCCGTGGAGCCTGTGGTTCCGCCATTAGAACTACCACCAGAGTTTGATGCAGCCGCCACAGCGCCGACAACGGCAACCGATGCCAGCAGCGTTTCCCCGACGGTGACCGCCCCTACTACAGGGGTACTCAAGCTCAGGGGCTCTTCAGCCAGCACTGCACTACTCATCAAAGCCAGCAAGCTGGCAGCAAACAGTTTCTTCATATCAAACTCCTTCTCGACATCAACTCTTTATAAGACTTGATACTAAGAGGTCAGTTAATGGAACAGCGGGTGTACGGACTGAACTCCATCGAGCGAGCCAGGCCATGCGTTTGCCTCTTTGGGAGCATGGCATTTATAGGTGTTGCACGCCATATAGCGCATGTCACCCCGGCCCATAAGCAACGCGTTAGCAGCGATGGGGTAATTGACGATAATTGGCGATTTTTTTACATATCCAGCGCAATAAGCGACATTTTTAACGCAAAGTGTTCAACTATGCGGCATTCGAGAAAAGCGCCAATTGTTATTATTCGTCAGGATGTTTTAAGACCGCTTATCTTGAAAGACTTCGTAGCACGGTTAGTGTCGGAAATATGCGACCTACAATAACGTTTGCCACCGAATACAGACGATTAATAACAAAAATTAGAGTTTCGACGCCACTAGGGCGACTACAGAGGTTTAGATACTGGGGGGGTGTTCCCCAGACTGTGCAGCACCTGCTGCAACTCCGCCTTCCAGCTCCGAGCGGCCAATCCAAAATCTCGTTCAAGAGCATGGCAACTCAGCACCGACCAACCAGGGCGCTTGGCCGGCGTCGGGAACTCGGCGGTGGTGATCGCCTTCAGAACCGGTTTTTTTTCAAGCAAACCCAGCAACCGCGCCTGACTGAAAATTTCATCGGCAAAGTCGTACCAGGTGCAAGCGGGAGCGCCGCTGTAGTGATACACACCCCACTTGAGCGTGCCTTCGCGTTGAAAAATCGTCGCTAGCGCCCACAGGGTCTCGGCAATACTGCCGGCGGAAGTCGGGCAGCCACGTTGATCCGCTACGACTGCCAGTTCATCCCGTTCACGTCCAAGGCGAAGCATGGTTTTAACAAAGTTGTTGCCATGAGCGCCAAAAACCCAACTGGTTCGCAGAATCAAGTGGCGCGAACAATGTTGCTGCAGTCGCTGCTCCCCCGCCAGCTTGCTCAACCCATACACGCCTGCAGGTGCGGTGGCATCCCCGGGTTCGTAAGCAAACTCACTGTCGCCATCGAACACGTAATCAGTGGAAATGTGCAGCACTGCAATGCCCTGCGCTTCAGCCGCAAGCGCCAAGTGCGCAACGCCATCGCAGTTCACCGCATAAGCGCGCTCGGTGTCACTCTCAGCCTTGTCTACAGCGGTATAGGCCGCCGCGTTAATCAACAACTGCGGCTTGGTTCGCGCCAAGACCTCTTGGACCTGAGCCCGATCACTGATGTCCAGATCGCCTGAACCATAGCCAACGACACTGAAACCAGAGGGGGCTCTAAGCAGCAACTCGCGACCGACCTGACCTTGTGCACCGGTGACGATAACCCGCATGGTCACTCTCCGCTCAGCACTGTGGTCAAGCGCGGATTGCGCTGATCTTTTTCCGAGAGCAGGGGCGAACTCAGAGGCCAGGCAATATCCAGATCAGGATCATTCCATAGAAGCCCCCCCTCGTCCTCCGGGTAATACAGATCGGTACACTTGTATTGAAAGTCGGCGGTATCACTCAACACACAGAAACCGTGGGCATACCCCGGCGGTATCCACAATTGAAGATGGGTTTCAGCGCTCAATTCGACAGCTACATGTTCACCGCACGTAGCAGATCCCGGGTTGATGTCCACGACCACATCGTATACTGCGCCTCGCGTTACTCGCACCAACTTTCCCTGAGGGCGGCTTCGCTGAAAATGCAACCCACGCAACACACCATGTTGGGAACGCGAGTGGTTGTCCTGCACGAACGGCTGCTCAATACCGATATCGCGATAACGCTGCTGCTGGTAGCTCTCAAGGAAGAACCCGCGGGCGTCGCCGTAGACTTTGGGTTCGATAATCAACACGCCAGGCAGCCTGGTTTTGATGACATTCATTTTGCGGGCTCCGAAGCGAGTACCTGTGCCAGGTATTGCCCATAACCGGTTTTGCATAAATCTGTGGCTTGTTTATCCAGTTGCGCTGCCGACAACCAACCCTGGCGATAGGCAACTTCCTCAAGGCAGGCCACTTTCAGCCCCTGGCGCGCTTCAATGGTCTGAACGAAATGCCCGGCCTCCATCAATGAGTCATGGGTTCCAGTGTCCAGCCAAGCGAAACCACGCCCCAGTACGCTGACGTGTAAATCGCCGCGCTGCATGTAAGCGTTGTTCACGTCAGTGATTTCAAGCTCGCCACGAATAGAAGGTTTGACTTGCCTGGCAATGTTCACGACGTCGTTATCGTAGAAATACAAACCCGTGACCGCATAGTTGGACTTGGGACGCTCAGGCTTCTCTTCGATCGTAATCGCTTTGCCGTCGCTGTCGAATTCGACCACGCCAAAACGCTCCGGGTCGCTGACGCGATAACCAAAGACGGTGGCGCCGGTCTTGCGCTGCGATGCTTCGCGCAACAACGCACTGAAGCCATAACCGTAGAAGATATTGTCGCCGAGAATCAGCGCCACATTGCTGTCGCCGATAAAACCCTCGCCGATGATGAAAGCCTGTGCCAAGCCATCGGGTGACGGCTGCTCTGCATAACTCAGGTTAATACCAAAAGCGGAACCATCACCCAGCAGGCCGCGGAAATTGGGTAAGTCTTGTGGGGTAGAGATAATCAGGATTTCACGAATACCCGCCAGCATTAAAACCGACAACGGATAATAGATCATCGGCTTATCGTAGACGGGCAGCAGTTGTTTGGAGACACCACGGGTAATGGGGTGCAAGCGGGTGCCGGAGCCACCCGCGAGAATAATGCCTTTCATGGAGTGCTTCCTTTGTAAGTGAGTCGAGGAATGGGCAGAATTTGTCTATTTCAAGCGTTATGGCCCAAGCGCTCCGGCCGATACTGACCATTGAGTACGCGTTGCCACCATTGCTTATTTTGCAAATACCACTGAACAGTGTTTCGTATGCCACTTTCAAACGTTTCATGTGGCTGCCACCCCAACTCACGCTCAATCTTGCCGGCATCAATGGCATAACGACGGTCATGACCAGGCCGGTCTTTAACAAAGGTAATCAGATCACGATAATGTTCAACGCCGGCAGGCTTATCAGGGGCCAACTCTTCGAGTAGTTCGCACAGCGTTTCCACGACTTCAATATTGGTTTTCTCATTGTGGCCGCCGATGTTGTAAGTTTCGCCGATCTTGCCCCGGCAAAGGACCTCGCACAGCGCACGCGCATGATCTTCTACAAACAGCCAGTCACGAACCTGAGAACCATCACCATATATTGGCAACGGCTTGCCATGAATGGCATTCAGAATGACATGGGGTATCAGCTTTTCAGGGAAGTGATAAGGACCGTAGTTATTTGAACAATTGGTTACCAGCACGGGTACGCCGTAAGTACGGTGCCAGGCCCGAACCAAATGGTCCGAACTGGCCTTGGACGCTGAATAGGGTGAGCTGGGTGCATAAGGCGTGGACTCAGTGAACAGGCTATTGGGACCTTCCAGGTCGCCATAGACTTCATCTGTCGAAACATGATGGAAGCGAAACTGGGTTTTAGTGTCAGGCGCCAGCCCGCTCCAGTAACGTCGGACCGCTTCAAGCAAGGTGTAGGTGCCGACAATGTTGGTCTGGATAAAGTCAACGGGACCATCAATGGAACGATCAACGTGGGATTCCGCCGCCAGATGCATCACCGCATCCGGGCGAAACATCCTGAAGATTTCGTCAAGTGCCAGACCATCACAGATATCGACTTTAAAGAAGTGATAGCGCGAAGAGTCTTCGACACTGGACAGCGAATCGGGATTACCCGCGTAAGTTAGTTTGTCGAGATTCGCGACTCTACAAGTGGTTTCATTTATCAGGTGGCGTACCACTGCCGACCCAATGAAACCGGCCCCACCGGTAACGAGGATTTTTTTAAACATGAGTGGAGTTCCTGATGGTGAAATAAAACAGATCGGTACTTGGGACCCGCTATTGATTAGCGGATCACTAAACTTTCATGCCCGGCCATATTTATCTTCAAAGCGTACGATGTCGTTCTCACCGAGATAGGAACCGGACTGTACTTCGATCAGTTCGAGGGGAATAACACCTGGATTCTCGAGCGCATGCACCTGACCAATAGGGATGTAAGTGGATTGGTTCTCGGTGACCAGGTAGGTTTTCTCCCCATTAGTCACTTTGGCCGTACCGCTCACGACTATCCAATGCTCCGCTCGGTGGTGATGCATCTGCACCGAGAGCTTCGCTCCCGGTTGCACAGTGATGCGCTTCACTTGATAGCGCTGGCCTTTATCTATCGAGTCATACATGCCCCACGGGCGATAGACTTCTCGATGGTTAACGTACTCGTGTCGGTCGGATTGTTTGAGCCGCTCGACGATTTTCTTTACGTCTTGTACCTGGTCCTTGTGCGCCACCAGGATCGCGTCATTGGTTTCAACGATCACCAGATCCTCGACACCTACAGTTGCAATCAAGCGGCTATTGGCATGAACGTAAGTATTGAACGTGTTCTGCGCAAGCACATCACCTTTGAATACGTTGCCCTCCGCATCTTTGGCGAAAGTATCGGAGAGTGCAGACCAAGATCCGATATCACTCCAGCCGGCATCCATCGCGACCATGACCGCCTCGTCGGTCCGTTCCATTACCGCATAGTCGATGGAGTCCTCGGGGCAAGCGGCAAACAGGGCTCGGTCGACGCGGGTAAAACTCGAATCCTGAGTGCCGTTTTTCAAGGCCTCAATGCAAACAGAGAGGATTTGCGGCCTGAATTTTTCCAGTTCCTCCAGATAGCGACTGGCGCGGAACAGGAACATACCGCTGTTCCAGAAGAACGCGTTGGCCAGTAAGTACTGCTCGGCCAAAACCAGGTCCGGTTTTTCGACAAAACGGGTCACATGAAAACCGCACTCTCCGACGCGTTCGCCCTTCTCGATATAGCCGTAACCCGTTTCCGGATAGGTGGGAACAACGCCGAAGGTAACTAACTTACCGTCCAGCGCCAGTGGAATTGCGGAACTGATGCTCGCTTGAAAAGCGCCGACATCCTTGATGGTATGATCGGCTGGCAAGATCAACAGCAGTGGGTCCTTGCCTCCAGCAGTGGCCTGCAACGCCGCCAGCGCCACTGCCGGCGCTGTATTCCGACCTACAGGTTCAAGCAATATATTGGCGTCCTCCAGTCCCAATTTACGCAGTTGCTCAGCAGCGAGAAAACGATGCTCTTCATTACAAACAAGCCGGGGGGTGCGTATATCCAATCCCTCCAATCTCTGGATGGTTGCCTGAAGTAAAGAGAGGTCAGTATCAACTAACGACAAAAATTGCTTGGGATTTAATTGCCGTGAAAGTGGCCACAGGCGCGAGCCCATGCCTCCAGATAAAATAACCGGGATCATTTAACACCTCATCGAAAATTAAAAGGCAGGGTTAGAGCGAAGTGACCAGCGACTTATAACGGATGCCATTCAATGAAAAGCTGCTCATAGGCACCCAATACCTTCTGCCATTTGAAACACTGGGCAAACCTTGTCGCACCGGCATGTGTTAACAACGAATGGCTTTGCTGATCTTCCAATAAATCACTCAGTAATCGAGAAAGAGACGGGGAATCAGAAAAGTACGCGGCGCCCTCACCTACTACCCAGCGGTTGAACGGATTGTCATGAGCAATGATTGCACAACCAGCACCCAACGCCTCGACCAGAGAGGGGTTGGTTCCGCCGACACGATGTCCGTGTAAATAGAAACGACTGAAATATCTCAGCGCCTGAACGACCTTTGCATCGTAGATGGCACCTGGAAATAACACTTCGTTGCTGGCAGCATCCATAACTTTCTTATGGTACTCATTGGTAGTGGGAGTAAAATTTCCAAGCACCACAAGCTTGTGCTTTCTGACCGTAGAACTGAACGCCAGGACCATTTCATAAAAAGAGTTCTCCGGCTCGGGCCTGGCGATGATAATGGAGAAGTTATTCGGCTCAAGTGCGAAATCACTCAATACCTCAGCGGAGGCTGACGTGACTTCATCGCCTCCGTAGGGAATCATAGTTATCTTTTCAGCACTGACGCGCGTAGTAAGATGCTCCTTAATTTTCGGGTGATCCGCTACAAGATGATTACCGATCCAGCAAGCGGCTCTTTCATTCAACCAGAACCACGTCTTGGCGATGACTCCCCACTTCTCTCGACGCCATTCGATGCCGTCCATATTAATTATATTAACCTGGCCTTTCAGTCGCTGAAAAATATTGAAAATAGCCGTGTTATAGCCTAGCGTCAGAAACAGGCCGCGCTCACCCAGTGCATGCCACACCGCTTTAAAATCAAATATAACGGTGCCCAGTGCGCCCTCCCTGGAGACCGGAATATGAACACGACGTATACCGTTCCAGTCTGTTTCAGTGACCGCACCACTGCCGCTTTCCTGGCAGTAAACGGTTACCCTCCAGTCTTTAGCCTTCAAATAGACGGCTAACTTTTCGGCAAATGTCTCGAAACCTCCGTGTTGCGCCGGAATACCTCTTATGCCAAGAACCAGCAAATGCCTATTCATAGTTTTCAAACACCTTAATATGCTGACGAGCCACACGCTTCCAATCATGTTTTTTTAGCATTGTGGCGTGGGCGTTCTGCGAAATTTGCTGTGCAGTACTTGAACCCAGGGCCATGACTATTTGCTGTGCCAAATCTTCCGGGTTATCCGTTTCAAACAAAAAACCATTTTTATATTCGTCTACGACCTCCGCCATCGGTGGCAAACGTGAAGACACAGTGATACAGCCATACGACATGGCCATAAGCAGCACTCCACTTTGGTAGATCTTCTTGTAGGGCAAGACCACAATATTGGCGGCAGAATAATAAAAGTCGACGTCCTCATCCTTAATATATCGAATATGTTGAATAACGATATCAGAGATATTTTTCGACTTAATTAAGTGCTCATAGTCCTGAAAAGAGTCCTTCCACACCTTACCGGCAATCAATAGCACAGCATCGGGTTCACGCTTGGAAACGATCTCCATTGCTCCCAACAGCACGTCGAGTCCCTTAACTTTTTTGATCTGACCAAAAAACAGTATGATCTTTTTATCCTCAGGTAATACCAAGCGACGACGAGAGACGAGGAGCCCCCGTCGATTCACGAAGGGAAGATAATTACCATGTGGAATAACGGATATTTTCCGCTTTAGACCTTGCACAGAGATTACCCGCTGCAACTCTTGCCGCGAAAATTCGTTATGAACAATGAACTCCCGCGGTGCGCGTAATATAGAAGCATGGCTACGATTCAGAGACGTTCCTGAAAAAGATTCAACATCATGGATTGTGGCAATAATTTTTATCCCACTCAGGCGCAACAAATGACACGTCATCAACTCCAGCAGTGAATATTGAAAGAAATGCAGGTGGCAGGTTTTCCCACCCTTTTTCTTTATATCAATAATCGACCTCACCAATGCAACGATGAAACGAGTAACCCTGACAAGCTTGTTAGACTTGCCATAAACGCCTTTAAAAAACTTGTTTATCGTGAAATTGCTTGAGCTTTGCTCTTGAGACTCAGGGCATGTATAAAGGTTGACGCAGGCATCATTCGAAACAAGCCCCTGCCCGAGGCCAGTGTTGTAATAATTCATTCCCCCATGCCCGCCCACTGGTTCAATTATGAAGTAGTCCAAATGCTTCATGAGCTATTCCCTCACCCGCTTAATTTAACAACTGATATATTTCATTAATCGTGGACTGCGCCAGTTGTTTCTGTGCATTTCCTCCAGCGGTAGAATCAGCCGTATAATCAGGCACAAATTCATCTATCGCACCTCTGTGAATCAAGCACGACCCGGTGCGCGTCTCAGCGGTGAATTTCTTGTTCTTGTCTGAGTAATTATATAAAGAAAAGGGTGTACCTAATGAGTAAGCAACCACCGCGGGATGCAGCCGTGCGCTGAGTATGTGTCTAGCGTTTTTTATATAAGCCATGGACTTGTCAATATCAGAACCTGGAATCTTGAATACCGTAAAGCCACGTTCTTTCAACTCGCGCTCTGCATACAGCGACACGTCGGTATCTACCTCTGCATCCGCATTGAATATCCCAATCTTGTTAACACCCAACCGCCAGCAAATTCTGATTGAAACATCTAATAGCTGGCCGTAAACCTCGCCATTGGGTTGGACGCCATAACCTTCAAGATCGCGCAGACACACAATAATGTAATTATCGCCTACTTCCAGATCCGCCACAGCACTTGCGTCATCAGTCTCGAGCGCATAAGCCAAATCCACGGATTTTTTGATTTTTCCTTCGCTGACCCAAGGGTTTATCTTTCTAATCGCCTGTAACGAAGCTGAGTCTCGAATATAAAATGCCTTCGCCAGTACCGTTGCAAAAAATAAAATCAATCGGGTTTTAATTTTTTTATGATTATCTACGCCAATGCCAGCATAGATAACCTTAGCGCCGAACAGACGAGCCAAGGCCATGTACTTGATCCCTCCCGTGCCCCCCTCATCCATGAAGCATGTTCCGCCCCCCCAAATGATTGCAAAACTCTTAATAACGCTTTTGTAAGCAAGCAACCTGTTTGCCTTATTCAGCTCAACCACGGCAATATGATCTGCACTGATGAACCCCTGTTTTTTAAGTGCCTCACCATCTCCGTAGGTTAATACCGTATACACTACGCCTGGTCTGCGCACCGACAAAAGTGATTTAAGCATTAAAAGATCACCAAAATTATTACCATAGTAACCAATGACGGAAATGTTCATGCATTCAAACTCTTTCTATAAATAATGTAGTACGAGACGGCGATGAATAACTCACTAATCACAATGCTTGCACCAATGCCGTACGCATCAAATGGCATCAACAAAACAAACAAGCTTACTTGCAACGCCACTCCAACACTGGAGACTATTACTTTTTTGCTGACCCACTCTTCGCTCAACAATGCCGCGCCTAAAGGCGTTGCAAAAAACCTGAACGCAATGGACAGAGCGGCAATTTGCAATACCTGTGCGGCAAACGCATATTCAACACCAAAAACCAAATGCACCAATTCCTCGGAATAAATACTCAAACAAATGGCCACCATCACCCCTACACCAAACGAATACAGAGCATGTTTAAAGGGGATAGATCTTTCAGCACCCGAAAGTGCATGATAACTCTTTATAAAATACGTATTGAACACCGTATTGGGCGCAATATATAGTGCGGTGAGCAGTGTATTGCAAATCGCCAGGTAGCCTGAATAAGTAGACCCATAAATGGCCCCTAACAACGAGATCGGAATTTGCAGTTGGGCTATATTTAGAGCGCCGTTCAACGAGTATTTAATGGACCCACTCAGAAAATCTCGAACCTTTAAAGCAGAGCTCTTGCCATGTCGCGTTATCAACATCAAACACAACACCGCGCAAAAAATATTGGCGACACCCAGTGCCGCGGCTGCGCTCATTAAGCTTGGTGTCACTGAATGAAAAATCGCCGCAACACATATTATTCGTGAAAGGGGTACGGCCACCTGACCTAAAGACATCCGCAAAGGACTGCTCCTGAGCTGACCCTGAGTGATGACTATCGACTGGGCAGACAGCGCGGCGACACCCGTTGCCAGTGCCGCGGCCGCAAAGACATGCATTCCAGCGCTGTATAACAGAGTGAAACTTACTGCAAAAGCCACCAGCGTATTGATTAATAGGCAAACATAGGCAACTTGCATGTATTGCGCATATTCGTCTGGCGCCCTGCTGACCCGCCTCAGCAGTAAGCTATTCACACCGCTGAACGCCAGTGCCGCGAGCGTGATGGTAATAGCGTTAGAGAATGACACAAGACCAAAGCTGGCCGCGTCCAGCGCTCTGCTGAGTATGACTTGAAGTAAGAATGTTGCGCCCGCAGCGCCAAACGATGAGATCAGTAGTTGAATCGCCTTCAAGGAAAAACTCCTGCGTGCCCTCAATCAGAGGTCTGAAATCGTTCGTTCAATTTAAAGTATTCCTTCAGAAGCAAATATTTCCTTGATGCAGGGTCGGGCGCCAGACCTTTTTTTGAAAGGGTCATTTGCGGATTCCAGATATCCGCTTCCTTATAAGATTGATAAAACCAGCTCCAGCGATTTTTTTCGAACAGGTCAATCAGTGTCTGCATATACAACTGCGCGTCATCCACTGGACTATAATTCGACACACTGAATTCTCCGACGATCACCGGTCCGGAATACGTTAATACTCGGGCCAATGTTTTTTTGAAATAAATATTCAAACCGTCTTCACTTCTCAGCAAAAATGGTAAACGTTGATCCGCCGGAAAGCCCCGCACCCCCTGATGAGTGAAATAACCAGGATCATAATAATGCAGGCTTCCAATTATTTTCTTTTCATCTATCAACTGCGTAATTTCATTCCAGTTGGAGCGCTGACCATTAGGAATTCCGTTCGGCTGAATAGTGATACGTGGCTGAATAAGCACAATCTTGTCCGGTGAGATCCTCACTATCGTTCCTGATACCTTTTTTAAAAACTCAAGATAACCAACCCGCTCAATGGGCGCTGGCTCATTGACGATGTCATATCCGATTATTATGCTTTCTTTTTTATATCTCTCTGCCAGTTGCGCATAGCTTGAAATCAAGCTTTGCATTAGATCAGTATTCCGCCAGTACTCGTCCTCGGTCGATCCTGAATATCTTTTTACATTGCCGGGGAATGTATGAATATCGACCAAAATTAAAATATTGTATTTTTTTGCATACCGAACATAGCTATCAAGCACAGTTACTGCGGTACTATCCAACCCACCACGGTCGTCAAACAGTGAGTGTGATGCAAATGCCACGCGCACCGCATTTACATTCAAGCCATCCAGATTCTCGAAGTCTTGCTCCGTCAAATTTAAATCGATGTTAAATCCACGTAACTGTATGCCTGGATTATAAGCACCTGCCTTCTGGGTGGAGGCTTGGAGACCGAAACTGATCGCCAACAGAAATACGCACAGGAAGGCGCTTCTACGCATGTTGTTTTACTCTATCATTGAGACCACAGATAATTCCGAAATTTATCCAGATAATGGCTTGTATACTATCGGCCCGAAAGGACCAGCCCTGAATGCCTGTAATCAATATTGCTATTATAGAAACCAGCGCAGCTGCAGAGGCATTATTAACAAAAACCTCGGCACCTCTTTTCATCGTATTTTTATGAATTTTATAAATACAAAATATAAGAAACAAATAGCTGGCAATGCCTAAAAGCCCCGTTTCGGCCATGACAAGCAGATACATATTGTGCGCTGGATACCTGAAACTCCGCGAGGCGCCAAACTCGTCGTACTTCTCCATGACATCTACAAAATTATTCCATCCCACACCAATAATCGGATGCTCCACGAACATATTCAGCGCGATCTTTGCCAAAATCAGCCTTGAGGTCGTACTTGACTCTGGCGCGTCAAAAAATCTCGCATAAAGATTTTCCAGGTTGTAAATAGCGCCGGCCATAATTACGAAAGAGAACATTACCGAGGTGTAGATGATTTTTTTATTTCTTAATATAGAACGCCCATTCGGCCGTTTGAAATAGAACAGACAAAGACCTACCACAAAAAAATACAATACAATTTGAGTTCTTGAGTAGGTCAGGCAAATCACTACAAAACCTGCCACGATTGCACTTATATACAATAACCTGCTCCGCCCATTAACTGCACCATACACACAGAATGGCAACAACAGCACCGTGAACAGCGAGAGTAATGCAGGGTGCCTCAGCGTACCAGTGACTCGGGTGATGCCATTTTCCACAAAAAGCTCCTTTACTTGCTGAGCGTCTTCCGTGATATCGCCCGTGGCCAATTGATAGACCGCATATAATGTTTCAAAAAGAATTAATAACGCCGCTACCTTGGTAAATTTCCCCACCGATTTTTCGTCCCGAAAAACCGACCGTACCACCAGAAACAAAACAATGATTTTCCATTGGCGGACTATTTCATATAGCGTGAAACTAATCGCCTCCGAATTAATGATCGAGACAGAAGACAGCATGACAAACAAGATCGCTAACGCCGTAACTCTATCTATCTTGATTTTTTCAAGATTGATTTTTTTACTGAAAAAAACAATAGAGACCAATATCAACAAAAGAAAGATGTCGTAGGGCGCGATGGACAGCTCAGCCCCCCCAAGATGTATATCAGCGCCCGTCAACCGATACCTCAGGTTGAATGCAGTGGCCACTAAAAGCAGTGGAAAAAAAATATAATTAACTAGCGCCGTCACTCGCATTTTAATTCTCGCGAATAAACTGAAGCCGCTATTTTTTTACCGACTTTAATAAAAGGCAGTTCGACCCACTTGTGAATCAACGATGAAATAAAATACGTAAGCAGTATCGACAGCACGATAAACAATGCCACCCTATCGCTACTAAGATAGCCCAGTTTTTTTGCCGCGATCATCACGAGATCGATAACCAGAATATGAATCAAATACGTCGGGTACGATACCCCACCCAACCTCATTAACACTTTGCTCCTTAGTGGTGCTTTAGACAGCTCCAATATCCTGGCAAGTACAGGTTGATCAAGCTTGCTGTTTAGCTTAAAGACTATTGCCAATACAGCCCATAACATTATCGAGGTAAAATTGGCAAATGATCGGGTAACAAGACCAACCGCCAAGACGATCACAATTATCAAAAGACCGTTGCGCAACTCGCCCTTATCACGATGAAATAAATCGTGAGTCAACATACCCATGATGAAAACAGGCAATTTTATTAAAATGAAGCTGCCATAAGAGAAAGTCAGTCCGGAATTTTCCAGGAACAATAACGCCAGCACGCTGAAAACGACTAGCAACTCCTTTCCTCGCCTATATGGAAAAACAGCTACTAACAAAGGCGCGATCAGGTAAAACTGCCATTCCAGCGTAAGGCTCCAGGCCGGCGCCAAAAAAGCATCTCCCGCATGTGCAAGCCATTGATCCGGAATTACCCCCTGAAGCAGCAAAACACAAGGAATCAGGTACGCTGTGATATTACCCGCAATGCTTGTCCAATAATGTTCAACTGCCGCTGATTGCGCTGGGCTATTCCACGGCAAGTCCATACGCACACTCATTCTTGCATTGAACAATAGCGCAGCGAGCGCCATGGCCAATAAATAAATCGGAATGATTCTGAACGCGCGCCGAATAATATAAGGTCGGTATCCGCGACTCTTCCCATTCAATGCCATCGCGATAAAAAAACCGCTCAAACAGATGAAAATATCTACTGGGATGGCGGTAGCCAATAGAATTTCATTAATCATGGGAGGGACCTGCCCTATTGCCGAGCGAAAGCACGAGTAGAGGTGCCCAAATACAACCCACCACGCCATCAGTCCTCGAATAGACTCCAGCTCTACGTAGAATTCCTGTTTATTTGCTATGGCCATCGTTTTCTCAAATATAAATCAGGAGAAACCACTTGAATTCCATGAACTGCAAGCCCCTTACATTCGGACCCGCTAGATGTTGCCCGCAGATTCAGCCTCGGACACTTCTTCGAAATTCCCACGCTACCGCCCCAGGATTTAGTGTCACTTTCCCGAGAACACACTGTCATAACCGCACATAACGCACTTTAGTAGCTCTGCATCCTTGACTTGATAGTATCCGCATCAGCTCACATCGGATTTATACTCATAATTATAGTAGCCATAGGCACCGTACCCATACTTCGCGGACGCTCGTTTTTCTACGCCATTTAAAATGGCACCCTTCAATTCAACTCCATTTTGATTGAATCGACGAATGGTGAACTCTATTTCACGGGCAGGATTAAAGCCGAATCTGGTGACAATCAGATTGGTTCCAGACTGCCGCCCGACAATCGCGGCATCCGTCACCGCCAACAATGGAGGGGTATCGAGGATTACTAAGTCGTACATTTCACTGACGTGCGACAGCAGCTCAGTGAAGTTTCGATGCATGAGCAATTCCGAAGGGTTAGGCGGTATTTGCCCTCGACTAATGAAGTCAAAGTTTTCGATGTCCGTTTTATGGACCGCCGTTTTCAGTTCGCAGCGCTTTGCCAAAAGATCGGAAAGCCCATTGGCGCTGGAAGTTTTCATGACTTTATGTATGTAGCCTTTTCGCATATCGACGTCGATTACTAATACACGCAACCCTGTTTGAGCGACTACCGCTGCCAAATTGACAGACACAAATGTTTTTCCCACTTGTGGGCTAGGACCAGAAATCATCAGACGGTTGTTGCTGGCTTCATGCATTGCAAAATGCAGGCTTGTACGCAAACTACGAATCGCTTCAATGGCTAAATCCGTAGGGTGATTCATGGCCAAAACCCCGATAGCTCGATTTAGGTGCTTCCCCGTACTTGATTTTTTTTCTTCCAGGTCTTTTTGCAGCGTGCTGTAGGGTATGGACGCATAGACCGGGAGACCCAGTTTCTCAATAGCTTCCGGACCTTCTATCCCTCTATTTAGTGCCTTGCGCAGCAAGACCAGCAGAACCGCCAGGAATCCACCAAGGAAGGTTGCTACCAAAACAATCAGGATTTTCTTCGGTTTGACCGGTTTGATCAGATTCACATCCGCCGCATCAATCAAACGCACATTACCCACCGTCCCGGCTCGCATCACGTCGAGTTCCTGGGATTTGTTGAGCAGTTGCGTATAAATTGCCGTGCCCACCTCGACATCGCGGTTCAGGCTGAGTAGTTCCTGCTGTGTCGAAGGAAGGTCCTGGACTTTCTCTGCCAGCCCCTGTTGCTTGCTGCTCAATTCACCAATCTGCGCAAGCAAAGCACGGTAAGCCGGGTGTTGGCGGGTGAATTTTCTATCCATCTCGGCTTGCTGGAGTTTTAGCTGAGAGATGGCGGTATCAAGCGACACGATCTGGTCCAGGATCGCTTTTGTTTCCAGGCTGATGTCCACGGACTTCGTACGAGTCTGGTACGCATTGAGGGCATTACCGGCTTTTTCGAGGTCACTCTTGACCTGAGGTAACTGCTCCTTTAAAAACTCCAGGCTTTGAGCAGCCTCGGCCGAAGTTCTTTGCACGTTCTGCTCGACATAGAGCGTGGAAATCTTATTCAAGATTTTTACCGCCAACTCCGGCTCGGTACTTTCTAACGCCAGCCCGATAATTCCGGACTCTTTCCCACGCTCCGTTACGTCCAGCGCCTCCTGATAATCCAAAATGCTGGTCAATCGGGGCTTGCGGACGATACTAAAGCGGGTTCCGACGTTTGCACGTAACGCTTCGACAAAAACCTTAACGCCGTTTTGCTCAATAAGCTCACCCACCCGCCCTTGTGCCAGGAGTTCATCATCCTCATCAAAAAGCTTGAACTCCCTATTACTACTCGCAATAAATGTTAATTTTTTCGCAAGTGTGCTTTGCGGCAGATCTAGACGAGCTATTTTCAGCGATTCCCCCCCCCACGCGTAGCCCGCCATACCCAACCAGGGTGTGGCAAGTTCGTCAGGGTTTGTATTTTTATAACGGCGCGCAAAAAAACCACCGATGACGGGGAAGTAATCAGGTTCTACGATAATGGCCAGTTTCAGCTCATCCACTGTCTTGCCAATCACTGCACGTGACTTGATAAGTTCAATTTCGGTCGCAGAGGGCGACTCTTTTCCCAGCATACTGCTGACGTCAGAGAACCCCAGTAAATCGTTCTTTTTCGCTTCAACCTGCAGCATTGCATTCGCTTGAAAAACCGGCGTTGCCAGCACCGCATAAGCCGCACCGGTCACCATAAAGGCGCCGGTGATCGCTGCAATCAACCCTTTATGGTCGATAAGTGTTCCAAACAAACCAAGGAGATCAATCTCGTCGGCGTCGTCTTCCCGTACGGTGGCTATTCGCGCTTGCTGCATAAGTCAGATTCTTTGCCTTTATTACGGTTCATAAAATAGTGGCTATCAGCGAGTTAAGCGCTGTGCCCATGCGTTTACAGCTTCTTCGATCAACGCATAAGCATGGACAAAAGCAGGTTTGCCCTGACGGTAAGGGTCACGGATCTCACGATCGTTTTGCCATTTCCCCAGCATCAGTACCTTGCCTCGCGCTTCAGGAGCGATGTTGAGCACGCCGCTGACATGTTTTCGTTCCATCACTAGGATCAGGTCCGCCTCGCTGATCGCTTGAGTCGCTAGCTGAGTGGCCGCGTGCTCTGCGGGCGCATAACCATGCGCCTCGAGTACCGCGCGGGCCGTCGGTTCGATGGGTGCACCGACCAGCGCCGCCAGGCCGGCTGAACTGACCTCAATATCAGAATGAGGCAGTGCCCCACGCAGGAGATTTTCCGCGATGGGACTACGGCAAATATTACCAACACAGACAATCAAAACTCTTTTAAGCAAGATAAATCTCCCCGTCTTGTCAACATTAGCGGTGACATCACACTTGCCGAACATAAGAGTTTTTAACCACAGACAGACTTGGGCCTCTGTAGACCCAGAAAAGGCAGCGTCAGGCTTACAACTTCAAGTGCGTATTTATTACCACGCCCCTTGAACTGCACCCAAGTTTTTATCCGGACAAAAAATAACACTTCTGCGCTATCGGGCCTTACACGATTATCGAGGGTATTTATTCCGACGGTTTCTAACAGTTACGAATATACAGTGATCGTTCGATCTAAAATTTCTCCATAGTATCCAACGGGCAATATCAGGATCGGTACCCGTGAGCTGGTCTATACCTGCCAGGTAGATATGGAGCTCCCGGGGCCTGCGTCGATTGAATAGGGTGACTGACAAAGGAACAACGTTGCATGACCATAAATACTGCACACGCCGCCAAGACCTGGTATCTGGTCCAGTGCAAAGCCCGACAGGATGAGCGTGCCGAAGAGCACCTGCGGCGCCAGGGCTATACCTGTTTCCGTTCCACCTACAAACGAGAGCGCCAGGTAAAAGGACAGCGCAGGATAATCAGCGAATCGCTATTCCCAGGTTATCTGTTTATTCAACTGAGCCTGCACGTCAGCTGGAGTCCCCTGCGTTCGACTCGGGGCGTTTCGCGAATCGTCGCATTCGGTGGTCATCCACTGCCGGTCAGCGATACGCTTGTGAACGAACTCCAAGAACGGGATCACCCGACCATCGCGATAACGCTGTTGCAGCCAGGAGAAAATGTTCGTATCAGTGACGGCCCATTTGCCGAACTTGAGGCCGTATTCCTAGCGATGGAGGGGGACGAACGCGTGGTTCTGCTGATGAACTTTCTGCAGCGCAAACAGCAAATCAGTCTGCCGCTGGCCGGAATCAGCAGGCTCCCACGTAACGCACATTTATGATGTCGGTGATAGCGGAAACTCGCTAACTGGAAAAACAAAAAGCCACTCCCGCTATTGCGCAAGAAAAAATAACAATACATGTCATGATCGACTAAAAATAACATTTCGGTACTTTTCCACTGTCGCATAATAAAGTACCACCTGAGAACACTAGCAACGGGACGGCCATGAACACTTCAAAGTTATTGGTAGAGCGTATTGGCCTGTTTCCTTCCTCGGGAAATATTCATATCGAGGTGAATAACTCAACCCGTCTCGTCGAACGTATACACGTGTTGTATGCCGACAACTCGCTGGACAGTGACGAGTCCTGCTCCGGACTGTCCATAGTCTTCGCCGATTGGCGTTTTAAGTTGCAGGTGAGCGACGCGCTGTCGGTATGCCTGTGCGTGGAAAGTCGCGGCGACAGTCAGTTCATGCAGATTAAGACCGCAGAGTTACTGGCTTATATAGCCAGCACCGAGGCGCGTGCATGAGCCTGCTGGGTGATTTGAAACGCGGCTATGCGCTGAAAAAACTCACGGACATGTTTGAAGGGTTCGCAGAACCGGCGCCAGGTGCGAACTACACACGAAACACCCAAGTGATTAGCCATTGGCTGGACCAGTTACAAGGCAACTCTCCTCAGGAGATTACCCATACGTTGTTCAAACAGATGAAAAACACGCGGCGCAAGAACGACAGGCGGCGCTTCTACGCCCAGACGGTGCTGCTGGCGCTGATGGTGGAAAGCAACCTGGCGCTGGACCTGGCGACCTACTCGGCCTTCCTGTCCGCCGTTTCCAACCGCCAGGCAGGCTCTTGATGGGCCTGGTCGGCACCTGACAGGGTCACTGCGACGCGGTTGAGCAGCAACTCCGCGTTGTACTTGGGGACCAGCGCACAGACCAGCAAAAACACCAGCCCGCCGCCCATGAACGCGGGCGATACCTTGATGGGCGCGGCATCAATACGCCAAAGAAACACCAGGGCGGCTGTCACCCCGAGTGCGGCGCCGGCCAGGGCTTCATTCAGCGGATGTATATAAGGTGCGACACAATAAGCACTGAACCCGAGACTTATCGTTAACCCCAGCAACGCCGCCGGCCAACGCCAGGCCAAGTTGAACTGGCGGGCCAGTAAACTCGTTGCCACCGTGACCATCAAGCAGGTATTCATCGCGTGGCCACTTATTACCGCAATATCCAAGTGCTGGGACGATAAGCCCCACCCTTTAAACAGCAACTTGCTGGCCGCCACAATCGAATAAGTAATCCCCACGGTTATTATCCAGGCGCGCAGTGCCCAAGGGGTGGAATACCTTAACCAGACAGCAATCACCAGTGCGGCCGGAATCATGACGGTAATGCCGCCATATTGCGCAAGTTCTGCCCGCATCACTGCTTAACCTTCGAGGTGCCGTTTTCGGCGCTCATCAGACCTCAGGCCCAAAAAAAACACAACGTTATCTAGGGTCAGCAACGCGCTAAAAATGCAATTTACTGATTAAGATAGATCAAGATGATTCCATATTTTAATAATTAGGTTAGAACCAAACGGCATTTTACACCGGCTGTCGCGGCCCCTACCGTGGACGAGCATGACCGACCCCCTGCCCGGCGGAGGTACCCAACCCCTACTCGACAAGGACAGACCATGAGCATTGAATTCATCGGCTATATCGGCGGTCACCACGCTTCCGAGATCCACCCGCGCAGCGGCCCTATCCTGCAACCGGACTACGTGGAAACCGTGGCCCGCGCCCACGAAGAGGCCGGTTTCGACCGCGCGCTGGTGGCGTTCCATTCCAACAGCCCGGACAGCACACTGATCGCCTCCCATGCCGCCAGCGTGACGAAAAAACTGCAGTTCCTGATCGCCCACCGTCCGGGCTTCGCCCAACCCACCCTGGCCGCGCGCCAGTTCGCCACCCTTGATGTGTTCAATGGCGGGCGCACCGCCGTGCATATCATCACCGGCGGCGACGACCGCGAACTGCGCGCCGATGGCAGCCATATCGGCAAGGACGAACGCTACGCGCGCACAGATGAATACCTGAGCGTGGTACGCCAGGAATGGACCAGCGATCAGCCCTTCGACTTTGCGGGCGCCTACTACCAGGTCGAAGGCGCGCACTCTGCGGTGAAGTCGCCGCAGCAGCCGCATATCCCGCTGTACTTTGGCGGCTCTTCCAAGGCCGCGATTGAAGTGGCGGGCAAGCATGCCGATGTGTATGCGCTGTGGGGCGAAACCTATGAGCAGGTCCGCGAGATCGTGACCCAGGTGCGCGCCGAAGCGGCCAGGCATGGACGCACGATTCGCTTCAGCCTGTCACTGCGGCCGATCCTCGCCGCGACCGAAGAACAGGCGTGGGCGCGTGCCGACAGCATCCTGCAACAGGCCACCGAGTTGGCGCAAAAGAATGGATTTGTGCGGCGTGAACCGCCGAATGAAGGCTCGCGGCGGCTACTCGCAGCGGCGGCACAGGGCTCGCGGCTGGACAAGCGTTTGTGGACGGGGATTGCGCAGTTGCTGGGCGCGCAGGGCAACTCCACCTCGTTGGTGGGTACCGCCGAACAGGTGGCAGAGGCATTGGTGGATTATTACGACCTCGGCATCACCACCTTCCTGATCCGTGGGTTTGATCCGCTCAATGATGCGATCGACTATGGCAAGCGGTTGATCCCCCTCACCCGCCAGCTGATTGCTGAACGCGAGCAGGCCAAACAGGTCGCGTAAGCAAGCACACTACAAAACCAATGTGGGAGGGGCTTGCCCCTCTCACATTCCTATCTTCATTAGGCTCGGGATCAGTTCTTGTAGTCGGTATCAGTCCGCTCCAACTGCCGAATCAGCGCATTCCAATGCCGCGCCACCCCCGGTCCTTCGCCACTGGCAAACACCTTGGCCTGTTGCTCGACCTTCTCCACCACTTCGGCCGGCGGGAAGATCAACTCCGCATTCCCCGCCGCCTGCGCCGCGACCTGGATATTGCAGGCGCGCTCCAACTGTTGCAGCTGCACAAACGCATGTTCAACGCTGACACCGGCGGTCAACAAGCCATGGTTGCGCAGGATCATCACGCTCTTGTCACCCAGGTCCGCGACCAGGCGCTCACGTTCGTCCAGGTCGAGGGCCACGCCTTCATACCCGTGGTACGCCACGCGTCCGGAAAAACCAATGGAGTGCTGGGAGATCGGCAGCAGGCCGTCCTTCTGCGCCGACACCGCGATGCCGTCGCGGGTATGGGTGTGCAGCACCGCTTGCAGGTCATGACGTGCGCCGTGGATCGCGCTGTGAATCACATAGCCGGCGTAGTTGATGCCCAGGCCGGTAGGGTCGTCGACGAGGGTGCCGTCGAGGTCGACCTTGACCAGGTTGGAGGCGCTGATTTCATCAAACAACAGCCCGAAGGCGTTGATCAGGAAATGCTCCTCCGGCCCCGGTACACGGGCGGAGAAGTGGGTATAGATGTGGTCGGTCCACTTGTACAAGGCGGCCAGGCGATAAGCGGCGGCCAATTTGACGCGCACCTCCCACTCTTCCGGGGTAACGCGCTGGCGAACATTGTTGGAGACGCTGGTTATCGAGGTGACGCTGCTCATGGCAAAACTTCCTGGATGGCCTTAAGGACTTCCAGGCAAGCCTAGGGGATGGCAAAAAATAATAAAAAGCACATTTTAATCTAAGCTAATTATTATTTTTTTTCATAACCAATCCCCGTCCTACATGGCTTACGCGGCGTTGCGGACTTTATGCAGGGACGCCGCCACCCGCTGGCCAAACGCATCCACCGGCCCCTGCAGGTTGCCCAGGAAGTGCGGATAGATCAGCCACAAATCCATCACCGGCTTGAAATCCTTGAGCGGCATCACCGCCAGTTGCTCGCGGTGCGCACTGCGTTCGAGCAGTGGCCGTGGCACCAGGCCCAAGCCCAGGCCGTCCGCTACCAGGCCCAGTTGCAGCTCGGTGCCGAAGGTCTCCAGGTTGACCCGCAGGGCCAGGCCCTGATCGGACAAGGTACGCTGCAACCCGGCGCGGAAGCCGCAGCCGTCCGGGTTGAGGACCCAGCCGTTCTGGTACACATCAGCCAGCTTGCACGGCTTTTTCGGCAACTGGGCCTTGGCGCAGACCACCACCAGTTCCATCTTGCCGATGGACTCGCCGACGATGTTGTCCGGGAAGATCTTGCCTGCCGGGAACAACGCCGCCGCCGCGTCCAGTTCGCCGCGCTCGATCTTGCCCACCAACTGGCTGCCCCAGCCGGTGGCAACCTGGGCACGCAAGTCAGGGTATTCGCTGCGCAGGTGCTTGAGCGCATCCAGCAGCACCACGTCGCCGATGGTCTGCGGCACACCCAGGCGCAGCAGGCCGGTGGGCGGTGCGTCGGTGGCCACCAGCTCACGCAGGGCATCCATCTCGCGCAGGATCAGCCGGCACTGCTCATAGACGCGGGTGCCGATCAACGTCGGTTTGAGGGGTTTGGTGTTGCGGTCGAACAGCTCCACGCCCAGCGCCTGCTCGAAGTTCTGCACGCGGCGGGTAATGGCCGGCTGGGTCAATTGCAACGACTCGGCGGCATGGCTGATGGACTGGCAACGAATCACTTCGACAAAGGCATCGATATCGTCAATTTTCATTTGGGCCGCACATAGAGAACAGTCATTAAGATGTGTGTGAAGCATAGTTGCAGGAACGTGGCGTGAATAGCCCGTGCTGCAATCGATAACGTCTAACGCTATTCAGACCGGTTCTAAATTACCTTCAGCTATAAGCTAATCATTAAAAAATAGCATATTAACTATAAACATTATGCTTAGATAAACCCATCCCTGCGACCACACGATGGAAGTGCCATGACCCAGGCCCGACACCCCGAGAGACTCAGAGCCTTCATAGGCGCCCTGGCGGAATTGATCGACGGCAATCCACGCGAAGGCGACCTGTTGCACCGCGGCGGCAAGCTGCTGGCGCAACTGGTCAGCCATGACGACTGGCTCCCCGATGAGTTTGCCCAACCCGACCCCGAGCGCTACCAGCAGTTCTTGCTGCATGCCGATTCGCGCCAGCGTTTCAGCATTGTCAGCTTTGTGTGGGGGCCGGGGCAAAGCACGCCGATCCATGACCATCGGGTGTGGGGGCTGATCGGCATGTTGCGTGGCGCAGAGCTCTCCCAAGGCTTCGAACGCGCGCCCGACGGCAGCCTGGTCGCCGAAGGCCAACCGATTCAACTGGTGCCGGGCCAGGTCGAGGCGGTGTCGCCCAAGGTCGGCGACATCCATCAGGTGAGCAATGCCCACAGCGACCAGGTGTCGATCAGCATCCATGTGTACGGCGCCAATATCGGCGCAGTGCGCCGTGCGGTGTACCAGCCCGACGGCAGTGAGAAACTGTTTATCTCCGGTTATTCCAACGCCTTCCTCCCGAATATCTGGGACTTGTCCAAAGAAAAGAGCCCTGCCCTATGACCACCGTATCGACCCGTAGCTTCGCCCAGATTCGCCAGGCCCTGTTGGACCGTGAAGAAGTCGCCCTGGTCGACGTGCGCGAAGAAGCGCCGTTTGCCGAATCCCACCCGCTGTTCGCGGCGAATATCCCGCTGTCTAAGCTGGAACTGGAGGTGTATTCGCGCATTCCACGCCGGGATACCCAGGTCACCGTCTACGACAACGGTGAGGGCCTGGCTGCCCGTGCCGCCGAACGCCTGGTTGCGCTGGGCTACACCCAGGTCAGCCTGTTGGAAGGTGGCCTCGACGGTTGGCGCCGGGCCGGCGGCGAGCTGTTTATCGATGTAAACGTGCCGAGCAAGGCCTTTGGCGAACTGGTGGAGAGCGAGCGCCACACGCCCTCCCTCGCCGCCGAAGACGTGCAGGCGCTGCTCGACAGCCAGGCCGATGTGGTGGTGCTCGACGCCCGTCGTTTCGACGAATACCAGACCATGAGCATCCCCACCGGCATCAGCGTGCCCGGTGCCGAGCTGGTGTTGCGTGCGCGGGAACTGGCGCCCGACCCGGCCACCCGCATCATCGTCAACTGCGCCGGGCGTACCCGCAGCATTATTGGCACCCAGTCGCTGATCAACGCCGGCGTGGCCAACCCGGTGTCCGCACTGCGCAATGGCACCATCGGCTGGACCCTGGCCGGGCAGAAACTCGCCCACGGCCAGTCGCGGCGCTTTGCGCCAACCTCGGAAGAGCATCGCCAGATCGCCGCCGTCGATGCACGCCGCGTCGCCGACAAGGCCCGCGTCGGTCGCGCCACCCTCGCCGACCTGCACGCCTGGCAGCAGGAAGCCAACCGCACCACCTACCTGTTCGATGTGCGCACCCCGGAAGAATTCGAAGCCGGCCACCTGCCCGGCGCGCGCTCGACCCCGGGCGGCCAACTGGTGCAGGAAACCGACCATGTCGCCAGCGTGCGCGGTGCGCGCCTGGTGCTGGCGGATGACGATGGCGTGCGGGCGAACATGTCTGCGTCGTGGCTGGCTCAACTGGGCTGGGACGTGCATGTACTGGATGACCTGCAAGCGGCGCACTTCAGCGAAAAAGGCGCCTGGGTCGCTCCAGCCCCCGCGCCCCCCCAGGCCGAACTGATCAGCCCGCACACCCTCGCCGAATGGCTCGAGCATGGCGACACCGTGGTGCTGGATTTCACCGCCAGCGCTAACTACGTGAAGCGCCATATCCCCGGTGCCTGGTGGGTATTGCGCGCACAACTGCCCCAGGCCCTGGCCAAGGTGCCTGCCGCCCAGCGTTATGTGCTGACCTGCGGCAGCAGCCAACTGGCGCGCCTGGCGGTGGCTGAAGTCGAAGCAATCACCGGCAAGCAAGTGTTCCTGCTGCAAGACGGCACCGCCGCCTGGATCAACGCGCAACTGCCACTGGAAGAAGGCGAAACCCACCTGGCCTCGCCGCGCATCGACCGCTACCGCCGGCCGTACGAAGGCACCGACAACCCCAGGGAAGCCATGCAGGCTTATCTGGATTGGGAATTCGGCTTGGTCGACCAGTTGGCCCGTGATGGGACCCATGGGTTTTACGTCATTTGACCCCAGGCACGCCTGCCCCCATTGCGGGAACAGGCGCTGCCCCATGCTAATGGGGCGGGGGTACTGCGTTACTTTTTTTCTTCTGTGTCGGTGCAAGAAACCGTCTCCGAGCTACCGCTCAACTGAGACTGCATGGCGTGGACACCCGCCTCTATTTGCGAGGCCGCGCTGAACTGGGCGCCAAGCAGCAGGCTGAACATGACGCATGTGGTTCCCAATAATTTGAACATGACGAATCCTCACTGGTTGCCGAAAGGGTAAAAATACACCCATCGTTTATTCGCAGCTGACATGGCTGCGTGCTGCCATTTTCTGCCCAGCGCAACGCCTGAACACCTGTGAAGAATGACAGTGGCCTAGACCACTTCGCTCTATGCAAACCTGCGCTGAGAGCGATTGGCGCCGCCCCCTTGGACACCCAGGCACCCCCAGCCGCAATTACACACCAAAAAAATACATAAAATGCATATTAGAGTTCAAACTATCTTAATATTTTTAATAATTACCATATAACCAAAAAGACCTTCACAGAAGGTTTTTATGGGAATAACGTAAACTCCTCACCGACCCCTTCTCCAGGCGGAGGTAGCCGAACCCTTTATCGATCTGCCTGGAGCCCGCATCCCATGGTCTTTTCCACTCCGTTCAAACACCTGCTCCTGGGCACCGCCCTGGCCCTTGGCCTGGCCACCAGCGCCCACGCCGCCGACCTGCAACCGCTGCGGGTGGCCAATCAGAAATCGACGATCAAGACGCTGCTGGAAGTCTCCGGCGAAAGTAAAAACGTGCCCTATGAAATCCAGTGGTCGGAGTTCCCGTCCGCCTCGCCCCTGGGCGAAGCCTTGAATGCCGGGGCCGTGGATATTGGCGCGCTGGGCGATGCGCCCTACGTGTTTGCCCTCGGCGCGGGCGCCTCGCTCAAGGTGGTCAGCATCATTCACGCCGAAGGGCGTAACACCACCGCCCTGCTGGTGCCCAAGGATTCGCCGATCAAGACGGTGGCCGACCTCAAGGGCAAGAAAATCGCCACCGGGCGTGGGTCCATCGGGCACTACCTGGCGATCAAGGCCCTGGCCACGGCCGGCCTGACCACAAAGGATGTGCAGTTCATTTTCCTGCTGCCCAGCGAGTCGCGCCTGGTACTGGATAACGGCACCGTCGACGCCTGGTCGACCTGGGACCCCTACACCACCGTGGTCACCTCCCAAAGCCAGGCGCGGATCGTGGCCAGCGGCAACACGTTGTTGAGCAACCACCTGTACCTCGCCGCCACCCGCCAGGCCATCGCCGACAAGCGCACGCAGCTGGACGACTTTGTCGCCCGCGTCGACCGCGCCTACGCCTGGGCCAATACGCACCCCAACGAGTACGCCGCCGCCCAGACCAAAATCACCGGGCTGCCGCTGGCCGTACATGTGGCGGTGGCCAAGGAGACCCACCTAAGCCCGGTGCTGATTGACGACAGCGTGATCAGTGGCCTGCAAGCCACCGCCGACACTTACCAGCAAGAAGGCCTGCTGACCCGGCACATCGATGTGTCCCAGGGCTTCGACAAGAGCTTTAACGCCAAGCGTGCCCCCCTCAACCAAGCATCGCGCTAAGGAGCAGAACATGAGCAAGCCACATCAATCGAAGCCACGCCATTTGAAACTGGGAGCGATGGTCCATGGCGTCGGCCACGGCTGGGGCGAATGGCGCCATCCGCAGGCGCAACCCGACGCCAGTACGAATTTCGGCTTCTACAAGCAGCAGACCGAACTCGCCGAAGCGGCCAAGTTCGACTTCGTGTTCATCGCCGACAGCCTGCACATCCACGCCAAGTCCAGCCCGCATTACCTCAACCGCTTCGAGCCGCTGACCATCCTCTCGGCCCTGGCCGCGCTGACCACACACATCGGCCTGGTGGCCACCGTGACCGTCAGCTACACCGAGCCCTACCAGGTGGCGCGCCAGTTCGCGTCCCTGGACCATATCAGCGGCGGTCGCGCCGGCTGGAACGTGGTGACCTCGTGGCTCAGCGGCACCGCCGACAACTTCGGTAAAGCCGAACACCCACCCCACGCCGTGCGCTACCGCATCGCCAAGGAGCACCTGAACACGGTCAAGGGCCTGTGGGATTCCTGGGAAGACGACGCCTTTGCCTACAACAAGCAAAGCGGCGAATTCTTTACCCCGGGCAAGCTGCACGCGCTGAACCACAAGGGCGAGTTTTTCTCGGTCAAGGGCCCGCTGAACATTGCGCGCTCGCGCCAGGGCCAACCGGTGATTTTCCAGGCGGGCACCTCCGAGGACGGGCGTAACTTTGCGGCGCAGAACTCGGACGCCATCTTCGTGCATGTGGAAAGCATCGAAGAAGGCCTGGCCTACACCCAGGACCTCAAACGCCGCGCCAAAGGCTTTGGCCGCGACGCCGACAGCCTGTCGATCCTGCCGGGCATCCGCCCGATTGTCGGCCGCGACGAGGCCGAAGTGGAAAGCCGCTACCAGCAGGCCGTGGAGCTGGTCACCGTGGAAGACGCCATCGTCGCCCTCGGCCGCCCGTTCAACGACCATGACTTCAGCCAATACCCGTTGGACGCTCCCTTCCCGGAACTCGGCGACCTGGGCGCCAACAGCCAGAAAGGCGGCTCCGACCGCATCAAGCAACTGGCCAAGGACGAAGGCCTGACCCTGCGTGAAGTGGCGCTGCGCTTCTCGCGGCCTAGGCGTGATTTTGTCGGCACCCCGGAGCAAGTCGCCGATGCGATCCAGACCTGGTTCGAGCGCGGCGCCAGCGATGGTTTCATCATCAACTCGGTGCTGCCGGACGGCTTGCAGTACTTCACCGAACTGGTGGTGCCGGTGCTGCAACAGCGGGGCCTGTTCCGTAGCGAATACACGGGGCACACCCTGCGCGACAACCTCGGCCTGGACGTGCCGGCCAACCGTTACAGCGTGATCGAAGCCCGCGAAAAGGCCCTGGCCTGAACACTATCCCGTGTGGGAGGGGGCTTGCTCCCGATTGCGGTAGGCCTGTCACAGATGGATTGACTGACACACCGCAATCGGGAGCAAGTCGAATCGTCGCACCGCCCCTCCCACATTTTTGACCGAGCACATACTGATGACTCAATCGTCTCTACGCACTGTGAACGTTGTCGATTTCGACGCCCTGCTCGAATACTTGAGCACCGAGCTGGCCGGCACCGCGCACCTGTATGACGAGAGCGGCGCCTTCCCCCACGCCAACTTCCAGCGGCTGCATGACCACGGCCTGGTCGCCCTCACCGTGCCCAAAGCCCTCGGTGGCGGCGGTGCCAGCCTGCCGCAGGCGCGCAAGGCGATCAGTGCAATTGCCAAGGGCGAACCGTCTACCGCACTGATCCTGGTGATGCAATACCTGCAACATACCCGGCTGCAAGACAGCAAGACCTGGCCGCCCCATCTGCGTACACAAGTGGCCGAGGACGCGGTGCGCAACGGCGCATTGATCAACGCCCTGCGCGTCGAACCCGACCTCGGCACCCCGGCCCGTGGCGGGCTGCCGGCGACCACCGCCGTGCGCACCGCTGAGGGTTGGCGCATCAGCGGGCGCAAGATCTACTCCACCGGCAGCCATGGCCTGAGCTGGTTCAGCGTATGGGCGCGCAGCGATGACACCGACCCGCTGGTGGGCGCCTGGCTGGTGCCCAAGGACAGCCCCGGCGTGAGCATCATCGACACCTGGGACCACCTCGGCATGCGCGCCACCTGCAGCCATGAAGTGCTGCTCGACAACGTACTGGTACCGCTGGACCACGCCGTCAGCGTCAGCCCCTGGAGCGCGCCGCAACCGGAGCTGGATGCGGACGGGTTCCTGTGGATGTCGGTGCTGCTGTCCTCGGTGTATGACGCCGTGGCCCAGGCCGCGCGGGACTGGTTGGTGAATTGGCTGGAAGAACGCCAGCCATCCAACCTCGGTGCGGCGTTGTCGACATTGCCGCGTTTCCAGGAAACCGTCGGGCATATCGACACGCTGCTGTTCGCCAACCGCAGCCTGCTCGACGCCGCCGCCGACGGCCACACCCCGGCCGCCAACGCCGCGCAGTTGAAGTACCTGGTCACCCACAACGCGATCCGCGCCGTGGAACTGGCCATCGAGGCCTCCGGCAACCCCGGTCTGTCACGCCATAGCCCGCTGCAACGCCACTACCGCGATGTGCTGTGCAGTCGCGTGCATACCCCGCAGAACGATGCGGTGCTGCAAGGTGTCGGTAAAGCCGTGTTCGCCCAACGCCAGAAGGAACGCACATGACTCAGGTGATTATTGCCAGCCAGTTGGACGAAGACTACAACGACGTGATCCGCGCACGCCTCACTGCGATCCACCCCGGAGCCCAGGTGATCGGCGTGCCGGCGGGCGTGCCGAGCGACCTGCCGCCCCAGGCGAATATCCTGCTGCTGCGCCCGATCAACGTGCGCGGCTACACCGCCCCGGACACCCCGCCACCGGGCTGGCCCTACGGCGCGCAATGGGTGCATTTGGTCTCATCGGGCATCGACTTCTACCCGCAATGGCTATTCAACGGCCCGCCGGTGACCACCTCCCGGGGCAGCGCCGCCGACAACCTCGCCGAGTTCGCCCTGGCGGCGATCTTTGCCGCGGCCAAGCATTTACCGGACATCTGGGTGAAGGACTCGCAATGGAATTTCACCGCCCTGCGCCCACTCAAGGGCACCACCCTGGGCATCCTCGGCTTTGGTGCGATTGGTGAAAGCCTGGCGCAAAAAGCCCTGGGCCTGGGCATCAACGTTGTGGCCCTGCGTCAGAGCCAGGCACCGTTCGGCGCAGGAGTGCAGGCCGCCAACGACATCCACGACCTGTTCGCCCGCGCCGACCACTTGGTGGTGGCCGCGCCACTGACCGACGCCACGCGGCATATCATCAACCGCGATGTGCTGGGCAGCGCCAAGCCGGGGCTGCACCTGATCAACATCGCGCGTGGCGGTTTGCTCGATCAGGAGGCGTTGCTGGAGGCGCTGGATAACGGCCAGGTCGGCCTGGCATCACTCGACGTGACCGAGCCGGAGCCATTGCCGGATGGGCACCCGTTGTACAGCCACCCACGGGTGCGGTTGTCGCCGCATACGTCAGCGATTTCGACCAATAGCCGCAACGAGATTGCCGATACGTTTTTGGCGAATCTGGAGCGCTACGTTTCAGGGATCGCACTGGCGAATCTGGCTAACGCCTGACGCCGTTCAAAAATGTGGCAGGGGGCAAGCCCTTATGCCGGTCAGTTAAGGAGGAACACTGTAACTGTGGCGAGCGGGCTTGCCCCCTCCCACATGGGTCTTGTGTCAGTTGGAAAATATCATTTGATGCGGTAGTGGAAGGTGTTGCGCACCGCCGGCACGGCCACGGCCTTGCCATCAACGATCCTCGGCTGGTAGCGAAAGGTGTTCGCCGCCGCCAGTGAAGGCCGGATAAACAATGGGTGGCAGCCGTCCAGCACCTTGGGGTTTTCCACGCGGCCTTGGGTGTTGACGCTGTACTCCAAGGTGCAGTCGCCTTCGATGTTCTTGTCCAGGGCGCGCTCGGGATAGTCCGGTGCCTCCTTGCTCAGGGGTTGGTATTGGCGGCTGTCGAAGGCCGGTGCAGGGGCTGGCGCGGGTGTGGCAGCCCGGGCTTTTTCAGCGGCCAGGCGTTGCTGATTGAGGCGTTGTTGTTCCAGCTCGCGGTTGCGTTGTTCGGTGGCCAGGCGTTCCTGCTGCTGCTCGAGTTTCTTGTCTTCGACGCGTTTACGCGCCAAGGCGGCTTTCTCGAGTTTTTGCGCCTGGATCTGCGGGTCGACCGTGGGCTTTGCCGGTACCGGTACCACCAGCGGCTCCGACGGTGCGGGTGCAGCCATCACCGGTTCAGGCTCGGGTGCTGGCGCAGGCGGCAGCATGACCAACTGCGTGTGCATCACACGCTGGGCATCCACCACCGGCTTTTGCGTCGACCAGCCGAGCATCAACGCGGCCAGCACGCCCAAGTGCAGCGCCACCGCCAGGCTGGCGGCGAGGCTGTTTCTCCACAACCCGGAAGCATCCCGGGGCGCCATCGTCAGTGTGGGACTGTGCATGATCATCGCCGTCATTGCGGGGCCTCGGTCACCAGCCCCAGGTTGCTGACCCCACCCTTCTGCAACACCGCCATGGCCGCGACCACACGGCCGTAACCGGCGTTGTCGTCGGCACGGATGTAGACCTGGGTGTCGTTGCGCGCCGCCACCACCTGCATGACCTTGGCACCCATTTCATCCAGGCTCACGGCACTGTCGGTCTGGTGTTGGGTATCGAGTTCGCCGCCAAGGTTCCAGTAGTAGCCACCGTCGGCCTTTACCGACAGCGTAAGGATCTGCTGGCGGGTGTCGGTGGCCAACGCCTCGGCGGCGACCTTGGGCAGGTCGATCTTCACGCCCTGGGTCAGCATCGGCGCGGTGACCATGAAGATCACCAGCAGCACCAGCATCACGTCGATATACGGCACCACGTTCATCTCGGCCTTGGGCCCGTGCTTGCGTTGCGGCCTGACTAACATGGGAGTTGCTCCTTTCAGGCGGCCACGGCCAGGTTGATCGACGTACCGCGCAGGGTGCGGTGCAGGCGCACTTGCAGCTCATTGCCAAACGCGTAGTAACGGGTGAGCAGGGTCTGGCCGCGCGCCGCGAAGCGGTTGTAGGCGATCACCGCCGGGATCGCTGCAAACAGGCCGATAGCCGTGGCGATCAAGGCTTCGGCGATGCCCGGCGCTACGGTGGACAACGTGGCCTGTTGCACCTGGGAAAGGCCGATAAAGGAATTCATGATGCCCCACACCGTGCCGAACAGGCCGATGTACGGGCTGACCGAACCCACGGTCGCCAGAAATTGCAGGCCCTTTTCCAGCTCGATTTCCTGCTCGGTGATCGCCACCTGCAAGGCCCGCTCCACGCCTTCGAGCACCGCCGGATCATGACCGTGCAGGTGCTGGTATTCCTGGACCCCGGCGATAAAGATCGGCGCAATGCCGCCCTCGCCCGCCTGTTGGATCTCACGGGACAGCGCCTGCAAATCCGGCGCGGCGCGAAAGCGCTGCACAAAACCGTTTAACTGACGCTCCAGGCGGCGCAGGACACTGCCGCGCTGGATAATCAGGTACCAGCTGAGCAAGGACGCCAACAGCAAGGTGACCATGACAGCCTTGACCAACAGGCTGGCGTCGCTGATCAGTCCCCAGATCGTCATATGTTCCATCGTCGCGTGCATAGTGAATCTCCCATTCGATTAAAAAGTGATGACCGGTTGATGACGGTTCACGGCAATTTCAATGCGCGGGTGACCTCGGCCCAGGGTACGAACTTGAAGTTCTGGGTTTGCTCGGGCATGCGCTTGCGTCCGTCCTGCACCACCAGCATGCCTTGGCTCCATGGCCCGCCGAGGTTGATGGCGGTGACTTCCAGGCCATCGGTTTCCGACGCGCCGTCGATACCGGCGGCGGCGTTCAAGCCGACGCGGAAGCCGCCGTGCACGGCGAACGGCGGTTCGGCATCCACCACCAGATAGCTGTCATTGCCTTGGCTGGAGATCACCAGGTAGTCATGCTTATCGCTCTGGTACAGCGCCAGGCCCTCGACATCCGCATGCAGCTGCGGGCCGACCTTGATCACGCTGGTCAGCGTCGCCGGTTGATCGGCGCGCGCATCCACCGCCCACACGCCGACGTCTTCCTCACCGATAAACAGGCGCTGGCGCTGGTCGTCGGCCACGCAGCCTTCGGGTTGGCTGTCGACCTTGAACTGGCGCACCAGCTCGCCGTGCACACGGCCGTCCGGCGCGCTGAGGCGGTATTGCAGGAAGGTGCCGTCCTTGCCGTTGGCAATCGCATAGATCTCGCCGCTGGCGGGCTGGAACAGGCAAATGCCATAGATTTCCTTGAGCGGCGTGGGCACTTCACCGACCTCACGCAGCTCGCCGCTCTGACGGTCGATGCTGAACAGGCTCAGGCTGTTGTGATCGCGATTGCTCGCCACGGCCAGGTCGACCGTTTGCTGGCCGAGCTTGAAACGGGGACGTACGTCCACATTGTTCAGGCGCCCCACTGCCAGTTCCTGCAACAGCTTGCCGTCGAGGTCGTAGGCGAGCAGGCCCTGTTTCTTGTTGGTGCCGAGCACACGGCTTTTGGCCGGTGTTTCGGGGTGAATCCAGATCGCCGGGTCATCCGCCGCATCGCCCTGGCGGCCGACCGGGTCGCTCTGGCGCAAGGCCGCGACTTCCGGCAGCACCGGCGCCGCCGCGACGGGCGTGGCCTGCCAGTCGAGCCTGGCCTGGTAAAGCTTGCCGCTGTCGTCATCGCGCACCAGCAACTGGCGGCCAGTGATCGCCAATTGTTCCGGCTCTTTCAGGCCCGGCAGGCCCAGGCTCGATTGCTCCAGCCAGCGCTCGCCGGTTTGCTGGAACAGGTGCAACCGGGCGGTCTTCGGGTCCAACGCAACCATGCCACCCGGCACCAGCGCCATGGCCCCGGCTTCGCGCTTGGGAGTGTCGAACAGCGCCACCGGCGTGCGTTTCACATCAGCTTCCGGATGCGCCGGGTAGGCCCACCAGCCGACATTCTCTTCATTCACCACCAACTGCTGGGTGGCGTCGTCCACCTGGCAGAACTGCGCCGACGGCGGCAGCGGCACACCGCGTACACGCTGGGCTTCGGTGAGCAGCGTCGAGCCGTTGCCCACCAGCCATTGCTCGCCCTTGCCCTCTTCGCCCACCAGGAAGACAAACAGGTTGGCCGCGGCGTCGCGGTACAGGCACAGGCCATTCACCGGGTAGTCGCGGGTCGGCAGGTACAGCGGCTTGCCCCAGTTTTTGCTGGCACTGTCCAGGCTGATCAGCAACGCCTGTTGGCGGTCGTTGTCGAGGCTGGCGACCAGCACCTGGGTACCTGCGGCGCGGGTGTCGAGGCTGCTGAAGTTACCGTTGAAACGCGCCAGCTCGGCGCCCTTGCTGTCGAGCAGTTGCAGGCCGTCGCGGGTGCTGGCGGCCACGCGCTCGGTGGCGTTGGGCAGGAAGGCCACGGCGTCGGCCTTCAGGCTGGGTGCCCACGGGGTCAGCGCCAGGTCGGCGGCGAACGCATGGCCGCTGGTGACCAGGGCGATCAGCAGGTACAGCTTGGAAATTCTCATGAACAAACAAATCCTTCGAAAACAATGGAGATCCAATGCGGGAGGGGGTTTGCCCCCGATAAGGGTGTGTCAGTTGATGAATCGTTCACTGATCCACCGCTATCGGGGGGCAAACCCCCTCCCACATTGGAATCTAGGTGTGCGTTAGAAATGGGTGAAGGTCAGGCCCACTTTGTAGGTGGGGCCGTACTCTTCGTATTGGCCGTTGTAGCTGCGGTGGCCGGTGTAGACGAAGTACGACTCATCGGTGAGGTTCTGGGCCTCGAAGCTGACTTGCAGGTTCTTGGTCAGCGAGTAGCGCGCGCTGAAGTCGACGAAGGTCTGCGCGTCGACGTGCAGGTCGTGGGCCTTGTCGTTGATCGAGGCCAGTTCATACAGGTAGGCCGATTTGTAGTTGGCCGAGAGGCGCAGGCTGAGCTTGTCGTCTTCCCAGCCGAGCATCAGGTTGCCGACGGTGTCCGACTGGTTGGGCAGGCTGATATTGCGCTTGCGATTGGTGCCGCTGGCGGCGTCGAAACCTTCGATATCGGCGCTGGAGCGGCTGAAGGTGCTGTTGGCGCCGATCAGCAAACCGTTCCACGGCGCGGGCAGCCAGTCGAACTTCTGTGAGTAGGCCAGTTCCAGCCCGTAGAGCTTGGCGCTGTCGCCGTTGGCGTAGGTGTGGGCCTCGGCGAAGTTGGTCCAGGCGCCGGTACCGGCGAGGTCGGTGTTGTAGACGAAGTTCTTGATGTCCTTGTAGAACACGAACGCCGACACGGTCCCGGCGCGACCCATGAAGTGCTCGATGCCCAGGTCGAGGTTGCTCGACTCCAGGGGCTTGAGGTCAGGGTTACCGAAGGTGGCTTCGTCATCGTCGATCACGAAACCCGGCGCCAACTGGCCGAACGTCGGGCGCACCACCGACTTGGTCCAGGCCGCGCGCACCTGGGTGTTCTTGTCGATCTGATAGCGCGCATGCAGGCCCGGCAGCCAATGGTGATAGCGGCGCTTGGTCTCGGTGGCCGTGAACACGCCATCGGTGGCGCCGGTGCCCTTGGCTTCGAACTCGGTGCCTTCGTAGCGCAGGCCGGCGATAAAGCGCCAGTCGTCGACATCGATGGTGTTCATCAGGTAGCCGGCGTTGATGTCTTCGCGGATGGTGAAGTCGTTGACCCGCGATTCGGTCTCGTCATAGAAGTCCGCCGGGTTGAGGCTGCCGATCAGCTGCTTGATGGCGCTGGGGCTGATGCCGGGGCCGTAGTTGCCCAGGCGATAGTCGACGCTGCCCTTCTGGAACCGGGTGAGGTTGAGTTGGTCGGCGGTGAAACCGAGGGTGTCGAAGTCTTCGTAGACCCAGGCTTCCAGGTCGTTGTCCTTGTTGCGGCGGCTGACCTTGCCACCGAACTTGACCTGGGACGCATAACCGCTCAGGTCGTAGTCGCGGGCCAGGTCCAGGCGCAGGTTTTTCTCGGTGTCCTTGGTGTTCTGTTTTTCCCAGTCGACTTTGTCGAGGCTGAAGTTGCTCGCGTCGTAGAAGCCGCTGCCGATGATCGGGCGGGGCTTGTCCTTGTCGTAGAAACCGCTGTTGGCAAAGTCACCGCCGTCGAAGGTGGCGCCTGCGATATGCGCCGGGCTGTCTTCGCTGGACTGGCTGTAGCCGGCCTGGCCGCTGAGGGTCCAGAGGCCGAGCATGCGTTCGCCGCCGAACACATAGGATTGGATTTCCTGGGTTTCCTCACGGTTTTTCAGCTTGCGCTTGCCCTCGGCATCGCCCAGTTGGCCCGGGGCCTGGGGGTCGGCAAACTCGATGCTGGTGGAGTTGCGGGTTTCGGTGTCGGTGTAGCGGCTGTAGAGGGTGCGCAGGTAGTAGCTGCTGAGGTCATCGGGCTTGTAGTCGAAGTTCAGGCCACCGCCGGCGCGTTCGCGGCTGATATCGTAGTCGCGCTGTTCGAACTCGTTGAGCCGGGCGCCGTCGGTGAAGTCCCAGGCGCCGCCGGTTTCGACATTGTCCGAGCCGAAGTCGCGCTTTTGCCAACTGAGGGCGGCGGCGACGCCGAAGTTGTCGATGCCGTCGCCGAGGCTGAAACGGTTACTGGCGGCGCCGGAGAATTTCGGGCTGGTCTGGCTCGTGTTCTTGTCGTAGCTGGCTTCGGTGCTGCCGGTGTAGAACAAACCTTTATGGTCGAAGGCCGAGAGGCTTTGCACGTCGACGGTGCCGCCGAGGGAGTTGGCGTCCATGTCCGGGGTGAGGGTCTTGATCACCGACAGCGACTGCACCAGCTCCGAGGGCAGCACATCGAGGGCCACGGCGCGGCGCGCGCTTTCCGGGGCGGGCACCAGGGTGCCGTTGATGGTCACGCTGTTGAGGTCCGGGCCCAGGCCACGCACGCTGACAAAACGCCCTTCGCCCTGGTCGCGCTCGACACTGATGCCCGGCAGGCGCTGCACCGCTTCGGCGACGTTTTCATCCGGCAACTGGGCCACGCCGTCGGCATGCACCACGCTCTTGATGCTGTCGGCGCTGCGCTGCTCCTTGAGCGCCTGGTCCATAGCGGCAGCCTGGCCGACCACTTCGACGTGCTCGGTGGCGCTCGCTTCGGCGGCGCTCAACCGTTCACTGGCCATCGCCAGGGCCAAGGCGGTAAGCGTAAAGCTGACGAGCCTGGTGCGCTTGTACATGCAATCCTCCCCAAGAATCCGTTGGCGCCAGGCAAGAGGCCCGGCAACTGGGAGGGCAAGCTAGGGGTGGGGGATGACCGTTCTGTGACAGGGGTCGGCGCGAAGCCCCGTAAACCGGGGGTTTTGCCCGAACCCGGACGTGGAATGAGCTGATATGACCTGTGGAGATCCCCTGTGGGAGGGGGCTTGCCCCCGATAGCGGTGGGTCAGCTGGCCTATCTGTCGACTGATACACCGCCATCGGGGCATAAGTATCTACACAACTTCAGTAGGATAACGCGTAGCAGCTGT